>Ga0302279_10001517_pt1 | contig 32855 bp, 30 predicted proteins | sample III_Bog_N3_3_FD_194541 | JGI IMG/M metagenome (GOLD analysis project Ga0302279, IMG submission 194541) | Peat permafrost microbial communities from Stordalen Mire near Abisko, Sweden - III_Bog_N3_3 | ecosystem: Environmental > Terrestrial > Soil > Wetlands > Peat | place: Sweden: Abisko...
TTCAGCGGGCGGGCCCAGAAATTCAGGAGCAGGCCAACCTCCTTGCCCGCGAGCCGGAGATAGGTCAGCAGCTGGGCCCGGTGCATGGGGTCGAGCGCCTCGACCGCCTTGGCCTCCACGATCACGGTATCGTCCACCAGAAGGTCGAGGCGGTACGCGTCGGGCACCACGAGCCCCTCATAGGCAATGGCGAGGGAGACTTCAAGGATCACGCGATGTCCAGCCTGGCGCAGGGCCTGGGCAAGGCAGAGCCGATAGGGCTTTTCGAGCAGCCCGGGTCCCAGGGCATCCTGGACGCGTATGGCCGCAGCCAGGATGGATTGGGTGAGACCAGCGTGAAGGTACGGTGTGGGCGCCGCCTTGGACATGGGGAGACCTCCACCGCATGGGATGCCGAAGCTGTCCAGGACGTCAGCAGGCGGGGGCAGTTGGACAGACGTAAACCTGCCCCTCTCCAGGAGGGGTATGGCGACCTGCGCGGATCGATGAATTAGAATTATTTCATTTCAATCTTCGATCAATCCTCGCAACTATTCATTGCGGATTCAGAGATATTATTTTTGATTCATTATCCATTCCACCAGGCGGCGGTGGAAGGATTCGGGGTCGTCCAGATCGGCAGCATATAGCCGGGGAACGGCTTCCTGGTCCCAGGCCGGAACCAGGCCCGGAGCGGAGGTCCACTGGTCATAGCCCTCTGCCTCTTTTTCGCCCGGTTGCACGATGGTTGCTCCGATCATAACTGCCTCCGACAAGTCTAAAGTGTCACCCAACAAGATAGGCATCTGGCAATCTATTGCCATATGGCTCGGATTATTCAAACCCACGTCCCTCCCCTGTTCCCTCCGGCGGGTCCGGTGCGGGTGCTGCTCCTGGGGGAAGCGCCGGGGCCCAGGGGCGCCGACCAGAGCGGCATCCCGTTCTGGGGCGACCGCGCCGGGGTGCTGGTCTACCGCGCGCTGGAGCGGGCCGGGCTGGCCCGGGTCCCGGCCGAAGCCTACCTGTGCTGGGACGGGGCCGTGCTCCGGGCCCGGGGCCTGGCGCCGGAACTGACCGGGGCCGCCCTGGGCAATGCCTTCCCGATCTGCCCCAGTCGTGATCTGGAGCACTTCCGGGCGCCCAGCGACACCGAGCTGCGCAGCCCGGCCAACCGGGACCGGCTGCGGGCCGAGCTGCGCCAGGCCGCGGACCGCTGTCCGGGCCCCCTGCGGGTGATCACCCTGGGCAAGCGCGCCGAGTGGCTGCTGCAGAACCTGCCGGATGCGCCGCCCATCCAGCTGCATGGCCTGCCCCACCCCAGCGCCCAGGGCCTGCTCCAGGGCGCCCCGGGCCGGGGCAAGGGCCTGAAGATGGCCGATCTGCAGCGGGAGTGGGAGGCGCGGCTGGCCGCCCTCCTCGATCTCTGATCCCGCGGCCGCGTCGGGAGGAAAACCACCCCTGGATCCGAAATAGCCCTTGGCGTTTCTCTGCTTTCCTGGTCAAGTAAGGGATCGCTCTGCGTTTTCAAGGACGCCGGGCACTGGAGGAAAGCATGGCTCGAACGAACGAGACCTGGAAGGTCGCGCTGGATGGCGTCGCCCTGGCCACCGAACTGCACACCCGGCTACTCGCCAGCCACCGCCAGGCCAAGGGCCTCATCGACGCCAACTGCGTCAAGGTCAACGGCCAGGTGGCCACCACGTACGGGCTGCGGCTGCACCCGGAGGACGCCGTGGAGGTGACCTTCGATCCGGACATGGCCTACTCGGCCCTGCCCCGGCCCAGCCGTTCCGCCGACATGCCCTTCGAGCTGATGTGGGAGGACAAGCACCTGGTGTTCGTGAACAAGCCCGCGGGTCTGCTCACCGTGCCGGCCGAGAAGCACCATGACCCCTGCCTGGCCGAGGCCCTCACCGACCACTACCGGCGGCGCGGCTTCAAGCGGTTCCACTTGTTCATCGCCCACCGTCTGGACCGCTACACCTCCGGAGTGCTGGTGTTCGCCAAGACCCCCGAGGCCCTGAACGGGCTCAAGAACATCTTCGAGGAGCACCACCTGCGGCGCATCTACATCGCCGTGCTGGTGGGCGAACTGCCCGAAAACGCCGGCACCCTCTCGGACAAGCTGGTGGAGCGCAAATCGTTGCGCATGAGCGTGGTCCCCGATAACGCCAAGACCAAGACGGAGCTCAAGGGCGCCCGCCTGGCGGTCACCCACTATCGGGTCCTGGAGCGCCTGCCGGGCTACACCGTGGTGGAGGTCAAGCTGGAGACTGGACGGCGCAACCAGATCCGCGTGCAGTTCGCCGAACGGGGCTTCCCGCTCCTGGGCGACCAGGTCTACGGCACCCCCAGCGAGCTGCTGGACCGCCAGGCCCTGCACGCCGAGCTGCTGGGCTTCCGGCATCCGATCACCGACGAGACCATCACCGTCACCGCGCCCATGCCCGCCGATATGGAGAACGCGCTCAAGGCCCTGCGCAACGCTCGCCGGGTGGTGCGGGCCGAGGCCGGGGTCACCGGCGAGGCCGATCTGTACAAACCCCGGATCACCAAGGAGCGCAAGCAGGAGCGGCGGGAACGCTCCGAGCGCTTCGCCCCGCCCGCGGCTCCGGAGCCGACCCGCCCGCGGCCGGGCACCAAGTCCCGGTTCGGCCCCATCGGCTCCGGCCCCGCAGCCCCGGCTCCCGCGGCCCGACCCCACGGCGGCACGCCGCGCCCGGCCGGCAGGGGCCCCGCCAGCAATGGCGCCGCCAGCAAGGGCCTGGCCGGCAAGGGGCCTTCAAGCAAGGGACCCGTCGGCAAGGGCTCAGTAAGCAAGCGTCCAGCCGGAAACGGGTCAGCGGGCAAAGCTACGGCCGGCAAGGCTCCGGCCCGCAGGACGGCGCCCCGCAAGCCCGGCGCCTAGACCCCGAGCCTGCGGCCGGTCGCTCCGGCTTCCGCGCCGCTAGGTTGCTCGTTCCGGTTGTTCCCCCTCACACCCCGAGCCTCCGCCCAAGCGAGTACGGCGTTCGCTCAGCCGCTTAATTGGGTGCGTCGCTGTACGTTCCCAGCGGCCAGGGTGGCTCCTGGAGGTGACGCATCGGTTAGGGGGGCGCGGATCCCGTGGCCGAATCGACGTTGCCGCACGGCCATGTGCTCGCTATGACCCACAGCGCTCAGTCGGTATAGACAGTCAGGAACACGCAGCCGGTCGGGCTATGGAAGTTCGAATCTGTGGTGCCCATGGCGGCGACCGCGGCCCACCCTGCGGACAACCGTTGACCTTCTTGGATCGCAACGCCCTCGAGGAGGTAGATGAACTCTGGGCCTTCGTGGCGGTGCAGAGGAAATGAGGCGCCAGGTGCGAACCGCACCAGCTGCATCGATCGACCATCTGCGGTGCCCAGATCTTTGACCTCGATCCCTTCGGCGAAGGTCGACTTGCGCCATGGAACGTTATTGGCGTTGTTAAACTTATAATCCATCACGACATCTCCATAGCAGCCAGGCGGCACGAGAAGCATAGCCAGGATCTCTTATATCTCAATCCTTGCGCTTGGCAAAACCCGGGCTGTTCCCTCTTCGGACAAGGCTGAAACCCAGGTTCAACCCTCGGGGTAGCCGCCAGGGCACCCGGTCTGCGCGTTTCGCTGGGTCGGCCCCCCCATCCGCCGGGCGATGCCGTCCCGGAACTGCTGCAGCAGGCCCACCATCGCCTTGCTTTCCCATGGCTCCAGCAGGCCGGCAACCTCGCGGCAGAGTTCTGAGTGCAGCGGGGCCAGGCGGGCCTCCAGGGCCTGCCCTTCGGTCGTGAGGGTGACCAGGGAGCCCCGCCGGTCCGCGGGATCCTCCCGGCGCGCGACCAGGCCGGCCCGGGCCATGCGCTCCACCAGGCGGGGCACATCCGCGCTGCGGGAAATCATCCGGTTGCGCAGCTCCCGCACCAGGTAGCCCTCGGCCGGTCCGCCCCGGAGGATCCGCAGGACGTTGAACTGCTGGTCGGTGATCTGCGCCGGCTTGAACAACCGCTCGTCCGACAACCGCGCCAGGTGCTCGCGGGTGAGCAGGATCGCCAGCATGATTTCCTGGCCCGGCTCCATGGGGCGGCCGATGTGAAGTTCGTCGCGGAGGTTCATGGGGGCTCCTGGGGGCTCCGGGGGTGGGATGGGGAAGGGGCGGCAACGGGACGGGTCTTGATTTTCCATTTGCGCCTCCCGTACCGCAAGGAGAAGCGTAGACTGTCCGGGACAGCGGCTTGGCGCAGAACGAGTAGCATTCTCAAAAAAACTGCTTGCAACTCCCTGCGGAAAGTCTAGCATCAAGGACATAGGTGTTCAAACACCCAATATCGGAGGCCCCATGGCAACCCCTTCCTTCCGCTCCTTCCTTTCGTCCGCGACCGTGCGCGCGGCCCTGGCGCCCATGGTGGTCGTCGCGGGCTTCGCCACCCTGCCGGCCCTGGCCGCCGCCCCCGCCGCTTCGGTGTTCAACATCGATCCGGTGCACTCGGCGGCGACCTTCGAGATCGATCACCTGGTGGTCAGCACCGTGTCGGGCAAGCTGACCGGCATCACGGGCAGCATCCGCCTGGATCCGGCCAGCCCGGCCAAGTCCAGTGTGGAGGTCAGCATCGACGCCAGCACCATCAACACGGACTTCGCCGCCCGGGACAAGCACCTCAAGAGCCCGGACTTCTTCGACGTGGCCAAGTTCCCCACCATCACCTTCAAGAGCAGCGCCGTCACCGAAGCGGCCAAGGGCCAGTACAACGTCACCGGCACCCTGACCATGCACGGGGTATCCAACACCATCGTCATCCCCATCAGCCAGAAGGGCCCCGCGCCGGGGATGCAGCCCGGCACCCTGGTGGCCGGATTCAAGGGCTCGGTGAAGCTCAAGCGTTCGGACTACGGTATCAAGACCATGATCGGACCCATCGGTGACGAGACCACCATCGCCCTGACGATCGAAGCGGACGCTCCCGAAACCAAGTAGGCTGCCCCACCCGTCCTCTCCGGCGCGGGCCCTGCATGAAACGCTACGCCGCGGCAAGTTCCGGCTAGACTGAGGGTCCACAGTGCCCTCCGCCGGTGAGTATCGCCCATGAACCATCCTTTAACTCCTGAAACCAGCGCCGAGCCCCTGGCCCCAGGCCAGCGGCTGCCCGTCAGCGAGCGCAAGCAGCTGAGCCCGGAGGCCGTGGCCGAGATCCAGGCCATTGCCGGACGCTACCCGGACAAGCTCGCGGGGACGCTGCCGGCCCTGTACATCGCCCAGCGGGAGTTCGGCTTCCTGAGCCTGTCGGCCATGAAGCAGGTGGCCGCGGCGCTGGGCGTGCCGGAACCGCACGTCTACGGCGTGGCCACCTTCTACACCATGTTCAAGAAGGAGCCGGTGGGCCGCTACCACTTCCAGGTGTGCACCAACCTGTGCTGCGCACTCAACGGCGCAGGCGAGCTGCTGCGCAAGGTGGCCGCCCGCACCGGCGCGGTGCCCGGCGAGGGCCCCACCGGAGACGGCATGTGGAGCGTGGAAGAGGTGGAATGCCTGGCCTCCTGCGGCAGCGGACCCTGCCTGCAGGTAAACGAGGGGGTGTTCGACGAGTTCGTGGACGAGGCGAAACTGGAGGCCATCCTGGACGCCTGCCGCCGCGGCGAAACCAGCCCGTGGGGGGAGTGAGCATGTTCAGCATCCGCACCAAGCCAGACCCCCAGCGCTATAGCTTTGACGGCCTGGGCTCGACCCAGTACCCCAATCTCATGCTCAGGGGCGCCGGCGACCTGGACAACTGGACCCTGGAGCGCTATCGCGGCCAGTGGGAAGGCTATCAGGCCCTGAAGACGGCCCTGGCCATGGAGCCGGCGGCGCTGATCGCCGAGATGAAGGTCTCCGACATCCGCGGCCGCGGCGGCGCGGGTTTCCGCACCGGCCTGAAGTGGAGCTTCATGCCCAAGGACACCCCGGAGCGCAAGTTCACCCGCTACCTGGTCTGCAACGGCGACGAAGGCGAACCGGGCACGTTCAAGGACCGGGCCATCCTGGAATACAACCCGCACCAGCTGATCGAGGGCATGATCATCGCCGGCTGGGCCATGCAGTGCAAGACCGGCTTCATCTACCTGCGCGGGGAATTCGGCTGGCTGAGCCACAAGCTGGAAGTCGCCCTGCAGCAGGCCCGGGACGCGGGCCTGCTGGGGCGCAACATCCTGGGCACCGGCTGGGACTTCGAGATCGTCACCTACCGGGGCGCCGGCGCCTACATCTGCGGCGAGGAGACGGCCCTGCTCAACAGCCTGGAGGGCCGCCGCGGCGAGCCCCGGGTGAAGCCGCCGTTCCCGGCCCAGGCGGGAGCCTTCGGCCAGCCCACCACCGTCAACAACGTGGAGACCCTGGCCGCGGTGCCGGCGATCCTGCGCATGGGCGGGGCCAACTATGCCAAGCTGGGCACCCCGGGCAACACCGGCACCCGGATCTTCTCCTTATCGGGGCACGTGAAGCGCCCGGGCCTCTATGAGCTGCCCCTGGGCCTGCCCCTGGACTTCATCGTCAACGACCTGGCCGGGGGCTCGTCCACCGGCCGTCCGATCAAGGCCATCATCCCCGGCGGCTCCAGCGCGCCGATGCTGGACGCCAAGGACTTCGACTGCCCCATGGACTTCGATTCGGTCAAGGGGCGCGGCTCCATGGCCGGCTCCGGCGGCATCATCGTCATGGACGACAGCACCTGCATGGTCAAGGTGGTGGAGCGCCTGATCCACTTCTACGCCCACGAAAGCTGCGGCCAGTGCACCCCCTGCCGGGAAGGCTGCAACTGGATGGAGATGATCCTGCACCGCATCGAGAACGGCCAGGGCCGCGCGGAGGACTTGGCCCTGCTGGCCAGCCTGCCGCCCCGGATCAACATGCGCACCCTGTGTCCCCTGGGCGACGCCGCCTGCGGACCGGTGGAATCGGCGATGCAGAAGTTCGGCGCCGAGTTCGAGTACCACATCGCACACAAGCAGTGCATGTGCGGGGCGCCGGCCGGGGTGTAGCGCCCCGATCCGGAGTCCCCGCACTGCGGGCGGCCGGCTGGAACCCCCAGGGATTCCAGTCGGGGTGCGTCAGGGCAAAAAACTACGCATTGCGTATTGACCTTTTCCATACATGCAGCAAGACTATACGCATTGTGTATGGAGATCTCATGTCCCAGCAAAGCCTGCTCCGCGCCGCCATGCGCCGCATGACCCTCACCCGCGAGGTGTTCGCCACCCGCCTCGGGGTCTCCCGCCGTGCCCTGGACACCTGGCTGCTGCCGGACGGATCCAAGGAGCACCGGTCCATGCCGGACGTGGTGGAACGGTTCGTCACCGAGATCCTCCAGCACCACGAGGAGGCCGCACAGCGGACCGATGCCCAGGCCACCCAGCTGGAGATCCGCTTCGAGGACAAGCCCCAGCTGGTCTCCATCGGCCAGCTCAACCGGGACGCCGTGGAAAACCTGTTCCACCTGGCGGACCAGCTCCAGCCGGTGGCCCGGCGACAGAAGGTCTGCCGGGTGCTGGAAGGAGCGGTGCTGGCCAACCTGTTCTTCGAGGCCAGCACGCGCACCCGCATCAGCTTCGGGGCCGCCTTCTGCCGTCTGGGCGGGGCGGTGCTCGACACCACCGGCTTCACCTTCTCGTCCATCGCCAAGGGCGAATCCCTGTATGACACCAGCCGGGTGATCAGCGGCTACGCGGACGCCATGGTGATCCGCCACCCGGAGCAGGGCTCCGTGGCCGAATTCGCCCGGGCCACCAACCTGCCCCTGATCAACGCCGGGGACGGCCCCGGCGAGCACCCCAGCCAGGCCCTGCTGGACCTCTACACCATCGAGCAGGAGTTCGAGCGCCTGGGCAAACGCCTGGACGGAGCCTGCATCGCCATGGTGGGGGACCTGAAGTACGGAAGGACCGTGCACTCCCTCATTCGCCTGCTGTCCCTGTACCGCAACCTGCGCATCGACCTGATCTCTCCGGAAGGCCTGGAGATGCCCGGCCACTTCGTGGAGGCCGCCGCGGCCCTGGGGCACGAGATCCGCACGCACACCCAGCTCGGGGCGTCCCTGAAGGAGGCGGACGTGGTCTACGCGACCCGGATCCAGAAGGAGCGCCTGACCGGCGAAGCCATCGAAGGCTACCGGCCGGATTTCCAGATCAACCAGGCCACCCTGGACACCTGGGCCAAACCCGACGTCATCGTCATGCACCCGCTGCCCCGGGACAGCCGGCCCGGCGCCAACGATCTGAGCGCGGACCTGAACCACGATGCCCGCCTGGCCATCTTCCGGCAGACCGACCAGGGCATTCCCATCCGCATGGCCGTCTTCGCCAGCCTGCTGGGAGTGGCGGACCAGGTGGTGCGCGCCCAGCGGGACGCCCCCTGGCGCCACCCCGCCCAGCTGGGCCCGGACGACGCCAGCTTCTACGGCCTCGGCTGCCCGGAGTTGTGAGGCCCCGGAGCGGGATCTCTAAAGGGGGCGCATCGGTTACTGTGGCCAAGGGCTGGAAGCGCAGAGAAAAGCCCTGAGCAACACTGAGCCCGCAGAGCGCGGAACGGGGCGCGCCGCGAGCAAGAGCGCCCCAGGTTTCCGGGTCGGCGCGGGCCGAAACACGCCAGCGGTGTGTTCTCGGCCCGCGCCGACCCGGAAACGTCCTGGGCGTACGCCCAGGACCCCCGCCGCAGGCGGGGCTGGGACGCTCTTGCGGGGTCGGATCGGAACCCCCTTGGGGCGAGGTATGGACGCCACCGCGACCGAATCCCCCTCTGCGCACTCAGCGCCACTCGGGGCTTTTCTCTGCGCTTCCAGGCCTGTGATCGCATGAACCGACCCGGAAGGGACCTGTCAGCAAACCCGAGGACCTTTCTGCATCCCCAGGATCCCACGCATCAGTGGCGATGGTTTTGCCGACACCCTTAGTACGGCCACACGAAGTTCAGCAGGCGGCTGACGTAGCCCGGCTTGGTGGTCTCGTCCACCACGCCCCGGCCGCCGTAGGCCATGCGCAGCTCGGCCACCTGGTTGGACGCGACGGAATCGTTCACGTCCAGGAACAGCGGGTTGACCATGCCGGCCACGTACAGGCGCTGGGTCTCGTTGTTCATCTGCAGGTCCCGGAAGCCCTCAAAGATCAGGTTGCCGTTCCCCAGCACCTTCACCACCCGGGCGGTGATCGTGGTGGCGAGGGAGGAACTGCGGTCGGTGCTGCCGGCCCCCTTGAACTGGTCGCCGATGTTGCTGGTTGCGGCGGTGCCGTCCTTGAGCGGGGTCAGCTTGCTCAGCTCGGAGGTGGCCTTGAGGGAGTTGGAGCCGACCCGGCTGGTGGCCACATCGGCCTTGAGGGTACCGGTGGTGGTCTCGGCGATGCGGATGGTCACCAGATCATTCACCCGCCGGGCCCGCTGATCGCTGGTGGTCTGGGCGTCCTGCCAAAGCGAGCCATCGGACAAGGGCCCGGTCTGGACGTTCACGTCCTGGTACGGCAGGCCCGCCTTCTGGCCCGCCTGCGGCCTCACGCAGCCCAGGCCGACACTCAACAGCAGAACGATTCCGATTGTGCGCACGCTACCTTCTCCCATGGTCTCGAGGGATCCGGAGCCTGCGGCGCCGGATCGGCTAGAAGTCCACCACGCCGCCGAGTTTGATGGAACTGTCGGTCCCCTCGGAAGGACGGAACTGACCGAACTCGAATTCCAGCTCGGCGGCGAACCCCTTGCTGAACCGGAACCCGGGACCAATCAGGAAGGTGGGCGAAGTCTGCCTGGTGTTGGCCACGAAACGGTTCTGGCACTCCCACCATGCAATGTTTGCGCCAGCCATGCCGTACATGCCGGTGCGGGTGCCCTGGAAGTAGTAGAGGTAGTCCACGCCCAGGCTCAGGCCGTTGATGGTGGTGGTGGAGGTGGCATTGGTGAAACTGAACGAACCGCCGTCCAGTCGCGTATAGTCGAAGCGCGGCCGCAGCTCGCTGGCCGTATCGATGCCCACGGTGGTGTGGATCCCCACCTCGTAGCCGGTGCGCCCGCCCACGGCACTGTGCAGATCGCTTTCGGGCATCACCGCGAAGGCCTGGAAGCCGAACCCCGACTGCCCCGAGAACAGGTTGTAGCCTGCCAGCCCGCCGACTCCGTCGAGTCCCGTATCCTGGGCGGAAAGGGGCAGAATGCCCGCGACAACGATCAGCAGAGCGATGGCTTTCATGGGGACTCCGAAATGGGCTCAGGCGAGTATGGCTATAATGCCACCTACTTTCAGCGCTGCGCCAGCCCATTGACCCGCGGAATACGCATCTTCCCCTGAAGTCGGCTGGTCCTTGGGGGCACTCACGCCCAAAGCCCCGTATCCAAAAGATTTAAGTCCAGACGGTGGTTCGGGGGCGTCGCTGGCCTGGGCAGCGCTCTTGACCGCGCTCGCCTGCTGGGCCGCAACGGGCGCGGCCGAGTACACGGCCGGGTCGGCCTTGGGGTCGCTGGCCTGGGACAGATCCCGGCCCTGGAGTTCCACGGATGCGGCCGGGGTGGCCGGCGCAGCGGCCGGGCTGGCCTGGGTCGCCGACTGGACGGCCGCAGCTGCGGGCCGGGGGGCCGACTGCACCTTCACAGGATTCGTGCTGGATATTTCCATAGGTTCCTCCGCTGGATTCGGCCAGCCAGGCCGGCTAACCCATCAGCTTGTAGCGATGTCCTCGATTGTCTTTGGCGGCCCCGAGCAGGGCGTTGAACTGCGGCCCCTTGCCGGAGCTGGTGGTCGACTGGAACAGGTTCTGCAGCCAGTTGTTGGACGTGGCGTGATCCACGAAAAAGCCGGTGATCAGGGTCCCGGCGTCGCCATACAGCATGAAGGAGAAGTAGCGCTCGGGGAAATTGCTGAAATCGATGCCCAGATCGGCGGCCCAGCCCCAGTTCAGCACCATCGACCCCTGCTGGCCCGGAAGCACGGGCAGGGAGGACGGATACTTGCTGGCGCTTGCTTCGCCAGGGGTCTGCTCCGTGGGCACCAGGATCCACTCGCCCTGGAAGTTCTCCCCGCCCACGGACTTGGACCGGATAGCCCCCTGGGCGGGACCCCGGGACGATGCGGCCAGGGTGCACAGCAGCAGGTTGCCGCCGTTCAGGTCGTAGAGGCGGATCTCCTGGGGTCCCTGCTGCACCGGCTTGCGGCAGGCCGTGGCCAGCAGCGCCAGGAACAGCAGAGCCATCCCGGCCAGCAGCGAACGAAGGGCAGGATGGGTATGCCTGGAAGGACGGGGTTCAGGTTCCATGATTGAGCTGACTCGAAAGACGTGGTGGGACGGGAGGCGTCCCGGGTGTCCCCGGCGGAGGAGCAAAACCGATGCCAGGGGGTGATCGGCAAGGTCCGCCTGGCGACCACCGTCATCCTATGTCTTGTCGGTCATTATGGGGAGAAGCTGGAGCATTTCGCCCAACTGCAGTTTGAGACCGCCGAACGTTGAAATCCAACTGCCGAACGTCACTGGGAGACGAGGCCCGGCCCGCTGGGCGGATCCCGTTCCAGCAGCACCAGGGCGTTGCCGGGCATGGTGCTGCGGCCGAAGGCCCGCCACATGGCCGGGTAGGCCTCGGACGCCACCACGCGCTCCTGCCAGACCAGCGAACGCTCTAGCAGGAGGCCGCCGGGCCGGGCCCCGCTGCGGATCTGGAAGTCGAAGGCCGGGGTGCGCGTCTGGGCCGTGGCGGGCTGGTAGGCGATGCGGTAGCCCGGGGGCAGATCCACCGAGAAGGTGCCGTCCATGATGAAGGTGGCCGGCACCAGGAACGGGTGGTGCATCTCCGGCAGGGCGGGGCGCACCGGGGAACTGCCCAGCAGGCCCAGATCGCCGGGCAGGTTCAGGATCATCATGTCCCCCTGGCTGCAGGCGAAGGCCGGCACCACCACGTCCAGGGTCACCTCCGGCGCCGCGGTGAGGTCCAGCAGATCCGATACCTGGAAGCCCTCCAGGCGGGTGCCCTGCTTGATCCGGGCCACCTCTTCCTGGAACAGCACCCGGCGCTCCTCCTGGTTGTGTCCGAACAGCTGGCTGCGCACCTGGTGGTCGAAAAAGCCGCCGAAGCGGAAGGTGATCCGGCCCTTCAGGTCGCCCTGGGCATCCAGGGCCATCTGCCACTGGGAACGCAGGAACTGGGTCCGCTGGTCCACGGCCGGGGTGGTGCAGGTCTGGCCGCCGGCGGGTCCCACCAGCAGGGCGGGACGGCCGGCGTCGTCAGGCAGCAGCTCGCCCAGCCGGGCGCGGCTTTGGGTCAGGTTGTAGAACCGGGGTCCGCCCGGCAGCTCCACCCGGGCCAGCAGCCCCTGGTACTCGCCCAGGCAGGCCAGGTCGGACATCTGCACCCGCTCCTGGTGCACCAGCAGCGGCCGGGCCTGCAGGCCCACCGCTTCCAGCAGGGCCTGGAACAGGACGTACTTGTCCCGGACATCCGCATAGCGGTTGGCCAGGATGACCGATGCCGCACTGGGCCGGTAGCCCACCCGGCCCAAGCCCAGGGCCACGTCCTGGATATCCCGGGTGACGAACAGGGCCAGCCGCTCCGCCCGGGCTTCGGGGCTGGTCAGGCCGGCGGTGAGGGCGAGGGCCTGGGCGGTGACCACGGGATCGGGCTGGGCGGCCTTCTGGAACCGCTGGTACAGCCAGCGGCCCAGCTGCTCCCGATCGGGGACCGCGCTCCAGGCCACCCGGGGCACCAGTTCCGCCACGGGCACCATGCCCGGCTCGGGCAGCAGCTGGGGCACATCCCGGAGGGTCCAGGCGTACTGCACATTGCCCCCGACGGGGCTCGTCTGGGGGGCGGGCGCGCCATTGAAGGTCTGGTACTTCAGCGTGATCCCGGCCGGGACGGTCAGGACCAGGCTCTGGTCCAGGATGGGCTCGCCGCCACCCAGCAGCAGCTCGCCCGTGAAGGGCTCCAGGCTGTCGGCGGGGGCGTCGGCCCGGGGCGTGATGCGGTACTTGAGCTCCAGCACGGCGCCGATCTGCACCGCGGGGAAGGACACCACCTTCAGCCGGGCGTTGGAGTAGAACGGGGCGGAAGCGGCCTCGGGATCCGAGACCTCCATGAGCCCTTCGGGTTCCGGCTTGCGGGTGCTGCCATCGGGCAGGTGGGTGAGTGCGGTGAGCACCTCGCAGCGGTCGGTGTCGCCCCGGAACGGCACCTTCTGGTCGCTCAGCTCGCGCAGGGCGCGGTCCTGCAGGATCTTCAACAGCATGTGATGCTCGACCGTCCGGCGGCCCTGGGCGTCCAGGGTCACCCGGATGTCCTCCAGCAGCACGACGGCGCCCGCCTGGGGATAGCGGGCCGCGTCCACGGGCCGGGCCAGGGCCGCGGCCACCCGGTCGACGACCCGGGGAGCGGGCACCGCGCGGGCCGAGGCGGGCGGAACGAGCAGTACCGACAGGGCCAGCGGCAGGGCGCAGGCCAGGACCGGGATCCGGGACAGCGCCGCGGTCTGGAGCGGGCGGCGGATGGGCAGCGGCAGCCTCATCGGGCACCTCCCTGGACCAGGATCACTTTGCCGTCCCGCAGCCGGCCCCGCTGCTCCAGCAGCCGACGGAGCCCCTGGTAGGCTTCGCCCGAATAGTAGAGCGCCCCGGCGGCGAAGGTCTCGGTGTAGTTCAGCCCCTCGGGTCCGGCCACGCAGGACCGGCTCAGGCTGGCGGCGCCCAACCGGGTGTCCACCGGCACGGGCAGGGAGCGGACGCTGTAGCCCTCGGGCAGGCGAACCGTCTCCCGCACCCGGGATTCCACGGTGGCGCTCAGCTCCAGGGGATAGTGGCGCTCGGCCGCCGAGGCCCCGGACAGCAGGTTGTGCAGCAGCAGATCCAGGCGCCCGCCCTGGCCGGGGGTGGTGAACACCAGATAGCCGCCGGCCCGGATGCCCTGGTCGGGGACCGTCAGCCGGAAGGCCATGCGCACGGGCTTGTTCAGATCGTCCAGGTCCGGCAGTTCCAGGTCGCTGAGGACCGCGCCGGGATAGAGCTGGCTGGTGATGGAGCGGAAGAAGTGCTCGCGCTGGGTGGGCGGCAGGCTGTTCAGGTACTGACGGAAGGCCAGATCGTAGAGGCCGGTGGGCTCCATCACCACCCGGGTGGACATGGAGCCGTCGGCGGCCAGGGTGGTGTCCAGGGCCAGGTCCATGCGGTTGTCGCTGGGCGGCGCCAGGGGGGTGAGCCGGATGTCTTCGCCCGCCTCGGTGCAGACCAGGGCAAACTTGTCCTGGTCCGAATAGGGCAGATACTGCCGGGAGTCCTCGGCGGTGGGGTCCAGGAAGCTGAAGCTGCCGTCGGCCCGGCGGATGGCCACGATGGCGTGATTGAACTGGGTGGTGGGCAGGTCCACGTCCATGCGCACCCCGGCAGTGATGAGCACCACGTGGGCGTCCACCCCGATGGAGCGCAGCAGGGTGACGAGGAACTGGGCCTTGTCCCGGCACACGCCGTACTTGCGCTGGTAGGTCTGCGCGGCGGAGACCGGCTTGAAGCCGGCCTTGTCGCCGGTGAAGGAGGTCTCCACGTAGCGGATGTTGCGGCAGACCCAGAACAGCAGGGCCTGGATCCTGGCCTCCGGGTCGGGCTTGCCGGCGGTGATCCGCGCCACCAGGCGGGTCAGCCCGGGGGTCATCTTCTGGCCGTCCCGGGTGAGCCGGGCATACCAGCGGGACACGTCCTGCCAGCTGCGGATGGTGGAGATGGCCAGCACCGGCACCACCTCCTGGGCCGGCGGCATGGAGGGTTCGCTCACCAGCTGGGGCTGCTCAGCCACCCGCCATTCGTAGGTGGTCCGGCCCTGCTGCTCGCGTTTCTGGAAGTCCGCGTGGCCCCGGTAGACCTTCCAGTCCAGGGACATGGCCGAAGGCAGGCTGACGCTCAGCCGGTAGTCCAGGCTGGGCTGGGCGCCCTGGAGGGGGTCCATGAGCGAGAAGGCGTGGTCCATGGGCGGCGCATTGCGGTGGGTCTCGGTGTCCACCTCCACCGTGGAGCCCACCCGCAGATCGGGGAAGGAGATCATGACCAGGCGCACGTTCTGCAGGTAGAAGGGCCCGTTGGCCGGCATGGGCAGGTCCTTGATGTTGGCCGGGTCCACGGCGGTCACCTGGCCCTCGGGGCCGATCACCACCGCCCGCTTCACCTTCACGCTGTCGTACTTCTCGTAGTAGCTGTCGCTGTAGCGGGACAGCGCCTCGATGCCCGGCTCCTGCAGGATGGTGGCCCGGAAATGGGTGGTGGCCAGGTATTTGCCATCGGCGGCCACCTCGAAGGCGGTGTGGTCGGCCTCCACCACCGACATGGCCTGGGGAAACCGGTCGGCCAGGGTCTTCCAGCCGGTGTCGGCCCGCAACGCCAGGGTCGCCAGCGCGACCAGCATCCAGGAAAGGCATGGTTTCATCAATACCCCCAAGGGAACACGCGCCCGCTTCATGATCCTGCCATGGACGGCGACCCGGCGTCCGCTGCCCAGGCCTCCCGCAGGCCCGCCACCACGCCGGCCGGATCGGCCCCGGACCACAGTCCGCGCAGCACCGCCACGCCAGCCAGGCGCGGGTGCCGCAAGGCGGCGGCGCTGGCCGGGGTGATCCCGCCCAGCGCCAGCACCCGGGCCGCCACCGGCGGCAGGGCGTCCAGCACCGCGTGCAGCCGGGCCGGCCCCCAGGCCGGCCCCTTGCCCGGAACCGGGAAGATGGGCGACAGGATCAGCTGTCGGCTGTCGCCGCGGTCCGGCACCTGGTCCGGGTCGTGCACGGGCCGGGACAGGGCCAGGCCCAGGTCCCGGTGCGGCACCGGCGGATAGGCCTCGGGAGCGTGCAGACCGCAGCCCGCGGCCAGGGCCACGTCCAGCCGGCCGTTCAGCCACAGCTCCACCTCCGGGGCCCGCGCCCTTACCCAGCGGGCGGCCGCAAGCAGCGCCCGGGCCTGCAGGGGCTCGCGGATCATGAACCCGTCGACGCCCGCGCGCAACACCCGCTCCCAGCGAGGGGGATCGAAGCCTTCGCCCGGGGTAATGGCCAGCACATGCATGCCCATAGTATGGGGACTCTGCCCGGAAACGCCATCGGCACCGGTCAAGGCTGCTGGGCCAGCATTCCTGCCTGGATTCGGCCCCATCAAGGCTGCTGGGCCGGCATTCCTGCCTGGATTCGGCCCCATCAAGGCTGCTGGGCCAGCACCCGCTCCCGGTCCAGGGCCGGCACGATGCGCCAGGCGGCGCCGGCGGCCGGCGCCAGGGTGGGCCGGGCCAGGACATAGTCCAGGAGCTGGTTGCGGAACAGGACGGGACTGACCGCTTCGGGCTTGCCGCTCCAGCCCATGGCGTCCACATAGCCGCCCGCCCCGGCCAGGCGACTGACGGCCAGGCCCAGGGTGAAGCCCTGGTCGTCCTTCACGGGCTGGTCCTGCACCTGCAGGTTCAGCACCCGGCTGCCCGGGGGCCGGGAGATGTCCAGCACGTAGCTGCAGCCCTCGAGGGTGTCGAAGTCCCCGGGATCGGCGTTCTTGTTGAAAAGTTCCGGGTTGTGGCTGAAACCGTAGAAGCGTCCGGCCTGTTCCAGGTAGGCCCGCAGCTGCTTTCCGGTCACCCGGATGCGCGCCAGCCGCTCTTCGCCCGGGGACAGGGCGTAGAACTGGCGCACCGAGGTGGCTCCCTTGGGGATGAACAGGTGCGAGGGCGGCGTGGCCAGGGCGGTGATCTGGGCTCCGGTGGCCTGGCGCGCCACCGTGTGCAGCAGGTGCATGACCGGGGTGTCCTCCATGCGCGCCCAGCGGGCGTCCAGGTCGGTGCCTAGGGTGGTGGCGAAGGTGTTCAGGTAGGCCTCGGTGGCGGTGCGGAGCGGGGCGGTCAGGTCCAGCACCGCCGCGTCCTGGGCGGTGTCGGGCCCGGCCGGGGCCTGGCGGGTGCGCCGGGACACTCGCTCCCAGCGGTTCTTGCCGGCCTTGCGGTACACCAACTCCGCCACCCCCAGGCTGGACCCGGCCGCGCCGGCCTGCAGCACGGGCGTCCCGTCCGGATCGCCGGTGGCCGCCACCCGGGTGTGGCTGAGCAGGATCAGGTCAATGCCGGGCACCTGGGCAGACAGGCAGCGGGCCGCGCTTTCTTCGGCACACGCGGCGCCGGGGCCGGTGTGCAGGGCCACCACCACCAGGTCCGCCTTCTCCTTCTGCCGAAGGGTGTTCATGAAGGCCTTGGCGGTGGCCACCGGATCCTGGAACACCAGGGCCCCCGCGTCCGGCGCGTCCGGACGGGACGGGGGCGGCGTGGCCAGGCCCAGGATCGCCACCTGCACCCCGCCCACGTTCTGCAGGGCGTACGGGGTGAACACCAGCCGGCCGTCACTGGCGAACACCACGTTCGCCGCCAGCCAGGGGAACTGGGCCTGGTCCTCCATGCCGCGCAGGCGGCTGACCCCCTGGGCGAATTCCCGGCCGCCCACCACCATGGCGTTGCAGCCCAGGGCATTGAGGATCGCCATGTTGGGTTCCGGCAGATTCGGCTTGAGCTGGGCCCACACGTAGTCCAGCGGATCGCCCTGGGTGGCGTCGCCGCAGTCCACCAGCAGGGTGTTGGGATTGGCCGCGCGCAGGCCGCGGACCAGGGTGGCCAGCCGGGACCAGCCCTGGTTCGCCGGCTGCAGGGTGAAGCTGTCCTGGGCCAGCACATGCCCGTGCAGGTCGCTGGTGGCGAGCACCTGCAGCCGCACCTCCTGGGCCCGGAGCGCCGCCACCGCCGCCATGCAAACGAGAATGCCCACCCACCGCTTCACCGAACCTCCCCGCGCCTGCTATGACTATTACCACATCCTGGCCGGGAGCACTTTGCTTGGACAGGCCGCACGCTACAGGTACACTGGCAGTTCACCCAGGAGCAACCATGCAAGAAGTCCAGATCAAGGCCCCCAAGCACGAATTCACCCTGCTGTGCGACGACATCCGCCAGGAGATGGGCGGCAAGACCTCGCTCATGGGCATGTACGACCACCACATCGTCGTGCCGCAGGTGCCCTTCGTGCTTCCCAAGGTCTGTTTCTACACCCGCTTCTCCCGCATGGACGGGACCTTCAAGTTCAGCTTCTCCATCATCGCCCCGGGCGGCGAGCGCAAGGACATCATCCGCGACAGCGACGTGGAGATCCCCGACGGCGCCAAGGAAGGCACCTTCAACGTCATCGCCTCCCCCTTCGAAGTGACCGGCGAGGGCGTCTACGAAGTGATCATCGGGCTCACCAAGGGCGCCGACCGCTTCGAATATGTGTACAAGTTCGCCATTTCCGATGGCGCCCGGCTCCAGGCCGACTACGAGAAGTCCCAGGCCGAAGCCGCCAAGGGCACCGTCAACTAGACTTCAGGTCCGGGCTCAGCCCGGGCATGAAGTGGGTGTGGGGGACGGAGAGGGAGCGAAGCGACCGCGAAGCAACGCATGCGTTGCTTCCCCACGGACAGATAAGGCACCATGAACCTTCCGGACCGCTATGCCAAGCAGCGGATCTTCCTGGGGAGCGAGGCGGACAGCCGCCTGCGCTCCCGGAAGGTCGTGGTGGTGGGCCTGGGCGCCACCGGTTCGGTCATCGCCACCTGGCTGGCCCGGGCCGGGGTGGGCCACCTGACCCTGGTGGACCGGGATCTGGTGGAGATCTCCAACCTCCAGCGGCAGATCCTGTTCGAGGAAGCGGACGAGCTCCAGCCCAAGGCCGAGGTGGCGGCGCGTCGGCTGCGGGCCGCCAATGCGCAGGTGGAGCTGCACCCCGTGGTGGCCGACCTGACCAGCGGCAATGCCCGGCAGCTGCTGGCCGGTTACGATCTGGTGATGGACGGCAGCGATAATTTCGAGGCTCGCTACCTTATTAATGACCATGCGATCGCCACGGGCACCCCGTGGATCTATTCCGGGGCCATCGGCGGGGAGGGCGTGGTCTGGCCCCTGGACCCGCCCCGGACCCCCTGCCTGCGCTGCCTCATGGAGCAGCCCCCGGCCGGCGGCGATGTGGACACCTGCGACAGCACCGGCGTGCTGGGCCCCACGGTCGGCATCATCGGCAGCTGGGCGGCCATGGAGGCGATCAAACTGTTAACCGGCCGAACACCCCAGCGCGAACTGGCCCGTTTCGATTTCTGGCGCGGCGAGCGCCAGTTCCTGGGCGCGCCCGCGGACCGCTGCCGCTTCTGCTCCGGCGGCATCACCGAGTTCCTGGACGCGCGCTGGAGCCTCAAGGCCTCCCGGCTGTGCGGGCTGGAGGGCGTGCAGATCCGGGTGAACCCACCGAGCCGGCTGGACCTGGAGGCGCTCCAGGCGCGCCTGGAGTGGCGCACCGGCGGGCCCTGGAAGCTCAGCCCGCTGGCCCTGGCCGGCACCGACGGCGCGCTGCGGATCATGCTGTTCCGGGACGGCCGGGCCCTGCTGCACGGGGACATCAGCCCCGAGCGGGCCCGGGGATGGTACACCGAGGTGGTCGGATGCTAATCTTCTGAGATGATCACCCTCACCCACGTGGGCAAGCAGTACGGGCGGATCCACACCGCCCTGTCGGACGTGAACTTCCAGATCGACGCCGGCGAGTTCATCTTCCTCACCGGTCCGAGCGGAGCCGGCAAGTCGACCCTGCTCAAGCTGCTGTTCCGGGAGCAGGTGCCCACCACCGGGGAGATCCGGGTGGCGGGGCACCGGCTGGCCTCCATGCCGCTCAAGGAGATCCCGGCACTGCGGCGCAAGATGGGCATCGTGTTCCAGGACTTCAAGCTGATCCGGACCCTGACCGTGTTCGAGAACGTGGCGTTCGTCCTGAAGATCCTCGGGGTGAGCTACGCCGAGCAGAAGCAGCGCGCCTTCCGGGCCCTGAAGATGGTCGGCCTGCAGCACAAGCTGGCCAGCTACCCCCTGCAACTGTCGGGCGGGGAGCAGCAGCGAGTGGCCATCGCCCGGGCCCTGGTGAACGACCCCCTGGTGCTGATCGCTGACGAGCCCACGGGCAACCTGGATCCGGAGCTGGCCCAGGAGATCATGGCCCTGTTCGAACGCATCAACGGCCAGGGCACCACCGTGCTGGTGGCGACCCACGACCGCAACCTCATCCAGCGCATGAAGAAGCGGGTGATCGGGCTGGATCACGGGCGCATGGCCTTCGATTATCCGGCCCCGGCCAGCATGGTGGTGCTGCCGCCGATCGTCTGAGGGACTAGGAGCCGGGGGATCGGCCCGGGCGGAGCCCTGTCCGGGGGGGCGTCCGGGGCTCGGGCCGGCCCGGGCTGCAGGCGATTTTTGTGTGTTTACGGTATGTAAAGATATTTGTCGATTTTTGACTCAAGCCCGGGCTACCCTGCACACCCGCAAAATGGGATCATTACAAAAGGATAAACCTATATTTTCGGCCCATTTCCTTCGGCTTCGAACATCCAGCGGGGACGGGGTTTCCCGCGCTCAGGCTTGTCGTTTTGTGGCATAATTTCCTCCATGGGCAGCATATCCGATACCGCCGCCTCCGACTTCGGGTCAAACCGCACGACCGGCCTGGTCCAGGCCTCTGTTTCAGGTGGAACCATGTGCAGCATCGCCAAAGGAACCTGGGTGGAAGTGGAGCGCGTGCTGCCGGTGGCGAGCCGTGCCCGCGGGGTGTTTCCGCCCCCGGTCCGGCAGGCCCCGCAGATGGAGCGCGTCGCCGGCTTCCTGCTGGAAGCCGCGGAGCTGGGCCAGGCGGCCTGCATCCGCACCGTCACCGGCCGGGTCCTGACCGGCCGGCTGCGGATCCAGAGCCCCGGCTACGGCGCCAGCTTCGTCCACAGCTTCGGCCCGGCCGGGTCCGAGCGGCAGAAGCTCCGCCGGCGGCAGGTGTCCTAGGGACTGCCGGCAAACATGACAGCCATGGCCAGAATCAGGGCGCAGCACCGGGCAATCCAAAAGTCATCCTGAATTTCCCCGGTCATCGGTGTTCATCCCCGTTCCTATGTCCTGGCATCAGCCTGGGCGCAAGTTTCGGGACGTATTGGGAGTCGAGCCCCATGGGGCCTTGGCCGGGAGCCGGATGGACTGGCCTCCAGAACCCTGCGTGACGGCAAGCCGGGGCTGAGTTGGAACGGGGATGAACGCCGATACCAGGGGAAAAGCAGGATCAAGAAGGCCAGATCATTGGCTCACCCGGGTTTGCCGATAGCACATGGAAACCCAGGAACGAGCGCGGCCGGAAAAGCTGCCAAGCTAGGCTTCAACCGCAAGCTTCCCCGCGAGTACCGTCATGGCCCAACCCCTCAAAGACACCCAGTTCGTCACCTCGGCCGCCAGCGTCCAGCAGCTGGGTTCGGCCCATGCGGAGGTGGCCTTCGTGGGCCGCTCCAACGTCGGCAAAAGCTCGCTCCTGAACGCCCTGTGCTTCCAGAAGGGTCTGGCCAAGACCAGCAAGACCCCGGGCCGCACCCGGCTGATCAACGTCTTCGTCACCGGCACCGACCGCTGGATCGTCGACCTGCCGGGCTACGGCTTCGCCCTGGGCCCGGCCAAGGAGCGCGGCACCTGGCAGGCCATGATCGAGGGCTACCTCACCGGGCGCCCGACGCTGCGCATGGTCTACGTGCTGGTGGACGCCGAGGTTGGCCCCACCCGCCTGGACCACCAGATGGTGGACTGGCTGCGCTCCGCGGACCTGTCCTACCGCATCGTGGCCACCAAGTGCGACCAGGTGAAACCCAGCCGTCAGCTGGCCCAGCGACGCGACGTGGCCACGGACCTGGGCCTGCAGGCCGGGGACATCGCCTGGGTCAGCGCCGAGAAGGGCACCGGCATCCCCGAGCTGCGCATGGAAGTGGCGGGGATGCTTTCCCTGCTGTAGCAGCGCCGTCCGGCACGGAAAGGCCCCCTGCCATCGGGGTCGGCGACCACGGCGGCAGGGGGGCCGATATATTCATGGGGAAGCAACGCATGCGTTGCTTCGCGGTCGCTTCGCGACCTCTCATCGCACGCATGCGTGCGATCCCCACACCCCCACTTCATGCCCGGGCGGAGCCCGGACATGAAGTCTGACGCTGAGGGCTACAGCCCTTCGAGCAGTTCCTTGCGCTTGGCGTTGAACTCGTCGTCGGTGATCAGACCGTCGTCATGCATCCGCTTGAGGGCGCGCAGGCGCTGCTGCTGCTGTTCGTAGTAGGCCTGGTCCTTGGCCGGAGCCGGGGCCGCGACGGGCGCGGGAGCGGGAGCCGGAGCGGAGACGGGGACGGGGGCCGGAACGGGCACCGCTGCGGCGGCGGGGGCCGGCAGCGCCGTCCCAAAGGCCATAGCCTTCTCCTGTGTCTTCGGGACCTCCAGGACCACCGGGAAGGTCAGCCAGTCGCCCCGCACCTGCCCGGCGCCCAGGCATTCCAGCTGTACCTGGCTCGGCTCGGTCCGGGACCCGTAATGGAAATCAGGGACCTCATTGGTCGCCAGGTAGCGGTCGTAGAACGCGAACCGGGCGTCATGGAGGATCAGGTTCAGCTGGCCATCCTTCACGAACAGCCGGGCCGTGATGGCCGTGCGGTTGGGCAGAATGGAATGGCTGTGGGAACTGGTGCTCAGCACGATCAGGTCCTCGTTCGGCCCGGCCTGGGCCAGGGCCGCGCAGATGGGCCCCACCAGGCCGTTGATCTCGTCCATGGCGAACAGGGATTCCTGATGGCCCAAACGGACGGCCATCAGATCCTGGCGCACCATGTCCGGGGAAAGCCTGACCGGCTGGTCGTTGGCGGGGGCGTTGGGCTCCTTGGTCACCCGCTTCAGGTAGTTTAACTGGCCGATCCACCAGTTCACCTGCTGCCTGGGCGGTTTGGCCGGAGCGGCCATCGCCCCGGCCAGGGCCACCGCCACCAAAGCTGTCCTCGCGACGCGCATCAGGTTGCTCATCAATCACACTCCCTTTCCATGGTCCATCGTTCCGCAGAGCTCGATTCTAACCGCGGCCCCGCCGGATGACACGCCCGAAAGCCGCGCCGTTCCAGGGCCCGGCGCCTACAGTCCAACGCCGCTGCCCCCCTTCTGACACCCGTTCAGCCGCTTCCATTCGCCGTTCCGCGGCTGCCGACCGGGGCCTCCCAGGCGGAAGCCGCCGGCTGATCGAATAATTCTTCAAACTGCAGAAAGAATCGGGAACCTTCAAATGGCCCGGAACACTCAAGTCTCAGGAACGCTTATGGACGCTGGCAACCACCTGCAGTGTTCAAAGGTGGAGAAAATCTGGACTTTGACACGCGCACTTGCGGCATGAAAGTGCTAGGCCGTCGCGTACACCAAAGAATTTACCCTCCCAGTGCGGGTTCTCGCGGCATCTTTCCTGATGATCCGCCGAAGACCCGGCGTCACGATTACGCATTCCAGCGACATCGTGCCGCGAGCCGGCCAGTTGGCCACACCACTAACCTTTGGGAGGGTTTTAGTTATGAATAAGCGTTCTCTCGTACTCGTTGGCCTCGTTGCCGCCGCGCTGCCGATGATGGCCCAGGAACAGATCCGCAGCTCTGAGTCGGGCGGCTGGGGTCCAGCGCCTGTGGCCGGCGACAACCTGTTCGACGGCTACTTCCGCACCGGCGTCGGCGTTGCTTCTGCCGGCGGCGAAATGGTCTCCTTCGATCTGGGCCGCAATGGCCACTACCGGCTGGGCAACGAAGCCGACACCTACGGCGAACTCGGCTGGGACAAGAAGGTCTACGACAAGGATGGCTCCGCCTTCTATGTCCACACCATGCTCAACTGGTGGTCCCCCTTCACCAAGGGCAACTCCACCGCCACCTCCCCGAGCGTCGCCCTGGAGCAGGCCTGGGTCGAGGGCAAGGGCGTCCTGGGCAACAGCGATGCGTTCAAGGATTCGGACGTGTGGATCGGCGAGCGCTTCTACAACCGGCAGGATGTCCACATGCTGGACTGGAAGTACCTGCACACCGACGGCACGGGCGGTGGCGTTGAGAACATCAACCTGGGCTTCGGCAAGCTGGCCTATGCCTACATGCAGACCGATACCCCCGCGGCTGGCCTGCCGGCTGGCGCCCCGGCTTCTGCTTCGGCTGCCGGTGGCCGCGACGTCCTCGCCCTCCACCAGTTGAAGCTGGACGACATCAGCGTGAACCCTGGCGGCAAGCTGTACTTCGCCTTTGAAGTCGACACTGCCAGCCCCTACAAGGGCACCCTCCCTGCTTCCGCTACCAGCTACGCGTATAACACCACTGGTGGTGCACCCACCATCACCGCCGCGTATGCGGGCGGAAGCGCCGTGTCGGACTCCAGGAACGACAAGGGCGGCTGGTCCATCATCGCCATGCACTCCCAGGAGGTGTTGGGCGGCGCCAACCATTTCGTCCTACAGTACGCCGTGGGCTCGGCTGAAGGCCTGGGCAACGGCGACCAGTTCGGTCGTACCCTCTCCAGCCTGGGTAGCGGCAACAAGGCCACCCGCGTGATCGATGAAATCGCCATCCAGCCCACCAAGAACATCGGTGCCGAGCTCGTGGCCGCCTACGAAAAGAACAAGCTCGACAACGGCGCCGGCAGCACGGCGAATGGCTCCTGGCTCACCTTCGGTGGCCGCGGCAAGTTCGGGATCACCGATCACTTCAGCTTCGTGGCTGAAGTGGGCTGGGAAAAGACCACCCTGGACACCAACGCCTACACGACCAGCCTCGCTGTGCCCCTCGGCGACCGCACCCTGGTCAAGGAGACCGCGGCCCTGGTCTGGAGCCCCAGCACCGAATTCTGGTCCCGGCCTGAACTGCGCGTCTTCTTCACCAACGCCAGCTGGAACAACAACGCCAAGGGCAACGTCGGCACCGTCGACGGCAACACCACCGGGGTTTTCGCCGACAAGACCTCTGGCAGCCAGTACGGCGTCCAGACTGAAGTGTGGTTCTAAAACCTGGACTGACGGCGCCGGCCCTGGATTCCCCGGACCGGTGCTGAGCTAGCGCCAGAGCAATCCCCACGGATGCATGCGGAAGGAGACGTCCTCCCCATGCATCCGTGGTTTTGTACGCCCGGTTCGGCCGCCCTTCCCGGCCGGGCCCGCCCCAGGACCACCCGCGCCCATCCCTCCATGCCGCCTGCCTGTCACCAGGATAAAACCGAGCGATCACGACGGCCCGTCGACGGATAGGGGCTAAACCCTTGAAACTGTGGGATGATGGTGTGGCAAACAAGCGGGATTACGATTTTTCCAAAAGCATGATCCCCGGTTCCGTCCGCGCCCTTTTCCCTCCGCGCAGGGACCGCCCCTTTCCATTCCCCCTTTCACCAGGCACCCGACTATGAAGACACCCCAATCAACCTCTGGTTCCCCGGGCAAGATCCGGCGCGTGGCGATCTGTACCGGCGGCGGCGACGCACCAGGCCTGAACGCGGTCATCCGGGCCGCCGTCATCTCCGCCATGAATCGCGGGTGGGAGATGATCGGCATCCGGGACGGCTACGGCGGCATCCTGTTCCCCGAGCGCTACCAGGGCCAGGGCACCTTCCTGCTCACCCGGGACATGGTGCGCGGCATCACCCATCTGGGCGGCACCATCCTGGGCACCACCAACAAGGGCAACCCCATGTGCTTCCCGGTCCGCCAGCCGGACGGGAGCATCCAGGAGATCGACCGCACTGGCGAGATCGTCAACTATTTCGGCATGCATGAGATCGACGCGCTGATCTCCATCGGCGGCGACGGCTCCCTCACCATCTCCCACGCCCTGGTCAAGAAGGGCCTGCGCGTGGTGTGCGTGCCCAAGACCATCGACAACGATCTGGACAAGACGGTGGCCACCTTCGGGTTCGACACCGCGGTGACCTTCGCCACCGACTGCCTGGACCGCCTGCACTCCACGGCCGAATCGCACCAGCGGGTCATGGTGGTGGAGCTCATGGGCCGCTACGCGGGCTGGATCGCCCTGAACGCGGGCATCGCCGGCAGCGCCCACGCCATCCTGATCCCGGAGATCCCCTACGATCTGGACAAGGTCGCGGCCAAGATCATCCAGCGCGACAGCCTGGGCCGGCACTACACCATCGTGGTGGTCGCCGAAGGCGCCATGCCGATGGACGGCCATATCAGCATCAAGGACGAGGCCATCACCGGCACCGCCGAGCGCCTGGGCGGGGTGGGCGAGCAGGTGGCCGCCAAGCTCAAGGAACTCACCGGCAAGGACACCCGGGTGGTGGTGCTGGGCCACCTGCTTCGCGGCGGTTCGCCCACTTCGGCCGACCGGCTCATCTCCCTGCGCTTCGGCGCCGCGGCGGTGCGGGCCCTGGACGAAGGCGCGTCGGGCATCATGGTCGCGCTGGATCCGCCCACCGTGCGCTACGTCCCCATCGAGGAAGTGGCCGGCCACATGCGCCAGGTGCCGCTGGACTGCGACACCATCAATACCGCTCGGGACCTGGGCATCAACTTCGGCGATTGACATTCGGAACCTGACCCGGACGGGGAGGCCAGGCACTGCCTGACCGCCCCGTCCGCTTCCGTGGGCGAAAGCCCGACAGGCTGGCACTCATCCCTTTCATGACAGAGGCGCGCATGGACACCAGGCATGTGGTCATTGGTATCGATATCGGCGGCACGACCACGTCGCTCGGCTTCGTGGACCGGCACGGCAACGTGCTGGCCGAGGCCACCCTGGCCACCGGTCGGGAACGGGCCCAGGACCTGGTGGTCCGGGTGGTGGACGCCATCTTCGGCCTGCAGCGGCAGCTGCCCCAGGACTTCAAGCTCATGGGCATCGGCATCGGGGTGCCCAACGCCAACCACACCAAGGGCACGGTCGAATACCCGGTGAACCTGGCCTGGGACGAGATCACCGACCTGGCCGGCCTGATGCGCGGCCACTTCCAGCTCCCCGTGGCGGTGACCAACGACGCCAACGCCGCCGCGGTGGGGGAGATGCTGTTCGGGGCCGCCCAGGGCCTGCGCGACTTCATCGTCATCACCCTGGGCACCGGCCTGGGCAGCGGCCTGGTGGTGAACGGCCAGATGGTCTACGGCGCCGACGGTTCCGCCGGCGAACTGGGCCACACCGTGGTGGACCCCGAAGGCCGGGCCTGCGCGTGCGGCAAGCGCGGCTGCCTGGAGACCTATGCTTCGGCCAGCGGCATCTGCCGCACCGTCCTGGCCCTCCTGGCCGAGCGGCGCGAGCCCAGCCCGCTGCGCCAGCTGAGCGCCGACCAGCTCACCTCCAAGGGGATCGCCGACGCGGCCCTGGACGGGGACGTCATCGCCCTGGAGGCGTTCGAGCGCACCGGACGGATCCTGGGCATGAAACTGGCCGATGCCGTGGCCCACACCCTGCCGGAAGCCATTTTCCTGTTCGGCGGACTGGCCAAGGCCGGAGACCTGATCCTGCGCCCCACCCGCACCCACCTGGAGGCCTTCCTGTTCCCGCCCTACCGGGGCCGGGTGCAGGTGCTGCCTTCGGCGGTGGACCAGGGCTCCAGCGCCGTGCTGGGCGCCGCGGCCCTGATCTGGAACGAGCTGACATGAACGAGAGGGGACCGCGCGGTCGCTTCGCGCCCTCTCCGTCCCCCCTCGTGCTCCCCCACGTGGTGATCGGGCGAAGCCCGCTCACCACGTCTAGGTTGACCCCCCGGGGCAGTCCCCTGTTCTATCCTGTGGCAACATGAAAACCTTGGCGTGGATTCTCGCAGTGGTGTTCGGCCTGGCCTTCGTCGGGGCGACCCTCATGAATGCGGATCTGATCGGCAAGAGCCGCCGCGGGCTGGCCTCGGCCGGCCTGCGGGGCCGGGCCGCCGAGGCGCGCTACCAGGTGATGGTGGTGCTGCCCGATGTGAACGATTCGTACTTCCAGGGGCTGCTGGAAGGCATCCAGGCGGCCGCGCCCCGGGCCGACTCGGCCGTGCAGGTGTTCCGCTACCCCAGCGGCTTCCCCGCCCAGGCCGAGCAGTACTACGAGATCGCCCTGCGCGCCAAGGTGGACGGGCTGGTCATGTTCACCCCCCGGGACGACCGCACCGTGGAGCGCGCCGAAAAGGCCCGGCGCAGCGGGGTGGTGTTCATCCCGGTGGGCATCGATCCTCCGGCGGGCAACCCGCCCGGGTTCATCGGCACCGGCTCCCTGCGCCAGGGCCTGGAAGGGGGCCGGCGGATCTGCAACCGCCTGGGCGACGCGGCCCGGGTGGGGGTGATCCTGCCGGCCACCGGTTCCGGCGACCCCACCTTTGAACCGCTCTATCGGGGCGTGGCCGCGGCGCTCAAGGTGTTCCCCGGCGCCGCCGTGGTGAGCGCGTTGCGGGCCGAGCCGGGGGTGCTGTCGGGGGTGGAGACCGCCTCCACCATGCTGCGCAGCCACCCCGAGATCAACGCCCTGTTCTGCTCCAGCTCCCAGGACACGGTGGGCGCGGCCCAGGTGGTGGTGGACCTGAACCGGGTGGGCCGGGTGCTGATCATCGGCGCCGACGCGTCCCCGGAGATCCGCCGCTACCTGGAGCGGGGCATCATCTCCGCCAGCATCGTGCGCAATTCCCAGTGGATCGGCCATCAGGCGGTCGAAGCCTTCTTCCGGGCCAAGGAGAATCACCCGCGGCTGGCGCCGCAGGAGGCCGACTTCAGCATCATGCTCGCCACGACCGGAAGCACCGCCGACAGTGGAGGTGCGCGATGATCCTGGGCACGGTCCGCCGGAAGATCATCGGCAACTCCACGCTGGTGCTGCTGATCATCGCCTCGGCCACCTTCTACACCGGCCTGGCCTCCTCCGAGCTGGCCCGCAGCGTGGTCATCCTGTTCCGCGACAACCTGATGATGGAGGACCTGCGCCGGGCCCTGGACCTGACCGAGGCCGGGCTCACCGGCTACCTGAGCAACAAGAGCAGCGACTCGCTCAAGGACTACATCCGCTACTCCACCCAGCTGGCGGACCAGACCCGCAAGCTGAACCGGGAGATCCGCTCCGATGACAACCTGCTGCTGCAGCGGGATCTGGCGGGGCTGCTGGACAGCTACCTGGAGGACACCGACGCCAGCGTCACCGCCAAGCGCGGCCGGGACGTGCGCGGCTACACCGGCCGCTACGAAAGCGCCGAGCACACCGCGGAGCTGAGCCGGTTCCTCATCGGCCGCATCGAGGGCATGTTCATCGCCGACTCGCTGCGCGGCTTCGAAAGCTTCAATTCCCGGGTCTCGGCGGTGCTGGCCTCCAACGCGGCCCTGACCCTGGCCGCCACGCTCATGGGCCTGATGGTGCTGGTGCAGTTCTCCTACCGGCTCACCAGCCCCCTGTCCAAGCTGGCGGAAGCGGCCCGGGCGGTGGGGCGCGGCGAGTACGACCACGAACTGCCCCTGTCGGAGAACGACGACGAGATCGGCACCACCGCCGCCGCCTTTTCCAGCATGCAGGAGAGCATCCGCCAGGCCTTCGCCGAGCTGCGCTCCAAGTCCGAGGTGGAAAAGCGCCTGATGGAGGAGCGGGTGCGGGTGCTGGACATGGACCGCAAGCTCAAGGCGGCGGAACTGCTGGCCCTGCAGACCCAGATCAACCCGCACTTCCTGTTCAACACCCTGTCGGCCGGGATCCAGCTGGCCCTGTCCGAGGATGCCGACCGCACCGGCGACTTCCTGGAGAACCTGGCGGAGTTCATCCGCTACGTGCTCAGGCCACCCAGCCGGCTGGTGCAGGTGCGGGACGAGATCGAGTGCGTCCGCCGCTACATCTGGCTGCTGCGGCTGCGGTTCGGCGAGCGGTTCCGCTTCGAGGTGGAGGCCGATCCGCTGGTGCTGCAGGTGGCCACCCCGGCCCTGCTGCTGCAGCCGCTGGTGGAGAACGCGGTGGGGCACGGCCTCAAGGACTGCGAGGAGGGCGGCCTGGTGCGCATCAACGTCATGCTGCTGGCGGGCGAGGCGGTCATGGCGGTGGCCGACAACGGCGCCGGCATGAGCAGCGAGGACATCGAACGGGTGCTGGGCCCCGAAGACAAGGGCCTGCATGAAGGCGGCATCGGTCTGCGCAACGTCATCCGGCGGGTGGCCCTGGCCACCGGCGGCCGGGGCCGGGTGGCGTTCGCGGGCACGGAAGGGCATGGCACAACGGTCCGGATCCATCTGCCGGCCAGGGGGGAGCTATGAAGCGGATATTCGTGGTGGACGACGAGCGGCACGCCATCGAGCGCATTTCCCAGATCGTCAAGCGCGAGCTCAGCGACGAGTTCGAGTGCGTGGGCAGCGCCCTGTCCGGCCGAGAGGCCATCGAGAAGGCCGGCACGCTCAACCCGGACATCATCCTCATGGACGTGATGATGCCCGGCATCTCGGGCCTGGACGCCATCCGCGAGATCCGCAACCGCGGCGCCAACGCCGCGTTCATCGTGGTGACCGCCTACGAGCGCTTCGATATCGCCCGCCAGGCGGTGGAGCTGGGCGTCGTCGACTACCTGCTCAAGCCGGTGGCCAAGGACAAGCTGGCCCAGTCCCTGCGCACCGCCGCCGGCTGCATCGACCGCAACGGCGAGCTGGCCCGGCGCGAGGTGGAGCACCGGGAAAGCGAGGCGCGCATGCGCCAGTTCGTGGAGCCGGCCTTCCTGCACGGCATCATGCTGGGCGAGCAGTTCGGCCCCGATCTGGAGCGCTACCGCAAGGCCCTGGGCATCGAGGAGCCGCTGGCGGTGGTCATCGCCGTGGCGGTGCTGCCCCCCCACGGCTCGCCCCATCCGGACGCCGAGGCCCAGGCCCTGCACGAGAAGTTCCGGGCCACGGTGCGCTACAAGACCCGGGCCTTCGCCGGCCCGCTGGTGGCCGGCCATGCCCTGGTGCTGCTGCCCCTGCGCGACGAGGACACCGACCTGGATGCCCTGGAGCTGCTGCGCTCGGCCATCGCCCAGTCCCACGCCGACGATCTGGCCAACGGCTACCTGCGCCTGGGCTTCGGCAATCCCAAGCCTCTGGCCCGGGCCGCGGCCTCCTGGGCCGAAGCGCTCGGCGACCTGCTGGGCAGCCGACGCAGCGCCGAGGCCGGCTGGACCACCGAGGACTCCAAGCCGTTCGAACGGGACCAGGCCTTCCTGGACGGTCTGACCGACGGTTCGCCGGAGCGGGCCCGGTTCTCCCTGGACCAACTGCTGGAGCCGTTCCGCGGCCGACCGGAGGTGCCCCTGCCCGAGCGCTACCGCATCGCCGCGCTGTTCGCCTCGGCCTATCGCCGGCTGGCCCGGCGCGGGATCGTGGAGTGCGCCGACGTGTTCGCCATGATGGACTTCGAGGACCTGCGCACCGCCGCCAGCGGGGCCGGGTTCGAACTGGCGGTGCGCGCCCGGTTCGCCAAGCTCATGGACATCATGGAGCGGACCCCGCGCTGGTCGCCCCTGGTGGCCCGGGCCATCGCCTTCGTGAAGGAGAACTACGGCAACCCCATCAGCCTGGAGCAGGCCGCCTACGCGGTGGGGATCTCCCCCAACCGGCTGTCCCGGCTGTTCTGCGAAGAGACCGGCAAGGGCTTCTCGGACTTCCTCATCGAGCACCGCATCGAGAAGGCCAAGGAACTGCTGCTCGCCCTGGGCGCCAGCATCAAGCAGGTAAGCATGTCCTGTGGCTATTCGGATCCCAACTACTTCTCCCGCCTGTTCAAGAAAATGACCGGGCTGACGCCCACGGCCTACTCCTCGGGCCTCACGGAGGTGAGCGATGCCAGACTCTGAGCGGATCGCCGGCCGGGTCCGCCTGGGCGGCCTGGCCATCCTGGCCGCCGCCCTGGCCTGCGTGGTGGTGATCGTCCTGTTCAGCTGCCGCTCCCGGCGGCACCGGGTGGAGCCCGGCCGGGTGCCCCGCATCGGCTTCTCCATGGACTCCCTGGTGGTCGAGCGCTGGCAGCGCGACATCGACGTGTTCTCCCGCTCCGCCCGGGACCTGGGCGCTGAACTCCTGCTGGAGGTGGCGGACCAGGATCCGGCGGTGCAGGAGCGGCAGGTGCGCGATCTGGTGCAACGGGGCATCGATGTGCTGGTGATCGTCCCCAACGACGCCGACCGGCTGAGCGCCGTGGTGGCCGAGGTCAAGGCCCGGGGCATCCCCGTGCTCAGCTATGACCGCCTGGTGCGCAATGCCGGAGTGGATCTGTACCTGTCCTTCGACAACGAAAAGGTGGGCAGCCTGATGGCCGAATCGGTGGTCCGGCGGATGCCCCAGGGCGGCAACGTGGTGATCATCAACGGCGCCCGCAACGACTACAATGCCGTGATGCTGAACCGCGGCATGCACCAGGTGCTGGATCCGCGGGTGGCGGCCGGCAAGCTGCGGATCACCGCGGAAAGCTGGCCGGAGTCCTGGGACAGCGACAACGCCCGGACCCGCATGGAGGCGCTGGTGGCCAAGGACCGGCACCTGGACGCGGTGATCGCCGGCAACGACATGCTGGCCGAGGCGGTCATCGGCGTGCTCACCGAAAACCGCCTGGGCAAGGTCAAGGTGGCCGGCCAGGATGCGGACCTGGCCGCCTGCCAGCGCATCGCCGAAGGTTCCCAGTACGCCACCATCTACAAGCCCATCGACCGCCTGGCGCTCAAGGCGGCGGGCTTCGCGGTGATGCTGGCCAGGGGCGAGCCCATCACCACCGACGCCACCATCGACGACGGCCTGGGCCGAGTGCCCTACGCGCGCCTGGAACCGATCCTGGTGACCAGGGGGCTGCTGGACGCCACGGTGATCAAGGACGGGTTCCACACGGCGGCGGATGTCTACCGGAACGTGCGGCGGTAGGACGGCAGGCGGGACCTTTCGTTCACCGGGACCCTTCCGTGCCGGTCCCTGCGGCCAAAAGCATGGAAGCGGCCGAACCGGACAACGACACAAAGTGCGAAACATGGCTGTTTCATCCGTTTCAGCCAGGACAGCAGGATTCCGACCCAATCGCCTCAAACATCCAGCTATTTCCCACGTTCGCCAACGCGCC
>Ga0302279_10001520_pt1 | contig 32813 bp, 32 predicted proteins | sample III_Bog_N3_3_FD_194541 | JGI IMG/M metagenome (GOLD analysis project Ga0302279, IMG submission 194541) | Peat permafrost microbial communities from Stordalen Mire near Abisko, Sweden - III_Bog_N3_3 | ecosystem: Environmental > Terrestrial > Soil > Wetlands > Peat | place: Sweden: Abisko...
CGGTTGGCTTCACACACCAAAACCCCCCCCCGCCCCGCCCCCCCCCCCCGCCTCTGCGGTTTCCTACTCCCCGACTAGGGCGACGGCCGCATCGCGTCTGCGGCGATGCGCAAGAACTCTGGGTCCGCAGCGAGCGAAGCAAACGCCGGATCGCGGGCGATCTCCTCCGGGTTGGGCACCTTGAGGGCGACGGCCTCGCGCAGGTTCGACAGCGCAGCCGCGCGGTCGCCGCGCTTGGCCGCGACCATGGCGAGGCCGTAGGGCGCCGAGGGGGCGCGGGGGTTCGACTCCTTGATCTTGGAGAACGCCGCCGCAGCGTCGTCGAGCGCGCCCATGGCGAGCTCCACCTTGCCGAGCATGAAGAGGTTCGCCTCGTCCCCGGGGCGCAGGCTGGCGGCCGCCTCGGCGTGCTGCTTCGCCTTCGGCAGGTCGCCCAGCTCGAGGTAGACCCGGGCGAGGTTCGCGTGCGTGCCGACGTCGTTCGGGTCGAGCGCGAGGAGCTTCTCGAAGTCGTCCCGCGCGGCCGCCCAGTCCTTGCTGCGGGACGCGATGATGGCGAGCCCGAGGTAGGCGTCGCCCACGTACGTCTTGCCGTGCCCGGCGCCGAGCTCGATCGAGCGCTCGAAGTCCTTCTTCGCGTCCTCGCCCCGCCCTAGCTCGAACAGGGCCTTGCCGCGCAGGATGAGCGTCGCCACGTCGTCGGGCTTGGCGGCGAGCCCCTCGTCGCACTCCTTTAAGGCGGAGGCGAACTCGCCGCCGCGGAAGAAGGCGTTGGCCCTGACGCGGTGCTCGGTCGACTGATCGACGCAGCCCCCGAGCGCGAGCGCGAGCGAGAGCATGGCAAACCCGCGCGAGAAAGAGACCATCAGGGCGCGGTTAGTACCGCCAAGCCACGCCCAGCGCAACCACACCGCACACTACGGTCCGCCGTAAAAGACCGCGCGAAGGCTGAGGGTGGCTCCGTTCTGCTCGATCGACCGGGCAAAGATGACGTCGTACTCGAGGTTCGGGCCCAGCACGGCGTGTCCGCCGAGGAACTTCGCGACCCTCCACTCGTAGAAGACCCCCGCGCCGACGAACGACTCCGTCCCGTCCGAGCTCACGTTCGCCTTGAACTTCGCGTCGAGCGTCGTCGTGCCGATGCCGAACTGACCGGCGACGCCGAGATCCTTGAGCCCTGGGACCAGCGTGTAGAGAGGGAAGACCTCGAGCCGGAGGCCGCCGCCGGCCCCGGACGACGTCCAGTCCGTGTTCTGGTAGTGCGAGCTCCCGAACCAGAAGCCGAAGCTCAGGTAGTCGGAGATGGCGCCCATCACGAGCACGTTGAAGGCCGAGCCCGTCATGAGGCCGCTCGCGGAGTAATAGTCGGGGTCGCCAATCTTCGTGGCGCTGTTGGGGTAGCCGGCCGAGCCCGCCACGCCGCCTCCGAGCGTGAGGCCGAGCTCGATGCCCGAGCGCCGCTCGGCGGGCCGATCCATCGCGCGCTGCTCGGGGTCGACCGGGTCCGCGTGCGGGGGCGCGGCGACGTCGGCGCGCGCCGGGGAAGCGAGCGCGAGCGTCCCGAGGGCGCCGACGCACCCGGGCATCCCGACGAAGGCCACGATCCATGCCGCGCGACGCATCCCTACCTAGATCGACTGCCCTGCGCCGGACGTCAAGCGCCGCGTCGCGCCCGCACGGGCCGATTCCCGGGCCCTCTTGCGCTGGTCACAGCTCGCAGCCTACAAACGAGGCATGCCGGATCCCGACCTCGCCACCGCCGACCCCGAGATTGCCCAGCTCATCGCCAGCGAGAACCGGCGCGAGCACGAGTCCCTGCGGCTCATCGCGAGCGAGAACTACGCGTCGCGCGCCGTCATGGAGGCCACGGGCTCCTGCCTCACGAACAAGTACTCGGAGGGCTACCCGCACAAGCGCTACTACGAGGGCCAGGAGGTCATCGACAAGGTCGAGGAGCTCGCCAAGGCGCGCGTGGGAAGGCTCTTCGCGGCCTCCGGGGGGCTCGACCCGGCCGATCTCCACGTCAACGTGCAGCCGTACTCCGGTAGCCCCGCGAACCTGGCGGTCTACCTGGCCTTCTGCAAGGCGGGCGACACCATCATGGGGCTGGGCCTCCCCGCAGGCGGGCACCTCACCCACGGGTGGACGGTCTCGATCACGGGCAAGTACTTCAAGAGCATCCCCTACGGCGTGAAGAAGAGCGACCACCGCATCGACATGGACGAGGTGCGGGCGCTCGCGAAGGAGCACCGCCCGAAGCTCCTCTGGTGCGGCACGACGGCGTACCCGCGCACGCTGGACTTCAAGGCGTTCCGCGAGATCGCCGACGAGGTGGGCGCCATCCTCGCCGCGGACATCGCGCACATCTCCGGCCTCGTCTGCGCGGGCGTGCACCCCTCCCCCATCGGCATCGCGGACGTCGTCACGTCGACGACCCACAAGACGTTCCGCGGACCGCGCGGCGGCATGATCATGTGCAAGAAGGAGCACGCGCAGGCCATCGACCGCGCGGTCTTCCCCGGTCTCCAGGGCGGGCCGCACAACCACGTGACGGCAGCCATCGCCGTCGCGGCGCACGAGGCCGCGCAGCCGTCGTTCAAGACGTACTGCGAGAACATCGTCGCCAACGCCAAGGCCCTGGCCGAGGCGCTGACCGCCCGCGGCTTCTCGCTCGTGACGGGCGGCACCGACAACCACCTCATGCTGGTCGACCTCACGAACAAGAACGTCACCGGCAAGATCGCGGCGCAGGCGCTCGACCGCGCGGGCATCGTCCTCAACTACAACTCCGTCCCCTTCGACACGCGCAAGCCCTTCGACCCGTCGGGCCTCCGCATCGGGACGCCCGCCGTGACGTCGCGCGGGATGGGCAAGGACGTGATGGTGAAGCTCGCCGGCTGGATGGACGCGGTCGTCTCGGCGCCGACCGACGAGGACAGGATCCGCAAGATCGCAGGAGAGGTGGCGGAGCTCTGCGGGCACTACCCCGCGCCGGGGATCAAGGTATGAGCTGGTTCACGCGCCTCTTTCGCGCGCGTGCGCTGCCGGCGGACGCGCCGGAGCCCGTCGACGTGGACTTCGTCGGCAAGGTCGTCTCGCCCAACACGACGACGAGCCCCATCACCGGGTTCACGGCGGCGGTGATGGAGATTGCGCTCGTCGATTGGGAGACCGTGCAGGTGCAGAACAACCGGGGCTTCGGCGATAGCAACGAGGTCGATCGCTTCACGACGCTCGGCGTCGCGCGCTTCGGCAGCGCGCTCGTCATCGAGGACGCCGCGCGGCGCACGCTCGTCATCGACGGCAACGTGCCTCTCAGCGTCGTCCCCCTTTCCGTGCGACCGCTCGTGCTCGACAGGGCTCCCCCGCGGGAGCTGTTCCACGTGGCGCAGCTCAGCCGGCACATGCTCTCGTACCGCGAGGTGCGCTTTCGCGAGGGCGACGCCGTGCGCGTCGTGGCGACGGTCCGCGCGGCGGACATCATCGTGCCCGGCGCCGGCTACCGGGACGGCGCGATGCGAACGCTGATCCCCGTCCAGGGCAACCGGCTCGAGCTCCGCGAGATGGTCTGAAATCGGCGCCGGTGGCGTCCGCCCTGGTAGACTGCGCGGCGTGCGCACGGGGCTCAAAGCCACCTGCATCCTGGTCGTGCTCGCGGCGACGAGCGCGCGCCCGGGTCCCCTGCACGCGAGCCCGGCGGCGACGAGCTCACCCCGCTACGGGCAATGGGCTGCCCTGAGCTTCGGCGCGTACCTCGCGCCTTCCGGAGGTTTCGTCGCGGACGACGGGGGCGTCGACGTCGTGTTCCACTTTCACGGGGCCCGGCTCGCGGACCACGAGTGGCGCGAGTCGGGGCTGGACGCGGTCGTCGTGGACGCCGACCTCGGAGGGACGAGCTCCGCGTTCTACGCGGCGTTCGATCGGCCCGAGCGCTTCGGCGAGTTGCTCGAGGAGGTGCTCGCCGCCCTCCGCGTTCGCAGCCGCAGGGCCGACGTGCACGCCCGCCGCCTCGCCGTCGTCTCGTTCAGCGCGGGGTACGCGGCGGTCTCGAGGATCCTCGCGGTCCCCGCGTACGAAGCCCGCATCGACGCCGTCGTGCTCCTCGACAGCCTGCACGCGCCGTACGTCGACCCGATCCCACCCGGCGCCTCCGAGCACGGCATCCCGTTTCGTCACCTCATCGACGAGCGCCCGCTCGCGCCGTTCATCCGCTTCGGCCGCGAGGCGATGCAAGGCAAGAAGCTCCTCGTCCTCACGCACTCGTCGATCCTGCCGCCCGACTACGGCAGCACGACCGAGACCGGCTTCACGCTCGCGCTCGCGATCGACGCTCGCATCGCCGAGGCGGAGGGTCGCACCAAGGAGGGCCTCCGGAGGAGCGACACGAGCGACGCCAGGGACTTTCACATGCGCGGCTACTGGGGCGCCGAGCCGAGCGAGCACGTGGCGCACCTGCACATGGTGGGAGACGTGGTCCGGGAGTTTCTCGTCCCGCGCTGGTCGACCTGCGGCAAACTGTGAAATTTGTCCGGTCTCTCGTTCGAATAGGGGATCGCCGCCCGGTTTCGCAAGAACCCGTTCACCCCGTGGCGGCCGAAAGGGAGTACCCGATGCGCGCTCTTGCAACGTCCCGCCTCGCACGCCACTGCTCGCTCGTTCTCTTCGTCCTGGCCGTGGCCTCGCCGCTCTTGCTCGGCTGCGAGCTCGCGAGCTCGCCGCTCCCCGCCCAGTCGGAGTGGGACGAGGCACGGCGCGATCGCAGCCAGCGTTGACCCCTGGCCTTTGCCGAGACGCGCTCGCCGGCAAGCGAGTACTCTCGCTGGCACCCGATGCGACTCCGGAGCTGCTGCATTGTCGCCGCGTGCATCGCGCCGTGGGCCCTGCTCGGCGCCTGCGGGAGCCGCACGGGGCTCCTCGTCCTCGAGGGTCCCCCTGACGCCGCCTCCGACACGGCGCCGCCCGACACGGCGACCCCGGATCTCGGCATGCCCGACACCACGATCGACGCAGACGACGCAGACGCCGACGCCGGGCTGGACGCGGACGCCCTGCCGGACGTCCCGACCATCGACGGCGCGCCGGAAGACGCGGCCCCGCTGTGCCCGGACGGCGGCGTCTCGGAGGCTTACCTCTGGTCGCAGGGCGGCACCCTCTACTCGTTCGATCCGCCGACGCTGACGGCGGTTCCCCTCGGCATGGTGGAGTGCCCGACGACGGCGTCGCCCTGGACCTTGTCCGTCTCGCGCGACGGCTTCGGCTACATGATCTACGAGGACTGGAACATCTACCGCGTCGACCTCGCGACACTCGCCTGCGAGACGACCCCGTACCAGCCGTTCCAGCTCGGGTTCACGGGACAAGAAGCCATCGCCATCTCGCGTGGCTCATCCGCCGAGCGCCTCTTCGTCTACGGGAACCCCGCAGCGGGGCCCACGCTCGCCGTGACGGACCTGACGAATTTCGTCCTCACTCCGGTCGGTATCGTCAACCCGAACCCCAACGCCTTCCCGCTCGACATGCAGGGGGACGCCTTTGGCCGGCTCTTCGGCCTGAGCTCGTCGGGGCAGCTGCTCCAGATCGACTCGGCGACGGCCGCGCTGATGGGCGAGGACCAGACCCTGTTCACCGCCCAGGGCAGCTGGGCGGTCATGACGTACAACGAGCAGATCTATTTCTTCGCCGGCGGGACGATCTACCTCTTCGACCTCGCGTCGCAAGCGCTCCAGATGGTCGGCCAGGTCAACGACACGATCGTGGGCGCGAGCGCGGCGGCCTGCATCCACTGAACCTTTCGGCCCGAAGGCCAGGAGGTCACGCGTTCTTGGCGATCGGCTTGTTCACGTACTTGCCGCGCTCCGCGGGGTGCTCGTTCTCGAACGCCTCGAGGCTCTCGCGGGTGATCTCGACCTCGATCTCGCCGTCCTTCTCGATGACCGACTGGCAACCGAGGCGTGAGTTGTGGCGGACGTCGAACGCCTTGTCCATGATGTCGGCCTCGTCGTCCTCCTGCTCGCTCAGCAGCTCGGCCCCCTTCGTCACGTAGACGTGGCAGGTCGAGCAGGCGCACACGCCGCCGCACGCGAAGCCCTCGGGCGCCCCGCACTTCTGCGCCGCCTGGAGCACCGACGTGCCCACTGGAACCTCGATCTCACCGAACCCTTTGAACCTGACCTTCGCCATTGGCTCCGTCACTCCCGAGCGCGTGACACGCTCTCGGCCACGTCGTCCACCTTGCGGCCCTCGACGGCTCGGGCAACCGCGCGGTTCATCCGACGCGTCGCAAACTCCTTGCTCGCGGCGTCGAGCGCCTCGATGAGCGAATGGATGCGCCCGGGGTCCTCGCCCCGCGCGGCGTCGTCCAGCGCTCGCATCGCGGCAAGGATCCGCTCCTTCTCGCCGCCCCCCTCGAGCAGGCTCGCGTCGACGGCCAGCGCCTTGCCCGTCACCGAGAGGATGCGAGACGCCTCGACGCGGTTCTCGGCCAGGCGCCGCTTGGCGAGGTCTTCTTCGCCGTGGTCGAGGGCGTCGAGGAGCATCTGCTCGACCGCAGCGTCGTCGAGGCCGTACGAAGGCTTGACGCTCACCGTCTGCTCGATCCCGGTCAACGCCTCGCGCGCGTGCACGCCGAGCAGGCCGTCGGCGTCGACCTTGAAGGTGACCTCGAGCTTGGCCATCCCGGCGGCCTTCGGGGGAATGCCCTTCAGGGTGAAGTGGGCCAGGCTCCGGCAGTCGGAGGCGAGCTCCCGCTCTCCCTGGACGACGTGGATGACGAAGCCGGTCTGGTTGTCCTCCTGCGTCGTGTAGGTCGCTCGCGCGCCGGTCGGGATGGTGGTGTTGCGCGGGAGGACCTTGTCCACGACGCCGCCGCCGACCTCGATCCCGAGCGAGAGCGGCAGCACGTCGAGGAGCAGGACGTCGTCGTGGTTTCCCTCGCCCGCGAGCAGATCGGCCTGGACGGCCGCGCCCAGGGCGACCACCTGGTCAGGGTCGATGTCGGCGAGGGGCGGCTTGCCGAAGAGCTTCTCGACGTACGCGCGAACGGCGGGCACCCGCGTCGAGCCGCCCACGAGGATGACGCCGTCGAGCTCCGCGGGCTTCTTTCCCGCGTCCTTGAGGGCGCGCCTACACGCCAATCCGGTGCGCTCGATGATGGGCGCGATGAGCGCGTCGAGCTGCTCGCGGGTCACGGTGACGCGCTTGCCCGGGAGCATCTCGGTGTCCACCTCCCAGACGGTGGTGAGCTCGTGCTTCATCTCGCGCGCGGTGTCGAGCGCGAGCCGAACGAGCCCCGGCGTCTGCGACTTCGCGTCGGCTGCCCCGACCTGCTCGAGCAGCACGTGGGCGAGCGCGCGATCCATGTCGTCGCCCCCGAGCTGGCTGTCTCCTCCGGTCGACTTCACCTGGAACACGCCGTCGTCGAGCACGAGGATCGTGATGTCGAACGTGCCGCCGCCGAGGTCGTACACGGCGAAGGTGCCGTTCTTCTTCTTCTCGAGCCCGTACGCGAGCGCGGCGGCCGTCGGCTCGTTGAGGAGCCGGAGCACCTCGAGCCCGGCGAGCCGCCCCGCGTCCTTCGTGGCCTGCCGCTGGCCATCGTCGAAGTACGCGGGCACGGTGATCACCGCGCCGCCGACGTGGTTGAGCTCGTCTTCTGCCATCCCCTTCAAGGCGCGCAGGATCTGGGCGCTCACTTCCATCGGCGTGACGAGCCGGTCGTGGACGCGGAAGCGGACCACGTTGGGCTCGTCGGGCTTGGCGTCCGCGAACTCGTACGGCCCGAGCCTTCGGGTCTCGGGGTCGTCCGCGCCGCGGCCCATGAAGCGCTTGACGCTCACGATGGTCTCGCGCGGGTGCTCGAGGGCGCGCACCTTCGCAGCGCGGCCGACGATGACGTCGCCGTTCTCGCGGTAGGAGACGACGCTCGGCACGAGGACCTCCTGGTCGCAGTCGGCGATCGCCACAGGCCGTTCGTCGCTCACGTAGGCGACGAGCGAGTTGGTCGTCCCCAGGTCGATGCCGATGGGCTTGGGGGGAGCCTTGGGGTCGAAAATCTCGAGCAGCGCCATCTATGCCTCCAACTCTTCTTCGATGGCGCTCACCTCTTCGAGGAAGCGGCGGTAAAAGCGAAGCTCACCGAGCTTCGGCAGGAGCGGAAGGACCCCGGCTTCCGTGCGAGCGCCATCCGAGGCGAAGCCCGCCGCCAGCGCGCGCTCGACCTCGCCGGCACGCGCCGCGATCGACTCTGCGAGGGTTCGCACGGCCGAAGCATCGTGCTTCTCCTTCGCCTCGGCGAGGGATTCCCGCTGCTCGAGCATGTCCATCAGCAGCGTGGGGCTCGGCTTGGGCTCGCGGTCCTCTCCGACGGGGACGCCGGCCAGCGCGAAGAGCGCCTCGGCTCTCTTGATCGGGTCACGCACGGTCCGCCACGCCTCGTTCACCTCGACGGCCCGCGAGAGCGCCATCCGCCGCTCGCTCGCGCCCGCCCCGGAGAACCGGTCCGGATGGAGGGCACGGGAGAGCTCCCGGTGCGTCTTTTCGACGGCAGCAACGTCGATGTCGAACTTGCGCTCGATGCCGAGCATGGCGAACGGATCCATAGCGAACAGGGGGCCCGAAGAGGCACGATGCCTCGGGCAGCCGCGCTTTCTTAGGCGTTGTTAAACGTTGAACGAGTGACCGCATCCGCACGAGGATTTCTCGTGCGGATTGACGAACTTGAACCCCTGCTTCATGACCGTCTGCTCCCAGTCGAGGAGCGTGCCGCTCAGGTAGAGGAGGCTCTTCGGGTCGACCACCACGCGGACGGAATCACCTTCGGGAGTCGCGACGTCGAAGACGCGGTCCCGCGCTCGCGGGGGCCCGTCGTGAAACTCGATGACGTAGGTGAAGCCGGAGCACCCGCCGCCGCGGAGGCCGACGCGCAGGGAAGCTTCGGGCGTTCCGCGCTTCACGAGCTGGCGGCGAATGGCGGAGGCGGCCTTCGGAGACACGTCGAGCGTCAGGGTCTTGCCCCCCGACGGCTGTCCCGCTCCGGCGTTGACCGGTTCCGGTGCCGAGGCTCGCGACGGCTCCGCCCGATCGTGCTCGATGTTGCTGGTGGCGTTCATGGTCATTCCGCGTTGGCTTGCGGCTCTGCTTGGGTACGGGTTTCGACGGGAGACGACGCTGCGCGACGCGCAGCCTGCTTCTGCCTGTAGTCCTCGATGGCGCTCTTGATGGCGTCTTCCGCGAGGACGGAGCAGTGAATCTTGACGGGCGGCAGGTTCAGCTCGTTCACGATGTCGACGTTCTTGATCTTCTCGGCCTCGTCCACCGTCTTGCCCTTGAGCCACTCGGTGGCGAGAGACGAGGACGCGATGGCCGAGCCGCAGCCGAAGGTCTTGAACTTCGCGTCCTCGATGATGCCGCCCTCGCCGACCTTGATCTGGAGCCGCATGACGTCGCCGCAGGCGGGGGCGCCTACGAGACCGGTCCCCACAGTGGGGTCGCTCTTGTCGAGCGTGCCGACGTTGCGGGGATTCTCTGCGTGGTCGATGACTTTTTCGCTGTAGGCCATGGGGATTTACCTCGAAGAAACGGGAGCTTCTGGAACGGGCGCGTCGCGATGCTGCCGCTAGTGCGCCGCCCACTGAACACTGTTTAGGTCGATGCCTTCCTTGTGCATCTCGTAGAGCGGCGATAGCTCGCGGAGCTTCGTGACCTTGTCGACCATGAGCTTGCCCACGTAGTCGACCTCCTCTTCCGTGTTGAAACGGCCGAGACCGAAGCGAATGCTCGAGTGCGCGAGCTCGTCCCCCAGGCCCATCGCGCGGAGCACGTAGCTCGGCTCGAGGCTCGCGCTCGTGCACGCGGAGCCGGAGCTGACGGCGACGTCCTTGATCGCCATCATCAGCCCCTCGCCTTCGACGAAGTTGAAGGAGATGTTGAGGTTGCCCGGGAGCCGGTGCTCGAGCGAGCCGTTGACGTACACCTCGTCGAGGTTCTTCTCGAGGTAGGTGCGAAGCCGCTCGCGGAGGGCAAGGAGACGAACGCTCTCCGCCTTGCCTTCGAGGCGCATGATCTCGGCCGCCTTGCCGAAGCCGACGATGCCGGGGACGTTCAACGTCCCGGACCGCATGCCTCGCTCGTGACCGCCTCCATCCATCTGCGCCACTACACGTACGCGCGGCTTGCTCCGGCGGACGTACAGCGCCCCGACTCCCTTGGGCCCGTACATCTTGTGGGCCGTGAGGGACGCCAGATCGACGTTCATCTTCTGCACGTCGAACTCGACCTTGCCGATGCCCTGCACGGCGTCGGAGTGGAGCAGGACGCCCTTTTCACGAGTGATCTTGCCGATCTCCTCGATAGGCTGCACCGCGCCGACCTCGTTGTTCGCGAGCATGACGCTGACGAGGATGGTCTTGTCGGTGATGGCCTTCGCCACGTCCGCAGGGTCGACCCGGCCGTCTTTTCCGACCGCGAGGTAGGTGACGGTGAAGCCCTCCTTCTCGAGGCGCTTGCATGTGTCGAGCACGGCCTTGTGCTCTACGACCGTGGTGATGATGTGGTTGCCCTTGTCCTTGTAGAACTCGGCGACGCCCTTGATGGCGAGGTTGTCGCTCTCCGTCGCGCCCGACGTGAAGACGATCTCCTTCTCGCTCTGCGCGTTGATGAGCTTCGCCACGCGCTCGCGGGCGTACTCGACGGCCTCCTCCGCCTGCCAGCCGAAGACGTGGCTCCGGCTCGCGGCGTTGCCGAACGTCGACGTGAAGAAGGGAAGCATCTCCTCGAGAACGCGCGGATCGACCGGCGTGGTCGAGTGGTAATCCATGAAGATCGGGAGCTTGATGGCCATGTGAGTCCTTCCTAAACCCGTCCGCCGACGACGCGCTTTGACGACGGCTGTGGCGAGGAGTGCGCACGAAACCCCGTCACCAGCTCGGGAGCCTTCTCGGCGCAGTCGTGCATGTCGCAGTGGGTACACGAGGTGAGCAGGCGCTCCGGATCGCAGACCTCGCACGTGTCGAGGTAGTGCAGGCTCGCCTCGATCTCGTGCTGGAGCGCCTGGAGGCGCTGCGCCTGCGCCTTCGTCTCGTCGAGCTTCTTGCGGTAGACCTCGCGCATCCGCACCATCGCGCGCGGGGCCGAGTTGAGCTGCTCCCAGTCCTTCACGACCGTCTGGATGTCGGTCAGGCTGAAGCCCATGTCCTGAAGCTTGCCGATCCACCGGATGCGAACGAGGGCATCGGGACCGTAGAGCCGGAAGCGGCCCTTGGAGCGTGCAGCCGGCTTCAGCAGGTCGAGCTCCTCGTAGAGGTGAATCGCCCGGACCGTCTTCCCGGATTCCCGAGCTAGATCACCGATTTGCATCAGCCCGTCCACCAGCTCGGGCTCGGAGTCGAGCCCCGAATCCGGCGGGCTCAAGGCTTCCACGGCACGCGCAGCGTTGCCCGCAGCCTGATTGGCGGCCTGACCGGCAGCCTGGCTGGAGGCATGAGCTGCGCTTTGCGCTACAAGCACAGGGAGCCGAATGTTGTTCGCCATGGGTTTGCTCGGTATCGAACCCGTACGTCTTACGTAAAGGATCGAGTTACCGTGTTGTTAGGCTCGGATCCCCCGATCGTCAAGGGAATTCCCATCAATCCCGCATAGAAGCGGCCGAGCTGTCGCCTCTTGCCAGGAGGGGCCGCCCGGCTCGATAAGTCAGCGCAACCATGCCGACCAAGCCGACCCGACTCGAGGCCGAGATCGCCGAGATCGCCGACGAGTTCGTCCAGAAGATCGTCAGTGCCCTCCGGAACGCGTCCTTCGTCGACGTGGCCGGGTTCGATCTCGCCCGAGCCCGTGCGACGCGGACCGTCGGGCGCCCCGCCCGGACCTCGCCTGAGGCGAACGGCGCGAAGTCACCCCCCTCCCCCGGTCGACCTCGGCAGACGGCCGGCCGCCGGGCAGAGCTGGGCAACCGCATCCTCGATGCCCTCTCGCGCGCGAGCGAGCCGATGGGGGTCCGCGCCATCGCGAGCGAGGTGGGGGTGGCCGCGGACGTTCTGTCCGCCCCGTTGCGGGAGCTGCGCGCCGAGGGCCGCATCGACAAGCACGGCGACAAACGCAGCACCACCTACAGCCGCACGCGCGAGCGCTGAACGGCACCGACAGCGGGCACGAACCTCGCACACGGAGCGCTCCGGCCAGCGGCCAGGGAGAGGGTACCCGTGGAAATCATCGTAGAACGCGAAGCAAACGAGTCGCGTCCGGGGGACGGCGGTCCCCCCACGTGGCCCACGTCCAATCCACAGAGCGGGCGCAATCTTCCAGCGACGCTGACGAGCGGTGACTTCACGGACCTCATCGAGCGCTGCCTCACGCGCCTCGAGGACGCGACGCAGCCGCCCGAGCGAGCCGACCTCTTTCAGCGCATCGGTGAGGCGTTCCGGGACGGGCTCGCGGATGACGGGCAGGCTCTCGATGCCTTCGTCGAGGCGTTCTCGGCCGCCCCTGGCGATCCCCATGTGGTCGCCGCCCTGGAGGGCCAGGCGATCAAGACGGGTCGGTGGGAAGAGGTGATGGATGCGGCGAAGGCCCTCACGAGCGATCCGGCGCGAGACCCTGTCCACCGCCTGGCCGCGTGCGTACGGCTCGTCGACTGGTACGAGCGTCCACTCTCGCGGCCGGACCTCGCCGAGGTGTACCGCGTTCGCCTGAGCGAGCTCGAGGGGACGGTCGGCCCGCCCGCTGCCCCGACGCAGGTGAGCGTGGCAGCGCCTTCGTCCGGGAGTCCGTCGGACGTCCTGTCGGCGCGGGCGCGCGCGGCGATCGCCGATCCCCACGAGGCGGCCGGTCTCTTCGCCGCCGCGCTCGAGCTCGACCCGTGCAGCGTGGAGGCCCTGCTCGGGCTCGCGGAGCTCCAGGTGCGGCAGTTCGTGCGGCCGCAGCTCGCGGCCCCGCTGCTCGAGCGAGCGCTCGCGGTGGACCCCGCACACGAGGGCGCGCTCGACGCCCTCGAGCGGTGCTACGTCGCGGTGCGCGCGTGGGGCGACGTCGCGTCGACGCTCGAGAGGCGAGCCGAGCGCGCGCCCAGAGGCAGTCGGGCGGAGCTCTTCGCGCGAATCGCCGAGCTACGCGAAGCCAAGCTCGCGGACCCCGACGGCGCGTTCCGCGCCTACGAGCGGGCCTGCGCCGAGAACGAGAGCGACCCGGGGCCGGTCGCACACCTGGCGCGTCTCAGCGAGCGGGCCGGCGACTGGGTCACGGCGGCGGCGTACCGCGAACGGCTCGCGGCCATGACCCACGATCCGCGCGCCAAGGGGCAGATCCACGTGACCATCGGGGAGCTGCTCTCGCCGGCCGAGCGCAACCCGCTCCGCGCGAAGGAGCACTTCGAGCACGCCGTCGTGCACGATCCGAAGAACACGACCGCGTGGCAGGCCCTCCAGGAGCTCGCGGCGCGCGGCGGCGATCGGCAGGGGGCCGCCTTCTGCCTCGAGAAGCGCGCCGGGGCCACGGACGGGTCTCGCCTGAAGGCGCAGCTGTTCGTCGACCTCGCGCGGATGCGGGAGGTGAGCGGCGACGAGGAAGGGACGCGGAGCGCGTACGAGGCGGCCCTCGCTGCCGACGCGACCAACGAGGCCGCGGCGCACGCGATGCTGGTCGAGTACGTCGGCCGCGCGCACTGGGCAGGCGCGGCGCCGCTCTGCGAGCTGCTGATCAACGCGGCGGCGCGTGACGCCGACCCTTCGCTTTCCTTCGACCTCTACCGCCTGGCCACGCGGATCGCGACCGAGCTCGGCAACGACGAGCGCGCCCTCTTGTCCGCCGCCGCCGCGGTGCGCCTTGGCGACCAGGACATACGCGCGCGCGAGGAGCTCGTCGCGGTGTGCCACCGGATGCTCCATGACCCGAAGGCGCTCCTGCGCGTCCGGGAGGCGATAGAGCTCATCGGAGCCCAGCCTGCGGGCCTCTGCCCGACCTCGATGTCGAAGCTGGCCGACGTGCAACACGCCATCGGCGGCGGCGACGCCGCAGTGAAGACCTACCGCCGCGCCCTCGAGCTCGACGGAGGGAGCCCCGGAGCCCTCGCGGGCCTCGCCGCCGCGTCCATAGCCCGCGGGGACTGGGAGGTTGCGTGCACCTGCAAGGAGCGGCTCGCCTACCGCGCGGCCGACCCGAACGAGCGCTACGCGCTGCTCGTCGAGGCGGCGGAGCTCTGGCTGCACCGCGCAAGCGATCTCGAGCGCGCGGCCGCCATGTTCGAGCAGGCGGCGCTCCTCTGCCCGACCGACCGGTGGCTCCTCCACACGATGCTCTCGCTCAACACCCAGCTCGGGCGCTGGCCCCAGGTCGCGAAGCTCCTCCGGTCCATCGCGGACCTCGACGAGACCCCCGTGGTCAAAGTGAAGAGCGTCTACGCGATGGCGCAGGTCATGCGCGACAAGCTCGGCGATCGGACGCACGCCGCGCTGCTGTTCGAGGAGGTGCTCGATCTCGATCCGTCGCGCCTAGACGCGTTCGAGAGGATCGTCCGCATCCACACGGAGCAGAAGGACTGGAGCGGGCTCGTCCTCGCCTACGAGCGGATGGTCGCGCGCGCGCTCGCGAACGGGCCTGCGAACGGAGGCGAGCTCCTCTACCAGCTCCACCACCAGCTCGGCCTCATCTACCGCGACCGCGTCGGCAACGCAGACCGGGCGATCCAGGCCTTCTCGGCCGCCCGTGCGATCAAGCCCGAGGACACGCAGGAGCGCCGCATCGTCTCCGAGCTCTACGTTCTGACCGACCAGCTCGACAAGGCGGTGGCCGAGACGAGGGCCGGCCTGCTCGCGGACCCGCTCAAGCCGGGCCCCTACCACGAGCTCTACACCCTCTTCTTGCGCCAGACGGCGTTCGACAAGGCCTGGTGCGTGGCGGACGCCCTCGCGGAGCTCGGCGCGTGCACCGAGCAGCAGGCGCAGTACCGCAAGGACTACCCGCCCTCGCCGCTCGAAGCCATTCGCGGCACGGTCTCCCCGCAGGCGTGGGCGTCGCTCATCAGCCACCCTGCGCTCGACCCGACGCTCAGTGCCATCTTCGCGCTGATGACCCCCGCCGTGGCGTGGGCGCGCGTCCACTCGCTCTCCGCGCGGGACCAGAGCGTCCTCCTGGGGCAAGCGCTCACGGACGTGCGCTCCGGGTCCGAGTACGCGGCGGTGGCTGCCATTCAGAACGCGTGCGTCGTCCTGGGCCACCCGCCGCCGGCCCTGTTCCGCAAGGCGGGCACCGTCGCTCTCTCCGTGGGGCTCGCGCCCACGCCGACGATCGTGCTGGCGCCGGACGCCGTGGAGGCCCTCCCGCCGGCCACGCTGCCCTTCCTCGTGGGCAAGAGGCTCGCCGAGCAGCGGCCGGCGCTCCTCGCGCGCGCGTTCTTCCCTTCCGTGACGGAGCTCTCCGCGATCCTGCAGACGGCGATCCGGTTCGCGCGAAGGGCGACCAGCCTCGGAGGTCGCGCCGGCGACGTGCTCTCCTCCGCGTTCGACGCGTCGATCCTCGGCGCGATGAGCGAAGCCGACAAGCGAGGGCTGCAGAAGGCGGTGTCCGGCCTACTGCGCACCGACGCCGGGACGGACGAGCTCTTCGCGACGCCCGATCTCGCGCGCTGGTCGCAGATGGCGGACCTCACGGCGACGCGGGCCGGGCTCCTCCTCGCAGGGAGCGTCGAGGTCGCGAAGAAGGGGCTACTGCTCGAGCGGCACTACGCGAGCGACCTCGCGCCGCGCGAGCGGCTGAAGGAGCTCCTCGCGTTCGCCGTGAGCGACGAGTACGCCGAGCTGCGCGCGGCGATCGGCGTCTCGGTCGAGGCTGCGATGCGGAGGTGAACCGGGCGCCGGGAAGCCGGAGCTCGCCGCTCAGAGCTTGAGCGCGACTCCGGCTCCGTCCTGGACGATCCGGCCGATCTGCTCGAAGAGATCGACGCCCTGGCCCTTGTCGTCCAGCCACTGCGATTTGCCGGCGTCGTACGAGAAGTGCCAGGCGCGGGCGTTCGCCGCGAGCCACAGCTGCCGCGTCGGACGCTGGGTGTTGACGACGGCACGCTTGCCGTCCTTGAACGTCAGCGTGAGCACGTCTCCCGCTTGCTCGCAGTCGACGAGGTCCGGGTCGACGTCCTTGAAGCCGTCCTCGATGCGCCGCAGCGCCTTGTCAGCGAGGACCTGGTAGGTCGATTCATCCATGACGGTGCCTCAGTTGAGCGAGTGCGGAAGCGCCAGCACGAACGGCGCGATCGTGGCATCGAACTTGGACCCGTCGGCCCTGTACATCTGGTAGGTGCCGCGCATCTCGCCGCGCGGCGTCTGCAGCACGCAGCCGCTCGTGTACTCGAAGTGCTCGCCCGGGCCGAGAGAGGGCTGCTGGCCGACGACGCCGGGGCCCTTGACCTCCTCGACCTTGCCGTTGCCGTCCGTGATGATCCAGTGGCGCGTCTTCAGCTGGGCGGCCGCGACGCCTTCGTTCGAGATCTTCACCGTGTACGCGAACACGTACCGGCGCGAACGGGGCGCGGACTGCTCCACCACGTAGACGGCGTTCACGGAGATGCGAATACCGTCGGTCACGGCGGTGGAGGTGCCTTGCGTCACGCGCCCGACTTGCCACGCGCAACGGCGCACTTCAAGTCTTTCCCCGATCGCGGCCGGAAACTACTTGAACCACTGGCTCGGCGGAGGAACGTAGATCCCGCCCGGTCCGGTGTGCTTCGGCGCGGGCTGCGGACGGGGCGCGGGATGCGGCGCGGTGGCGGGGGCCAGCGCCGCGGGCAGCGGAGCCGGCTGCGGCTTGTGGCGCGGCGCGCCTGCGTGCGCCGGCGCATGCGACGGGCCCCGATGGATGTGCGGGCCCGGACGCGAGGCGACGAGCGGAGCCGACCCACCGTCGGCGACCTCCTCGATCTCCTCGACGACGGTGTCGTCCGCCGCGGCGCTGGCCGACGCTTCGGGCGCGGCCGACGCGACGCTGCTCGGTGCCGCGCTGGGCGCGACGGACGCGGCGGACGCTGCGGTCGCTGCCGCGGAGGACGGCGCGGCGCTCGGTGCGACGGGCGCGACGTTTGCCGCAGGCTCGGCGGTCGCCAGGGGCGCCGCGAGGACCGGAGCGACAGCCTCGGTCTTGCCGCCGAACGGGGACCGGCCCCCCAGCGACGCCCAGCCAACCCCGCCGCACGCGACCACCGCGAGCAGCACCCACAGACCGGTTCGGCTCTTCCTGGCGTGGGCGCCGGCGAGCACCGGCAAGTCGCCCGTCGTCACCACGCCCGCCGCCGCCACCGCCTTGAGCGCTGCGTCGCTCCGCAGGCGAGCGCCCTCGGGCGAGCCGTGCGCGAGGTCGGTCGCGAGATCGTTCACGACGACCTCGAGCTCGGCGGCGCTCGCGTAGCGGTCCTGCGGCGACTTCTCGAGGAGCTTCTTCATCACGTCGCCGATGCGCGGGTCGACCCCTTCGGCGACCGCCGGTGGCAAGGGAGGCGCGTTCTGGAGCACGTGCTTGCGCATCATGCTGACGGCGCCTCCCCGGAACGGCCGCTCGCCGGCGAGCAGCTCGTAGAGGATGATGCCGATCGAATAGATATCCGCGCGCGCGTCGATCGGCTGCCCGAGCGCCTGCTCGGGCGACATGTAGTCGGGCGTCCCGAACACGGCGCCGAGGCGGGTGAGGGGCTGGGGGCCCGACGTCGGCGTCTCCGCGCGGCCTCCCTTCCTCTCCTCGTCGTCGATCAGCCCGACCGAGTCGATCTTCGCGATCCCGAAGTCGAGCACCTTGACGAAGTCCGGATCGCCGTCGCGATCGACCAGCATGATGTTCTCGGGCTTGAGGTCGCGGTGGATGACCCCCGCCGCGTGCGCGGCGGACGCGGCGGACGCGATCTGGGCGATGATCCGGAGCGCGCGCGCCGCAGGCACCGGCCCCTTCTTGATGAGGCTCCGCAGATCGCGCCCCGCGACGTACTCGAGGACGAGGAAGAAGGAGCCGTCCTCCAGCCGGCCCGAGTCGGTCGCCTGCGCGACGTGCGGGTGCGAGATGTTTCCCGCGGCGATGGCCTCGCGCTCGAAGCGGGCCACGACCTCGGGGGTCGTCGACACGTCGTTGTGAAGCACCTTCACCGCCACCTGCTTGCGCATGTGGATGTGCTCGGCGCGGAACACCTTGCCCATCCCGCCCTCGCCGAGGAGGTCGTCGAGGCGGTAGCGATCGCCGATGATGACGCCAGGCTCGAGGACCGTGTTCGGCGCGGGGGCGCGCTCCGTGTCCCGGTTTCTTCGCGGGGCGGCCGTCTGGCCCGACGGCTCGGGCCAGTCTCCGCCCGACTTTGCGCCCGCCGGATCGGGGGTCTCCCGATCGGGCGTGGAGCGACCCGGGGCCGACTGCGAGGGCGCCATGCGCCTTCGAGTCTAACCCCAATCCTCCGCGAGCGCCTGCATTGGGAGTGATCGGGTACGATGCGCGTCATGCCTCGAACCCCACGCATCTCCGGAGCACCGCTGCGCTCGCTCGCCCGCCTCGCCCGCACGAGGGTCGGAGGAAAGGCCCTCTACCAGGCGCTTCGCGCGGAGCTCAGGATCGACGGCCTGAACCAGCTCCCCGAACGGATGCGCGGGGACGTGCCGCTCGACACGAAGCCCCTCCAGGCCCGCCCGCCGCGCGCCGGCCAGGACGCGGGGCTGCCCGTCATGTCGCGGCCCTGGGGAGGGAGCGGGACGAGCGGCCAGGCGCTGACGGCCGCCTACCGCGAGGGAAAGGTCTCGCCCGTCCAGATCGTGGAGCGCGCCCTCGCCTCGGCGCGCGAGCTCGGCGCGCACACCCCCTCGGTGGGGCCCATCCTCGAGTACGCGGCGGACGCGACGCGCGAGGCCGAGCTCTCGGCGGCCCGCTACCGGGAGGGCAAGGCGCTGGGGCCGCTCGACGGCGTACCCTGCGCGATCAAGGAGCAGACCGCCGTTCGCGGGCTCGCGCGGCGCGGAGGCACGAGCTTCCTTCACGGCACCGAGGCGGCGGACGCGACGTGCGTGGCGCGCCTCCGCGCGGCCGGAGCCCTCATCCTCGGAACCACGGCGATGACCGAGTACGGCATGTCTCCTCTCGGGCAGAACGCGTCGCGGACGATGCCGCGCAACCCACACGCGACCGACCACGTCGCCGGCGGCTCGTCGACGGGCTCCGGCGTCGCGGTGGCGACCGGGATCGCCGCGTTCGCCATCGGCGCCGACGGCGGGGGCTCGATCCGCATCCCGTCCGCGATGAACGGCGTGTTCGGGATCAAGCCGACGTGGGGCCGCGTGAGCCGCGCCGGTGACATGTCGACCGGCACCGTCTCGCACGTGGGCCCCCTCGCCTCGTCTCCGCTCGATCTCGCGCGCGTGCTCGAGATCATCGGAGCGCCCGACGACGCCGACGGGCAGACGCTCGGCGCGCCTCCCATCGGCCCCGGGTCGCTCGAGCGCGCGCTCGGACGGGGCGTGCGTGGCCTGCGGATCGGCGTGGACGAGAACGAATGGGCGAGCACGGCGCCCGCGATCGCGAAGGCAGGCAGGGAGGCGCTCGCGGCTCTCGAGCGCGAGGGGGCCACCCTCGTCACGGTCGACATCGCACACGCGCGCTACGCGGCGTCGATCGGGTACCTGTCCATCGGCGTCGAGGCGTTCGCGGCGGTGCGCGCGGACTGGCAGGAGCACGCCGACGAGATGACCCACGATCTCCAGGTGAGCTTCGCGTCGCTCGCCCGCGTGAGCGCGTCCGACTACGTGAACGCGCAGCGCCTGCGCGCCGGCGTGAGGCGCGAGGTCCGGCGCGTGCTGGGGGACGTCGATCTACTCGGGCTCCCGACCACCGCGACGACCGCGACCCGCGTGACGGACGCGCAGATGCAGAGCGGCTTCGTCGACGCGAGCGCGCTCGACGCCATGTGCCGCTTCGCGTTCCTCGCGAACCTGACGGGCCTGCCCGCCGCTTCGATGCCCGTCGGGCGCGACGAGAACGGGCTGCCCATCGGCTTTCAGCTCGTCGGGGACGCGTGGGACGAGGCCACCGTGCTCGCCGCCGCGGCGCACCTCGAGCGCATCGAGGTCGCGAGGGTCGAGCGCCCCAAGTTTTCCGTTCGCCTGCTCGACTGACGACTAGACGTGCCCCATCCAGCTGCGGCTCTTGCTGGCGAACGCGGTGCAGATGCGCTGGCGGACCGGTAGGGGGAGCGGACCCTTCGAGACGATCGCGACGTCCTTCAAGAGGTGCTCCACGCGGCTCGTCCCGACGATCGCGCTGCTCACGCCGGGCGTGAACACGCTGAAGCGGAGCGCGAGCTCGTGCCAGTCGAGGTCGCCAGGGTCGAGCTGCATGGCCTGCATCCGCTCCCAGTAGTTGGCGTGGTCCCCGCGAGGCCACTCGCGGTGCCGCCACACGGCGTTGGCGAGCGGCCGCTTGGCGATGACCCCGATGCCCTTGTGCTCCGCGGCGGGGAGCACGTACTCGAAGCTGCTCTGGTCGAAGAGATTGACCGAGCACTGGACCGCTCCGAAGCGGCCGGACCGTACCGCCCACGCCAGCGCCTCGCCCTCCCCCGAGTAGCCCATCGCCAGGATCTTCCCGGCCTCGCGGGCGCGCTCGAGCGCGAGGAGAAGATCCTCGCGCATCGCGACGTCCTGGGGGCACGAGTGCATGTGGAAGACGTCGATGCGATCGGTCTTCATCAGGGTGAGAGCGCGCTCGATGCCCCTCGTCAGGACCTCCGGCGTCCAGTCGGCGACGCCCTCGACGCCGTAGCCGCCCTTGCTCGAGAGCACGACGTCCGCCCGCCGGTGCGACAGGTAGCGACCGATGCGCTCCTCCGAGGCGCCGTAGCTGCGCGCCGTGTCGAACAGCGTGACGCCTGCGTCGACGGCGGCGTGGAGCAGGTGCTCCGCGGCGTCCTCCGTCACGTCGTCTCCGCCGAGGCTTCCCGCGCCAAGGCCCAGCGCCGAGACGTCGAGACCGGTCTTTCCAAAGGGTCGCCGCTCCATGGGTTCCTCCGAGGAGCCAGCCTAGCCCACTGCCCGTCAGTCGGCCGCTGGCACCGGCGCCACCGAGGCGGCAGGGACCGGCAAGGCCACCGCGATGGGGGGCTTCCACCGCACCGCTTCGAGATCGTTGGCGATGATCTTGGGCTGGTACAGCGTGGCGCACGTCTTCCAGATGGCCTCGCCCCAGCCGAGCGAGTGGTACGCGTAGCCGCGACGCTTGCAGAACGCGCGCACCTCGACGCTCATCTCCGGGTAGTACGCCGGGGAGAAGCCCGGAAAGAGATGGTGCTCGATCTGGTACTCGAGGCCCGAGCACAGGAGCCGTCCGTACGGTCCCGTCCGGAAGTTCGCCGTGTTCGCGGTCTGGAGGAGCACGTTGTCCTTCGGCCAGTCGCCCTTGGCGACGACGCGAGCGGCCGCGGGGTAGTGCCCGGGCGCGAGGACGCAGAAGATCGGGTACCCGAGGACCGCGATGCGGAGCAGGTTGAACTCGATGACGTGCGAGAGCGGGAAGAAGAACGCCGGGATGATGCCGAAGGCGACCCAGTGCATGCACAGCGCGGCGAGGTCCCAGTAGTGGGCCGCCCGGCGGCGCGTCGGGTCGCGAAGGACGCCGATCAGGTAGGCCCAGCCGGCCCGCTGGCGGAGAAAGACGTTCACCCACACGATGAGCGGAAAGAAAATCCACTGGACCCGGATGAACTGCCGGAACCACCCGTGGCTCGCCGCGATCTCGCGATCGGTGGACGCGAAGAACGGGGCAAAGTCGGCGTCGTCGTCGACCCCCATGACGTTGGGCGCGGGGTGATGGACGACCAGGTGCGCGTGGCGCCAGTAGGTCGCCGACATCTGCACGAAGAAGGGGTAGCCGAAGTACGTAAGCACATCGTTAACCCAGCGCTTGTCGCTCGTGCCGCCGTGGGAGGACGTGTGGGTGTTGGTGGAGACGCCCGTCGTGCCCGCCGTCAGGACGAGGAAGCCGAGCACCCGCAGCGCGATGTGCTCGGCCCCGAGGAAGAGCAAGAGCCCAGCCGCGGCAACGACGAGGTGGAACCCGAGCTCCCCCACCATGCGCGTCGTTGGCTTGCGATCCCAGCCACGCACCTTGAACTCGGCGCGCAGCGAAGCGAGATCGTCATGCTCCATGCGAGGTCATCTTGGGTGCGCTCGGCTGGCGCGTAGGGCGGGCTGTCAGCATCACGACACATACTGTACCGTACTTATGAAAACTTTGCGGGGTTTGCTTCGGGTGGGTCAGCCCTGGGCGCAGAAGGGGCGCGGCCCTAGCGTGAACAAGTGACCGACACGTGGAATCCGTCGCAATACGAACGCTTTCGGGACGAGCGGAGCCGTCCCTTCTTCGACCTGCTCGCCCTCGTGCGCAGCCCCGCCGTGGGGGTCGGGCTCCGCGCCGTCGACCTCGGGTGCGGCACGGGGGAGCTCACGCGCAAGCTGCACGAGCGGCTCGGCGGCACGAGCACGCTCGGGGTCGACAGCTCGGACGCGATGCTCGCGCGCTGCGAGGCGCAGAAGGCGCCCGGCCTGTCCTTCGAGAAGGGCGACATCGCGGCGCTCGCGGCGCAGTGGGCCGAGTCCCCTCCCCGCCCCGGCTTCGACCTCGTCTTCTCGAACGCCGCCCTCCACTGGGTGGACGGCCACGACGCCCTGCTGGCGAGCCTCACCCGCGGCCTCCGGCCGCAGGGGCAGCTCGCCGTCCAGATCCCCGCCAACGACGATCACCCGACGCACGTGATCGCGAGCGAGGTGGCGGGCGAGTCGCCGTTCCGGGAGGCGCTCGGCAGCTGGCGTCGCCGCGAGCCGGTCTACACGCCCGAGCGCTACGCCGCGCTGCTCCACGGGCTCGGCTACGCGGCGCAGGACGTGCGCCTCCAGGTGTACGGGCACGTCCTCGCCTCGCGCGACGGCGTCTTCGAGTGGGTGAAGGGCTCACTCCTGACGGACTACGAGCGTCGCCTGGGACCTCTGTTCCCGAGCTTCGCCGAGCGTTACCGGAGCCGGCTGCTCGCGGCGCTCGAGGATACGCGGCCTTACTTTTACCCGTTCAAGCGCATCCTGCTCTGGGCCCTGCGGCCCTGAGGCGCTCGCGTGACGACGGCGCGCCCGGCGCTCACTCGGCCGAGGCCACGTTCGTGCGGCCTCTGCCCCCGAAGTCGAAGCGGCCCTGGACGCCGGCGAAGACGAACGTCCCCACCACGGCGGACGCGTTCGGCGTCGCGGTCGCCCAGAAGAAGGTCTGGAAGCTCGCGCCGATGACCGGCGAGAGCGCGATGTCCTCCGACGTGCGGATGTCCAGGCCGATGCGACCGTTGATGATGTCCCACCCCTGGTAGGCGTAGGAGGTGTCGACGGGGACGGGGCCGAACGCGCTCGAGATGTCGTGCTGCCAGATCCACCGGTAGCCGCTCGCCACGCGCAGCCATGGGTCGAAGCGCCCCCCCGGGTTCCCGTGGAACGTCCCGCCGATGTTCACGTCCATTCCCTGCGACGAGCTCGCGTTCTCGGACACGTAGACCTGGTACTGACCCTCGAGATCGACCGAGACCCAGGGGGTGATCCGGTAGCCCACGTCGGCCGCGAAGCCCATGCCCGCCCCTGCGACCTCGCGGATGTTCGAGTTCGGGGCGATCCTGCCGAAGCCCTGCTCGTAGCCCGTGCTGAGCTGTAGCTCGAAGGCCCTCGACGGTGCCGCCAGCGGCTCCTGCAGGTGCGCCTCCTGCGCATACGCCGCCCCGCAGAGGCCCCAGCTGACGAGCCCGAACGCGAGCGAGGCAAACCCGATCGTTGCGGTGGCTTGGCGCATTGGTCTTCCTCCGACATCAACGAACGTCGGGAAGGAGCACCGTGTGTGCCACCGACCTCGGCCCGCTGCCGGCGCTCGACCGCCCGGGCTCGACGGTGACGGCGACGTCCATGCCATGAGCGCCGTCACGAAGGACGAGACCTCTCGTCACGACGACAAGACCTCTCGTCACGACGACGAGACCCCTCGTCACGACGACAAGACCTCTCGTCACGACGACGAGACCTCTCGTCACGACGACAAGGCCCCTCGTCACGACGACAAGACCCCTCGTCACGACGACAAGACCCCTCGTCACGACGACAAGGCCCCTCGTCACGACGACAAGGCCCCTCGTCACGACGACGAGACCTCTCGTCACGACGACGAGAGCCCTCGTGGCAGCGACGCCACGGTCGTACCGAGAAACGCCCTGGCCCGAGCGGAGCCGAGGCTGCGCCCCGCCCCCGTTCGTTGTATGCGTCCCGCCCCCGGAGGACACACCATGGCCATCACCCTTTATTACTCGCCCATGTCGAGCGCGACCCGCATTCACTGGGCGCTCGAAGAGCTGGGCGTCCCCTACGAGAAGGTCAAGATCGACACCAAGGCCGGCGCCCAGAGGAGCCCCGACTACCTGAAGCTCAACCCCAACGGCAAGGTCCCCACGCTGGTCGACGACGGCGTCCCGATGTTCGAGTCGCTCGCGATGATCATCCACCTCGGAGAGAAGTACGGCGCCGGCAGGAAGCTCTGGCCGGCCGCCGGGACGGCGGACCGCATGCACGCGCTCACGTGGGCGACGTGGGGAACGGTGACGTTCGCCACCCACGTGTTCCGCTACATGAGCAACACGGCCGAGCGCTTTCCCGCCGAGCAGCGCAACGCCGCGCAGGCCGCGAGCGCCAAGAAGGAGATCGAAGCGTGTCTCCAGATCCTGAACGACCAGCTCGCCGGCAAGGAGTACATGCTGGCCTCCGGCTTCTCCCTGGTCGACGTGGCGAACGCGAGCATGGTGGCCTTCACCATGCGGACGGGGCTCGACATGGGGGCCTACCCCAACGTGCTCGCCTGGTTCGCGCGGAGCACCCAGAGGCCCGGCATGGCCGTCGCGGCCGCTGGATAAATTAGTGTAATATCAGGCATGTATGGCCCCGGACCGCTTGCGGCCCGGGGCCGCGCCAAAAGGGACGAGGGACGGCGAGGAAAGCTGGACAATGCGGGCGTGCCTGGGGCAAGTTTGACCGAACGGGGGTCCCTATGCCGACCGATGCTTTCCGCCTGACGACCCTGGTCTCCGCCCTGCCCGAGCGCGTGTACTCGGCCTGGCTGGACAGCGGTGCCCACACTGCCTTCACCGGTGGCCCAGCCAAGATCGACCCGACCATCGGGGGCAAGTTCACGGCCTGGGACGGCTACATACAGGGTCGTACGGTCGAGCTCCTCCAGGGCCGGCGCATCGTCCAGATCTGGCGCACGACGGAGTTCCCCGCCGGCAGCGCGGACTCGCGGCTCGAGGTGCAGTTCGAGGGGGCCGAGGGGGGCACCCGCATCACGATCCTTCACTCGAACATCCCCCTCGGGCAGGGGGAGCGCTACAAGGCTGGCTGGAACGACCACTACTTCCTCCCCATGCGCGACTACTTCGCCCGCCTGCTCGCCAGCCCGGACGGAGCGAGGAAGAAGGCCGCCCCTCCCGCCGCGCCGAGCAAGCCGGCCGCGAAGAAGGCCGAGAAGGTCGAGGCCAAGGCGCCCGCGAAGAAGGCCGCCGCCCCCAAGAAGGCGACCGCCACCAAGCCGGGCGGCAAGAAGCCCCCGCACCAGAGCCGGACGAAGGCGGCCGCCAAGAGGCCCGCCGCCCGCAAGGCCAAGGGCCGAAAGCGCTGAGCCATTTCCCGCGCGGTGCGAGGGGCGGCGCCGCGAACGAGCGGAGCGCAGCCGGGGGTATTGACATCAGGAACGGCTGCGTTAACCGTTCTCGCAGAAGTCGATAGGCGCTCCAGCGGGCGGCCCGGACGTACTCCGACCCCCGCCGAAGACCGCTGAATCAGCGGCGCCGTCGACAGGCGCAACGCCCGCGGCCCGGAGGCACGGGTTCGTCCGCACGGCCTCCCGCGCCGAGGCCGGTAGTCCGCAATTTGCCCAGGAGGAGACCAAACATGCGCAGCGAAGACGCAACCATTTGGGAGGATCTTTCGTTCGACGAAGCACCGGACATCGTGGCCGCGATGACGCTGCCGGAGCTGCGTCACTACGTGGAGGAGGACCACCACGATGACGACGACCTCGGCCTGAAGACGCTTCTCGAGCATCCCGAGGCGCTGTCGAGATCGTTTCGCCGTCAGCTTCAGTAGGAGCGCGGCATCGGTTCGACATCAACCAAGAGAGCCCACCAAGAACGACGATGAAGATGACGGAGGTTCATCCTGATGCCCCCGAGGAGTTGCGCCGCGGCCGGTCCGCTGTGTTCCGCCTCGCCCTCACGCTCTTTCTTCTCGTCGCCTGCCGACGGGATACCGGCGAGCGACCCAGCCGGCCCGTCGGCGCGCCCGAGTCACCCGGCCCGGTCCCGTCCGCGCGGCCAGAGCTCGTAGCGTCGTCGCCGCCCGTGGTGCCGCCGACGCCAGTTCCCCGTCCAGACGAGGCGAGGCTCCGCACCGAGGATGAGCGCAACACGACGGAGGTCTTTCGGTCCGCCGCCCCGTCCACGGTGTTCGTCACCCAGCTCCGGGTGCTCGTCGACCAGTTCCAGAGAACCGCGACCGAGGTGCCGACCGGATCGGGCTCAGGCTTCGCGTGGGATGACGCCGGGACCATCGTGACCAATTTTCATGTCGTGCAGGGGGCACGGGCCCTGACCGTGACGCTGAACGGGCAGAAGACGTATCCAGCGCGAATCGTGGGGGTGGAGCCGCGCAAGGACATCGCCGTCATCAAGATCGACGTTCCGCCCGGCACGCTCAGGCCTCTACGCGTCGTCGATCCAAAGGAGCCGCTCGAGGTTGGCCAGAAGACGATCGCCATCGGAAATCCCTTCGGCCTGGACCACACGCTGACGACCGGCGTAGTCAGCGCGCTCGGGCGCCAGATGCAAGGGGTTGGCGGGGTGACGATCCGCGACATGATCCAGACAGACGCAGCCATCAACCCCGGCAATTCGGGCGGCCCTCTCTTGGACTCGTCGGGAATGCTCATCGGAATGAACACGATGATCTTCAGCAAGAGCGGGTCGAGCGCGGGAATCGGATTCGCCGTCCCCGCGCGCGTGATCGCGCGAATCGTCCCGCAGATCGTCAGCACGGGCCACGCCGAGGAGCTCGGCTTCGGGATCGAGATCGACCCGAACCAGCGCGCGGAGCGGCGCCTGGGGCTCAAAGGGGTCCTGGTGCTCGACGTGCTCAAGGGAACGTCCGCAGAGGCGGCAGGGCTTCACGGGCTCTCGCGAACGCCCGAGGGGATCGCGCTCGGCGACATCGTGGTGGGGATCGGCACGTCCCCCGTGAGCGGCTACGATGACTTTTACAACGCTCTGGACGAGCATCACGCTGGCGAAGAAGTGGACTTGAAGCTCCTGCGCGCGAACCGCGTGGAATCGGCGCGGGTCACGCTCAGCGCGTTGCGCTGATCCGCCGCCGCGTCGAGGCCGCTCCGCTACTCGCTGAGCACGTGCCGTGCGATGACGATGCGCTGAACCTCGCTCGTCCCCTCGTAGATGGTGGTGACGCGGGCGTCCCGGAGGTGGCGCTCGGCGGCGAACTCGCGCGTGTAGCCGTAGCCGCCGTGGATCTGCACGGCCTTGTTGCAGATGCGCACGGCGGCCTCGGAGGCGAAGAGCTTGGCCATCGACGCCTCGCGCGAGAACGGCTGGCCGTTCTCCTTGAGCCACGCCGCCCGCATCGAGAGCAGGTGCGCGGCGTCGATCTCGGCCGCCATGTCGGCGAGCTTCCACTGCGTCGCCTGGAAGTCCGCGATGGGCCGGTCGAACTGCCGGCGGTCCTTGGCGTACGCGATGCTCTCCTCGAGGGCCGCGCGCGCGATGCCGAGGGCCTGCGAGCTGATGCCGATGCGGCCTCCGTCGAGCGCCATCATGGCGATGCGGAAGCCAAGGTTGAGGTCGCCGAGCAGCGCCTCCTCCGGCACCTCGCAGTCGTCGAATTCGATCGCCGCGGTGTTCGACCCGCGGATGCCCATCTTGTCCTCCCCCTTGCCGATCCGGAGGCCAGGGGTGCCGCCCTCGACGAGGAAGCACGAGATGCCGCGCGTGCCCGGGTGCGTGTCCCGGGGGGCGGTCCGCGCCCACACGACGAAGACGCCCGCGAAGGCGCCGCTCGTGATCCATTGCTTGGCGCCGCGGAGGACCCAGCCCTTGGCCGTGCGCGTGGCGGTCGTGCTCATGCCGCCAGGGTCGCTCCCGGCCCCGGGCTCGCTCAGTGCGAAGCTACCGGCCACCCACTCGCCGCTTGCGAGGCGCGGGCAGCAGCGCTGCTTCTGATCGTCGCGCCCGAAGTGCGCGATGACCTCGCCCACCATGTTGGTGACGGCCATCGTGACGGCCGTGGACGCGCACGCGCGGGCAACCTCCTGCATCGCGAGCGCGTAGGAGATGACGCCAGCGCCCGAGCCGCCGAGCGCCTCGGGGACGTTGACCGCCATGAGCCCGAGGTCGGCGAGGGCCTTCAGCACCTCCGGGGGGATGCGCTCCTTCGCGTCGATCTCCTTCGCCTGAGGCAAGAGGACGCGCGACGCGAAATCGCGCGCGGTCTGCTGAACGAGCTTCTGGGTCTCGCCGAGGGCCAGCTTCACGGCTGGCCACTCTACCTGGATCGACGCCGACCGAGCGAGGGATCCGCGCCGCGATCGACCTTGGCCCGGAACGGGATGCGCGTCCCCACGGCCGGACGAGCACGCCCGAAATACACAGCCGCAGCGGCGAGATTCTCGTGGTTTTCGCGCCGGCGGGGCCCCGCTACGCCGGCACGGACGCTGCACGGGCTCGGGCTCGGTTTTCACACCCCGTCACCGGAGACCGTCACGATGAAAACTTACCTCCTCGCTGCGTGCTTGCTCTCGCTCGCGGCCGGCTGCGGAAACGATCAGGGGGACACGACGACGGACGCAGGGACGGGGCCCGCGCCGCTGGACAGGGACAGCGGCGCAGCGGCGCCGACCGAGGACTCGTCCCCCGGCACCCCCTACGACTCGTCGCCGCCCGACTCGGGTAGCGCGCTCGCCGAAGCCGCCGCGCCGGATACGGGGACGGGCGGCGGCGGGACGACGCTCACGACGGCGGACAGCGGGGTCGCCGGGGAAGGCGGCACCGACGGCGGCGTCGCGGCCGAGGCGGGCGCCGGTCCGTGGAGCTTCAACTACGCGGGCTCCGTCAGCGGGCTCGCGTTCAACCCGATCGACGGCATCGGCTACTTCAACACGACGTTGAGCGGGGCCGAGGCCGACGCCGGCGTGCAGACCGAGTTCGTCGCCGTCTTCTCGACCTCGGCGAGCCTCTGCGCGACGGGCATCGTGCGACAGGACGAGACCGTCTTCACGATCGCTCTCCTGTCCAGCGCGGCGACGCTGCAGCCCGGCACGTACACCGAGGCCCAGGTGGAGGCGCCGGGGCAGGCGGACGTCAGCGTGTCCGCGCTCGGCGCCACGTGCTCGAGCGCGGGGCTCGACTACGGCTCGGCGTCGGGGACCGTCGTGATCACGAGCGTCTCCGCGGGCTCGGTGTCGGGCACGTTCAGCGTGACCTTGCTCGAGGGCGCGGGCGCGCTCACGGGCTCGTTCACCGTCCCCGTGTGCGGGCAGTCTCCCAGCACGACCTGCCAGCCGTAGCCGTCAGAGGACGAAGTTGACCTTCGCCGCGTAGCTGCCGGGGCTCGGCATGTGCATCCTCTTCACGACGTCGACGATGCAGTCGACCTTGTCCTCGCCCTCCTTCGTCGGAGGAGAGACGCCGACCGCCTGGACCTTGCCGCCCTTGCCGTGGGGCTCGACGTACGCGGTCACGTGGAAGCTGCCGCTCGAGCCGCCCTTGCACTTGCTCGCCTCCGCGCCGTGCTTGCCGAGCGCCTCGGCGACGCGGTCGGCGCTCCACTCCACGGGCGCGCGGACGTTGCTCGGCGCGTCGAAGCCGAGGTTCTTGTGGACCTCGGCCTCGCCGCCGCTTGGCTGGGGCCAGTGCGCGCCCTTGATGGCGTCCAGCATGCAGCGCTCGGTGGCCCGGTCTCCGAGCGTCGTCTGCTCGAGGAACGCCCACTTGGCGCCGCCGTCCTCGCCGACGCGGAGGTAGACCTGGACGTCGCCGCTCAGGTACTCGACGCGGCTCTGGCCCTGCTGGTAGCAGGCCATCAGGCCCGACTGCAGGCTCTTGAACGCGCGCTCGGTGGCGGCCTGGTCTATCTCGCCGAGCTCGCCGTGGACGCTCATCTTGGGGCCGTGGTTCACGGGCGGCGGAGGCTCCGGCTCCGGGGCGACCGGGGGCGGCTTGGAGCCCCCGCACGCGCCGAGGAGTCCGACGAGAGAGGCGGCGACGGCGACGAAGGCCCAGGGGCGGCGGCGCACGATCACATCAACCTTTCAGCAGGCTCGCCGCGATGACGATGCGCTGGATCTCGCTCGTGCCCTCGTAGATCTCAGTGATGCGCGCGTCGCGGTAGTGCCGCTCCACGGGGAACTCGGTCGAGTAGCCGTAGCCGCCGTGGATCTGGATCGCCTTGTGCGCCACGCGCGTCGCCATCTCGCTCGCGTAGAGCTTCGCCTCGGCGCTCTCCATCGAGTGGCGGACGTGATCGTCCTTCATCGAGGCCGCGCGCCACGTGAGGAGGCGGGCGGCGTCGATCTCGACGGCCATGTCGCTCAGCATGAACTGGATGGCCTGGTGCTGCGCGATGGGGACGCCGAAGCTCTTGCGCTCCTTGGCGTAGCGGACGGACGCCTCGAGCGCCGCGCGCGCGATGCCGATGGCCTGGCAGGCGATCCCGATGCGCCCGCCGTCGAGCGTCGCCATGGCGACCTTGAACCCCTCGCCGACCTTGCCGACGATGGCGCTGTCCGGGACCTTGCAGTTCTCGAAGAAGACCGTGCACGAGTGGGCGGCGTGGATGCCGAGCTTGTGGTCGGGCGCGTTCTGCGTGTAGCCGGGCGTGCCCTTCTCGACGAGGAACGCCGTATGTTTCAGCTTGGGCATGCCCGTCTTCGGATCGGGAGCGCCCTTCTCCGTGACGCAGAAGACCAGGATGAAATCGGCCTCGGGGCCGTTCGTGATCCAGTTCTTCGCGCCGTTCAGGACCCAGCCGTCGTCCTTCTTCTCGGCGGTCGTCACCATCGTCTGCGCGTCCGAGCCGCTCATGGGCTCGGTCAGCCCGAAGCAGCCGAGCTTGTCACCGCGGGCGCACGGCGTGAGCACGTTCTTCTTCTGCTCGTCCGTCCCGAACTTGTAGATGGGGTCACAGAAGAGGGAGTTGTTGACGCTCATGATGACGCCGCACGACGCGCACGCGGCGCTCACCTCTTCCATCGCGAGCGCGTAGCTCACGGTGTCCATTCCGGCGCCGCCGAGCTCCTCCGGGATCGCTACGCCGAGGAAGCCGAGCTCCCCCAGGCGCTTGACGATCTCGGTGGGCCAGCGCCCCGTCTTGTCCAGCTCCGCGGCTTTGGGCGCGATCTCGCGCGCGGCGAAGTCCCGCGCGGTGTCGCGAATGAGCTCTTGCTCCTCGGTCAGCTCGAAATCCATGGCAGCTCTTGTATAGCGGGACGCGCGTCCGGGAAAGTAGGGACGGAAACGCCGCGGAGGAGCTCAGATGCGCCCGAGCTCGACGAGGCCCGGGATCTCGCCTTCCTTCGCGATGAGGCGCGGCTTGGGGCGGACGGCGACCGGCACCTTCGCCTCGCGCAGCATCGTGACGTCGAAGGCGTTGTCGCCGAAGGCGGCGTAGAGCGGGCGGGCCCCGATGCAGGCGCGCAGGCCCGTGACCTTGCCCGGCCCGTACGGGATGGGGCGCGCCACCTCCGGCTGCATCACGGCGCCGTCGTACATGGCGGTCGCCGCCACGACGTGCGCGGCGTCCACCCCGACGAGCTTGGCGCCCTCCTCGACGATCATCCGCGGCGAGGCGCTGACCAGGTAGACCTCGATGCCCGCCCCGCGCGCCCACTCGAGGACGAACGCCGCCTCGGCGTGCAGCCGCGAGGCCAGCTCTCGCTCCCGGAGGACCTGCTGGGCGAACGCCCGCACCTCGTCCACCTTCCACCCGCCGCACGCCCAGGCGACGACCTCGCACACCAGCTCCTCGGGGAAGCGCTGGGCGAGGTACTCGTCGTAGATCTTCGACGCGAGGGCGCGGCCCCTGCCGACGCTGCCCTCGGCCACCTGGATGCCGAAGTCCTTGCCGACGCGCGCGAGCTCGGCCTCCGCGAGCGCCTCGAACCGGCCGTTCGCCACGAGGGCGTAGTAGAACTCCTCCCCGATGTCGCCGCTCCACAGCGTGCCGTCCCCGTCGAACGCAACGGCGCCGCCAGGCTCCCTGTCGCGTGCTTCCTGGATGCGAGCAATGACCTCGTCCGGCGCCTGACTCTTCATCGCGCGCCAGCATAGCCGCAAGGCATCGACGTACACGCCACGGCCCGCGACGCGGAGAACGGTGTAAGTCGAGTGAACACCGTTGACGTTACAGACACCGTTCCTATAGTTAACACCGTTAAGAACGAGCAAGCCATGGCATCCCCCCTCGAACGACGCGAACGCGACAAGCAGGAGCTCAGGACCAAGATCCTGGACGCGGCCCGGGAGCTCTTCGTCGAGCACGGGTACGAGGCGGTCACGATGCGCAAGGTCGCCGAGCGCATCGAGTACACGCCGACGACCATCTACCTCCACTTCGAGGACAAGGACGCGCTCATCCGCGAGCTTTGCCAGCACGACTTTCGCGCGTTCGGCGCGCGGTTCGCCGAGACCCTGGCCATCGCGGACCCGGTCAGTCGCCTGCGGCAGTCCGGTCTCATCTACTTCAACTACG
>Ga0302279_10001521_pt1 | contig 32796 bp, 30 predicted proteins | sample III_Bog_N3_3_FD_194541 | JGI IMG/M metagenome (GOLD analysis project Ga0302279, IMG submission 194541) | Peat permafrost microbial communities from Stordalen Mire near Abisko, Sweden - III_Bog_N3_3 | ecosystem: Environmental > Terrestrial > Soil > Wetlands > Peat | place: Sweden: Abisko...
CCCGCTCCGGCTCTCTCCCCCGCTCCCGCCCCCGCTCCATCCATCGCCCGCCCCCGCGCCCCTCTCCCCCGCCCCACCCTCCCCGCCATCGACGACGCCACCTGGCGCACCTGGACCCTCGCCCTCACCGCCGCCCGCGGCCCCCAGCCCCTCACTGCCTTCGAGCGCCTCTTCACCCAGAGCTACCTCCCGCTCAGCAACGCCATCGCCGCCGGCCTCGACGACCCCCGCGCGCGCACCGCGCGCGACGAGTTCCGCCGCAACTTCGGGCGCGTCTTCACCGAGGCGTGCCCCACCTTCGCGGTCACCGGCAAGCGCCCTCGCATGGTCTTCGACGCACCGGACGTGGCGGCGCGCATCGCCCGTCTGCACGGGGCGCGCACGACGCAGCTCCTGCTCGTCGACGGCATGCGCTACGACCTCGGCGCGCTCGTCCGGGACAAGCTCGCGGGCGCGCTCGGATCGCGCGGATCGCTCACCGACGAAGCGCTGCTCTGGAGCGCCCTCCCCACGACCACCGCAAGGCAGCTCTACCTCCTCGGCCATGGCAGCGAGGGCCTGCGGGAGGAGCCGCCCAGCGAGCGCGAGCCCGAGCCCATGCGCGGTCGCACGGTCGAGACCATCCGCCGCGTGAAGATCGGCTCGCGCGACGTCTACAAGCTCGACCTGCCGGAGGTCCGTCTGCGCGAGGCGACGGTCCACGCGCTCGACGCGCTGCCGGGCATCGCAGCCACCGTCGCGGACGTCATCGCGCGCCACGCCGCGACGCTGGCCGCGCGGACGCTGCTCTTCGTCTTCGGCGATCACGGCTTCACCGTCGAGGCCGATGGAACGACGCGTCACGGAGGACCGTCGCCCGAAGAGGTGCTCGTTCCCGGGTACGCGTTTCTCATCGCCGACGTGCACTGAGACTGCCTCGGGGTTCCGGCGTATGCTGGGCTAGCGGCTCAGCTGCCCGCACGGAGGGAGGTTCCGATGACCTACGCCGACACTGATTCCCTGGTCGAAGCGCCCTGGGCCGAGGCCCACCTGAACGATCCGAAGGTCCGGTTCGTCGAGGTCGACGTCGATACCTCGGCCTACCAGGAAGCCCACCTTCCCGGCGCCATCGGCTGGGACTGGTCGAAGGAGCTCTGCGATCAGCTGACGCGAGACATCCTCTCGAGGGAGTCGCTCGAAGCGCTCCTCCGGCGCTCGGGGATTGCCCGCGACACGTGCGTCGTCCTCTACGGGGACAACAACAACTGGTTCGCGGCCTGGGCGTTCTGGCAGCTCAGGATCTACGGGCACGAGGACGTGCGCATCCTGAACGGCGGACGCAACAAGTGGCTCGCCGACGGACGTCCCCTGTCCGACGAGGTTCCCACGTACGCTCCCACGACGTACGAGGCGTCGGCGCCCGACACTACGCTCCGAGGCCTCCTCACCGACGTGAGCGACGCCGTGAAGAAGCGCGTCATCGCCCTCGTCGACGTGCGCAGCCCCGGCGAGTTCAGCGGGGACATCCTCGCGCCTCCGGGCCTCCCGGAGACGTGCCAGCGTGGAGGGCACATCCCCGGCGCGGCGAGCGTCCCGTGGGGCCAGGTCTGCAAGCCGGACGGCACGTTCAAGTCCCGCGAGGAGCTCGAGGCGCTCTACGCGGGCAAGGGCGTCACGCGTGACCGTCCCGTCGTCGCCTACTGCCGCATCGGCGAGCGCAGCAGCCACACGTGGTTCGTCCTCAAGCATCTGCTCGGCTACCCGGACGTGAAGAACTACGACGGCTCCTGGACCGAGTGGGGCAACCTCGTCGGCCAGCCCATCGAGCGGTGAACGGATGACGGTCGACGCGGCACAGGGGCTCCAGGAGCGACGCAAGACCGTCGAGGGCCACGAAGTGCGCGTCGTCTCGTACAAGATCGGGGATCGCTTCGGGAGCCGGGTGGACAACATCGACCCGGGCGACGTCATCGGCCGCGGCCGCGGGGCGACCCGCGAGGAGGCCGAGGACGCCGCGGTCGAGGCGGCGAGCCTGCGCCTCGGGCTCACGAGCGCGCGCGAGATGCTGCAGAAGAGCGTAGGACACCTCAACCGGGGAAGCACACCACGATGAGCACCGAGACAGGCGGCCGCGATGGCTGGTTCAGCGCAGAGAGCTGGGTCCGGACGGAGGAGACGCTCGCCGGCTGGCCCGTCACCGTTGTGACCTACCGCCTCCGCGACGTCTGGCATTGCAAGGTCGACAACGTGAGCCCCGGCGCGATCATCGCGCGCGCCACGGGCGCCACGCTCGAGGAGGCGCGCGCCGCCGCGACGGGGACGGCGGAGTCTCGGCTGAAGAAGACACGCCGCACGGGCGCCGGAGGCTGAAGCTCAGCCTGGCGCGCCGACGGTCTTCGCTCCCAGCTCCTTGGCCCGCTTGAAGTACCAGTAGAACGGCAGCCCGCTGAGCACGATCCCCAGGCCCACGAAGGCCTCCGTCGCGCCGAACGCGAGCACGTTGTAGAGCACCCACGCGTTGCCCACCACGTACAGCGCTGGCGTCAGCGGGTAGCCAGGCGTGCGGAACGGACGAGGCAGATCGGGGTTCTTGTAACGGAGGACGAACACCGCGAGCACCGTCACGATCGAGAAGAGGACGAGCGCGAACGTCGTGAAGTTGAGCAGCACATCGAAGATGGGGCGCTTCTGATCGAGCAGGCCGCCGAGCCCGATGAGCGCGCAGCTGATGATGCCCTGCACCACCAGCGCGTTGACCGGCACGCGCGACTTCGGGTGCAGGCGCGCCACCCTCGCGACGAAGAGCCCGTCCTCGGCCATGGCCTGGTAGATCCGCGGACCGACCTGCACTGTGGCCTGGAGCGAGCTCAGGACCGCCACGATGACGAGGCCCGTGATGAACTTGCCCGCGCCGGGACCGAACATCTGGGACGAGGCCGCCCCGGCCACGTTGGGCGAGAGGCGCATGCCGCCGATGCCGAGCGTGCGCAAGAACGAGGCGTTGACCGCCAGGTACAGGATCACGCAGGCGGACGTGCCGAGGGCGAGCGCCCGACCGAGGTCCCGCTTCGGGTCGCGCATCTCGCCCGCGACGTACGTGACCGCGTTCCAGCCGCTGTACGCGAAGTAGATGGGGATGAGCGCGAGGGCCAGGGACGACGCGTGCTCCCCACCCGAGAGCGGCAGGGTGGCCGAGTCCCCGGCTGGCGCGTAGAGCGCCCCGACGGCGAGCGCCGCGGCGAACGCGATGAGCTTCGCCACGGACAGGAGGTTCTGCACCCATTTGCCGTGCCGGATGCCGAGCGCGTTCACGCCCGTAAGCAGGACGACCGCGAGGATGGCGATCCCCTCCTGCACGTAGCGCGAGCCGCCGGTCAAGGACGCGGTCTCACGCGCGAAGCCCGTCGCGAGCGTCGCGATCGAGCCGGGAAAGCCGATCCAGAAGCTCGTCCACCCCGACAGGAAGCCGACGGACGGCCCGTAGGCGCGGCTGAGGTACACGTACTCGCCGCCGCCGCGCGGGTACATCGTGCCGAGCTCGCCGTTGCAGAGCGCGCCCGACAGCGCAAACACCCCACCGACGACCCAGAGCGACAGGAAGGCGAAGGCCGACTGCGTCTGCTTGGCCACGTCCGCGCCCACGAGGAAGATGCCCGCGCCGACGACGTTGCCGACCACGAGCATCGAAGCGTCGAACACGCCGAGCACGCGAAGCGGGACGGGGGGCTCCTTGGCTCCGGTCGTGGCCCGGTACGGAGTCTCCGGCTTCTCTGGGGTAGAGGTCACGCGACGTGCGTACCACGTGGCTGCGCCGGTGGCCCAAAAGCGGTCCCACGAGACCGGAGGCCCACATAGACTGGGCCCATGGCCCGCCCCTCCCCGCTCCTGGCCCGCTGGCGCGAGCACGCCACGCCCGGCTCGCGCACCTCCGTCATCGACGCCGCCGGCGCGCACAGCTTCCGCGCCACGGACGAGCGCGCCCACCGGGTCGCGAGCGTGCTCCTCCGCGGGCCGGGTGGCGCGCGGGGCTCGCTCGAGGGCGCGCGCGTGGCCCTGCTCGTGTCGCCGGGGGCAGCGTGGGTCGAGGCCTTCTTCGGGATTTTGCTCGCGGGCGGGTGCGTGGTCGTCCTCTCGCCGCTGCATCCGGCGCCGGAGAGCGCCTACTTCCTGGACGACGCCGGGGTGGGCACCATCATCGTCTCGAACGACCTGGCGCCGCGCGTCCAGCCGATCGCAGGAGATCGCGCGGTCCTCTCCATCGAGGAGCTGTGCGCCGCCACGATCGACCCCTTCACCCCATCGGCCCTCGCGGACGACCCGGCGCTCCAGCTCTACACGAGCGGCACGACCGGCAAGCCGAAGGGCGCCGTCATCAGCCACGACAACCTCGCGGTCCAGCAGCGCCTGCTCGGCGAGGCGTGGGGCTGGTCGGCGGGCGACGTGCTCATCCACGCGCTTCCCCTCCACCACCTGCACGGCCTCGGCATCTCCCTCCTGACGGCCCTGGGCGCGGGCGCGTCGGCGCGAATGCACCCCCACTTCGACGCAGCCGCCATCTGGGACAGCCTCGCGAGCTGCACCGTCCTCATGGGCGTACCGACGATGTACACGAAGCTTCTCGCCGCCTTCGACGCGGCGGACGCCCCGACCCGCGAGCGCTGGGCCGCCGGCGCCCGGCAGCTCCGCCTGGCGACGAGCGGCAGCGCGGCCCTGCCCGTCACGCTGGGGGAGCGTTGGCGCGCCATCACCGGCCGTTACCCGCTCGAGCGCTTCGGCATGACCGAGGTCGGCGTGGGAATGACCAACCCCCTCGAAGGCGAACGGCGCCCGGGCACCGTCGGCAAGCCGCTGCCGACGGTCGAGACGCGCATCGTGGGCGAGGAGGGGGAAGAGGCTTCGAGCGGGGAGCTCTGGATCCGCGGCCCCAGCGTCTTCGCGGTCTACCACCGGCGCGAGGAGGCAACGAAGCAAGCGTTCGTCGCTTCGGAGGACGGCCCGGCGTGGTTTCGCACGGGCGACACGGTGACGCGGGACGAGGCGGGGTACTTCAAGATCCTCGGCCGCACGAGCGTCGACATCCTGAAGAGCGGTGGCTACAAGCTCTCGGCGCTCGAGATCGAGGAGGTCCTGCGCGAGCACCCCGCGGTCGCGGAGGTCGCCGTGGTCGGCGTGCCCGACGAGACGTGGGGCGACCGCGTCGTCGCATGCGTCATCGCGCGGGACGGGCACGAGGCCGACTGCGGCGAGGAGGCGCTCCGCACGTTCTGCAAGGAGAAGCTCGCGGCCTACAAGGTACCGAAGACGATCGTGCTCGTGCGCGACCTCCCTCGCAACGCGATTGGCAAGGTCGTGAAGCCCGAGCTCGTGAAGCGGCTCGTGGCGTCCTCCTAGCGGCTTGGAGCGCAGGGTGGCGGACGTCCTGGCTTGCGGGTTCGCCATCCTGGCTTACGGGTTCGCCATTCAAGCGTGCGGATTCGCCATTTTAGGCACCATGTTCGCCACTACAGGCTTGGGCCTGGCCATTCGAGGCTATACATTCGCCATTGCCCGCCACAAATTGGCCATCTCAGCCCATACAATCGCCATGGCTGGCTACGGCTTCGCCATCCGAGCTTGCGGCTTCGCCAATCGAGGCTAGGGGTTCGCCATCCAGTGCTCCCCGGTCGCTGCGCCTCAGCGTGCGTGCGCCATGGCGGCGCGAATGTCCGCGTTCTTGGACAATCCCGTGCGGCGCCACGCGATCCTCCCCTCCTTGTCGAGGACTACGACCTCGGGCACGACGTGCACGTCCCCGAACGGGCCCGAGCCGGCGATCGTCGTCTCGTCGCCCATGGCCATGACGAGGGACACGCCGAACTTGCTGTCCACGAAGTGCCGGAACGCCTCGACCAGCTCACGGTTGCCGGCCGGCTCGAGCGCCACGACGACGTAGTTCACCTGGTCGCCGTCGTTCTTCGCCATGGTGGCGAGATAGTCGACCTCGGCCTGACTCTCGAGGTCGAACGTCGTCACGAACGCGAGCACGGTCGTCTTCCCGCGCATTGCCGCCGACGTCACGGGGCGCGCGTCGAGCGAGTCGAAGTGGTAGTCGAGGCCGCCCGCCTCGTACGTCGTGCTCGCCCCGACCGCCTCCACCTTCGGCGGGGGCCCCGAGCACCCGCACGCCAACCCCGCGAGCAAGGCGCTGGCGAGGAGCGCCCCGCTCCTAGTCGTCCTTGTCTCCTTTTTGACCGATGAACGCATCGCGCCGATCTGCAAACAGTACATTGAACGTCGTGAGCGATCCGTAGCACTGCGTCACGTACTGCTGGAGCTGGACCTTCTCCTCGGCGGAGAGGTTGGCGTTGCCGTTGACCTTCGCCTCGAGCACGCGGAGCCGATCGCGGATCATCACGATCTTGTGGAAGAGCGAGTCGATGGGGATGCGCTTCTCCGCCGTCCCCTCCTTGCCGGGCTTGAGCACGACCTCGCCGCCCTGCCAGCGACCGCCGAGCTCTACCTTCCCGAGCCCGAGCTCGTCCTGAATGACCTCGCGAAGCACCTGTCGAAATTCGTCGGCGTCCATGTCGAGAAGCTCCTCGGGAATGCGAAGGGGGACAGGCGAGTCAACCGCGGTGGACGGGGTGTCCGAGTACTCGGAGCGCAGCCACGGGTCACGTGCGCGGGCGTGGCGGGCGCGGGGCTTCTGGGGCTCGGGCAGGCCGACCGTGCCGCGCTTCTTGTACTGCGAGCACGTGTTCGTCTCGTAGAGGGGCGGGGACCAGACGCCGAGCAAGCACTCCCCGCTCCGCTTGACCTCGCCGTTCTCGTCGATCCGCTCGGTGATGCGGACGAAGCGGGCACACGTGCCGCAGCGACCCTCGAGGTCCGCCCTGCCGGAACGTCCCTCGTCCGCGCTCACGGGTGACCACCGGCCGAGGCCACGAGCACGTGAACGTCGGGGGCGAACAGGTGCGCGTAGCTCGTGAGGGCCTCGGGGGCGTCCCGGCCCTGGCGGCGGTCGGCGACGACCGCGTGGGCGAGCCCCTCGATGACGTGCCCGAGCGGGACCTCGGCCACGGCGACGCCGTTCATCGTGCAGCCGCTCGTGGGCGGCGGCGGGACGGACCCGGCGGAGGCTTCTCCTCCAGGCGAGGCGGGCCTCCCGAGGACGTCCAGGAGGTGACGCACCGGGTCCCGCCGGGCGGAGATGACGCCAGCGTCCGGATGGTACGAGCAGACGAGCAGCTCGACGAAGTCGAGGTAGAGCGGCGACAGGACGACGCACACGTGGTCGCCCGTCGGGCCGATGCCATGGAGGGCGCGCACGGGGCCCGGCGGCGAGAGACGCACCTTGCTCGCGTCGAGCGTCGCCACCATGCGCGCGCGCCGCTCCTCGTCCTGCTCGACGGCGAGCAGCGGCGCGTAGAGCGCCACCGTGGGCACCGCCAGCCCTGGCGCGTCGGCATCGAGCGCGTCGAGCCAGGCGTCGCGACCCTCCGGCGGGAGCGACTCGTACGCGAGTGCCGCGGCCATGGCGGCCTCGGCGTCCGTCGCCAGCGCGGACAGCCACGTTCGCCATGCAGCCCGCATGCGGGGATCGAGGGAGGGCTCGGGTCCGCTCGCAGCGGGAGGTTCGTCGGGGACGGAGGACACGGACATGAACAGTCCATCCCTTAGCAACCCGAAGCGAAGAACGAAAGAGACCGCGTCGCGGGAATGCGCGACGGGTGTGAAGGAGGCGTGATTGTCATCCTGAGCGCAGCGAAAGATCCCCTCGGGCCAGGGGAGATCCTTCGCCACGCTCTGGATGACAATGCTGCGCTCAGGATGACGATGGAATTCCGCCGTGCCCCTTGACAGGGCTGCTCCCCGGCGAAGATGTTGGGCTCTCCATGACGAGCGGCCGCGCGCCGAAGCTTGCCCCCGACTCCCCCGAGGTGCTCGATCGCGTGAACGAGGGGCTCTCGCTCGTCGACATCATCGGTCACCAGCTCGGCCGCCAGCTGGGAAACATGACCGATCACGACGAGCTCGTCGCGATGGGCCGCATGGGGCTGCTCGACGCGGCGCGGAGCTTCGATGCCGAGCGCGGCGTGCCCTTCCGGCGCTGGGCGAACATCCGCATCCGGGGCGCGATGGTCGACGGCGTCCGCGCGCAAGGCCCGCTCCCGAGGCGCCTGCACAAGCTGCTCCGGGCCGTCGAGGCGAGCGACCGCGTGGCCGACGCGCTCGAGGAGGAGCACGCCGCCGCGCCCATCGCCGTCGGGGACGCCGAGCGGGCAGACGAGCGACTCGGCGTGTACCTGTCCGGAATCGCGACCGCGATGGCGATGGGGCTGCTCGAGTCGAACGTGCGCGAGGACGCCGGGGACCCGGGAGACCGCGGCGCGTCGGCCGAGGAGCTCGTGGCGCGCCAGGAGCTGCTCGCCCACGCGCGCGCCGCCATCGCCCAGCTGCCCGACGCCGAGAGGCACCTCCTCGAGCGGCACTACTTCGACGGCGTGATGTTCGACGACGCGGCCAAGGAGCTCGGGCTCTCGAAGTCATGGGCGAGCCGCCTCCACGCGCGCGCGATCGAGGCGGTCACGCGGAGCCTGCGGCGGTCCAAGGTGCGCTGATTCGTAGCAACCGCTCGCGCGAGCGACCGACAGTTAGAGAAAGGAGAAGCCTCCATGTCCATCCGCGAGCTCGCCTCCCCCATCCCTCGGCCGCCGGGCATCGCGAGCTCCGGCGGCGCCGCCCCGGTCGCCGCGCCGCCCAAGGTGCCCACGTTCTCGACGCTCCTCTCCACGCTCGGCCAGGAGAGCGACAGGGGCGAGGCGCTCGTCCGCCACGCCGCCAGCGGAACCGCGGGCGGCATGGAGCCGAGCCAGCTCCTCGCGCTGCAAGCGGGGATCTACCGCTACGGTGAGGTCGTCGACATCGCCACGAAGCTCGTGGACCGGGCGTCGACCGGCGTGAAGACGGTGGTGCAGGGGCAGTAGCGATGCCCCTTGTCTGTGGGGACAGGGCGCCACGTGTGCTACGGCAAGCGCGTGCGCACCCGCGTCATCGTCGCCATGAGCGGAGGGGTCGACTCCGCCGTCGCCGCCGCGCGCCTCCACGACGCTGGCCACGAGGTCGTGGGCGTGACGCTCCACCTGTGGGACTACCCCGAGGCCGAGGGCGGAGCCGGGAGCCACGGGCGCTGCTGCGCGCCCGAGGACCAGTACGACGCGCGCCGCACCGCCGACCAGCTCGGCTTTGCCCACTACACGTTCGACCGGCGGGAGCTCTTCGCGCGCACCGTGATCGATCCCTTCGTGGACGCCTACCTCGCGGGCGAGACGCCGAGCCCGTGCGCTGCTTGCAACCGCGGGGTCAAGCTCGCCGAGCTCTTCGACCTCGCCGATCGCCTGGACGCCGCCTTCGTGGCGACGGGCCACTACGCGCGCGTCGTACGCGAGCCCGAGCTCCGGCTCGCCGAAGGCGTCGATCGCACCAAGGACCAGAGCTACTTCCTCTACGCCACGCCGGCCTCCCAGCTCGCGCGCCTGCTCTTTCCGCTCGGCGAGAGCCTCAAGGGCGACGTCCGCAAGGAGGCGCTCGAGCGCGGCCTGCCTGGCGCCTCGAAGGGGGAGAGCCAGGAGCTCTGCTTCGTCGGAGACGCGCCCGGGGCGTACGCCGGGTTCGTCGAGGCGCGCGCCGCGGGCCGCGTCCGCCCGGGCGCCATCGTGGACGCAGAAGGGCGCGTCGTGGGCGCGCACCAGGGCGTGCATCGCTTCACCTTGGGCCAGAGGAAGGGCCTTGGCGTGGCGCTCGGCAAGCCGGCCTTCGTCACGCGCATCGACCCGGAGGGGACGGTCCACCTCGGGGACGAGGCCGCGCTGGCCACGACCTCGGCCGACCTGACGGACCTCGTCCTCGCCGAAGGCGTCACGCTCCCACGGCGCGCCCGCGTGCGCGTCCGCTACCGCCACGAGGGGTCCGAGGCCACGGTCGTTGCCGCCCCGTCCCAGCGCGCGACCTTGCGCTTCGACGCGCCCGTCCGCGCCATCACGCGCGGCCAGATCGCGGTCCTCTACGACGGCGATCGGGTCCTCGGTGGGGGCCGCATCACCAGCTCTGCCGAGGCCCACGGCTCGAGCGGCGACGTGGTCATCGCGGGGCGGACGGCGTAGCCTACCGCCGGTGAGCAGGTGGACGAACGGCCGCAGGTGGATTTGCGGGGCCGTGGGAGGCGCGATGGTCGTCGGCCTCGCGGTGACCCTCGCTCCGGGCTGCATCTTCGCCTTCACCCAGAACTCCCTCGGCAACGGGACCGGATGCCTGGCCGGTGCACTGAACGTCCCCGACTGCTGGACCGGTCAGTACAACCTCCAGCCGAACTTCTTCGTGGGGGTTCCGTACGACCCGGCGCCAGGCCAGTTCCCCCCGAGCTTCGACATCCGCGTCCAGCGCGGTAGCGATTACGAGACCTTCAGCGACGGGGTCGACATCCTCATCGACGACGTCAACGCCATCCGCCCCGGAGGCGACGACGGCGGGGGACCCGGGCTTTACGGAGTCCCCCTTCCGGTCGCGATCGCGGCCGGCGTCACCCCACCGGGGGTCCCCCTCACGGCCAACCCCCTCCCCTCCATCGTCCACGCGACCCTCTATCTCCAGAGCAGCTGCCAGACCCAGGATGTGGGCCTCTACGCGCTCGAGAACGTCACGCTGTCGCCGGACGGCTCATGCAGCGGGGTCGCCGCCTCGTTCGTCTGCGGCGAGGACGGAGGGCCCGACCAGGTGAGTGAGGCCGGGAGCGAGGCCGGGGCGGGCGCGGGCGCCCCGCTCCTGCTCGGCCACAGCACCATCACCTTCACGAGCCTCTTCGACGACAACGAGGATGAGACCAACGCTGCGGAGCGCCTCACGAGCGCGACGTTCGACCTCTACTTCGCCGACCCGCGCGACGTGGCCCCCGGAGGCCTCGGGCCGCCCGCTGCCTGCCAGGGCCACATCCAGGGCAACTTCAGCTTCTACTTCCAGCGCGGACAGCCCGCCCAGCCCTTCCCGTAGGTAGCGAACCGCAGAGGGCGCAGAGGGCGGAGCTCAGAGAGAGAGTCTTCCGAAGATTCTCTTTCCTCCGCGCCTCTGCGGTTTGCCTATCTCTTCCCGACGCGAGGTGGGACAGAGTGCCCTTCTGCGCACCTGACGGAGAGGCAGGCGGGCCCGAGCCATCCTTGCGCCCTTGGGGAGAGGCCGATACTCTTGCCATAGTTACCGTGCGAAGATTTCGGCCGACGTATGCGTTCTGCATGCGGGGCGGTGCTGCGCTGGTCGCGATGTCGACCCTTGCGGCCCCCGTCTACGCACAGCCCTCCGCTGCGTCGGACACGTCCGCAAGCGATGGATTGCTGGCGGGCGCGCGCGCCGCGTGGGATCGGGGCGAGTACGACATCGCCGAGCCGCTCTACCGGCAAGCCATCGAGCACGGAGGCCTCAATCCCACGGAGGTCCTCGACGCGTACGTGCGCCTCGGCTCGGCCCGGGCGGTGCTCGGCAAGAGCGAGCCTGCGCTGGCCGCGTTCAAGGCAGCGGCGCTCCTCGACCACCAGTTCACCGTGCCTCCCGAGGCGGGCCGTAAGGCGAGCCAGCTCGCCGAGAAGGCCCGCAAGGCGGAGTCGCAGGTCGGGGCCATCGTGCTCCACGCCGATGTGCCCGCGACTCTCGCCCCCGGCGAGGTCGCCGAGCTCGACGCGACGCTCGACGACGCGCACGCCGCAGTCGCCTCCAAGGTCGCCGTGCTCGCGCGGGACCCGATGACGGGCAAGTCCTACCAGCAGGCCGACGACGCCGCGCCGCACGTCCACTTCAAGCTCCCCGCGGGCCTCGCTCTTCCCAACGCGATCCTCGTGGTCCGCGTCGATGCCCTCGACGGCCACGGCAACCGCCTCGCGTCGGTCGAGCAGCGCGTCCAGGTCAGCGGCGTGACCCACGCTGCCGGCATCGCGGGCCTGGCTGACGGGCGCAGGGATCAGACGAGCGACGCGAGCCACGCGCACAAGAACCACAAGGAGGAAGGAAAGAAGGGCGGCTTCTGGTCGTCCGCCTGGCCCTACGTCATCGGAGGAGCGGCGCTCGCTGCAGGCGGTGCAGCGGTCTACCTAGCCACGCGACCCGGGGACGACGTCAACGTCGGCTCGGTCCACGTGCTGCTGACGCCCTGAGCGCTCATGCCCCAAGACCGCGCCCAACGCCCAGGTAGCCCCTCGCAGTCCAACAGCAGCATGGACGCGAACCAGTCCGCCGGCTCCATCAGCGCCGCCAGGGCGCAACAGGGGACCTATTTCCTCGGCCGCTACCGCGTGGTCGACGAGATCGGCATCGGCGGCATGGCCAGCGTGCACCTCGCGCGCATGGACGGCCCCGGGGGCTTCCAGAAGTGGGTCGCCATCAAGCGCATCCACCCGCACCTGGTCGAGGACGACAGCTTCATCCAGATGTTCCTCGACGAGGCGCGCGTCGCCGCGCGAATCTCGCACCCGAACGTCGCGTCGGTCTTCGAGCTCGGCAAGCACGAGGACACCTACTGGATCGCGATGGAGTACCTCCACGGCGAGCCGCTGCGCGAGGTCATGCGCCGTACCGAGGAGCTCGGGGCGCCAATGCCCCCCGAGATCGCCTGCCGCGTCATCGCCGACGCCGCCGAGGGCCTGAACGCCGCCCACGAGCTCACGGGCAAGAACGGCGAAAAGCTCAACCTGATTCACCGTGACGTCACCCCGCACAACCTGTTCGTCACGTACGACGGCACGACCAAGGTCGTCGACTTCGGCATCGCGAAGTTCACCTCGCGCATGTCGAGCACGCGCGCCGGGACGCTCAAGGGCAAGCTCGCGTACATGTCCCCGGAGCAGGTGCAGGGCGAGCAGATCGACCGCCGGACGGACATCTTCGCCCTCGGCGTCGTCCTCTGGGAGCTGACGACGGGCCAGCGCCTCTTCAGGATGGAGAGCGATCTGGACACGCTCGCCAAGGTGCAGGAGTGCAACATTCCTCGCCCGACCTCCATCGTCCGGGGCTACCCGATCGATCTCGAGAAGATCGTCATGAAGGCACTCGCGAAGAACCGCGGGGAGCGCTTCAAGACCGCACGCGAGTTCTCGCGCGCTCTTCAATCGTTGCTCATGCGCCGCGGTCTGTTCATCGCGAGCGACGAGGTCTCCACCTACGTTCAGTCGATCTTCCAGGATCGCATCGCCAAGCGGGAGGCCCACCTCCGCTGGGCGGGGGACGTTACGCAGACGATCAACGTCGAGGGCATGCTCGGAACGCCGCCCGCGGGGCTCGGCTCGCCGATCGGCGAGCCCTCCATTCGATCCTACAGCTCCGAGGTCCAGCACACGCCCAACGCGCCGCGGCCGGCGCCCCGGCCCGCCGCGGGCATGCCCGCGGCTCCACCGACGCAGCCGCGCGGTCAGCCGCAGAGGCCGCCGCGTCCGGGCGAGGGACGGCCCGGGCAACCCATCGATCGGCTCGCGACGACGTCGGGGCTCCCTTCGTCCCGTAACCAGCCGGGTACGTCGGCGCACCCGGCGGACGAAGAGCAGCCGACGATGCAGGCGAACGTCGACCAGCCTTTGCCGGGGCACCCGAACGACGACTTCGAGGACGACGACGACAACGACGCCACGATCGTGACGACGACCCGGGGCGATGCAGGGCCCTCGCCCCGTGGAGCTCCGCTGCCTGCCGCCGGTCAGCCGGCGCAGGGCTTCTCGCCGGGCGGCGGGCCGCCTCGCCCCAAGGCACCACAGCCGTATCCCGCTCCGCCCCGACCGGGCTCCCTCCCGCCGGGGCCGCCGCAGACCGTGCGCCTGAGCGCGCCCCCGCCTCCTCCGCCGCCACCGCCCACGGTGCCCTATCCGTCGGCGGGCGTGTCGCTCCCTCCGGCGCAGGTCAATCCCTTCGCCCAGACGCTCTCCCCCGACAGCCTGAGCGATCCGGCTCTGCCGAACATGCGGATCTCGCGGGACAGCTTCAACCCGTACCCCGAGCCGCCGCCACCGCCCCCGCCGGCGCCACCGCCTCGCAGCGGGAGCGGCGTCGACCAGAGCCGCTTCGTCGTCCCGACGCAGCCCCGCCTCTTCGTTCCGCCGGACGCCAGCGCCCAGACGCGTACGGCGCAGGCCGTGGGTCGCCGGCCGCCGATGTGGGTCGTCGCGGTCGCGTCGGGCTTCGCGGCGCTCATCGTGGCGGGCGTCGTGTTCATCGTGCTCACGCAGGTCGTCTTCGCGCCGAAGAAGCCTTACGCCACCGGGGCCCCGAGCGCCGCGCCGAGCGTGGCTCTCTCGGCTCCGCCGCCGACGCCGACCACCCCGGCTGTCGCGGGGAGCGCAGGCCCTGGACCGTTCTCGGTGGCTCGCGCCGGTTTCCTGACGGCGCTTGGGCCGGGCGGTCCCACCTCGATGCTCGCCCCATCCGACGCACCAGCCAGCGCGCCCGCCGGCGCCGGGGCGACCGCTCCCACCACCGCCGTCGCGGCGGCAACCGTGCCCACGGCGGCTCCCTCCCCGTCCCCCGATCCCGCCCCCGCGCCTGCACCGGCTCCCCCGCCTGCCGTCGTCGCCGTCAGCGATCCCCGCCCGGTCCCCGCGCCGGCCGCCGCACCGCCAGCCGCCCCCCCGGCCGCCAACACCGGATCCCAGACGAGCAGCGCGGCGACCTCACGGAAGGGCGGGAGCGAACCGCAGGCGAAGGGGACCCTCACCGTCGTCTGCATCCCTGGGTGTGATCAGATCACCTTCAACGGCGAGGCTCTCGGGGGCTCCCCCGTCGTCAACCACCCGGTCCCCGTCGGCACGCACAAGCTACGGCTGCAGGCAGGCAGCTACGTGAAGGTCGAGAGCATCGGCATCGTCGTGGACCAGCTGAGGGTCGTCCGCGAATCCATGAGCCAATGAAGGCCGGCCGCTTGGCTGGCCCGCGAGCCCGACGGCTCGCGGCGCTCGTCGCGACGGCATCGCTCGGTCCGTCGTGCGGCCCGCGCCAGGTGACGCTCGACCTCGGCGTCCCGAACGGCATCGCGCAGAACGTCGCCTGGTTCGAGATCGGCGCATACCCGAACGCCGTCTGTCCCAGCAGCATCGAGCTCGCGGGGGGGATCCCGCTCGACGGCGCGACCGCAGAGCTCGCGTTCCAGGCGACGACGGCGAGCCCGCCAGCTTTCGGCTCGCTGCCCCGCGGGTCGTACGCCTTCGCGGCCACCGCGCGCGCCAGCGATTGCAGCATCGTCGCGACCGGGTGCGAGAACGTCGACGTGAGCAGCTCCAGCACCGTGGCAATCCAGCTCTCGGCCACCGCCGGCGCGCCGGCCGGAGCGTGCGAGGCCGGCAGCGTTTGCCAGGATGCCCGCTGCGTTCCGGCGAGCGACAACAGCAGCGCGAACGTCGGCGCAGGCTGCTCGCTCGAGCTCGTCGGCGCCGGCCCCCTTGGAGATCCCATCGGCGCCGCGGGCGGCGGAACGACCTCGCTCCTCAGCTCGCCCGTCATCGTCGCGACAAGCGCCGGCTTCCTCATCGCGTACCGCGAGTTCGATCCCTCCTCCAGCAGCGCCCGCCTCACGCTCATCCCCATCGACAACGGCGGCGGCTCGGGCACGCTGCAGACGAGCACGTTGCCCGGCTGCGCGGACATCGCCGACCCGGACGCAACGGGGCTCGCCTTCAACGGCGATACGGGCCTCGTGGCCCTCGCTCGACCTGCCTGCGCTGCGGCAGGCGGTATGATCGGGATCGACTTCGTCTCCGTAAATCCCGCCGGCAACGTCTCTGCGGCTGGCTTCAAGGCCGTGGCCGGCGCGTCGGTCTCCCTCGCGACGGCACGCGCGCTCGCGGTCAACGCGAATGGCTTCTTGCTCGCGATGACGATCGACGGCCAGACGTACGAAGCGCCCGTGTCGGGGGTCGACCTGGCAGCAAACCCCGCCGCGTTCGGCAACACGCCTCCGCAGGTTGCCGGCTGGGTCGCCGGGAGCAGCGGCGGCACGGCGCTCGTCGCGCTCGGCACGGGTCAAGGCGCGCCGACGGACGCTGGGCCGACCGACGCCGGCGCGGGCTCTAGCCTGCGGGTGAACATGGCGGCACCGGGCGACGATCTGTCCATGCTGCCGGCCGCCACCCAGTTCCCCGCGCACTGGGGCTCGGTCTCGATGGTCGGTACGCGCGCCCTCGTGGCGAGCGACGGCCCGACGTCCGGACAGCCCGTGGCGTGGCACGCGTTCGACGTGGGAAACGCAACCGCGTCGGCGTCCGGAGGCTTCGCCATCGCCGCGCTCGGCGAGGCCGTCTTCGCCGACGTCGTGCTGAACCAGGACCACGCCTTCTTCGCCGTCGAGGTCTCGGGGATGGTCGGCACGATCGCTCTCGTTGCGCTGGACCATGTGTCCACCGCGCCCGCGTACCTGCGGGAGGTGCCTTTCTCGAGCCTGTCGCGCATCCCGCTGGGGGACGTGCGCGACGGCCTCGTGTCGGTCGCGGCGAGCGACACGCGTGTGGCCGTCGCATGGGGGACGGGAAAGAACATCGGCATCAACGACAGCGTGGGCGGCTACGCCGTCTTCGCCTGCACTCCCTAGTATCCCGTTTGACACCTCCCGTTTGACACGGGGGCACGGGCGACCGTCCGGCGTGCTACGAGAGACGGCCCCATGGCTCGCCGACCGAGAGATGCCCGCGCCGCACCGGCGACGCGCGAGATCCGCGTCACCATCGCGGAGCTCGCCCCGGGCGGCGACGGCGTCGCGATCGGGGAGCTCGACGGGGAGCGGCGCGCGATCTTCATGCGCGGCGTCGCACTGGGAGATGTCGTGCGGGTCGCGGTCGACGGCTCGCGGAGGCCGGCCCGCGGGCGCGTGCTCGAGCTCGTCGAGATCGGCCCCGGGCGCGTCGCGCCCGAATGCCCGCACGTAGAGCTGTGCGGCGGCTGCGACTGGATGCACCTCTCACCCGCAGCGCAGGCCGCAGCCCATCGCGCGCTCGTCGCGGCCGCGCTGCCGCCGAGCTGGCAGGGTCACGACATCGTGGTGCACCAGGCTCCCCGCCGGCTCGGCTACAGAACCCGCGCGCGGCTCCACGTGCGCGTGTCGGGCGGCCGGGCGATCGTCGGCATGCACGGGGCTGGCACGCGCGAGCCCGTCCCGGTCGATGCGTGCGTCGTGCTCGATCCCAGGGTCGAACGAGCCCGCGTCCTGTTGCCGGCCCTCTTCGAGGGTGCGCACGGCCACGGGGACGTGCAGCTCGCGCTCGGACGGAAGCCCCCCGGAGCCGACGCAGCGCTCCCCGTGCTCGACATCCAGTGGAGCGGCGCGCTCGCGGGCGCCTGCTACGGGCGGCTGGAGCGCGGAGTGACGGAGGGCCGGTGGTCCGGAGCCCGCGTGCACTACGGCGAGGTCGAACGTCCGGCGATCGTGGGCGACCCGACCCCATGGATGCTCGGCGCGGACGGGCAGCCGCTACGGCTCGCTCCCGGAGGCTTCGCCCAGGCGTCCGAGGAGGCGAACGCGGTGCTGGGCGCGCGGGTTGCTGCCGCGCTGGAGGCCATCCAGCAGTCGCGCGCCGGCGCGGTGGACGCGCGTGTCCTCCGCGTGGTGGAGCTCTACGCAGGGGCAGGCAATTTCACCGTCCTCCTGGCCAACCCGAGCACGACCGTCACCGCGGTCGAGGCGAGCCGGGAGGCGTGCGAGGCTTCGCGGCAGAACCTCGCGGCCCGGGCGCTGCGCGCGCACGTCGTCGAGGCGGACGCCGCCCTCCAGCCCTGGCCGCCGCAGACCGACGTGGTCGTGCTCGACCCGCCGCGCACGGGCGCGCGCGCCGTCGCCGAGAGGCTCGTAGCCTCCCGCATCCGCCACGTCGTGTACGTCTCGTGCGATCCGTCGACCCTGCGCCGCGATCTCGCGGTGCTCGAGGGCTCGTACGCGCCGCGCGCGATCGAGACCTTCGAGATGTTCCCCCAGACGAGCCACGTGGAGACCTTGATCCGGCTCGAGCGCGTCCCGGGGACGAACTCGGACAGGAGGGCTCCGTGAGGACCGTCGTGGACGACCGCCTCGAGGTGGAGGCTCGCGCGTTCGAGCTCCGCTTCGCCTGCGAGGACTGCGCGTACTTCGCCCCCGAGGCGTCTGCGTGCACCCACGGGTACCCGACGTCGCTCCACCGGCGCGCGTGCCTCTGCCCGGGTGGGACGCTCGCGTTCTGCAAGGAGTTCGAGCTCGGAGCTCCCTGACCCTGCGCTCGCTCGCCCCGCCCTGTCTGCCGATGCCAAGCTCCCATCCCCCCACCCTGCTGACCCTCGCGCGGCGCGCCATCGTCGAGGGTCGTCTCTTCGCGAAGGGCGATCGCGTCCTCGTCGCGGTGAGCGGCGGACCGGACTCGATGGCTCTGCTCCACGTGCTCGCGAGGCTCCGTAAGGATGTCGGGCACGACGTCTTGGCGCACGGCGTCGATCACGGCCTGCGCCCCGAGGCCGGGGCGGAGCTCGATCTCGCCGAGGCGCACGCGAAGAGCCTCGGGGTCCCTTTCGGCCGCACGAGTTTGTCGCTCGAGCCGGGTGGAAACCTCCAAGCGCGGGCCCGGACGGCGCGCTTCGCGGCACTACGGCAGGCAGCGCAGGCCGGCGGTGCCGCCGTCATCGCCACCGGTCACCACGCCGATGACCGGGCGGAGACCGTGCTCATCCGCCTGTTGCAAGGGGCCGGCCCGCGGGGCCTGGCGGTCCTACCCCTGCGGGCAGGCGACCTCGTCCGCCCGCTCCTCCACGCCCGCCGTGCCGACATCCAGGCACACCTCGCGCGTCACGACGTCCCCTTCGCGACGGACCCCTCGAACTCCAACCCGAGGTTCTTGCGCCCCCGCGTTCGCCACGAGGTTTTGCCCGTCCTGCAGCAGCTCTCCCCTGCCATCGTGACGCACCTTTGTGCGCTCGCGGACCAGCTGGCGAGCCACGTGGAACCCGCCACCCCAGGCGGCCCCCACATGCACACACTACCGCGAGCGACGCGGGTGGCGCTCGGTAGGCTCGCGCAGATTCATTCGAAAAAAGCTCGCGTTAGGCTCCCCGGGGGCCTTGTGGCGTCCTATGATCGTACCAAGCTTGCGGTCGTGGTCGTCGAAGATGACTGCCGCAAGGACGGACCCGCTGATCCAATTGACCCTCACGACAAGCCTCACGACATCCGCCCGCCGGCCGCAGACTCCCGCCGGCGCCGGTGAGGGGATCGCTCAGTGGAAGAACCGCAGATTCGATGGTAGGCATCATAGACATAGGCTCGGGGCACCGTCGCAAATGCGGCTGAGGTCGACGTGAAGCAATCGCACAAGACACTTCTTCTTTGGGTCCTTCTGATCGTCATGTTCCTGGCGATCTGGCAGTTTTTGAGCCCGAGCGAGCGTAAGCAGCCCGTCGCGTTCAGCGAGTTCGTGGAAGAGGTCCAGAAGGGGCACGTCAAGGACGTGCACATCAAGGATCGCGAGTACACGTTCACCGTCCACAACGCGGATGGCTCGAAGACGACGCTGCAGAAGGAGGCAATCGGCCCCGTCCCGGACGAGGCGCTCCTCTCGACGCTCAAGCCCGCCGCCGACGTGAAGGACGCCGCTCCTCCGAAGATCTACTTCGAGAAGGAAGACACCTCGCCCTTCTGGTCGAGCACCCTCGTGACGCTCCTGCCGATGCTCTTCATCGGCGTGATGTTCTTCCTCTTCATGCGCCAGCTCCAGGCGGGGGGAGGCAAGGCGATGAGCTTCGGCAAGAGCAAGGCCCGGATGCTCTCGGACTCGCAGAACAAGGTGACGTTCGCGGACGTCGCCGGCGTCGACGAGGCAAAGGACGAGGTCGAGGAGATCATCGCCTTCCTCAAGGATCCCAAGAAGTTCCAGAAGCTCGGCGGTCGCATCCCCAAGGGCGTCCTGATGATCGGGCCCCCCGGGACCGGCAAGACCCTGCTCGCCCGCGCCATCGCAGGTGAGGCCGGCGTGCCCTTCTTCAGCATCTCCGGCTCCGACTTCGTGGAGATGTTCGTCGGCGTCGGCGCGAGCCGCGTGCGCGATCTGTTCGAGCAGGGAAAGAAGCACGCCCCCTGCATCATCTTCATCGACGAGATCGACGCCGTCGGGCGGCACCGCGGTGCGGGCCTCGGCGGTGGGCACGACGAGCGCGAGCAGACGTTGAACCAGCTCCTCGTCGAGATGGATGGCTTCGAGTCGAACGAGGGCGTCATCATCATCGCCGCCACGAACCGGCCGGACGTGCTCGATCCCGCGATCCTCCGCCCCGGGCGCTTCGACCGCCGCATCACGGTGAGCCGTCCGGACGTCCGCGGCCGCGAGGGCATCCTCCGCGTGCACACGAAGCGGGTGCCGCTGGCGCCCGACGTCGACCTCGAGACCATCGCGCGGGGAACCCCCGGGTTCGCCGGCGCGGATCTCGAGAACCTGGTGAACGAGGCCGCCCTGCTCGCTGCCCGCCAGGACAAGGACGCGGTCGCGATGGTCGACTTCGAGATGGCGAAGGACAAGGTTTACATGGGGACCGAGCGTCGCTCGATGGTCATCAGCGACGAGGAGAAGTGGAACACGGCCGTTCATGAGGCTGGTCACGCGCTCGTGGCGCTCGCGATCAACCACCACGATCCCGTCCACAAGGTCACCATCATCCCCCGCGGTCCGGCTCTGGGCCTGACGTGGTACCTCCCGAAGACGGACCGTCTGAGCTTCTCGAAGGAGCAAGCGGAGGCGAAGATTGCCTCCGCCCTCGGCGGCCGCATCGCAGAGGAGATCGTCTTCGGACGGCTGACGACGGGCGCCGGAAACGACATCGAGGGCGCCACCGACCTCGCCCGCAAGATGGTGTGCGAGTGGGGCATGAGCGAGAAGCTCGGGCCTCTCGCCTACGGCAAGAAGGAGGAGGCAGTCTTCCTCGGCCGTGACTATGGGAGCCGTCAGCAGGACTACTCCGAGCAGACCGCCCAGGAGATCGACCAGGAGGTCCGGACGATCATCCAGCGCCAGTACGTCCGGGTGAAGGACCTCCTCGGGGAGCACCGCACGAAGCTCGAGTCGCTCGCCAAGGCCCTCGTGGAGCGGGAGACGCTCGACGCCGAGGAGATCAAGGCCGTCTACGAAGGCCGTGACCTGCCCAAGCGCGAGAAGGTCATCATCCCGTCCTACGCAGACAAGGAGAAGGCTGCGAAGGACAAGCGCAAGGTCGCCAGCATCTTCGGTGGCCCGCCCAAGCCCGCTACCTCCTGACTCATCTCGTCTGACCAACGGAACCGGGCGCAGAGTCTGCGCCCGAGATCCGTGCCTGTTCAGGTCGGCTTCGCTTGCTCGTTGGGGGTTGCGCGATTAGGTATGGGGCCCAGGAGCTGCCCCATGCCCACCAAGATCGCCATCAATGGTTTCGGTCGCATCGGACGATGCATCGTTCGCGCGCTGCACGAGCGTAAGCTGAAGGACGTAGAGCTCGTCGCGATCAACGATCTGACCGACGCCAAGACGCTCGCCCACCTCTACAACTACGACAGCGTCCACGGCCGGGCCGACCCGCGGGCCACCGCCTACGAAGGCGGGCTCGAAATCGCAGGCAAGAAGATCAAGATCCTGGCCGAGAAGGACCCGGGGGCTCTCCCCTGGAAGGACCTCGGCGTCGACATCGCGCTCGAGTGCACCGGCCTCTTCACGGAGAAGGAGAAGGCGGGCCTGCACCTCAAGGCGGGCGCCAAGAAGGTGCTCATCAGCGCGCCGGCCAAGGGTCAGGACATCACGATAGTGCTCGGAGTGAACCACGAGCAGTACGACCCGAAGAGCCACCACATCATCTCGAACGGGTCGTGCACGACCAACTGCCTCGCCCCGGTGGCGAAGGTCCTGCTCGAGAACTTCGGCATCAAGCAGGGCTTGATGACGACGATCCACTCGTACACCAACGACCAGTCCGTCCTCGACATCCCGCACCGCAAGGGGGACCTGCGCCGCGCCCGCGCTGCGGCGATCAACATCATCCCGTCGTCGACCGGTGCCGCGAAGGCGTTGAGCGAGGTGATTCCCGCGCTGAAGGGCAAGTTCGACGGCCTGTCGCTCCGCGTCCCCACGATGGATGTGAGCATCGTCGATCTCACCCTCGAGACCGAGAAGCCCGCGACGAAGGACGCCATCCACGCGGCAATGAAGGCCGCCTCCGAGGGCCCGCTCAAGGGCATCCTCGGCTACACCGAGGAGCCGCTCGTCTCGAGCGACTTCATCGGCGACCCCCGCTCTTCGATCTTCGACGCCACGCAGACCGTCGTCATGGGCGACCGCTTCATGAAGGTCTTCAGCTGGTACGATAACGAGTGGGGCTTCTCGGTCCGCATGGTCGAGCTGACGCAGCTCGTCGCGTCCAAGCTCGGCGCGTGACCGGCCCATGAACGCCCTGCAAGGGATCCGCTCGATCCGGGATCTGCCGATCGAGAACAAGCGCCTCTTCATCCGCGTGGACTTCAACGTCCCCCTGGAGGACGGCAAGATCACCGACGACTCGCGCATCCGGGAGGCGCTGCCGACCATCAAGCACGCGCTCGAGCGTAACGCGCGCGTCATCGTCGCGAGCCACCTCGGGCGGCCCAAGCCCGGCAAGACCGCCGGGCTGTCGCTCGAGCCCTGCGGCGTTCGCCTGGTGGAGCTGCTCGACTGCGAGGTCTTCATGCCCGAAGACTGCGTGGGAGACGCGCCGAAGAAGGTCATCCACGATCTCCGCGGCGGCCAGCTCTGCCTGCTCGAGAACCTGCGCTTCCACCCGGAGGAGGAGAAGGACGACGAGGTCTTCGCCCAGGAGCTCGCCGAGCTGTGCGAGGTCTACGTGGACGACGCGTTCGGCTGCGTGCACCGCGCGCACGCGAGCGTCCACGCGCTGCCCAAGCTGATTCGCGACAAGGGCTGCGGATTCCTCCTCGAGAAGGAGATCGCCGCGCTGGGCAAGCTCGTCACCGGGCCAGACCAGCCGTACGTCGCCGTCCTCGGGGGCGCCAAGGTCTCCGACAAGATCGCCGTCGTCGAGGCGCTGCTCACGCAGGTGAGCACCCTCGTCATCGGCGGCGCCATGGCGAACACGTTCCTCGCGGCGACGGGCGTGAACGTCCAGGCGTCACGCGTCGAGACGGACAAGCTCGCCCTCGCGCGCACCATCCTCGAGAAGGCGCAGGCCCGCGGGGTGGACGTGGTGCTCCCGACGGACGTGGTCCAGGCGAGCGCCCTCGAGGCGACGAGCGGGACCATCGTGGACGTGGGGGCCATCGGCGCCTCCATGATGGCGCTCGACATCGGGCCGAAGACCGTCGCCGCCATCGCCAAGCGCTTTGCCTCTGCAAAAACCATCTTCTGGAACGGCCCCATGGGCCTGTTCGAGCGCCCAGCCTTCGCCGAGGGGACCTTCGGCGTAGCCAAGGCGATGGTCGAGTCGAAGGCGTTCACGGTGATCGGCGGCGGCGACAGCGCTGCGGCGGTCCACGCGGCGGGCGAAGCCATCGCCTCGAAGGTGGGCCACATCTCGACGGGCGGCGGCGCGTCGCTCGAGCTCATCGAAGGGAAGAAGCTGCCGGGTATCGAGGTTCTGAGAGGATAACGCCGTGAATCCGCACCGCACGCCGCTCGTCTGTGGCAACTGGAAGATGTTCAAGGGGGGCCTCGCAGGCGTCGAGCTCGCGGCGGGTTGCGCGACGCTCGCGCGCTCGCTGGCCCACGTGGAGCTGGTCATCGCGCCCCCGTTCACGGCGCTGGCCGCCGCCGCGCACGAGTGCGAGGGCAGCGGCTGCGCGATCGCGGGCCAGGACATGCATTCGAAGGAGTCGGGCGCATTCACCGGGGCGGTCAGCGCTCCGATGCTCGTCGAGAGCGGCTGCACCTGGGTCATCCTCGGCCACAGCGAGCGGCGGCAGTTCTTCGGCGAGACGGACGCGTCCGTCGCCGAGAAGACGGCTGCCGCGTTCGCTGGCAAGCTACTCCCCATCGTGTGCGTGGGGGAGACGCTCGCCCAGCGTGAAGCAAACGAGACGCTCGGCGTCGTCCGCCGCCAGGTGGATGCGGTGATCGACATCCTCGCCAAGAGCCCGCTCGCGGCCGCCATCGCCTACGAGCCGGTGTGGGCCATCGGCACGGGAAAGAACGCCGGTCCGGCCGAGGCCGAGGAGGTCCACGCGGCCATCCGCGGCTGGCTGACGGCCCGTTCTGCCGAGCTCGCCCAGCGAACGCGCATCCTCTACGGGGGCTCGGTCAAGCCGGACAATGCCGGCGCCCTGTTCGCGGCTCCCAACGTCGACGGCGGGCTCGTCGGTGGAGCGAGCTTGGAGGCGGGCTCGTTCGGTGCTATCGCCGGCGCAGCAGAAGCGCTCGCGCTCAAGCCAGGTTAGAGTAGGAACCCTTCGATGCCCGATTTCGTCAACACCCTCGTGGAAATCCTCCACGTCTTCGTCTGTGCGATCCTGATGTTCGTCGTGCTGCTCCAGCAGGGCAAGGGCGGCGGAATGGGTGCCGCCATGGGAGGCGGCGCCACCGCCCAGGTCTTCGGCGGCCGCGGCGCAGGAAACATCCTCACCCGGGCGACGGCAATCTGCGCGGCCACGTTCATGATTACCAGCGTGACGCTGGCGTGGCACTCGTCGCAGGGCGATCGCGCCCTCAAGGCGAGGCAGGCTGCCGAGCACAAGGCCCCCGCCGCGGCTGCAAAGCCGAAGGACGCGAAGCCCGACGACAAGGGCAAGCCTGCTGACAAGCCCGCCGAGGGGACCCCCGCGGCCCCGACCGGAGCGCCGCCGGCCCCGTCGAAGTAGCACCGCTCGCCCGGCCTCTCGTGGCCGGGCCCGCGAAAGCCCACGCTCTCGTGGCCACCCCGAAGCTCGCCGTCCGGAAGCCCGGGGCGTGGATCCTGCTCGTGGTCGCCGCCAAGGCAGCGATGGGCGCGTGGGTGCTCCACGCCGGCTTCACGCACGTCTCGGACGACGACTACGCGCGCGTCGTCATCGCGCAGCTCTTCGCCCACGCGCCGAAGCTCGACCCGAGCGGCACGAGCTGGCTCCCCTTCCCGTTCTGGACGGTCGGGGGCCTCATGATGCTCGCCGGGCGGTCGCTCGCGGTAGCGCAGGTCGTCGCCTTCGGCCTGGGGGTCCTCGGCGCTGCGCTCGTGTACGTCGCGCTACGCGCGGCCGGCGTTGCCCCCTGGCGCGCCGCCGCCGGCACGATGCTCGGCATGGCCACGCCGTGGAACGCGTGGCTCGGCGTGGCGACGGTACCCGAGTCGCTGACCGCCGCCCTCGTGGCCTGCGGCGCGATCCTGTTGCCGGTCCCGCGCGCCCGTCCATGGGCCGCCGCCGGTCTGCTCGCCGCCGCCCTCTCGCGCTACGAGGCGTGGCCAGTCTGCGCGCTGTTCGCGGTCGTGTGCGCGTGGTCCGCCGTTCGCGAAGGGCGAGCGGGCGATCGGGCCTGGCGGCGGGAGGCGTGCTCCGCCGCGGTCGCCGCGCTCGGGCCCCTCGCGTGGATGGCGTGGAACGCGCACGTGCACGACGGCGCGCTCCACTTCCTTCGCCGCGTGGCGACGTACCGCAGCGCCATGATGCCGGAGCACGATACCCACGCCCTCCAGACGCTGATCTCGTTCCCGCGAGCGCTCTTCACCGGAGCGCCGGAGATCGCGCCGATCGCGGCCCTCGGCGCGTTCGCCCTATCGCGGCCGGCGACCCGCAAGCGCTGGGCGCTGCCGCTCGCTTCTGTCGCCGTGCTCCTCGCGTTCCTCGTCTACGGCGACTGGAGCGACGGCGCCCCGACGCACCACGCAGAGCGGGCGCTCGCCGCGGCGTGGGTGATCCTCGCAGCGTTCGGGGTCGACGGCGCCGCCGAGCTCGGGAGAGCCTGGGTATGGGGTCGGCCCAAGCGTGAGGCCTGGATCGCGGCCGCGGTCGTCTGCCTCCTCTTGCCGTGGTCGCTGACCATCGGGGGGCGTCTCGCCGACGCGCCGGGGACGCGGACGGAAGAGCAGAGGCGAGACCAGCTCGCCCTCGGACGCGCCCTGGCCGCCCGCCACGCGCAGGGCTTCGACGTCGTGCCGTGCGCCTACGAGCACTTTGCCACGCTGGCCGCGTTCGGTGCACCGGAAGATGCAACGATCCTCCCCGCGAGCCACGACCGGATGACCGGCGAGTGCCCTCACATCGTCCTTCGTCCGTAGCGCGCTGAGCCAGGGGCTCGGCCGACGATCGCGCGCCGTGGATCGCCACGTGCACCGCGCTTGGGCATGCGGAACGGCCATGCTTGACGTGCTCGTGGTCGACGACGAGGACGCCACACGGATGAGCGTCGCCAGCGCCCTCGCCGAAGCAGGCCACCACGTCACCGAGGCAGAGGACGGCGAGGCGGCGCTCGCCCTCATTCAGGACCACGTCTTCGACGTCGCCATCTGCGACGTCCGCCTCCCCAAGCTCGACGGCATCTCGCTCTTTCGCAGGCTTCGGCTCGAGTCGCCCGGTACGGCCGTGGTGCTCATGACGGCATACGCCACCGTGCCGGACGCGGTCGCGTGCTTGCGCGAGGGTGCGTTCGACTACGTCACCAAGCCCTTCGACGTCGAGGAGTTCTCGCTGCGCGTGATCGGCCGCATCGCCGAGCGACGCTCGCTGCGCCAGGAGCTCGAGCACGCGCGATCGCGGCTCGCGACCCGCGACGTGGGGGCAGAGCTCGTGGGCGCCTCGCCCGTGATGGTGCGCCTCATCGACCGCGTCCACACACTGGCGCATAGCGACTCCCCGGTCCTCATCATCGGCGAGAGCGGAACCGGAAAGGAGCTCGTCGCGCGCACGCTGCACGCACGTAGCGCGCGGCGCGGACGACGCTTCGTCGCCGTCGACTGCGCGGCGTTCCCGCACCTGGAGGAGGAGCTATTCGGTTACGATCATGCAGCGTTCCCCGGCGCCATGACGCGACGCGAGGGCCGCTTCCAGGCGGCCGAAGGCGGGACCCTGTTCCTCGACGAGGTGGACGAGATCCCTCTACCCGCCCAGGCGAGCTTACTCGCCGCCATGTCGAGGGGCATGCTCGCGCCGCAGCCACGACCCAGCCAGCCCGCGGCAAAGGCCGGTGTGCGCATCATCTCGGCGACCAGGCACGATCTACGCGAGCGGATCCGGGCAGGAGCCTTCCGCGACGATCTCTTCTACCGCCTGAACGTCCTCGACATCCGCATCCCTCCGCTGCGCGAGCGGCGCGCCGACCTTCCGTTGCTCGTGCAGTACTTTCTCCAGCGCTTCACGCCGGCCGGCAAGGTCCCGCCGGGGATCTCACCGCGGGCCTGGGCGCTGCTCTCCCGCTATCCCTTTCCCGGCAACGTTCGCGAGCTCGCGCACGCGCTGGAGCGCGCCGTGGTCCTCGCGCATGGCAGCGAGATCGACGTCGGGCACCTTCCCGAGGACATCGTCCGCCAGACGCCCGCAACGGCCAGCGACGGCGAGCCACCGCCGCTCGGCAAGGGGAGCTGACATGAGCACGCACAAGGCATTGCCCGACGCCACGGCGGAGCCGCGGCGTGGTCAACAACTGGGAACCACGTCCACAGCGGAGCCGCGGCGAGGGCCGGGGGTCGACGCGACGACCACGCTTCGCGGGGCCGAGCTCGTGCGCGAGCTCCTGCAAGAGCGGGCAGAGCTCCAGGGCGAGCTCGACGCCCAGCGCGAGCGCCTGGCCGGCATGTTGGGCCACGTGGTGCCCGCGCCCATGGTGACGGCGATGCGCGGCTCCCACGCGGACCGGCCGAGCGAAGACTTCCTCGAGAACCGCCACGAGCAGTTTCTCTCCACGTTCTCGCACGAGCTCCGGACCCCTCTCAACGCCATCCTGGGGTGGGCATCCCTCTTGCGAGGCAACCAGTTGAGCGACACGAGCCGCGCACGCGCCGTCGCGACCATCGAGCGCAACGCCATGATCCTCGCCAAGCTCGTCGACGACACCCTGGACATGTCGCGCATCGTCGCCGGCAACCTGCGCGTCCAGTGCAGGAACACCGAGCTCGCGCCCCTCATCGAGGCCGCGCGCGACTCGGTGCGGGTCGCAGCCGACGCGAAGCAGGTCCGCATCGTCCTCGAGCTCGACCCCTCGGCGGGCATCGTCTTCGGGGATCCGGACCGACTCGAGCAGGTCATCTGGAACCTGCTCTCGAACGCCGTGAAGTTCACCCCGGCCGGCGGCAAGATCGACGTCCGTCTCGATCGGCCCACCGACAGGGCCCTGCGCATCGCCGTTCGCGACACCGGCAAGGGCTTCAGCCCCGACTTCGCCTCGTCGCTCTTCACCCGCTTCACGCAGGCGGAGTCAGGGACGCGACGCTCGCACGGTGGGCTAGGTCTCGGCCTCGCCATCGTCAAGCACCTCGTCGAGATGCACGACGGCAGCGTCGCCGCCTCGAGCGCCGGCGAGGGCTGCGGCGCGACCTTCACCGTCCTTCTGCCACGGCACGTCGAGCCCACCGAAGCTCATGGCGCGTCGTTTCTCATCACGTCGCCGTCGCTCGAGGGTGTCCGGGTGCTGCTGGTCGACGACGAGCCGGACGCCCGCGAGCTGCTCACCGCCGTCCTCGTACGGGACGGCGCGCAGGTCGCCACCGCCTCGGGGACCACGGAGGCCCTGGCCCTCCTCGCTAAATGGCGCCCGGACATCCTGGTGAGCGACATCGGCATGCCCACCAGCGACGGCTACGACCTCATTCACGCGGTGCGAAGCCTCGATCCCCGGCACGGGGGCACCATCCCGGCAGGGGCGCTCACCGCCTACGGGACCCAGCACGACAGCCGGCTCGCCCTTCAGGCGGGCTTTCAGGTCCATGTCCCGAAGCCCGTCACCCCCTCCGAGCTTATTTCGATGGTGCTCCGCCTCCGCGCCCTGAAGGCAGAGACCCAGCAACATCAAGCACTTCGATAAGGAGGGAAGGTCCTGGAGGTCAGTGTCGTACGAACTGAGGCAACGTGAGCCCCTTGCGTTCTAGTCCTGACACATTATTGTGATGTGAGCGGACCAGTTCCCCACCTCTTACTACGTAGGCACCCATAATGAAGTCCTCGATCCTCCTCCTCGCCTCGGCCGTCACCGTTCTCGCCAGCCTCGCCGGCCTCGCTGGCTGCGCCTCGGCGCCGCCGCCCGCCGCGGAGACGGCACCCACGGTCACCGCCTCTGCCCCGGCGCGGGACTGGGTATCGAGCGCGAGCCGGAGCTCGGACGACTTCGAGTTCACGCCGGTCGCCTCCCCCAAGGCGAAGGCTGCCGGAACCGACTCGACCCCCGTGACTACGATGAAGGTCGACAACGCGAGCGGCCACGACGTGAAGAGCGTCCACCTGAACGCGGCCGGCCGGTAGTCTTTCAGATCACGTTGAGGCGGCGGCGGTCCCGGAGGGTGGACTGGCTGCCCTCGATGTCGGGGGTTCGTACGAACGAGGTGGACGGCAGGGACGCCATGGGTGTCCCTCCCCAGGCGGCGAAGTCCTCGGGCAGCGGCCCCGGCAGCGTCGGCTGCATCGTGCGCTCGAGCAGCTGGAAGTCGTGGTGTGCCTTGAGGGTCAGGGGAAGGCCCTTGCCCGGGCCGCCCTGCTTGAACCACGCCCGCGCGGCCTGGACGTTCTGGATGAGGACGTAGTGCTGGGGATCCTCCTTCGCGGCGCGCGAGAACAGATCCATCATCGAATCCAGATCGCCCCGCGCCTTGGCGATGCACGCGAGGTAGTTGAGGGCGAGGCCGGGGAGTGCGTAGCCGAGATCCATCGCGAGCCGGAGGTGCTCCTCGGCGTGCTCGAACGCGCCTTCGCGGTAGTAAGCGCCCGCCACGTCCATGTGCGCGGGGGCGTGTCCCGGCAGGCGCTCGAGGATGGAGCGGCACTCGGCGACGTTGGCCTCGTGCAGGTGGCGGAGGCCGCTGTGGTCTCGGAACCACCCGTTCATGACGGCCGTGTCCTCCTCCGAGGCGTCGAACGGCATCTTGAGCTCCTGGAAGTCTCCGCGAAAGTACGCATCTCGCGTGAGCCAGCCTGCGGTCTCGGCGTCGTGGAAGTCCCGCGTCCCGGGGTACACGGACAGGCACGAGAAGATGTACTCGTGCGGGCGGGCGCGCTCGAGGAACGCGAGCGTTTCGCGGAAGGTCTCCGCCGTCTCGCCTCGGTTACCTAGCATCATGAAGTAGCGCACGCGCAGGCCGTACTTCCTCGCGAGCTCGGTCGACGCGACGATCTCGTCCACCGTGATCTTCTTGTCGATGGCCGACAGGATCTTCTGCGAGCCCGACTCCACGCCGAGGCTCAGGCGCTGGCAGCCGGCGAGCCGCATCTCCTTGAGGAGCGGCTCGGTCAGGAGGTCGACGCGCGTGTCGCAGCTCCACAAGAAGCGGAGCTTCCGGGCACGGATCCCCTGGCACAGCTCCATCACGCGGTTCTTGTTCGTCGTGAACGTGTCGTCCTTGATCTGCACCATCTTGACGGGTAGCCGGGCCGTCAGCTTCTCGAGCGCGTCGAGCACGTACGCTACGGAGTTGCCGCGGAAGCCGCGGCCCCACGTCGTCTCCGCCCCGCAGAACGTGCACTGCCAGGGGCAGCCGCGCGAGGTCATCACGATGTGGGTATCGAAGTAGTCGTGGGGGCACGCGAGGGTGTCGAGATCCTCCACGGATTTGCGGGCGGGGCCGGTCTCGAGGCCGCCCGGCGTGCGGTACGTCGCTCCCGCGAGGCCCCGGCACGACTCCCCTCGCCCGACCCTCGCGAGAAGCTCGAGGAACGTGACGTCGCTCTCGCCGAGGCACACGGTGTCGATCTCGGGGCAATGACCGAGCAGCTCGTTCGCGAGCGGCGTCGCGTGGGGACCGCCCACGACGATGTGCGCACCCGGGTGGTGGGCGCGGAGCCGCTGGGCCACGAGCGCCACGCCTCGGCGGTTGGCCGTCCAGCAGGACATCCCGTAGACGTCCGCATCGAGCGTGCGCGCGACCTCCTCCACCCTGGTCCACGGAAAGGCCGACAGGTTGAAGATCTTCACCTCGTGGCCGGCGCGCAGCGCGGCGGCGCCGAGCGCGAAGAGGCCATAGGGCGTCTGGTAGAAGTCCGCGTCGAGGTCGCCAGCGCGGTAGTCGGCGGGCGGTCCATCGCTCGCGTCCGCCACCTCGTCGGGTGCGGGGATCTTCCAGGGCGGGGGGTACAGCAGGGCGACGCGCATGCAGTCTCGACGCTCGATTGTACCCGAATCTGGGCCGCGGGCCGCCCCCCGCTTGCCTGCTTCGAACATGGGCATCCTGCTAGACTGGCGCCCATGAGCTCCGCAGACGCCCCCAAGCCCCCTGGACTTCCCACGATCGACGTCAACGAGTACGGCGGCAAGAAAGAGGGCGAGCGGCAGGCGATGAACCGCCGCCTGTTCATGCAGCTCGTCGTCTTCGATGCGCCCCAGGGCCAGTCGGGCGACGCGCTGGCGTCGGACACGTCGGGGCTTCTCCGCGAGCGCAACCTCCCCGGCGTCGTCTACGCGGACGCGAACGACCCCAAGGGCGTTGGGCTCCTCACGTGGAGCGACGACCCTGCTCACTTCGTCAAGGCGGTCCGCCCCATCTTCGGGACCTCGCAGCTCGCGGGCGCGACGCTGCGGCGCGGGTGGACGATGCTGGGGCGCACGTACGGTCAGGGCCACGAGCCGGACCTCGAGTACGTGCTGCTGCGCCGATCGGTCGAGAACGTGCTCAACGCAGCGTTCCCCTGGCACGTCTGGTACCCGCTCCGGCGCACGGGAAGCTTTGCCAAGCTCGAGCCCGCCGACCAGGGAATGATCCTGCGCGAGCACGCGACCATCGGCATGGCCTACGGGCAGCAGGATCTCGCGCACGACGTGCGGCTCGCGTGCCACGGCGTCGATGGCGAGGACAACGAGTTCGTCATCGGGCTCGTCGGCCGCGATCTGCACCCCCTGTCGCACCTCGTCCAGGCGATGCGAAAGACCCGGCAGACGTCCGAGTTCATCGCGAAGATGGGACCCTTCTTCGTGGGCTACGCGCTGCACCGGCACATCGAGCGAAGCTAGGAGCGCCGCCATGCTCGCCTGGGAGACGATTGATCGGACGCACGCGCCCGACGGGGCGGAGCTCGTGCTCGCGCGCCGGGGCACGGAGTGGCAGGTGCGGGCGGCCGGGCTCGTGCTGATGGTGAGCCACGCGCACGGGTCCGAGGAGGTCATGTCGAAGTACGCGCTCGAGCGGGTGAAGGCTCCGCGCATGGTGCTCGTGGGAGGCCTCGGGCTCGGCTTCTCGCTCCGCGCCACGCTGGACCTCGTCGGGCCGGACGCGAAGGTGATGATCGCCGAGCTCGTGCCGCAGCTCGTCGAGTGGAACCGGAAGCACGTGGGGGATCTCGCGGGCCGCCCCCTCGACGACCCGCGCACCGTGCTGCGCGTGGGGGACGTGTTCGACAGGATCGCGGAGGCTCCTGCCGGGTTCGATGCGATCCTCCTCGACGTCGACAACGGGCCGTCCGCGCTCGCGCACAGCAAGAACAACCGGCTCTACAGCTCGCGCGGGGTCAACGTGTGCGCGCAGGCGTTGCGGCCTGGGGGCGTGCTCGCGGTCTGGTCGGCGGGGCCGGATGAGAAGTATGTCGCGACGCTGAAGCGGGCGGGGCTGAAGGCGGAGGTGAAGACGGTCGGGAACCACAAGGGCGCGGGGGCGAGGCATGTTTTGTTTCTCGCGACCAAGGGGGGTGGGGATGGTGGGGGGAGTGGGAGCGGGGGGGCGAGGCAGGGTACGAGCGGGAGAGTGAGCGGGGGCGGGAGAGCGAGC
>Ga0302279_10001523_pt1 | contig 32780 bp, 36 predicted proteins | sample III_Bog_N3_3_FD_194541 | JGI IMG/M metagenome (GOLD analysis project Ga0302279, IMG submission 194541) | Peat permafrost microbial communities from Stordalen Mire near Abisko, Sweden - III_Bog_N3_3 | ecosystem: Environmental > Terrestrial > Soil > Wetlands > Peat | place: Sweden: Abisko...
GCGGTACAGCTCGGTGTCTTGCATGCCTTCAGGCTAGGCGGCGACCTTCAAGCTGCCAATCGAGACCCACGGAGAAGCCGGATGAGCCAAAAATGCTTTCCCAAGAACAACTGCCCATTCGTTGCCATTGGGCTCCAGGATCCCGGCCTGGACCAGGTTCAATGGCGTCACGCCGTCCGGTGCCATCACGTAAGGCTCGGGTGGGGTCAGCCCCGACGACGTTGGGGACGCCGGGAGAGACGGCGACGAGAGCGAGGATGCCGTGGCGTGTGGGTCTTCCGTGGCATTGTCGCGGCACCCACCGGCTAGCGGCGAAGCACCGACGAACACCAGCAATGTTGCGCCAAATAGCGAGGCTCGCGCGTTCGGCATCAAGGTCCCCTTTCGTCGGCCAGCTCGAGGTGGTCCCCAGATGCGCGCCGGCCAGGACGAGTCCTTTGCAAGCCGTCGACCGGCAGCGGCGGGCGCGATCTCGCGATCCTACGTTTCGTTCTGATGTAGCGGATTGCGTCGCGTGAACGTTTGGCGCGGGGCTTTGAGGTAGCCGCAATGCACGCGGCGCAGCCGGACCTCGCTGCGGCCGCTGCCGGACGGGTACGTTGGCGCCTACTGCACGGCGCTGTGCGTCCGGAGCCCCTTTCCTGCGCGTCTGCCTGCGTTGGGTGGCGTGCACGGCAGGCGAAGCGCGAGAGCTCGAGCGCTGATCGTGACGGCGAGTCACACCACCCCGCAGTGGCGGCATCTATCCGGCGCGCGGGGATGGAGCGATGCTATGAAGCAAGGGCTGGGATGAGCATCCTCTACACCGCGCGCCTCGAGCTCCGACCGATCACGCTTCCGGTCGTCACCGCCGTCCTCGAGGGCCGTGGGCGGGCCCACATCGAGGCGCTGGTGGGGGCCGAGATGCCGTGGGCGTGGCCCAGTCGCGCGCTCGTCGAGCAGGTGTTCCACGGCTCCCTCGAAGCCGTTCGCCGCGACCCGGAGGGTCGCCTGTGGGGCGATCGCTTCGTGATCACGCAGGAGGCTCCGCCGCGCGTCGTCGGCAGCGTCGTCTTCCACGGTAGACCGGACGCCGACGGCGTGTGCGAGATCGCGTACGGGATCGAGGACTCGAGCCAGCGCAAGGGATTCGGGACAGAGGCCGCCTCCGCATGCATCGCGTGGGCGCTGGCCCAGCCCGAGTGCCGCGTCGTCGAGGCAACGACGATGGCCTGGCACAAGGGGGCCGTCCGTCTCCTCGAGAAAGTGGGAATGAAACGGGCCGGAACGCGCGTCCGCGAAGGGATCGGCGAGATGCTCCTCTACCGCTGCGAGCGGTCCGGTTGATGCGGATATGCACCGGCGCGATCGGCTTGCGCCGTAACCGGTTCACGCGCTGACTGGATGCGTGGCGCGTGCCTGCGACCCGGAGTCGCCCGCCGGTGCTACAGTCGACCAGGTGGGCGGCGCACCGGCCAACGTGAGACGCAAGGCGGCGTTGGGACTCGCGCAGCTCGTCATCATGATGGGGCTCTTCGTCTTCGCGCCGGCCGGCACGCTTCGGTTCTGCGAGGGCTGGGTATTTCTCGGGCTGTTCTTCGGAGCAGCGCTCGCAGTCACCATCTACCTGGCAAAGAGGGATCCCGCCCTCCTCGAACGTCGAACACAGGCGGGCCCCGTCGCCGAGAAGGAGCCGCGGCAGAAGATCATCCAGGGTCTCGCGAGCGTGTCGTTCCTTTCGACGATGGTCGTTCCCGCGCTAGACCACAGGTTCGGGTGGTCCCACGCCCCGCTCCCGGCCGTGATCGCGGGAGAAGCCCTCGTCGTCGTCGGTTTCTTCCTCGTCTTCCGCGTTTTCCGCGAGAACACGTTCACCTCCGCGATCATCGAGGTAGCTTCCGGGCAGCGAGTGGTCGACTCGGGCCCTTACGCGGTCGTTCGGCATCCGATGTATGCCGGAGCGCTCGTCCTCGTCGCGGGAATCCCGATGGCGCTGGGTTCGCTGGTGGGGCTCGCCACGCTGGCCCCCTTTGCCGGCATCATCGTGTGGCGCCTGCTCGACGAAGAGCACTTCCTCATGGAGCGCCTCCCCGGTTACGCGGCCTACCGCGAGAGGACCCGCTCGCGCTTGATTCCGCATATTTGGTAGCCTCGGGGCGCCGGCAATCTGCTCACCGACGCTTCGTCGAGGCCCACGCATGAAGGCGAGCTCCTGACGGCACGGCACGCTCGGTGCGTGTGTCGTCACCGAGGAGGCCGAAAATGACAACGGTGCGATCGACGAGCAGCTCGCAGTTGCAGAACTGGAAGCCCGCGCCCGGCAGTGCTCCTGCCATCGGGACGACCGGGGAACGGGAGAGAGGGCGCTGGAGTGACGTCTACCTGCTCCTGGATGGGCGACTGCGCGCCCTGCAGCGGGCCTCGATGGATCGAAGCGGCTCGGCGTTGGACTACCTCAACGATTGCCTGGACGGGCTCGAATCGCTCCGCGACGCTCTCTACGAGCTGCACGTAATCATCGTCGATGAGCGCCTCCGTCCCTGGATGGGACCGGGATCTTCCCTCGTCGCGTATTTCTCCGCCGCACATGTCTTCGCGGGGGACGTGCTCTTCGAGCTCGACGAGATCGTCCGGCTCGAGAGCGGTGCCCTCCGTGAGACAAAGGAAGCGGATCTCACCTCGAGCGCCACCGCCTACATCCTGACCTTTCTCGACCCGCTGATGGAAGCGCTCAGAGACCTCTGCGCCCGCGCGGAAGGCAGCGACCCCGACCACCCGCTACGCCGGACGCTTCAGGGAGCCACGCGCGTGCAGTCGGAAATCGTCGCACTGAGCCGGGAGCTCGCCTGTAGACAGCCTCAGCCGTTCAAAAGCGCCACACCTTTCGAGGAATAGCGCGCGTAGGGATTCCGACACCGGCGTCGTTCGCCTTTCACTGCCTCCTTCTCGCACCCGTTTGGCAACGCGCGAAAGAACTGCGCGCCTCGCCTCCTGGTCGACGCCCGGGCCGTCCGGTCCTCGATTTCGCAATCAGCGAAGGCGCCGGGAGATGCTCAGAGTGCGGTAGTCCCTCGAAGCTCTTCCACGTGGAGCGCCAACTCTGGCCGAAGCGCATGGGAAGGTCCCGGGTCAGCGTGAGGTATCAGCCGCGAGCGCGCGGCATCGGGTCGTCACATCGCCCTTCGCCGGCGCAGGGGGGCTCCCCTCACACGATGGTTCACCCAGATCTGGCCGGCCAGGCACGGACCGACCCCCCCTAGCTCTTCCGAGCGCCTCGGTGCCGTGAATGGGGATGGCTCCGTGCGACGACGCGGCCCGCGCACTGCTCTTGCAGCGACGCGTGGTCCCATGCTCGACGAATTTCTCGTCTCAAAGCGCGTTGCCATCATCGCTCGTACCAGAGCGAGGGTCGCTTCACGGATGACTCCGAAACCAACCGAGGTCGAGCTCACGAACGGAATCCCCGTATTCTTGGACCAGCTCGGGGACGCCTTGCGCGTCGCCAGATCGACCAACGTGGTCGACCACGAGCAGATCGCAGCAAGCGCCGGGCGGCACGGTCTCGATCTGTTTCGGTCGGGGCTTACCATCGGGCAGGTGGTCCACGACTACGGGGACGTCTGCCAGGTGGTGACCGAGCTGGCCGTCGAGGAGAAGGCGCCTATCTCGGGTGAGGATTTTCGGACGCTCAACCTCTGCCTAGACGACGCGATCCCGGGAGCGGTGGCCGCTTACTCGCACCAGCGTGAGCTTGCCATCGTGGACCAAGGAACGGAGCGCCTAGGCGTCCTCTCCCACGAGCTGCGCAACAACCTCACCGCGGCGGCGTCGAGAAGGTCGGCGACCAGGATGTTCTCGACGCGATCTGTCCCTGCATGGAGGCGCACGTCGGCGAGCGACCGGTCGACGAGGCGTTGCAGGTTCATCAGCGTGGTGCTCGCGTTCGAGACCATCAAGAGCGGTCGCGTTGCGGTGGCTGGTAGTATGGGTAGCCTCCTGGGCCGCGAGTTCACCCCGAGGGCTGGCGCAGTCTCCCTGACGGTAAGCGGGGTTGGGCTCGGCCTATCCATATGTGTCAAGGCTGCCAAGGCACATGGCGGCGAAATTCATATCCGCGATATCCCTGGCAAAGGGTGCGTCTTCACACTCGAGCTACCCCGGAAGTCAACACGACCGACATCGACCGGTGACCGCAAAAAGGACAGCCTAGCTCGGAGAAAACCAAGGTAGCTGTCACCGCTTCGGTGAAGCCTCGGACTCTGTGAGCGCGCAAGCGCGGGCGACTGGCTGCACGAACAATTCCTGGAATACGAAGAGACAATGGCTAACGTTCTCATCGTCGATGACGACTCAGATATTGCCGATGCCTCTCAGGGGCTCTTGGAAGCGGCTGGCCATCGGGTCCGCGTCGGACATACCGGTAACGAGGGACTTGCGCGTCTCTCCGAGGCGCCGCTCCCTGACTGTCTCTTGCTCGACGTCGACATGCCCGGGTTGAGTGGACCGGGGATGGCGCACGAAATGCTCCTGCACGACGCGGGGGAGGAGAAGATCCCAATCCTGCTCGTTTCGGGCGGGCGCGACCTGCCAGAGGTCGCGGCCCGCATGGGGACACCGTACTTCCTTACGAAGGCGTGCACCGATTACGGCGAGGCCCTCCTGAAGCTACTCGACCGCGCGCTCGCCGAGCGGCAGCCCCCGGCGTCCGCCTGAGAACGGCGCCGTGCGACGCCTGCGAGCAGCACCGCGAGAACCAGCATGCCGAGGACGTTGACGACTTCGAGGCCGCACCCGCAGGAACGAGCGAGCGGACGCTCATGTAGTGCGTACGCTGGGCTGGCGCCTCCGCCTTCGCCAGACCAGCGCGAGCGCGACGAGCACCAGCAGACTGGAGCCCGCACCCGCACCAGAGCCTCCGCCCCGGACGTTGCACGCACATCCCTTGGGCCTCGACGTCGCGTAAACGAGGTCCCCCGTGTCCGCCGGTCGCCCAGCCGCCCCGGAATCCTGGACGACCAGCCCGCTGTCCTCAGCTGGCGTTGCGCTGTCTTCGGTGACGACTCCCGTGTCGAGCGTCGGCGCGCTATCGGCGAGCGGTCCGCTGTCCACGGAGATCGTGCTGGTGTCGGCGGGTGCGTCCGAGGCCCCTGCGTCGCCCGGCGGGGTTCCTGCGTCGCCCGCGGTGCTCGCGGCGAAGGCCTGGAGCTGGGCGAGCGTGCCATTGAACGAGTCCACGTCCACTTGCCCGGCGATCCCGGGCGCCGAGCCCGTCCCGGAGCTTTGCCAGAACGTGTACGTCGTCCATGCAGCGGGGACATCGGGGCACATCACACCGTAGTTGGCGACCCAGAGTGGGTAGACGCCGAGCGGCCCGAAATTCGAGAGAAACTCCGAGCTCGCGTACAGAAGGGGTGTCACCCCGGTCGACTGCTGCACCGTGCTGAGGAACGTGACCGCCGCAGCGGCGAGCGCAGAGTCGCTGAGCCCACCGCTCGTCTCGAAATCGAGGACGAGCAGGTCCCCTGGCTCGACCGGGCCCACGGCGCTCGTGAAGAAGGCGGCCTGCATCGTCGGATCAGCCGCTGGATCGAAGAAGTGGTACGCACCGCGCACGAGTCCGGCCGCCTTCATCCCCGACCAGTTCGCGGTGAACATCGGGTCGTCGAAGTTGGTGCTCTCGGTCGCCTTGGCGAACGCGAACGATGCGCCCCCCGCCTTGACCGCGTTCCAGTCGATCGCGGCCCCTCCGTTGTCGCCGTGGTAGACGTCGATCCCCGTCACGGTGGTCGGGCCGCAGACGGTCACGGCCGACGAGGTGCTGCCCGTCTGCTCGGTGGAGCCCACACCCGCGCCGCATGCGGCGACCGTGAGCACGACGAGGACCCGGGCGAGCGGAGTGGTTCGCTTGATCATGGCTGAACTATAGAGTCCCGGTTTTTTTCTGGTCAGCTTCTCTGCGCCGCGCATCGGAGGCAGGCTCGCCGCCCTACCATCGAGAGCCGCTCTCCCGGACCCGGCGAGATCACTCCGCCAGGCACTCCAGGGTAGCTCGCGTCGCGAATGGGCCTCGGAGGCAGTGCCACTTAGCGCTTCCGTGCGGCCTCGCGAAGCCGCGACTGCCCGCGAGGCACGTCGGCGGGCCACGCGCGGGTGGCCCTGAACGACGGCCCCGCGCGTCCCGCAAGCGGGACGGCGCGCCGCGAGCCACCGCCGCCGGATCACGATCACGGCACGGGAGTCTCCTCGAGGATCGCCCGGACGGAGTCGTCGACGGAGACGCTGCCCGCGCTGACAGGGACGACGACGAAGCGGCGGAGGACGTCGGGAGCTACCTTCTTGATGTCCTCGGGCGTCGCGAAGCCTCGGTTGGCCCCACGCGCGTGAGCCTTCGCGCTCTCGACGAGCTCCGCCTCGTCCGCCGGGCCGGGGCGGCCGGGGAGGGCCGAGTACTTCGGAGAGCAAGCTGCAACGAGCAAAGCGCGGATGTACTCGCGCAGCTTCTCGTCCAGGTGCACGTCACCGGGAGCCTTCACCGCGCGCGTGACGATCTCCACCTCGGTGCCCTCGGGAAGATCCGTCGGCTCGTCGAACACCCACCGCCCACCTTTGACTCGAGCTCGCATGTGCTCCTCCTCGCGAGCCACGCATGCTCCTCTCCGCGCGGCGACAGGTCAACCAGCGCCCGCAGGTCCGTTTCAGTCGAGACGGGGCCGTACTGCGCTACGCAGTCATTCAGCTGCTCGAGCGCGGTCAGCGCAAAGGTCCGAGCAACCGGCACCGTGCACTTGCCGTCCGCGGCGCGCTGGACGAACTGGCCGAGCACATCGGCGCGCGTCCTCGGGCTCTCGACGCCTGTGCGAAGGAGGTCGAAGCTCGTGCGAACGCCGAGCTTCACCGCGGACTCGAAGTCGCTGATGGTGACGACGCGATGCGGAGCGCCACCAGCCGCTCGCACGAGGTCGGCCAGCGCACCTCCCGTGGACGCCGTGTCTGGAGCAACTAGCCACTCACTTCAGGATCTTGTCGATCTTCTCGAGTAGCATCGTGATCGAAAATGGCTTCGTCAGGTAGTGTTTGGCGCCGACCTGGATGCCCTTCATCAGGTCGGCAGGGGCCGTGCGCGCCGTGAGAAAGATGATCGGGACGTGCTTGAGCGAGGGCTCGTTCTTCAGCTTCGTCGCCACGCTGAGGCCGTCCACGTGAGGCATGTTCACGTCCATCACGATGAGCGAGGGAGGAGGGATCCGGCCCAGGAGCTCCAGGGCGACCATCCCGTCAGCGGCTTCCACGATCTGGAACCGTTGCGAGAGGGACCGGGCAACCAGCGTTCGAACGGCCTCCTCGTCATCGACGACGAGGATGGTCCGCCTCGTGTCCGGGGTGGGGGCCGGTGCGGTGGGCGCCGGGATCGCCGCCATCTTGCCGGTCGGTCGGAACGGTTGCGGCGTCCGTCGGGTGACGTCTTGGTGCAGCCTATGGAGCGCGCTCGCGGCCAGTGCGCGGACCGACGGGTTGGGGGTCGGAACCGAGAGCCCCGTGAGGGTCGTCGGCCGCTCGGGGGCGAGCTCCGCGTCTCCCGATAGCACCAGCGCCGCGAGAAGCGCGGCGGCCTCGGGCAGATCGCGACTCGCCGCCGTGCAGAGCGCGCGCGCCGTCCGGCTCCCGTCGACCCGGTGGAGGAAGTGTGCCTGCGCGCCGTTCATTCGAAAGCGCATGGCAAGCGCCTCGGCCTCGACCAGGAGGCGGACGGGCCGGTCCTGTTCGAGAGCGAGAATGCGCTCGAGGTGGCGAGGCTCGAGCCGCCGGGCTGCAGCCAGGACCAAGGGCTCGATGGGCGTCGGCGAGTCTCCGGGGCGGCTGCCCTGCTCGTCGCCCTCCCGGAAGCTCCACGAGGAGCGCTCCAGCATCAGGCAGTGGATGGCCCGCTCGCGCGTCTGGAGCGCGAGAGCGTCCGGGACCTGCGCCGGTTGGAGGATGTGGAGTGCGACCGCGACCTGCGCGAAGCGGATCGGATCGTCGGCGCCTTTCGGCAGGGCGGCGTGCGCGGCGCAGCGCTGCTCCTCCGTCATCATCTTGGCGCGCACGAGCACGAGCCCCAGCTCGTCGCTCGGCGCGCCCTGCTCCGCGCAAACGAAGTCGCCCCTCAAGAGATGCATCCGAGTTTGCGTTTCGCCGTCTTGCACGGTGAAGACACCTGACCGACGCGCGCGTTGCACGGCCAGCAGGGCCCGGATCGTCGTCGATTGGCTCGCGTCGCTCATGTGCCGCACGGCGCAAAGGGCGCCACTACCAGCCTACCAGCTTTGTGCAGCAGACGAGAAAACCGAGAGCTCACCGCCTGCGGCGCATGGCCGCGACGAGAGGCGTCGGTCATGCGTTCAAGCGGATCATCGGGCCCTCTGCGAGGCCCGACGCTCCCGATTCAGCGCGCCTTGGCTGAGGCGCTCACGAGGAAGCTCTCGTTCGGGTATCCCGCCAGTGCCGCCGTCTGAAAGACACTCTTCACGATCAGCGCCGGGACGTTCGCATCCATCTCGAGGAGAACGACCCCCGGGAACGCCTTCCCCGGGTAAAGCTGCCCCCACAGCTCCCGCTTGGCCTTGAGGACGTTGAAGACGGCGTCGACGCGCTGCACGCGCGTCGAGTCTTCGGTCGGTCCCACGTCGCCGGCGGCGACGCCATCCACGAACACCTGATGGTTGCTTACGCTGACGATCACGGCATCGATCATGTCGGTGCCATGGTCGGCGACTGGCACGTCGACCTGCCGCCTGCAAGCGCACTCGCCGGTGGCGCTGAACGACATCAGGAGGAAGACGACCGTGACCACGAGGAAATCAATCATGCTCGTGAGGGAGAGGCCCGCGCTCACGCTGCGCCGGCCCGCGACGAGGCCGCTTCGGACGAACTGGAGACCGACGGTGCGGAGCAGCCTTCGGCGCGGCGCGTGTATGGCCATGCCAGGGAAGACACTGCCCGCCGGCTTCGCCTTGGGAGCTCAGGGTGACCCGCGCGGCGCGAAAAGGGGTGGTCCCCTAGTCGTGCGCCGCGTCGCCTTCGGGGCCCCCGTCCGCGAGAGGCTCGAGGGTCACGGTCGACTGCGAGGCGGGTGTGGGGTTACTGACGCAGCCGATGAGCCCGTCGACGACGCCGGAGACCTGCGTCGACTGAAAGCCAGGCTGGGATACCTCGACCGTGACCGGCGTGGCCTCGCCGACGCTCGTAGTGACGAGGACCGAATACGTGCAGGCCGGCGACCCACCGTCTTGAACCGAGGTGAGGCACGTGTTGCCCGCGTCGCCGCCACAGAGGGTGGTGCCGCCCCCGTCCGAGGAGCCGACGATCATGATGGTGGCGTCGCACGGGATGGCACCCCCCTCGGCGCTGACGACCGTGATCGTGGCCGGACTGATCCCGACGGCTCCGCACATCGGCGGCCCGCTGTCGATGGGTGCCGTGCCGCTGTCCTGCGGTCCTTCGGCGCTGTCGAAGGCTTCACCGCTATCGGGCCCGCCGTCGCTCGACGCGGCATGGGACGTCGCGCCTCCACACGCGACGAGCGCCGCCGATACGATCGCGAGGGAGGAGACGGTGGCAAACCCACGGAACCACGCGCCGGTAGGATGAACGCTCATGGCACACGGTTTAGCAAGGAGCGTACCGGCGGCGGGTGCCGAAGCGGCTCCCCTTCTTCCCCCGCCAAGTCACGGAGATAGACGCGGGGCAGGCTCTCGCCCCGGATCGCCAAGGTGTGCCACTGCGCGGAGACGAGACGACGGCGTCATGCGCCGACGGAGAAAAGACGAAGCGAGGCTGCGCGCGAATGGCCCTGGCAAGGCTTCCCGAGAGCCAACGCCATCGGTTCGGCCTGCTCCCCGACCCCTCGCGGCGGGTCGGCCGAAGCGAGCGCCGCGACCACCACGGCGGCGAGGGAAGAGTGCGGCGGCGCCGGAAGGGAGTGACTCGCACGACGCCGAGGAGGGTGCCGGCCTCTTCACGGGTCAAGAGGCCAGAGTCTCGACATCCGTGCGAGGAGGGTTATTGACTGTTACTGGTTGGTACCTGCGGATGGCAGGCGCTAGGTAGGCGATCGCGGACGTAGATGAGGCGGTCAGACAATGGCGGGCGAGCGTGGGGGGCCGTTCCGCCGGGAGGAGCCCGATCTTTGGTGCGGTTGTCGCGCGGCTGGAGATGGAGGTCACAATGAGGCGTCGTGTTGCGGTGATCACGGGAGCGAGCCGAGGAATCGGTGCAGCGACCGCGTTGGTCCTCGGGAAGAGGGGGTTGCGAGTGGTCGTGAACCATCGTGCCAGTGCCCCGCAGGCGCAGGAGGTGGTGGCCGCCATCAGCGCGGCTGGTGGCGAGGCCATGGCGATTCAGGCCGACGTCACCGTACCCAGTGACGTCACCCGCATGGTGTCCGAAATCGCTCAGCGTTGGGACGGTGTAGACGTGCTCGTTCACAATGCGCTAATCCCCTTCGCCATCACCTCGTTCGCCGAGCTGACGTGGGAACAGCTCGGCGGCAAGCTCGACCGAGAGCTGCACGCCGCATTCCTGGTCACGAAAGCCGTCGTGCCCGGGATGATTTCCCGCAGCTACGGTCGGTTGGTCTATCTCAGCACGGGGCTGTCCCGCCGGCCCCGCGAGGGCATGATCACGCTCGGCACTGCCAAGGCGGCGCTGGACCAGTTTGTCCGGTACGTCGCACTCGAGCTGGCGCCACGTGGGATTACGGCGAACCTCGTCTCGCCGGCGACGGGGGGGGGGACGACGGTGTCCCATCAGTTGAAGCGCGAGCAGAGAGAGGAGCTCGGTGCGAGCACGCCGATGGGCAGGCTGGTCCGGCCCGACGACGTGGCGAAGACGCTCGCGTTCTTCGCCACCGACGATGCCGGCTTCACCACCGGCCACACCCTCCCGGTCGACGGTGGGGTCACGATGGACTGAGCGGGACTGCGACGGCCGATCGGAAGGAGATCTCGCATGCACACTATCGACTTGGCGTATGCCGGGCGTGGGCTCCACGAGGAGCTGGTCGCTTATGTTGCCGACCAGGAAGGCTATTACGAGGAGGAAGGTATCCACGTCGCCATTCGCGACGGGATCCGCTGGAAGGCAGCGCGTCTGCGCCGTGGTGCGACGATCGGCCTCGGCAGGGCCCTCTTGTCGCGGCTGACGGGCGGCATCGGCTGGAAGGTGCTCAGCGTCAACACCCACCGTCCGCTGTTCTGGTTTCTCGGCAGCGCCGATGTGACGTCCATGGAGGCTCTTCGCGGGCGCCGTTTGGCGGTGCACGCCGCCCACACCGCGCCCGGTTGCTTCGCCCGGGTCGTCCTGCGCAAGCACGGCCTGGACCCCGACCGCGACCTGAAATGCGTGGTGCGCGCTCCGGGTGACTACCAGATGGACCTGCGACGCCTCCGGGACGGATCCATCGACGCCGCTTACGTAGGCAGCACGCTCTCACCCGAACAGGTCGTCAAGGAAGAAGGGCTCAATCTGCTGGCCTGGGTCGGCGATCACCTCCAGATCCCGACGGTGGGGGTCGCCGTGGACCCCGCCCATATCCCACTGGACAGCCCCGCGCTCAAAGCCCTCGTCCGGGCCAACGAGCGGGCCCTCCGGACGATCGCCGAACAGCCCGGCCTGACCGTCGACTACGTTTCGTTGTTCCTCGACCGGCTGACGCGCGATGAGGCGCAGAAGTACTACGAGCGCTACATTGGCCCGTACTTCACCCCCGACGGCCGGGTGGACGTCGACATCGCGCGGCGAGGGATCGAGGCGGTCGCGGCGGAGCTCGGCGTCGCCCCGGTGGGCGCCGACGAGATATACGAGCCGACCCTGCGTGAACGCGTGAATGCGTAACTGCGTAAGGGGCCGGCGGCTGGCGTGAGGGCGCATGCAGGTGACCGACGAGTGCGGGTCGTGGAGCCGGTGACCGTTCTGATCTGCGATGAACCGTCCTGCAACAGCCCGTCATCCCCATCGCACGGCGTTTGCAGCTCTCCGGGGGATGCAGGATCCCGTCCTCGTCGTGGGCGCTGGGCCGACAGGAATGACCGCCGCCCTCGAGCCTTTCCGTCTCGGCGTCCCGGTACGCCTAATCGACAAGACGACGCCGCCCCCACCGGGCACCCTCGTGCCCGATCGGCGTTTCTCCCCGTCGTCGCGCGCCCTTGGAGTGCTCACTCGCCGAGCGTCCAGAGCTCGTTGCTCGTGCCGTAGCACTCGTACAGCTCGATCGGGGCGTCGTCCGCCGTGCTCCCGCCCCAGATGTTGAGGCAGCGGTTCGAATACGTATTCAAGATCGAGCCGTCCGATTGCAGCCGCCACTGCTGGTTGCCGGGTAACGACGGATCGCAGCCTGCGATCGCGATCTTGGTGCCGTCGGTCGTGCCCCACCCCGTATCCAGGCACATGCCGGAGGCGGCGTTGTGGATCGTCCCGGTCGGGACGTCGTAGACCCACTGCTGGGCGCCGGTCCCGTTGCACGTGTACTCGTCGATGGGATTGCCGTTGGTGTAGTTGGCTTGCTGGACGTCGAGGCACTTGCCGCTCAGGTGGTCCACCAGCGTCGCCCCGTGGCTCCACAGCTCGTTGCTGGTCGCCGTGCACTCGTAGAGCTCGATGGGCGTCCCGTTCGCCGGGTTGCCGCCCCAGATGTTGAGGCACTTGTTCGAATAGGTGTTCAGGATGGTTCCGTCGGTCTGGAGCCTCCACTGCTGGTTGCCCGTGAGCTGCGGGTTGCAGTCTGCGATCTCGATCGGGCTCCCGTCGGTCGTGCCCCACCCGGTATCCAGGCACCTGCCCGAGGCGGGGTTGGTGATGATCCCCTCGGTCGAGTTGTAGACCCACTGCTGCGCCCCGGTACCATTGCAGTCGTACTCGTCGATCCGGGTCCCGTTGCCATAGCCGCCGCCCTCGACGTCGAGGCACTTGCCGCTCAGGTGGTCGACGAGGACCGTCCCTCCGCATGGACCGCAACTCAACGTGCCGCCGCAGCCGTCGGCGATGGACCCGCAGAGCGCTCCCTGGGCGCTGCACGTCGTCGGTGCGCAGAGCGCGCACTCCTCGTTGTCCGCGATTTTTGCCGGCGTGTCGACCTCGGAGGTCCCGTTCGCGCAGAGTACCGCGAATGAGCCCGCCGGGCACTGCGCGCTGGTGCTGCCGGAAGGGCACGCGGTGATCGAGACGACCTCGGTGATGTCCCGCTCCTGCGTGCTGCCGGTGGCCCCGGGTTGCAGCGAACATGCGGCGAGGATGCCTGCAGCGACCGTGAATCCGAGGATGGCGAGTTGGTTCTGCTTCATGGGTGGTTCTCCTGTGGGTGTGTGTGCTGCTACGCCCTCAGGCAAGGGGACCTCCCCATCGTTCCTTCGGCGCCGCCACCGGCGGAATCGTCTGTCCGTGCCACTCGCCCGACGCGACGGATTTGGTCGCAAATCGGACTCCTTCACGTCGTCTCGAAGTTGGTCGAGGACGGGAGGTGGCTGCAGCAGGTCGGCACGGAGGGGCTCGAGGACGTCTGCGAACAGGTTGACGTCGTCCGTCGAAACGAGACGGACCTCGAGAAGACGAAGCAGGGGACCGGAGGACGAGACCACCGTTTCTTTGGTTTGGTCGAGGTCGTCTTTCCTCGCATCGAGGACGACCGTCTGCCTGGGACGAGCAGCTCGAGGTGCAGACGCAGTAAAACAACGTACGTCTACTTTTCGTCTCGTTTCGCAAATATAGGCCATAAGTGTCGCTAGAATGTGGCCGACGGCAGGCGATTCGATTTACTTTATGCTAACGATTGCTGGCGCCGCGAGAGGCGTGAAACGGAGGGTCTGGCCATGGCTGGCAGCGCAAAGGCCGATGCCGATGACGCAATCACGGGGATCAACGTCACCCCGCTCGTGGACATCACGCTCGTGCTCCTCATCATCTTCATGGTGACGGCGAGGCTCATCAGCTCGCAGGGTTTGCCCCTCGTCTTGCCGACGGCAGCGAACAGCACGTCGGTGGACGATGCCTTCGGGATCATCCTCGCCGAGAACGGCGGGACGCAGGTGAACGGACGGCCCGTCGCGAGCGACGATGCGATATTCGCGCTCGCGAGCGACTCGCTCGCGCGAAACAAGGACATGCGCGTCATCATCAAGGCTGACGGCGCGGTTCTACACCGCCGGGTGATTCATGTGCTCGACCTGCTGAAGCAGGGAGGGGTATCCAGGATCGCCTTCGGCGTCACGCCGGTCCCGCCGCTCGTGCCTGCGTCGAATTAGCGCGCGATCGAGGTACGACCTCCGCGACGAGCTTGACCGAGCCCGGCACGCCGCCGCGTTTCCAGACGATTACGCCAATCCACCGTCCTGGAACTGCACGGTCACCAACGGGACAGGCACCGTCGGTGCGGCGCCGGTCACGAACATCCAGGTTGCGTGCGTTCAGGAATCCCTCGGTCCCGTCGCCATGATCGCGGCAGGCGACGGCGACACGTGGGCGATCCTGGCGGACGGCACCGTGGACTCCTGGGGCGAGAATGGGTACGGGATGGTCGAGCCCGTGAGCGCCTCACCGGAAGCACACGGATTGCAATGGGGCCTGCGGAGGACCCACCATCCATGCACCGGACACTGCCGCTCGTCGTCGCGCTCGGTCTCGCCGCCTGCAACCAGTACGGGTACGTGCCCACGACGAATACGAGCGCGACGGTCAGAGGCAGGCCTGCGGCCGATTACCAGATGCCGCCGGAGAACCCGACCGGCGACGTGCAACTCGCGACGCTCGGCATCGCGAAGCTTCCCGCGGTCATGGGCGCGACCGTCGACGCGCTGCACCTGAGCATGGTCGTCACCAACAACGGCAAGCTTCCCTGGTTCGTCGATAGGGGTGAGCAACGCGTCCAGCTCGCCGGACAGACCACCCCCATCTATGCGTCACCGGACGCAGCGACCCCTCCGCGCGTCTCGATCGAGGGGGGCGACAGCCAGACGATCGACCTCTTCTTCCGCCTGCCGGCGACGGAAGAGAAGGCGCGCGAGCTGCCCGCGTTCGACGCAACCTGGGTCGTCCACACGCCGGAGCGGACCGTCCAGGAGCGTACGACCTTCGACAGGTTCACGGTCGAGCCTGCGCACTACGACGATTGGTCCGGCCGAGGCGGCCCCTCCTGGGAGAGCCCCTGGGGGTATCCGCCCGGCACCGACTAGCGCTGCCCCTCGCCCGCCCTGGTCCGCAGCCGGCCCTCGTAGTCGCGCTTGCCGATGGGCACGCCGCGCGAGCGCAGGATGTCGTAGGCGGTCACTGCGTGGAAATGGAAGTTGGGCAGCGAGAACGAGAGGATGAAGGTCTCCGCCGTGAAGGCGAGCCGCCGCGGGCCGATCCGGAGATCGAGCTCCTTGCCTGCGCAGCCGTCGATCTCGTCGCGATCGAACGCCGCGAGCGCCGCCTGGCTCTCGGCGATGATCGCCCGCAGCGCCGCGAAGGGGACCGGCCCGACCAGGGCGGGCGGGGTGAATACGCCGGTCCTCACGGCCTCCACCCCCCACACGGCGTGGTGCCAGGCGGCTTCGATCTGGAAGTGGAACGGCGCCATGTCTGCGAACAGGCGCGCCTCCACGAAGTCGTCGGGGTCAGCGCCCGTCTGCGCGCAATGCGCGGCCGCGCCGTCGAGGAAGCCTGCCACGGCGGTGATGGTCTGCTGGAAGGTCGGCACGCTGAGGTCGTAGAGTGAGATCGCCATCGGCTGTTCCTTGTAAGAATCGGTTCCCCGGCGGACGCGGTCATCAAGTCACACCGTCGGACGCTGAAGCGCATCTCGACGGCGGTGCACGCAGATGCCCCGTACCGTTACGAACTGCAGGTCATCGTGCACGCCTGTCCGCTGGAGTTGCAGAACGTCGTGTCGATCGGTGAGGGCGAGCCCCCGCCGCTCGTGTGAGGATTGTCGGTCGAGATGTCGGTGCACCATTGCCAGACGGGGTTCGGCGTCGAGTTGCCCGTGATCATCGAATCGTCGATGACGAGCTGCGCGTTCGAGCCGTCCGCCGTCAGGAACACCGCGGGGCCGAACTCGTTGGCGGTGTTGTCTTTGATCTCGGTCCCGCAGATCGTCAGGTTCACGCCATCTCCGCCGTCCTTGTAGATGGCGCCGCCGTTACCCCCGGAGCCAATCTGGTTCTTGTTGTTGCCATTGTTGCAGGTGCACTTGGTCGCGTCGTTCGAATTGGCGCCCGTGCCCACGGCGCTGTTGCCTTCGAAGAGGCTGTTGAATATGGACGCCCCGGCCCAGAGCAATCCAACAGCGCCGGCGTTGCTCGCAGTGTTGTTCAGGAACGAGCTTTGCGCGATGTACGACGCGGTACCCGTACCGAACAGGTAGAGGGCGCCTCCTCCGGTGTCAGGCCCGAGCATGGCGGCCTCGTTGTGCTCGAAGATGCTGTCGATCACGCGCAGGTTGCCGTCTTGCATGTAGAGCGCCCCGCCCTGGCCGTCGTCGAAGCCGGTCGAGCACTGGGTATTCGAATTGCCGCCAGCGGCAGGGCACGCCGCGATCATCTGCGTGGGCGTCGCCTTGCCGTTGATCAGCCTGATGCGCTGCAGCGTGAGCGTATCCGTGTTGGTGCGCCACGTGTCGTGCACCCACGACAGGATGCGGACCGAGCTCTGACCGTCGAGCGTCACATTGTTGCCGCCGTCGATGACGACCTGAACGGCGGCTGCGCTGCCCTTCGAAACAGGCGGCAAGAGCGTCGCCGTGACGGGGATCGTGACGGGCCCCGGGCCGCAATCGAAAGTGATGACACCACCCTGACTGACCGCCGTGTTGAGCGCGTCGAAGGTGCAGCTCGCTGCCGTACCCGTGCCAACCACGGTTGTCGGATGCGAGGTGTCCACCAGCTGTGCCTCGCTCGGCAGCGGCAGCGTCATGCAAGAGCCGTCGGGGCTGCCGGCTGCCATGGACGCGCCGGAGTCGCCGGCGGGGGGCGCCGACGACGAGTCCGATCCGCCGTACGCGCCGCTGTCGCTACCCGTGCTCGGGCCAGAGCCGGAGTCGGAGCCTGCCGCCACGCTGCCGTTCGAGCTTCGAGATCCGCACGAGGCGGCGACGAGCAAGGCGAGAGGCGCAAGACCGAGAACGGAGAGACGCAAGACGACCTCCCTCAGCAGATGTGAGCTCGATCAAGGGTACCCCCTTCTCGTCGCGCTTGTGGCCACATCCTTGCGGCCGATGATCTCACGCGGCGGCGTCCGACTTCTCCCGCGAGGCCGACTCCGCGTGCGGCGCGGCCGGGGAGGCGTCGGGCTGTGCGTCCACGTACTTTCGCTGACTGAATTGAGTCGGAGGATGTAGATCGCGTACGTCATGGCGATGACGGTGGCGGCGAGAAGCCCGAGCTCCACCAGGGTATTGCGGAAGGCTGCCGGGTTGGCTTCGTTCTCCGTCGACGTGGCGGTGATCACCAGCATCCGTCGAATGGCCGCGATGGATCCGATGATGAGGAAGGGCTCCGCGTTCTTAGTGTGGGACTGGAGCGAGATCGCCACGGTGTAGACGATCTCCATCGTCATCATGACGAGCAGGACCGTGTTCAGGATCTCGATCGACTTGTGCTCGATGCTGGCGGCGCCGCCGCCCACCGCCTCCCAGAGATCGTGCATGCCGGCGTAGAGTGGTCGGCGGGGAGGTCCGATCCATCGAAGTCTACGCGGCAGATCCGGTGGGCGTTGCCGACGACCTCGGAGTCCGCTGCCGAGCCGCGCCTGCCCTCGCCCGGTTCGACCCGGGCACCGCCGTCGTTGGCACCGCGCTTCCCGTTCATGCGCTGCGACGCGCCTTCGGCCATGTGCCCGGGCTGGCCTGTCCACGGGTCGGCCTGACTCTCTGGGCATCGTGGATCGATCCCGTGCTCGACTTCGTCGTTGCCTCGGCGCACGGGGATCGGCTGACGCACCTGCATCTCGACGGCGCGTGGGATTACTCGGGTGGGCCCTACGCGATGCTCCAGGCGAACGTCCGCGAGCTTGCCCTCGGTCCGGACGACTACGCGCGGCTCCTCGAGAAGATCACGCGCTTCTTCGTGCACCAGGGCGCCCGGGTGACGATCGAGGGCGCCGGCGACGCGCCAGGCGCCGGCGTCTAGCCGGCCGATTGAGCTCGAGGACGGAGAGCGTCACTTCGCGCGATCCAGACGATGTAGCCGTCGATCTCGTTGCCGAGGAACGTGGTGTTCGCGCCCTGTCCGATGACGTCGGTGTACGGCTGATTCGCCGTCGCGCTGCGTGCGTACTTGTCCATCGCGATCCTTTGCAACACTCGCCGCGCGCCCGTGTACTCGCTCACCCGAAGCTCGCGAAGGCGCTCCGGCCGGGATCCCGGGTCACGTGGCGAAGTACGTCGTCGCGCGCTTCTGACCCCGCTTGCGGATCCGCTTGCTCTGTAGCGCCGCCGCGATCGGGCGGGGCAGGTCCTTCGGGTTGATCTCCAGCGCGGCGCGGATTTGCTCGGCGCGGAGACCCGTCTTGCAGCTTTTCAGCACCGCGACGATACGGTCGACCAAGCCGGCTACGTCGGCAGACGAGCGACGTCCGGGCGGCTCGCCACGCGGGGCGGTCGCCTGAACAGGTGATCGCCGGCGCCGCGGCTGACGAGCCGGCGACGGTTGGGCGGCGCCGGCCCCTTGAACGTCGATGTCGATCCCGAACACGCTCCCTAGATCGCTGGCAGCGAGGGTACGGGCGTCGGCTCGCCGGGTTGCCCTCGGCGCGCTCGCTCCGGCCGACAGAAGCTCCAGGTGGTTCACCTCGCGCAGCGTGAACAGCAGCTCCGGTCGCTCGTCGAGGCGCGCGCCGATACCGTACAGCACCGCCGCCACGTGCTTGCACATGGTCGCCCAGTCCGGGCACGAGCAGCCCAGCTTGATCTGCGAGGGCGACGGAAAGAGCCCGCGGTCGCGATCGGTGACGACCTGCATGACGCCGTCGGAGAGCCTCCCTTGCAGGAGCCCGACGAGCGAATCGATCTGCCCGGCACAGGCACCCACGAGGCTCTTCCAGCGCGGCCGCGCGAGCGCCGCGACGCCCACGGACACCTCGTAGAGCTCCGAGCCTTGCACGAGCGCATCAATGCGGCCGGGACCGACGCCCAGATGCAACACGGATCCGTTTCGTACGTAGGTCCGCCCGCGCGGCAGGCGGTTCGCGTAGTCGCTGTAGCTCTCCAGATGGTCGCACCACGCTTTGCCCCAGAAGGTCCGCGCGATCGCGCGCCCCGCGATCGTCACGGGCTCCGCGACGAGCCCTTTCTTCGTGCGCTTCGCAACCTCGCGCGCGCCCTGAGCCCGCCTCTCAGCGGCAGACACGTAGGGCCGGAACCCGTACCAAGCCACGGCGATCTCCTCTCCAGTCTCCTCAGCCCTCATCGCCCAGCGCGCTGGCCAGGTCAAGGCGCACGAGGCGCAGCAGCTCCTCGTTCGGGAGCTCCGTCAGGGTCGTCTCGGCGCCGCCCTGAACGACGGAGTCGGCGAGCGCGCGCTTGGATGCGATGAGGGCATCGATGCGCTCCTCGATCGTCCCGCGGCACACGAACTTGTGGACCAGGACGTTGCGCTTCTGCCCGATGCGGAAGGCGCGGTCGGTGGCCTGGTTCTCCACGGCGGGGTTCCACCACCGGTCGAAGTGCACCACGTGCGACGCGGCCGTCAGGTTGAGCCCTGTGCCGCCCGCCTTGAGCGAGAGCACGAAGAAGGGCGGACCCGCCTCGTTTTGGAACGCATCGACGAGCGCCTTGCGCTGCCTCACCGGCACCGATCCGTGCAGAACGAGCCCCTCGCGCCCAAAGACGCTTGCCAGGAACGTCGCAAGCGGACCGGTCATCTCGCGGAACTGCGTGAAGATGAGCACCTTCTCCTGACGTGCTGCGATCGGCTCGCAGATCTCCCCCAGGCGCGCGATCTTCCCGCTCGCCTCGGGTGCCCACACGCCGTCGCCCAGCCACTGGGACGGATGGTTGCAAATCTGCTTGAAGCGGAGGAGCGCCGCCAGGATGGCCCCCCGCCGCTGGATGCCCGTGGTCTCGTCGGCCAGATCCAGGGTGCGCGCGAGATCGTCGACGGCGCGCTGGTAGAGCGCGGCCTGCACCTTGGTGAGGCCGCAGAACGCCGTGACCTCCGTCTTCTCCGGAAGGTCTTCGATTACGCGTTTGTCGGTCTTGAGGCGCCGCAGGATGTACGGCCCGACGAGGTTGCGGAGGGGCGCGTAGCCGTCGGTGTCGCTCTGGGCCATGCGCTTCGTGGCGTCGCCGAACTGCTTGGCGCTCCCGAGCAGCCCGGGCGCGAGAAAGTCGAAGAGGGACCACAGGTCGCCGAGGCGATTCTCGATAGGAGTGCCGGTGAGGGCGAAGCGTGTCCGGGCGCGGAGTGCCTTGGTCGCGCGAGTCTGTTTCGCCCCTGGGTTCTTGATGGCCTGCGCCTCGTCGAGCACCACGAGTCCCCACTCGCGCGCGCCCAGCCACCCTACGCGGCCGACGGATCCGTAAGTGGTGAGCACGGCGTCCGCGGCGTCGATGTCCGCGGGGCGCAGCTCTGCGAGTACGGCCGCGCTGGTGGACGCTGCGTGGGCGACGACGAGACGGAGGCCTGGACAGAAGCGCTCTGCCTCCGCCTTCCAGTTGGCGACGAGCGAGGCGGGCACCACGAGGAGCGCGGGCAGCCGGTCGCGCGTTCTACGCCGCAGGAGCAGGAGCGCAAGGACCTGCAACGTCTTGCCGAGCCCCATGTCGTCGGCCAGACACACGCCGAGCCCGAGCTCGTGCGCCCACCAGAGCCACTGCACCCCGGCCCGCTGGTACGGACGGAGCGAGGCACGCAGCTCCCCGCCGGCGTCGACAGCATCGAGCGTGTCGGGCGCCCGTAGCCCATCGAGGACGGCCTTCATCCACGGTCCCGGTTCGACCCGGGTCCACGCCCGCGCCGCCTCGGGGACAGTGCTCCCGGTGCCGCGCGAGACGGGCGCACCGGCGAGCATGCGCATCGCCTCGTGGAACGAGACGCCGTCGCGCTTCGCGGCCTGTTCGACGCGCTTCCAGTGGTCGAGCACCTCGCGCAGCTGCGTCCCATCGGCCTCGACCCAGCGCCCTTTGAGGAAGACGAGGCCGTCGGTGGCCTGCATGATGGCGCGCCGCTCGTCGGCTGACAGGGGCGCACCGTCGAGTGCCACCTCGACGGAGAAGTCGAGCACCGCGTCCGTGCCGAGCTGCGAGGGGGGGCGCCCGCCGACCGTCACGCGAACCTGGGGCCGCGGCGGCGCACGCGTGGTCCACCAGTCGGGCACACGCACGAGGACACCGGATTGCTCGAGCGCGGGGACCTCCTTCAGAAACGCGTGCGCCTCTCGAGGCGACCAGCGCAGCGGCTGATAGATGTCGCCCTTCCGCACCATCTCACGAACGAGGGCGCTCCTTTCGGCCGCGCGCTGCACCGGGAGGAGCAGGGCGAGCAGACGGCCACGGTCGCGCGCCGCGCTCGACTCTTCGAGCGCATGCCCGAGCGGACGGTGCTGCGGCGCGCCCTTGGACGATAGACGCGTCGTGTAGGTCGCGAGGAAGGCGAACGGAGCGTCCGTATCCCGTTTGTTCTCCGCCAGGTGAAAGCACACGCGTCCGACCGTCGCCCACGCGGCGTTCTTCGCGTGGAGCCAATCCGCGATCGGACCGCGCCAGCTTGCGAGCTCGCCGCGCAGCGCGTCTGCGGCCTCGCGCCACACCGCGACGAGCGACTCCGCCGTGACGTACTCCGCCCCCCGGATCGGCGGCACCGCGCCAGCCAGGTGTTCGAGACGCTCGAACGGGGCCTCGATCCGAAGCTGGTCACGGAGCGTCTCGAGATCGGGATGCGCGCAGACGCGGGCGACTAGCTCGTGGCCCAGCTCACGGAAGTACGCGAACGCCGGCGGCAGGCTCGTCGCTACTTCAACGGCGCCGAGGTGCAACGCGCCCTTACCCGGGCCGCCCTCGAAGGCGTGGGCGATAGCTTGTCCGCGGTCGCCAACTACCGTGTCCTCGCCGCTCGCCGCGGGAAGGAGGAGCGGCAGGCCACTGGGCGGTACGACTAGAGTGAAGCCGGCCGCGGGCCCTCCTGTGGCGTTCACGCGATCTTAGTCGCGCTTTTGGCCGCACGCGTCAACGCCCCGCTGCGGCAGGTGACCGTGCGCTCGAGCGAGCTGGCCTACTTGGTGTCGCGTCCGAGCGCGAGAGGGTTGCCGCACGGCCGTGGTTTGCGATCAGGGCGCGGTGAGCAGCGACGACGCCGACACCACTCTCCTCCGGTGAACCGCGCAAGCCTCTCGTCGTTGGTGACGAAGACGTCGGCCCCCGCGAGCTCGGCCGTCGCCAGATGATTAGCGATGGCTTGTGAATTCCCAGCAAATTCCTAGCACTTCCAGCGCTTGCCGTCTCCTGCGCCCTCGCCGCCAGGAGATGGGCACCACGCTCCCCTTCATTTCCGCGAAGCTCCTACAATAGGCCGGCGGCCGCGCTATCGTCGACCAACTTCACGGCGCGATCCTGGTCCATCGGACCGTCGCGCCGGGTCGGAGGACGCGTCTTTCCGCCCGAGCTGTAACGGCAGCAGAGGGCCATGATCCCGGGCGCAACCTCGAGCTCGATGCCAGCGGCGACGCAGGCGGCGATGCCAAGCCGAATCGCCTCCTCGGGCCGCGACTTGTAGCTCGCGAGGCACATCCGCCGCAGCGTTGCGCCGGGATAGACCTCGATGATCTCGCCGTCGCCGCCTCCGCCCGGGAAAGGCAGGCCCGCGGCGAGCCGGTCGTCGCAGCCGAAGTCGGCGAAGGAACCCTCTCCTTCCACGGCGCGAGCTGTCTGCCCCCGAGCTCACACCCCGAGGCACTCGCCGTGTTCCGCGAGGCCAGCCGCGCAATGCCTGGCACCCCGCGCGACGATCTCTGGCGGAAGGCCGGCGCGATGTACGAGGCCGCGCTCAGGGACGCGCCCGAGATCGACGGCGCGGCGGACGCTGCGCTACACGGTGCTGCGGCGTATGAGCACGTCGGGGACCTCGGAAGGGCGATCGCGCTCTACTGATTCGCTTCCATAGGCTTGCTGCTCCAGCGTCGCCCGGCCGTACGTCCCGCCTTCATGCAAAGAACCATCGTGCCCCGGGGTGCTCGGACAGAGAGAAGGACGCGGCCTCGCTTCAGCGTGAGGGGGCGCCGCCCAGCGCCGACACTCGCTCCCAGTCTACGAGCTCGGCCAGGCTCGCCGCCGACGGGAGCGCAATCTCGCCGTCGGCGATGGCGAGCGGCTCCTTCAGGAGCTGGTCCGACAGCGACAGGAAGAAGGTGGACTCGGCCGGGAGATCCAGCGCCGACCGCGACTGACACGCGGCGAGCTGCAGCGAGGCAAGCGCGCCGAGCGAGCTCTCGGCAAAGAGCCCGACGACCGTCGCGCAGCCATGCTCCGAAGCGAGCGCGGCGATCAGCCTGCACTCCGAGAGTCCGATGCGCGACGGCTTGGTGCTGAGCGCGCGTGCGCCGCGCTCGAGGAAGAGCCGCGCGTCGTCGTGCGAGGCGCACGGGTCGTCGACGAGCAGGGGCAGCGGGCAGCGCCTCTGCAGATCGGAGAACGCGCCGTCCGGCACGAGCGCGCAAGGGTCCTCCAGCGCGAGCACCCCTTCGTCCGCGAGCGCGCTGGCGTACCCTTCGGTCTCCGCGACCGAGTAGGCCCAGTTCGCGTCGACGTAGATGCGCACGCCGTGACCGACCGCGCGCCGGATTGCGCGGACCGCCTCCACGTCCGTGGTGACGCCCTGTCCGCCCTTCATCTTCAACGTGCGAAAGCCGCAGCGGCTCACCATCTCGGCCGCTTCGCGCGCCATCTTCTCCGGGGCCTGCCGCGTGACAGTCCACGAGACGGGCACGCGCCCACGACCTCCCCAGAGCTGCCACAGCGGGCGCCCACCGGCGCTGGCCCGGAGGTCCCAGCACGCGTTGTCGACGAGCGCCTTCGCGGCCGTGTTCTCAGGGATGCCGCCGAGGACGGCAGCGACCGCGTCGGGGTCTCCCGGATCGCTGCGAGCGAGCTCGGGGAGGAACATGTCCTCGAGCGCGGCGGTCAGCGAACGCACCGAGACCCCGTTGAACGGCGCCTTGGCGGTGACCTCGGCCACGCCCGCATGGCCGTCCTGCGATTGGAGCCGCAAGAGGACGAAGTCCGCGCCCGACTCGACGTGGTGGCTCCACTGGACGGTGCGCCCGTACGGGACGCGAACGTGGTGAAGCGACCATCTCTCGATCTTCATTCGGTCCTCTTGGGCTCCGGGCGCGTCAGGCTACGGGCTGCAACCCGTGGGCACGCATGACGCGGGCAATCACGTCGGGGGGCGGCAGGCCCTTGCCCGAGGCCATCGACATCTCGCGGAAGTAGTCGAGGTAGCGTGCGGGCACGATGACGTTGAGAAAGCGCACGAGCTTGCCCGTCTCGTTCCACACGCTGTGCACGACGCCGATCGGGATGGTGAACGACGAGCCCGCGCGCGCGACGAACGTGGCGTCACCGAGGCGCACCCCCATCTCCCCCTCGACCACGTGAATGGTCTCGTCGTGCTCGGTGTGGGTGTGCGGCGGGATGCGGAACTGCGTGCCGCGGAACTCCGCCACCGCGAGGTTGTGCCGCGTCCCGCGTCCGTCTTCCTTGACGAGGATCTCGATCGGGCCGATGCGGAACGAGGCGCCGTCGTCCTGGTCCACGACCGGCGAGCCCCCGCGCTCGGGCCCGAGGTGCTGCCCTGCGCGCGCCGCGGCGAGCTCCACGCGCTCGAGCTGTTGAACGCGCGGCTCGGGCACGATGCCGGCCGCCTTCGCGAGCAGCGCGATGTGCGCCTCGGCGAACGCGCCCCAGTCCGCCTCCGAGCGCCAGAGCTCGATCACGCGGAAGCCTCCGGGCGCTGGTCCCGCGGCGTGGGCCAGGAAGCCCGGCGTCGAGGTCAATATCGAGCCGACGCGGCCGATCAAGGACGCGTACGTGTCAGCAGTCACTCCCGGCAGGTGGATGTCGATGGCAACCGTCATGTCTCCCTCCATGTTGTCGCGCTCGCGGGCGCGCCTTGGGCCTGCTATCGTCTTCGTCAGGCAACCTGACAATATAGTCAGGCAACATGACCAATGAAGTCAAGAACAGAAAAGCGCACCGACGTCCGGACCAAGGCCCCTTCCGAGACCGAGCGCGATACCGGGCCTCGGCTCGGCGCCCTCCTCCGCCTCGTGCACGCCGCGTTCGTTCGCGACCTGTTCGCGGGGCTCGCGCGCGCCGGGTTCGACGACGTCAACCCCGGTCACGGGGTGGTGACGCAGGTGCTGTGGGACCGCCCGAGCGGCGTGCGCGCGTCCGAGATCGCCGAGCGCGCGCGCACGACGAAGCAGTCGATCGCTGAGCAGATCAACGATCTGAAGGCGAAAGGCTACGTCGAGCAGGTCGACGATCCGGACGATGGCCGCGCCAAGATCGTCCGCTTCACCGAGCGCGGATGGACGTTCGCGAAGGAGCTGCGGCGCGGACTGCACCGCGTCGAGCGCGAATGGGCACGCCGCGTGGGCGCCGACAGGCTCGCATCCGTACATGAGACGCTGGCCATGCTGAACGAGTCGCTCGGCGATTGAACGCGGACGGAGATGCGCCCCCACGGCCTTTTCGCGCGTCAACAAGGGGCAGATTGAGCGTCCCTACGAGCTCGCCGATGTCGACTTCTCGACGCTCCGCACCCGCCCCACTCATCTCCGCCCTCCGACGCGTCTTCGCTCGTGAGCTGACGCACGCCCTCGAGTCCGTGACCGCGCCTCGCCCGGCCCGGTCGCCGACTCCAGGGCAGCAGCGTTCGCCTCGAAGACCACCATCGCGACTTGAACGCTTTCGAAGCGGCGCGAGGCCAGCGGGCCTCCGGCCGGCCCCCCGGAGCGACACGTCGGCGCCCTCGATCCAGAGCACCGCGCCATTCCGGAACGTCAGGGTGAAGCGCTCGGCCGTCACTGGTCCGGGGACCGAGCCTAGACCCGATGCGTCGGTCGGGGGCACAGAAAGCACGGCCCTGCTAGCATCCGTCACCACTCTGGAGCGGCCCATGTCTGAGCTACTTTGCGGATTCGGTAACCACTTCGCCAGCGAGGCCGTCGCCGGGGCGCTCCCCGTGGGGCAAAACTCCCCGCAGCGCGTCGCGCACGGGCTCTACGCCGAGCAGCTGTCCGGCACCTCGTTCACGGCGCCGCGCAGCGAGAACCGCCGTAGCTGGCTCTACCGGCTGCGTCCGACCGCCGCCCACGCGCCCTTCGTCGCCTACGAGCGCCCGACGAGGGTCCGGTCGGCCCCGTTCGACGAGCGGGTCGCGTCGCCGAACCGGCTAAGGTGGGATCCGCTCGAGATCCCGGGCGACCCGTTCGACTTCGTCGACGGCCTCGTGACGTACGGCGGCAACGGCGACGTCGCCGACGGGCGCGGCATGGCCGTCCACGGCTACGCCTGCAACCGGTCGATGGAGCGTCGCGTCTTCTTCGACGCCGACGGGGAGCTCCTCCTCGTCCCGCAGACGGGCCGGCTCTCGCTCGAGACCGAGCTCGGCACGCTCACCGTCGAGCCACTGCAGACCGCGCTCATCCCGCGCGGCGTTCGCTTCCGCGTCCGTCTGCTCGATCACGAGGCGCGCGGCTACGTCTGTGAAAACTACGGCAGCCCCTTCCGTTTGCCGGAGCTGGGCCCCATCGGCTCGAACGGCCTCGCGAACCCGCGCGACTTCGAGGCGCCGCGCGCGGCCTTCGAAGATCGCGAGGAGCCGACCGAGGTCGTGCAGAAGTTCCAGGGACGGCTCTGGCGGACGGAGCTCGACCACTCACCGCTCGACGTCGTCGCGTGGCATGGAAACCTCGCGCCCTACCGGTACGATCTCCGGCGCTTCAACACCATCAACACGGTCAGCTTCGACCACCCCGATCCGTCGATCTTCACCGTCCTCACGTCGCCGAGCGATCACCCGGGCACGGCAAATTGCGACTTCGTCATCTTCCCTCCGCGGTGGATGGTCGCCGAGGGCACGTTCCGACCCCCGTGGTTCCATCGCAACGTGATGAGCGAGTTCATGGGCTTGATCGAGGGCGCCTACGACGCGAAGAAGGAGGGATTCGTCCCCGGCGGCGCGTCGCTCCACAACTGCATGTCGGGCCATGGGCCCGACCGGGACAGCTACGAGAAGGCGCTCGCGGCGAACCTCGTCCCGCAGAAGCTCGAGCGAACGATGGCCTTCATGTTCGAGAGCCGCGCCGTCATCCGGCCCACGGCCTGGGCCGAGGACGCGCCCGAGCGGCAGAAGAGCTACGATCAGGTGTGGCAGCACTTCAGGAAGGCGACGCTGTCCTGATCCGCGGGATCACGGCGCGCTCGCCGCTCCTTGGTGCATCGAGCGCAGCTCTTGCCGGTCCGGCGCAGATGGCGCACGATCCGCGCCTTGGCTCCCCCGAACGACCCGTACCGCGAGAGTGAGCGGCAGGCCCCCGCGTCGGTCCCTCCCCCGGAGGACAGCGAGCGGACGCCGTCGCGGATCAAGTCCCTGGAGAGCCCGCGTACGGGGAGCGGCCCCCCCGCGCCGAGCGCGTCATCGTTCGGGTGGCTCCTCAGCGGGGTGGGGTTTGGCCTCTCGCTCGTCGTCCTGACGGTCGCTCCGTGGCCCTTCGTCGAGCTACTCCCAGAGGGCGTGCGACGCGTGCTCATGATTACCATCCACAACGTCCGGTACCGAGGGGACTCCGACGTTCCGTTGTGGCCGCTGTACCTCGCGGCGCCGCTCTGGATCGTCCCGCGCATCCTCTCGGCGCGGGCGTGGAGGCGCGAGCTCGCGTGGGTGAGAGCGCTGCCGTTCGAGGTCCCCAACTACGCACGAGCGATGGGGCGCTGGTTGCACCGGAGCGATTTCAAGATGACGCTGGAGTTCGTCGCCGACACGCTCGACGAGGACACACTGCACGACTACCTCGATCTGGACACGGGAACGTGGACGTTCCAGATCGCGGGACGATGCGTGACGCTCGAGCGATCACCGAGCCTCGTGAGGCGCGGCGACGAGAGCAACCGGCGCCTCCTCCTGTGGTTTCACTCCCTCGTGGAGAAGAAGCTCTTGCCGCTGCACCGGGCCCACCCGATCCGGTGCTTCTCGTTCAGGGACCGAGGGTCAGCGCGGTAGAGAGCCCAGTCCTCGTAAACCAGAACGGCCTCCTCCCGGAGCAGGAGCCCAGTCCTCGTAAACCAGAACGCCCTCCTCCCGGAACAGGAGCGCAGTCCTCGTAGACCAGAACGGCCTCCTCCCAGATCAAGCCGCCCGTCATGGTGAAGCCTAACGGCGGCAACCCTTACCAAGCCGCCGCCAGGGTGAAGCATGACGGCCTCCTCCCAGACCAGGCCGCGCGTCAGGGTGAAGCGCAACGGCGGCAACCCTTACCAGGCCGCCGTCAGGGTGAAGCCTGACGGCCTCCTCCCAGACCAGGCCGCGCGTCAGAGTGAAGCGCAACGGCGGCAACCCTTACCAGGCCGCCGTCAGGGTGAAGCGCAGCGGCGGCAACCCTTACCAGGCCGCCGTCAGGGTGAAGCCTGACGCCCGCAACCCTTACCAGGCCGCCGTCAGGGTGAAGCCTGACACCCGCACCCCTTACCAGGCCGCCGTCAGGGTGAAGCTCAGCGGCGGCAACCCTTACCAGGCCGCCGTCAGGGTGAAGCCTGACGCCCGCAACCCTTACCAGGCAGCCGTCTCCCGTCGTCGACCAGCTTCCAGAGGCTCTCGAGGAGTCACCTCACGACGTGAATGGTGACGGTTGGTGCGGCCGGCAGCGGTCGAGAGGTGACGAGGCGCGTCATCCGCTCCAGGGGCGGGACGGTCGATCCGTCCACCATCGCGCACGCGTCGAAGCTGCCAGACGGAGGCTGTCCGGATAGGGAGACACTCGTCGGTGCCGTCGATCCAGGCGTCACTCTCGTCGCCAAGGATGGCTGGTTCCCTGGGCGCATTTCGGTGGAAAAATCCGCCCTGATTGAGAATGGCACATGCCCTGCTTGGACGTCGGGCATGAAGCGAAGCACGACGTCTTCCTGGCGAAGGGCCAAGAGCCTCTGCGCGATGCTGGGCCTCCTCACCCCGGTGCTCGCCCAGGCTTGCGCCGCGGGCAGAGCACATGCGCCCACCACCGACGAGCCGTCTACTCGGATCCGAACGAGGCATGGATGCCGACGCGCCGGATCTGGAACGAGCACGCGTACCACGTCACCAACATCAAGGTGGACGCCACGCTCCCCTCTCCCGAGGCCAACAGCTGGGGCCCGTCCGGATTCAACGACTACCGGGTCTCCGTGCAAGGCAACGAGACGTCGCTCGCCCCCGACCTCATCGTCAACCTGAGCGCTTCCTTCGCGAGCTGCCCGACGAGCCTCGTCCTGGACGTCGCCGTGGCGAACCTGGGATCCATCGGGGTCCCGGCCGGGGTCATCGTGCAGTTCTTCGCCGGTGGCCTGTCGGGCACCGTCATCGGCCAGGCGACCACCACGGTGCCCCTCGCCCCCGGACAGTCCCAGGTCTTGACCCTCACGGTGCCCGCGACGGCGACGGCCACGAGCTACGCGGCCGCCGTGAACCAGGTGCGGCCCGTGACACCGGAGTGCGACACGAGCAACGACACCTCGACGCTCTCCGGCGTGCAATGCGAGACGCCGCAGTATCCGAGGGCCGCGCGTCTGCGAGGGATCGCGATGACCGCCGCCGTGCCGCGCTCAGTGTCCGGCCGTCCGATGCGGCAACTCGGAGTCTCGAAGCGACGTCGGAGCCGACGAGACCTGTCACTCTGAAACACGGGTGACGCGGGGCATCAGCGGAGCAGGACGTTCGAGAGTGGCGCCCTGCGCAGCGCCCCGAGCGCAGCCACGCCCGCCGCGAACATCGCGCGCTCGAGCGAATACGGCCAGTCGAGCCGGGCCACGCCGTCGCCGACCACGAGCCGCGGCATCGCGTAGTTCGCCACCGCGAGGAGGGACGCACGAACCTCGGCGGTCAGCATCTCCCGGGCGCTCTCTCCCTTGACGAAGAAGAGAGCGTCGAACGTCATGTCGCCGACATCGACATCGTTGCGCAGGCCGAGGACCTTGAGAAAATCGTCTCCGTACGTCTGCTCCTGGAGCGTCAGCGACGGCGTGGCCGAAGCCACGCTGGTCGCCAGCGCCACCGCCGTCAGCGCGATCTCGTCTCCCGACTTCTGGTACGCGAGGCCAGCGACGAACGGCGCGCCCTTCCATTCGAAGCGCGCGCGGTGCCAGCCTCGCAGGTAGTCGCTGTCGAGGGAGGCACCGGGGAAGTCCGCCAGCGCCGCCATGAAGCCGACGCCCGCCGCGTCGAAGTCGCGCGTCGCGGACGCGAAGCCGACCTGGTGCTCGAACGGAAACATCATATGGGGTGCCGTCGCCGGCAGTAGCCGGCCGGCGACCTCGAGGCCGGGCACCTGGGCCAGCGCGTCGTCGAGCGTGGCGAGGTAGGCCTCGAGATCGGCGACCGCGGCCGCCGGCTCCTCGTGCGGGGCGGCCGCGTCGCGATGCAGCTCCCGGAGGCGCTCGGAGAGCGTCCTGGGGATGGCATCCCAGAACGCATCGGTGAGCCGCGCCTCCCGTTCGCCGATCTGGAGGGAGAGATCCTGAGCTCGCAGGCGGAGCCCTTCTTGCTCGTCGCGGTAGATGCCGGAGGCCATGGTGACAGTATCGCCGGACTTCGCCGCCCCGGGGTTACGCTACTGCTGCACCTTCACGTCGTTGATGACGTCCCCGTCCGCCACGGCGTCCCAGTCTCCCTGCGCGTGCCCGACGCGCGCGTAGTCCCCGTCGAGGTGCGGGACGCGGGCGAGGGCGCGAAGCAGGCGTGCGCCTCGGGTTCCAGGTCGCCGCGACCGACGATGAGCGTCTTGCCGACCCTCCGAAGACTGCGACGTCATTCCCTTCTCCGCTGTCGTCATCGAACTGCCGTGAACAGTGACTACACCGAGGGGAGCTACAACTGGAAGCCGGATCTACGGTGGCGGATCCGCTGGCGGGCGGCAGACGTTCCCACCTTTCGCTGACGGCGAAGGTCGCCCCAGCGGACATCATCTGAATCCTCGCGGTCCTTCTCGCTCTCCCCTTCTGCTGCGTCGAGGGCGATCCAGAGATACTGATCGTTCTGCGGTTGGGACCAGGCGTCGGAGAGGATCGTCGTCAGACATGACGGTTGTCTAAAGCGGGTAGAGGCTTGTCGGGACCCCACGCCTTGACCAAATCCTGGAGCGCACCTACCTGACGCGGGTTAGTCCCCCGCCGCGAGCTTCGCGCTGGGGTTCTCTTGGTTGAGGTAGAGCATGCGATGAAGGGTTTCAGTACGTTTCTCCGCGTCGTCGCGCCGGTCTTCATCCTGGTTGGCGCTCTCCATCTCGTCCTGGGAGTGAGCGCCGACGTGCTGCTGGGCGCGAAGATCCCACTCGCCGTCATCGCCGATCCCGCGCTCGACAGCCAGAATCGTTTCTACGGGACCTCGTTCGCGCTCTACGGCATGCTCCTCTGGCTCTGCGCATCCGATGTCGCCAAGTACGCGACCGTGTTGCGTTGCACTCTCTGGGTATTCTTTGCCGCTGGTGCCGCCAGACTGGTCTCCATCTATCTTCACGGCGTGCCGCCTCCCTTGGTCCTCGCGCTAATGCTGACCGAGCTGGCTACGCCGCCCGCTGTCCTTTGGTGGTTGTCGCGGATCGAGGGGTAGGACCGAGGGCTTGGACGAGGGTGTGTTAGCGCGCCTTCTGATTGAGTGTCCGCGAGCCGTGGCGTAACCGCCTGGTCGATGCTCATCTTCCCCGCGCCCATGCGCCGCGCCGCGGTGGCGATGGTCAGAGAGGGAACGCGGCAACAGCTGGGGGTCGTCCCGGCCAGCCGCCGAGCCGGGGCGATGGTCATCGGGCCGTGGCGTGAGTACGGGGCGAGGTCGAGAGGAGAGCTCGTCACCGAATAGGTGACGAAGCGGGCGCTTCTTCGCGGGACCGCCCTCTCCGTCGTGCTTCGCATCCCCCGTAGAGAAGAAGAGACGAAGCCCAGAGAGATTCGTCGCGAGCGCGCTGGGAATCAAGTCCTGGTTCGACGGGGTGCCGTCGTGTGCCGAATCACGACCTGGCCAGTGCCCCTGCTGCGGTCGGTGGTCGGCTGGTGATCGTGGGTCACGGTCTGGTCGAGCGGCAGGTGCTGGGCCGCAGACGGTCACGCCCTGGAGGGCACCAGCATCGAGCTCGGCAAATATCGGAACCACCGCCGCGAAGAACGTCACGTTCCTTTCGATCAGATCGATGAAGGGCGAAGTGTCGAGCGCGACCAGACGCGCGCCTGCCAACGGACCGGTCAGCGCCATTCGTCGCGCTGCTGGTTGAGCGTCGCGGTCGAGTCATCGCCCCATGCCCCAGCACCACGGCCCGCTAGAGAAAGAAGTGAACGCGATGGCCCCGACGGACGCTTGGGAAGGCTTGCGAGAAGCTTTGCAGCGAGCACACCTCGATCGTCCTCGGGCAACGCGAGCGCCTCTGCAAGAACCTCCTGAACGGTCAGCTTGGCAACCATCGTCCCATCATAGTGAGAACGGCGACGGACGGTAGCGGCGCCAGCTTGCCGCAGGGCCACCCGAAACTGCGGTTTCCTAAGCAGTTTCGAGTAGTAGGCGCGATTGGGATTGAACCAACGACCCCTACCGTGTCAAGGACACTTGGGGCCGTTACGG
>Ga0302279_10001525_pt1 | contig 32779 bp, 29 predicted proteins | sample III_Bog_N3_3_FD_194541 | JGI IMG/M metagenome (GOLD analysis project Ga0302279, IMG submission 194541) | Peat permafrost microbial communities from Stordalen Mire near Abisko, Sweden - III_Bog_N3_3 | ecosystem: Environmental > Terrestrial > Soil > Wetlands > Peat | place: Sweden: Abisko...
CGCGCAGGAGCGCGCCGACGGCGGCGCAGGGCTGCGCTTCCTGCTCGAGCCGACCGGATCGAAGCTCCTCGGTGAGCTGGTGGATCGCCTGCGCAACCGCTTCCCTGCTGCCCGGTTCACGTTCCATGGCGCCGGGAGCCCCGGCTTCGCCGCGCAGGGCGGGCGCCTGACGTTTGGCGTACCCGTCCAGCCCCAGCACGACCTCGGCCGCGCCGACGTCGTCCTCGCGCTCGACGACGACTTCCTCGGCGGCGGGCCCTCCTCCCTTCGCCACGCGCGACAGTGGTCCGCGAGGCGCCGACCAGGCACGCCCTCCGCGTCGATGAGCCGGCTCTACGTGGTCGAGACCATGCTCACCCCGACGGGCAGCATGGCCGACCACCGCCTGCGCCGGAAGCCCAGCGCCGTCGTTCACGTCGCGGCGCGCCTCGCCGCCGAGATCGCGGCGGGCCCGGGGGACCTCGCCCGGCGGCTCCCGGGGCCGGTCGCTGCGGGCCTCGCGCGGTTCCGAGGGGGCGCGCCCGACCCCTTGATTCAAGCGCTCGCGCGCGACCTCGCGCGCGCCGGCGCGGCGAGCCTGGTGACGGTGGGGTACCGGCAGCCTCCAGTCGTGCACGCGCTCGCGCACCTCATCCATGCCATGCTGGGCAACGAGCAGACGGCGTGGACCATCGCCCCCACCCTGGTCGGCGCCGGAGACGCGGAGCAGGACCTCGGGGCGCTGGCCGCGGAGCTCGATCGCGGCGCGATTGACACCCTGGTTATCGCCGGTGGCAATCCCGTGTACTCGGCCCCTCCTGATCATGAGCTGGGGCGCCGTCTCGCGCGGGTGAAGGACGTCCTCTATCTCGGTGAGTACGAGGACGAGACGGCGGCCGTCGCCGGCTGGTTCCACCCGGCGGCGCACGTCCTCGAGAGCTGGGCCGACGCGACGGCTCACGATGGGACCACGTCGATCGTCCAGCCGCTCATCGAGCCCATGTACGGCGGCCGCACCACGGCGGAGATCCTCGCGCTCTTCACCGGGCGGGACTACCCGGACGCGCATCGCTTGCTCCTGGAGCACTGGGAGAAGCAGCTTGCCGGCGACTTCGCGTCGCGCTGGCCGGCGGCGCTCCAGGCGGGGCTCTTCGAGGGGACCGCGTCACCGCGAATGCGCACCGAGATCGCTCCAGCCGCACTGGTCTTGGCGCTCGCGGCGATTCCGGCGACGGAGCCCGTGAGCGCGGGCCTGGAGGCGGCGTTCGCCCTCGACCCCAGCGTGCACGACGGCCGCTTCACCAACAACCCCTGGCTGCTCGAGCACCCTCAGCCCATCACCCACCTCACCTGGGACAACGCGGTGCACCTCAGCCCGACCACCGCCGGCAGGCTCGGTGTCGCGGACGAGGACGTCGTCCACCTCGAGCTCGGTGGCCGTCGCGTGCGCGCCCCGGTGCTCCTCGTGCCCGGTCACGCCGATGACGCGGTGACGCTCCACCTCGGCTGGGGGCGGCGAGGATCCGAGTCGCTCGCTCGCGACGTCGGCTTCGACGCCAACGCGCTCCGCACCGCCCGCGCGCCCTGGTTCGCACCGGGGCTCTCGATCATCAAGGCCGCCGGGGAGCGCTACCCGCTCGCGCGCACCCAGCTCCACTCCAGCGTCGAGGGCCGGCCCATCGCCCTCTCGACCACGCTGGCGAAGTATCGCCAGGACCCCGACTTCACCGCCGAGCACCGCGGCGATCTCCCCACCATGCTGCCGCCCGTGCCGACCGCTGGCAACCAGTGGGCGATGACCATCGACATGTCGATCTGCACGGGGTGCAGCGCCTGCGTCGTCGCCTGCCAGGCCGAGAACAACATCCTCGTCGTCGGCAAGCCCCAGGTGCTGACCGGCCGCGAGATGCACTGGATCCGCATCGACAGCTACTTCCAGGGCGACCCCGAGGAGCCTCGCGTGGTCCACCAGCCCATGCTCTGCCAGCACTGCGAGCGAGCCCCCTGCGAGTACGTCTGCCCGGTCAACGCCACCGTGCATAGCCCCGATGGTCTCAACGAGATGGTCTACAACCGCTGCGTCGGGACCCGGTTCTGCTCCAACAACTGCCCCTACAAGGTGCGGCGCTTCAACTGGTTCGACTGGAACGCCAGGCAGCCGGCCAACCAGGGACAGGTGGAGCTGCAGCGTAACCCCGACGTCACCGTGCGCCAGCGCGGGGTGATGGAGAAGTGCACCTACTGCGTGCAGCGCATCCGTGAGGTCGAGATCCACGCCCGCGTCGAGGACCGCGCCATCCGCCCCGGCGAGGTGGTGACGGCCTGCCAGCAGGCGTGCCCGACCGGCGCCATCCAGTTCGGCTCGCTCCACCACGCTGGCACCGCGATGGTGCGCCGGCGCGAGGAGCCCCGCAGCTTCCAGGTGCTCCACGAGCTGGGGACGAGCCCGCGCACCATGTACCTGGCCCGCATCGACAACCCCAACCCGGAGATCGAGTAAGCCGTGGATCGCGACGTCATCCTCGGCCACCCGACCGACGCGGAGCTCTCCACCCAGCTCCTCTCGCCGGTGTGGACGCCGCGCACGGTCCGCTGGTGGGGCGGGCTCGCGGTCGCGTCGCTCTTCTTCGCCGTCATGATCGTCGCGGTGACCGCGACCGTCTTCACGGGCATCGGTCTGTGGGGCAACAACATCCCGGTCGCCTGGGCGTTCGCGATCATCAACTTCGTCTGGTGGATCGGGATCGGCCACGCCGGCACCTTCATCTCCGCCATCCTCCTGCTCCTCGAGCAGAAGTGGCGCACCAGCATCAACCGCTTCGCCGAGGGGATGACGCTCTTCGCGGTGGTCCAGGCGGGCATGTACCCGCTGCTGCACCTGGGGCGGCCCTGGTTCTTCTACTGGCTCGTGCCCTATCCGGCCACGATGCGCACCTGGCCCCAGTTCCGCAGCGCGCTGCCCTGGGACGCGGCGGCGGTGTTCACCTACTTCAGCGTCTCGCTGCTGTTCTGGTATCTCGGCCTCATCGTCGACTTCGCCTCGCTGCGCGATCGCGCGCCCTCGCGGGCCCAGCGGGTGGTCTATGGCATCCTCTCGCTGGGGTTCCGCGGATCGGCGCAGCACCACCGGCACTACCGCCTGCTCTACGGCCTCCTCGCCGGTCTGGCGACGCCGCTCGTGCTCTCGGTGCACTCGATCGTCAGCTCCGATTTCGCCATGGCCCTCACTCCGGGCTGGCACTCCACCATCTTCCCGCCGTTCTTCGTCGCCGGCGCGATCTACTCGGGCTTCGGCCTGGTGGTGACGCTGCTGGTGCCGGCGCGGAGGTTTCACCGCCTCCACAACGTCATCACCGAGAAGCACCTCGACGCCCTCGGCAAGATGCTCCTGGCGACGGGGTGGATCGTCCTCTACGCGTACATCATCGAGGACTTCGTGGCCTGGTACTCGGGCTCTCCCTACGAGCGCTACCAGTTCTTCGTCGGCCGGCCGTTCGGGCCCAACGCCGCGGTGTTCTGGCTCAACCAGCTCTGCAATGTGGTGATCCTCCAGGCGCTCTGGTGGAAGCGGGTGCGGCAGAGCCCCGTGCTCCTGTGGATCGTGTCCATCTTCGTCAACATCGGGATGTGGACGGAGCGCTTCGTGATCGTCGTCCAGTCGCTCCAGCGGGAATACCTGCCCTCGCAGTGGCACGGGTACTCGCCCACCTACGTCGACTGGAGCCTCTTCGCCGGCACGGGCGGGTTCTTCCTGCTGCTCTTCCTGCTCTTCCTGCGCTTCTTCCCCTTCATCCCCGTGGCCGAGGTCAAGGAGCTGAACCACGAGCGCGCGCGCGCGGAGGAGGGGTGATGCGCACCGGGATGCTCGCCGAATTCGGCACCACGGACGAGCTGCTGCGAGCGGTGGGCGAGCTGCGCAGGCGTGGCTTCCGCCGGCTCGACGCCTTCACCCCGTACCCCGTCAAGGGGCTGGAGCAGGCGCTGGCGCTCCCTCGCTCCCGCCTCAACCGGATGGTGTTCCCGGTGGCGATGGCCGGCGCCGCGTTCGCGTACCTGGTCCAGTGGTATTGCAACGCGATCGACTATCCGATCAACGTCGGCGGGCGTCCCCTCGACTCCGCGCCGGCGTTCATCCCCATCGTCTTCGAGACGGCGGTGCTCGCCGCGTCGTTCACGGGGTTCTTCCTCTTCCTGGTGCTCTCGGGGCTCCCCGACGTCTACTCGCCGCTCCAGGACGTCGACGGCTTCGAGCGGGCTTCGATCGACACCTTCTGGGTCGGCGTCGACGATCGCGATCCGGCGTTCAACGCCGTGGAGCTGGAGCGCACCTTTGCCGAGCTGGGCGCGCTCCACATGGGCCGCGCGCGTTCGAGGGCGCGATGAGCGGCCGCCTCGCTCGCCTGCGCGTCTCGCTGGGGATCCTCTGCCTGCTCCCGGCCTGCTCGATGCTGCCGCCCATCGACTTCCAGCGCATGATCGACCAGGATCGCTTCCAGGTCTGGCAACACTGCGCCTTCTTCGCCGACGGCCGCGTCATGCGCACGCCGCCCGAGGGCACCCTGCCGCGCGGCGTGCCCATCGGCGACTCCGCGCTGATCTCGGGCGTGGTGGATGGCGCCTACGTGGCCCAGATCCCCCTGCCGATCACGCGCCCCCTCGTCCTCGCGGGCGAGGCGAGGTTCGAGACCTACTGCGCACCCTGCCACGGCCTGCTCGGCGACGGGGTCTCGGTCGTGGCCGCCGGCATGGATCTGCGCCGGCCCCCCGCGATCGCGGGAGAGCTCGCGCGCGCGTTGCCCCCGGGGCGCGTGTACCAGGTCATCGACGAGGGCTACGGCCTGATGCGCTCCTACGCCGAGGATCTGATCTCGCCGGAGGAGCGCTGGTCCGTGGTCGCGTATCTCCGCGCCCTCCAGCTCAGCCACGGCGTCCCCCTGGAATCGCTCCCGCCGGAGGTCCGGCGGGAGGCGGAAAGGCAGCTCCGATGAACGGAACCGAGGTGGTGGTGTTCCGCGGGGGGCGCCGGCTCGTCACCGTGGCGGCCGTGGCTGCCGGGGTCGGCGTCGCCGCGCTGATCGTGGGGGCTCTGGTCGATCCGAGGCAGCTCTTCTTCGCCTACCTGACCGCCTATTGCTACGTCGTCTCGATCGCGCTCGGCGCGCTCATCTTCCTGATGATCTGCCACGCCATGGGGGCGGGATGGCCGACGCTCCTGCGCCGCCTCACCGAGTCCATGGTGGGGACCCTCCCGGTGCTCGCGCTGCTCTTCGTCCCGCTCCTTCCGGGTCTCCGCGTCCTGTATCCGTGGCTCCGGCCCGAGACCCTCGGCGACCTGCGCGAGCGGCACCTCGTCGCCCTCAAGGCGCCCTACCTGAACCTGGGGTGGTTCCTCGGGCGCACGGCGCTCTTCTTCGGGGTGTGGATTTTCGTCGGCGGGTGGCTGCGGCGGTGGTCGCGCCAGAGCGACGAGGCGCCGGGAGCCACCGCCGATCGGATGTATGCGGCGAGCGGCATGCTGTTGCCCCTGGTGGCCCTGACGCTGTCGTTCGCCTCGTTCGACTGGTTGATGTCGCTGACGCCCACCTGGGCCTCGACGATGTTCCCGGTCTACTTCTTCGCCGGCGGGTTCCTCGGCGCGCTGGCCCTCCTCACGATCCTCAGCAGCGCCGCCGACGCGGCGGGCGTCATCCGGGGCATCACCGGCTCGCACTACTACGCGCTCGGCCGGCTCCTCCTCGCGTTCACCATCTTCTGGGCGTACATCGCCTTCTTCCAGTTCCTCCTCATCTGGATCGCCGACAAGCCGGAGGAGGTGAGCTACTACCTCGCTCGCAGTGCGCGCGGCTGGGGCGTGATGAGCGCCGTCCTGGTGGTCACTCAGTTCCTGGTGCCGTTCCTCATCCTGCTCGACTACGAGATCAAGCGGCGCCGCCGGCCGCTCACCGCCATCGCCGTCTGGTTGCTCGCCGCGCACTACCTGGACGTGCACTGGCTGGTGATGCCGGCGGCGCGCCCGGGGGGGCTCCTGGTCCACTGGCTCGATCTCGCGGCCCTCCTCGCGGTCGGCGGGGTCACCCTGCTCTATGGAATCTTCCGGCTGCGCGGCGTCCCCATGGTCCCCATCCACGATCCGGCGCTGCCCCGCGCCCTCGGGTACGAGAGCCTATGACCTACCGAGTCCGCAATCCGGAGCTGCACCAGGAAGAGGACCGCGTCCCCGCGTGGAAGGTCGGGGCTGCCTTCGGTGCGACGCTGGTGATCTCGGCGATCATGGTCGTCTGGGCCGTCAGCGCCAACGCCGCCCGCGCGTCCGCTCTCCGACCCTCCGACGTGTACATGGAGCGGTGGCTCGGGCTCCGACACGAGGTGACTCACGTCCGCCAGGACCTCTTCGGCGAGCACCGCGGCGCGAGCGTCCTCGGCGAGCGGCGCGCCGCGCTCGGGCGCTACGGCTGGGTCGACCGCGAGCGCGGCGTGGTGCGTATCCCCATCCAGCGGGCCATCGATCTCTTCGTCGAGGGGAGGCGTCCATGAAGCGCTTCGCGGGGACCGTCGTCCTCATCATCGCCGTCTTCATCACCTCGGGCGCGGCGGCCCAGGGCAAGTTCTCGAGCCCGGCCCTCGCCCCGCCCACGCCGCCGCGGCCGGTGCTCGAGGCCGACATCGAGGAGCGCCTCGGCCACCGCGTCGACCCGTCGCTCGCGTTCACCGACGCCGATGGGCGGACCGTTCACCTCGGCGATCGCGGCTCCGGCGGGCAGCCGGTGGTCCTGGTCCTCGCCTATTACCGCTGCCCGATGCTCTGCGGCCTCGTCCTCCACGGGGTGGTGGAGGGGATGAAGAAGCTCGACTGGCAGCTCGGCCGCGAATACCGCGCGGTCACTGTCAGCTTCGATCCGCGCGACACGCCGGCCGCCGCCGAACAGAAGCAGGCGAGCGCGCTGGCCGGGCTGGGGCGCCCCGCGGTGAGGGGAGGGGACTGGCCGTTCCTGGTGGGCCAGGAATCGTCCATCCGCGCCCTCGCCGAGGCCGTGGGCTTTCGCTATGCCTACGACGCGCGCACCGATCAGTACGCGCACCCGGCCGCGGCGATCATCCTGACGCCGGACGGTCGCGTCTCTCGCTACCTCTACGGGGTCACCTTCTCCGCCCGTGATCTCCGGCTCGCGCTGCTCGAGGCCGGCGAGGGCAAGATCGGCACGATCGTCGACCGCCTCATCCTCACCTGTTATCGCTACGATCCCGCCACGCGCGCCTACGGGCCCTTCATCGTCGGGTTCATGCGCATCGGTGGCGTCGTCATCCTGCTCGTGGTCCTGGGGCTGGTCCTCGTGCTGCTCCGCGCCGAGCGCCGGCAGAGCCGGGGGGGGGCTTCGTGAACGAGTATCTCCGCCGCTTCCTCTTCCTGCCGCGGCAGATGTCGACGGTCGCCTACGACCTCGACCAGCTCCACTATTTCGTCATCCTCACCACGATGGCGGGGGCCGTCCTGGTGACGCTGGTCGGCGGCTACTTCCTGGTCCGCTACCGCCGCCCGGATCTCACCACCCACGGGGCCAACCCCGACGCGCGCGTGCGGCCCCATGTCCTCTTCAAGGTCTCGGCGCTGATCGGCCTCGCCGTGCTCTTCCTGGTGTTCTGGGTCATCGGCCTGCGCGAGTTCGTGCGCCTGCGCATCGCGCCCGAGGGATCGATCGATGTCTACGTCACCGCCAAGAAGTGGATGTGGAAGTTCGCCTACCCCGCGGGGGCGCGCTCCATCGCTCAGCTCTACGTGCCCGTCGGCCGCCCGGTGCGGCTGGTGATGACGTCGCGCGACGTGATCCACAGCTTCTTCGTGCCGGAGTTCCGGGTGAAGCAGGACGTGGTCCCCGGCAGGTACACCACCGTGTGGTTCGAGGCGGTGGCCCCGGGGCGGTATCCCATCCTCTGCACGCAGTACTGCGGCACGGGCCACTCGACCATGCGCGGCGAGGTGGTGGCGCTTCGCCCGGACGAGTTCGAGCGCTGGCTGGGCGGGCAAGATCCCGGCGGCGCGCGCCTCGCCGGCCCTCGCTACGTGGAGCCGCAGATCGGGCTCGCCGACGCCGCGCCGGTGGTCCTGCTCAGCCTGGTGCGCCAGGGCGAGCGGGTGGCCGCCGAGCAGGGCTGTCTGCGCTGCCACACCCTCGACGGGACCCCGCACATCGGGCCCACCTGGGTCGGGCTCATCGACTCCATGGTCCCGCTCGAGGGCGGCGGCGAGGTCGTCGCCGACGTCGCCTACCTGACCGAGTCGATCATGGACCCCCTGGCCAAGCTCCATCGCGGCTACCCACCGGTGATGCCGTCTTACCTGGGCAAGCTCGGCGCGGGCGACGTCGCGGCCATCGTCGAGTTCATCAAGTCGCTGCGGGGCGGGCGCGGGGCCCCCGACGACGACCGGGAGGGTCGGGGGCTGCGGAGCCTGCCGCCCCAGCCCGAGCCGCCCGGCGGGGAGATCGAGCGCTAGAGCGCGGAACGGGGGACAGCACCATCATGAGCGATCAAGCCGACGAGGCGCCGCCGCCGGACTACCTGCGAGCCGATCGGGGGATCAAGAGCTGGCTCCTCACCACCGATCACAAGCGCATCGCGATGATGTTCTACGTGCTCATCCTGGGGATGCTCGGGCTGGGCGGCCTCTTCGCGCTGATCCTGCGCACCGAGCTGCTCACGCCGGAGCGGTCCATCCTCGACGCCGACACCTACAACCGGATGTTCACGCTCCACGGCCTGGTCATGATCTTCCTCTTCATGATCCCGGCCATCCCGGCCATCTTCGGCAACTTCGTGCTGCCGATCATGATCGGCGCCAAGGATCTCGCCTTCCCCCGGCTCAACCTCCTCAGCCTCTACGTCTATGCCCTCGGCGCCGTGGTCCTGCTCACGGCGGCGATCTGGGGAGGCGTGGACACGGGCTGGACGTTCTACCCGCCCTACAGCACCACCACGGAGAGCGCCGTGGTGATCACGGTGGTGGGGGCGTTCATCGTGGGCATCTCCACGATCATGACCAGCATCAACTTCATCGTCACCATCCACACCCTGCGGGCCAAGGGAATCACCTGGTTCCGGCTACCGCTCTTCGTGTGGGCGCTCTATGCCACGGCCCTCATCATCCTCCTGGCGACCCCGGTGGTCGGGCTCTCGCTGCTCCTGGTCGGCGCCGACCACGTCTATCGCTTCGGCATCTTCGACCCCACGCTGGGCGGCGATCCGGTGCTCTTCCAGCACCTGTTCTGGTTCTACTCGCACCCGGCCGTCTACATCATGGTGCTGCCGGCGATGGGGGTCATCAGCGAGGTGGTGTGCACCTTCTCGCACAAGCACCCCAACTCCTACGCCGCCATCGCCATCTCCTCCATCGGCATCGCCGTGGTGGGCTTCTTCACCTGGGGACACCACATGTTCGTGGCCGGGATGAGCGAGGTCGACGCCGCCATCTTCGGCGGGCTGTCGATGTTCGTGGCGCTCTTCTCCGCGATCAAGGTCTTCACCTGGGTGGCGACGATGTACCGCGGCCGGATCCACTTCAACACGCCGATGCTCTACTTCTTCTGGTTCCTCTTCCTCTTCGTCTTCGGCGGGATGACCGGGGTGGGGGTGGCGACGCAGGCGCTCGACGTCCACTGGCACGACACCTACTTCGTGATCGCCCACTTCCACTTCATCATGGTGGGCAGCACGCTCACGGCGTTCCTCGCCGCCATGCACTACTGGTTCCCCAAGATGTTCGGCCGGCTCTACTCGGAGCGCGTCGGCCTGCTCACCTCGGCGCTGGTGTTCATGGGGTTCCTGCTCACCTTCATCCCCCAGTTCTGGCTGGGGAACATGGGGATGCCGCGGCGCTACTACAGCTATCCGGCCCAGTACCAGTTCCTCAACGTGCTCTCCACCGGCGGCGCGTACCTGCTCGGCGGCGGGCTCCTGCTCTCGCTCGTCAATCTCGCCGTGGCGCTCCGCTGGGGCGAGCGGGCGGGGAGGAACCCGTGGGGCTCGCGGACCTACGAGTGGGACGCCCCCTCGCCGCCGCTCAAGCACAACTTCCCCGAGCCGCCGGTCATCGATCGAGGCCCGTACGCCTACGAGCTCTCGGAGGAGGAGGCCCATGCGCGCACCGCACCTGTATGAGCAGTTCGAGGATCTCGACAAGCAGGCGCACGCGTCCCGGCTGGGGATGTGGGCCTTCCTGGGGAGCGAGCTGCTCCTCTTCGCCGGGCTGTTCGCGCTCTACGCCGGCTATCGAGCCATGTATCCCTGGGAGTTCGCGGTCGCCGTCGGCCACGACAACATCGCCATCGGCAGCGCCAACACGGTCGTGCTGATCACCTCCAGCTTCACGGTGGCGATGAGCCTCCACGCGGTGCGCCGCGGGCACCCTCGCCGCGCGGCCTGGCTGCTGGTCTTCAGCGTCGCTTGCGGGCTGCTCTTCCTGGTCCTCAAGGGGATCGAGTACGGCCAGCACCTGCACGAGGGAATCGCCCCCGGCATCATGTACCACTACCCCGCGCTCCCCGCCCCGGGCGCGCGGCTCTTCTTCACCCTCTATTACCTGATGACCGGGCTCCATGGCATCCACGTCATCGTGGGCATGGGGCTGCTCACCTGGCTCGCCGTGGGGTGCTGGCGGCGCGCCTACTCGCCTGCGCGCTACATCCACCTGGAGCTGGGTGCCCTCTACTGGCACCTCGTGGATCTGGTGTGGATCTTCCTCTGGCCGATGCTCTACCTGATGCACCGCTGACGGGGCCCGACCATGACCCACGCACCGTCCTCCTGGATTCGCTACCTCGTCGTCTGGCTGGTCCTGCTCGCCCTCACAGCCGCCTCGCTAGGGTTCTCGTTCGCGCACCTGGGCAACGTCGACATCGCGGTGGCGCTGATCATCGCGGTGATCAAGGCGCTGCTGGTGGCGCTGGTCTTCATGCACCTCGCCGAGGAGCGGTTCTCCATCGTCATGATGCCGATCGCGGCGTTATTCTTTTTCGTGCTGCTGGGCGCGCTGCTGGTGACCGACGTGGTCACCCGGCACACCTTCCCCCGGGCGCCTGCGCCGAACGTGGGCGAGCTACCGGGGGAGGCGGATTGAGCAGGTGGGGCCCTCACAGCACCATGGTCACCTGCTTCTGCTCGCTCCGCCGCGCCCCGAAGCGCACCGTCCCGCCGACGACGATGGCGGCGCTGAGCAGGGTCAGGTTCTTGATGATGTACTGCCCCTCCAGGGTGGGCGCGTAGGGGAAGTGGGTGAAGCACACGTGCGGCAGGAGCACGAGGGGCAGCGCGGTGCCGGGCATCTGGAGGAAGAGGAGCAGGAGCGCGCCGCGGAGGGTGCGGCGGAAGAGCAGCCCCACCCCGATGGCCACCTCCCACCAGCCCAGCAGGGGCACGAAGATGCGCGGAGGGATGGGGATCCAGGTCGTCGTCTTGATGACCAGCGCCGTCGCCGGACTGAGGTGCAAGGGCTTGAGGATCCCGAACCAGATGTAGACGACGGCGAGCGAGATGCGCAGCATCACCATGCCGTGCCGCTGCATGAAGAGCGCGACGGCGAGGTCGATGCGGTCCCACCAGGGAGGCCGCTTCAGCAGCGCGGCGCCGTCCGGGAGAGTCGCGGCGGGGCGCCGGCGCGCGGAGGGATCGTTCCCGGAGGTATCCGGCCTCACGGCGTGCACATCGATCCGGTGCAGTGCCCCGAGCAGCAGAGCGCGTCGTCGTTGCAAAGCGCGCCGGCCGCAGCGCACACGCACATCCCCATGGGGGTAGGGCCGCCGGGCGCCGTGCAGCTCCCCGAGCAGCAGTCGGTCACCGCGCCGCAGGTCGTGCCGGCGGCACCGCACGCGCACTGGCCGGCGACGCAGCTCCCGGAGCAACAGTCGGCCCCGGCGGTGCAGGCGCCGGCGGCGCTGGTGCAGGAGCACGTCCCGTTGCACGTCCCCGAGCAGCAGAAATCGTCCCCCGAGCACACCGTGCCGGTACCGCCGCATCCGCACTGTCCGCCGACGCAGAGGCCGGAGCAGCACTCCGTGCCCCCGGCGCACGTCGTGGTCTCCGGAGAGCAGCAGGTGCCGTCCGTCCCCGTGGAGGCGCAGCACCCATCGGTGATCGGCAGGGTGCCCGAAGGGGTACAGCAGCTCCCCGCCGAGCACGCTTCGCCGGTCGGGCAGTCGGTCGTGGACGCGCATCCCACGGGCGAGCACTCCGTGCCGAGGCTCCCGCAGGATCCGCTGCAGCAATCGCCCGCCTGGACCGCATCGCTGCAGGCGGTGCCGGTCGGGGCGCAGGCGCAGGCGCCCGCGTGGCAGCTCCCGGTGCAGCAATCGAGGTCCTGGGTGCAGGTGGTGCCGACGATGTTGCAGCTCCCCGTGCCGCAGGCGCCCTGCTCACAGAGCGTCCCCGCGCAGCAGTCCGAGTCGGCGGTACACGTCGCCATGGGGGCGCCGCAGGTCACCACGCACACCCCGTTCTGACACCCCATCGAACAACAGTCGCCGTCCGAAACGCAGGAGTCGCCCAGGTTTCCGTAGCAGCCCGGGTCCCAGACGTAGTCGCACTGCACGCTGGAGAGCGCGAGCAGCGCGCCGGCCCCGAGCAGGAGCGCCATGGCGGCGAGGCGCGGGAGACGCGGGGAGCGCATGCTGGAGTGTGGAGGGTACCAGACCCGGCCGACCGCGAGGAGCGCGTTGACGGGCTCGTGTCGCGCATGCGACGCTCGATGGGTGCGGAGCCTGTGGCCTGGGTTGCTCGTGCTCGCCGCGGGCACCGGCTGCCTGTCGCCACCCGCGGTACAGGTCGCCACCGGTATCGGAGTGCGCTCCGGGGCCGGCAACGGCAAGCTCGAGAGCCCGTTCGAGCTCCGTGCCGCGGTCCACCCCCTCCAGGTCGTCCACTCGCTCCTCCACCGCGAGGGCGACTTCGGCGTGGGGTACCTGCTCGACGCCGGGACGGGAGGGCCGAAGCGCGTCATCCAGGGAGGCTATGGAGAGGGGAGCTGGATCTTCTTCGACGGCAGGGTCTCCGACAACGTCTTCGGTCGTCTCGCCGTGAGGGGGCAAGGCCGCGTCCTCGTCGACGGCAACGGGACCGTGGGCGGCGGCGGCGCTCTCCAGCTCACGGGTGAGCTGGCCGACTGGTTCAAGCCCGCGTGCGACGCCGGAGGCGGCGGCGCCTTCTGCATCGGCACCGAGGGCGCGCTCGGCTTCTACGTCGAAGCGGCCTACGGCAACCTCTACTCCAGCTCAATCTGGAGCGGCGGCGCCGGGCTGACCATCCGCACGCCGTTCCTGGCCGCCATCGCCGCATTTCACAAGTGATGAGAGCGCTCTTCGCACCCGCCTCCGGCCTCCTCGCGGTGATCGCGCTCGCGGGGTGCGACTTCCAGCTTCCCACCGTGGGTGCGGTCGTCCCCTCCGACGGCAACACGGTCGGCGATCTGGGCAGGCTCGAGCTCGCCTACGCGGGACCGTCCGGCAGCGAGGCTTGCTCGTCCGGCTGCAACCTGGGGATGCCGCTGATGTCCGGTGATAGCGAGGCGATCACCGTCGGTCCGCATGCCCCGGCGCCACTCCCCGCGCTCGCTTTCAGCTCCAGCGATCCCGGCGTGCTCACCGTCTCTCCGGCAGTCGCGGACGGTGCCAGCCCGTGGGAGCGCGCGACCACGCTGACGGGCGTGGGTGTCGGCTCGGCGGTGCTGTCGATCCGCGACGCCGACACCCAGGCCCTGATCGACACCACCACCGTGCGCGTCGCGGCGGCCGCCTCGCTGGCGGTGGCCTTCCAGATCAACGGCACGGCGTCCGCGCCGGTGACGGGGAGCGCGCTCACGCTCGACGTGGGACAGGAGGCGACCCCCTCGTTCACGGTGCTCGGCGGGGGAGCGGAAGCGCTGGCCGGGTGGAACGGCGTCACCTTGCAGGTGGGCGCCGCTGGCGTGGTGTCGCTGGAGCGAGCGAACGACCTGTTCCTCACCGCCGACGCCGCGGGGACGACCACGCTGACGGCGGTTGCGGGGACGGTGACGCAGCAGATCCACGTCGTGGTGCACTGACCCTGGCCCTTTCGCTCCTGCCCGGTTTCGCCTCTCATGGGGGCATGCGCTCTCCGTTCTCCTGGTTCACGCTCGGATCCGCCGCCCTCGCCGCCGCGCTGCTCTCCTGTGGAGGCGGCAAGAGCAGCCCCAGCGGAGGCACCGGCGGCGCCGGCACCACCACCGCGAGCACCGGTGGGGGCGCGACGACCGCTTCCGCCGGCACCGGCGGATCGACGCCACCGCCGCAGACCTGCCCGGCCCCGATCCAGCCGGCCGACATCTCCTCACCGACCAGCGTCGTCGGGACAGGCACGGCGGCGAGCTGCACGGAGGCCGCCCTGGTCGCCGCGCTGGCCAAGGGGGGCGTGGTCACCTTCGACTGCGGCGCGGCGCCGGTCACCGTCACCGTGAGCGCGCAGCAAGACGTCAAGCTGGACACGGTCATCGATGGCGGAGGCACGGTGACCCTGAGCGGCGGTGGCAAGACCCGCATTCTCCACGTCGCCAGCGCATGGAACGTGACCACGCCCAAGCTCACCGTGCAGCACCTGGCGTTCACGGGCGGCTACACGACCGACGTGGTCGACACCAAGGCCACCACGGCGGGCGGAGCGGCCATCTTCCGGGAGGGAGGCTCGCTCGACGTCATCGACTGCCAGTTCACGGGGAACCAGTGCGCGACCACCGGGCAGGACGTCTCCGGCGGGGCGGTCACCTCGCAAGGGCAGGGGAACACGGTGATCGTGGGCAGCACGTTCACGGACAACACCGGGAGCAACGGCGGCGCCGTGGGCAACCTGGGCAACGGGCTGACCGTGGTGGACTGCACGTTCACCGGCAACTCGGCCACCGGCACCGACGGCAATCCCGGTAATGGCGGCAATGGCGGCGCCATCATGTTCGATGGAGCCATGACCACCGAGTCGCTGTGCGGCTCCACGTTCACCGGGAACAGCGCCAAGGCGCAGGGCGGCGCCATCTTCCGCGTCGCCTACACCGACGAGCCCACCGTCATCGACCAGTGCACCTTCGACGGCAACTCGGCGGACGCCACCGTGGGCCTCGCCGGTGCCGTCTACCTGGAGAACACCACCATCACCATGACGGCGACGACGATCTCCGGCAACACGTCGCACTATGGCGGCGGCATGTGGGTGGGACAGTCGGCGGTGGCCAACCTCACCAACGTCACGGTGGTGAACAACAGCTCCGATCAGGGCGGTGGCTTCTGGTTCGCCAATGACGTGAGCGGCACCTTCCTCAACTGCACCATCGCCGGCAATACCTCCGGGTACGGGGGTGCGCTGTTCTCGGGGAGCAACGCCGTGAAGCTCGAAAATAGCGTGCTGTCGAACAACGACTGCAAGGGTGTGCTGTTCCCGGCGGGCGGCGTGAACCTGGGCTTCATGGGTGGCGATGGCTGCACGACGGGCGCCGCCACGGGAGATCCGCTGCTCGGTCCCCTGCAGGACAACGGTGGGCCCACGAAGACGGAGCTGCCCGGCGCGGGGAGCCCGGCCATCGGCAAGGGGACGGGCTGCCCGATGACGGACCAGCGGGGGCAGCCCCGGAAGGCGGCGTGTACGCTGGGGGCAGTCGAGGCGGGGTGACGCTCGGGAGTGGACGAGGAACGTTCGAAGCTCGCTCTATTGCGCCCACTCGCCCAGCGCTCGCCGCAGGATGCGCACGGCGATGCGCGCGTCGTCCGATCGACACACCAGCGGCGGACCCTCGCCGTCGCATGCCTCCGCGTCGAGGATGCGGCGACCGGCCGCGCGCACGAGCGCACCGGCGCGTGTGGTGTCTCCGTCGGCGCTGACCTCGCGCGCCTCGGCGAGCTCCAGGTGGCCCTGGTGGACCGCGATCACGGCGTGGAAGTAGGGGTGCTGTGCGAGGAGCTGGTGGGCCAGGGTGAAGGCGGCGCGCGCCTCGTCGAGCAGATCGAGCGACGCCAGGGCGGCGCCGCGGATGCCGGAGAAGATCCCCTCGACGCGAGGGTCGCCGACGGAGCGGGAGCTCCTTGCGGCGCTGTCGAGGCAGCGCTCCGCCTCCTGCGGGCGGCCGGCGTCGAAGTGGAGGACACCCAGGTAGCCGGTGACGATGCGCGCGTTGCGCGTCATGCCGCGGCGGTGGGCGATGAGCAGGGCGCGGTCGTAGCTGGCCTCGGCGCGGGCGAGATCGCCGGCTTCCAGGTGGTACGAGCCGAGGCCCATGGCGGCGCGGGCTTCGCCGACCGGATCGCCTCCGTCGAGCGCGACCTGGAGCGCGGCTTCGTAGTGGGCACGGGCGCCGGCGGGGTCGCTCATCGCCTGGAGGACGGCGCCGATCTGCTGCAGGCCCAGCGACTCCTCGGGGCCATGGCCGCCTGCGCGGGCGGCCTCCGCGGCGGCCCGCGAGTGGGTGAGCGCGCCCTCCAGATAGCCCAGCTGGAAGCAGGCCCCCCCGACGGCGAGGTGCATCGCCACGATCTGGCGCGAGCTGCCCGCCCGCCGCGCCAGGAAGAGCGCCGTCTGCGCGTCGCGCTCGGCTTCTTCGAGCCGCCCCAGCGCGCGTAGCGCCCCCGCCCGCACGCCGAGCGCGCGGCCGACCATGGCCGGATCGAGGGTGGCGCTCGCGGTGAGCGCGTCGTCGAGGGACGTCAGCATTGCGCGCGAGATGCCTGTGCCCGACGCGAGGAAATCGAGCGCCACGGCGGCGCGCAAGACGAGGTCCGGCCGCCGGCGGGTCGCGCCGAAATCGAGGACGGCTTCGAGGTTCTCGCGCTCGGCGGCGAGCTCCTCCCGCGTGATCGGGGGGCGCCCCGCACCGGGGCCCGGGAGATCGGTGAGCGGTCCCGAGGCCAGATCCAGGTAGAACTGCGCGTGGCGCCACGGTGCGCCCGACGCTTCCACGCCCTGGTCCACGAGGCGGGCCGCGTGGGCCCGGATCCCCTCGCAGACGGTGAACCGGGGGAGGGCGTCCGCGTGGCCGGTGCGGATGGGCTGGAGCAGGCTCTTCTGAAGGAGCATGGCGAGCACGCCGCCGATGCGTCGAGGCATCGGCCAGGGGTGCGCGGGCAGCTCGACGACGCGCTCGGCGGCCTCGAAGGTGAAGCCGCCGCGGAACACCGAGCACTGGGCGAGCGCCTCCCGCTCCAGGAGGTCGAGCTTGCAGAAGCTCCACTCGATGGGGTCGGTCGGACCGCCGTCGTGGCCAACGCGCGCCGCGCCGCGCAGCCCGAGCGAGCGGAGGTCGCCGGACTGGAAGCGCGAGGCACAGAGCTCGATGGCGAGCGGCACGCCGCGCACCCGGCGGACGACCTCGGCGATGGCCCGCGCCTCGTCGCCGGAAGGAACGAAGCCATCCTTGAACGCGCGCACGCGCTCGATGAAGAGGGCCACGGCAGAGCCCCCGTCCTCGGAGACGGCGTCGGGCAACCGGTCGCCGGCGAGCGGGGAGGGGAGGGGGAGCGGGGACAGGTGGAGCAGCTCCTCTCCGATCAGGTCGAGGGGCGCGCGGCTGGTCACCACGAGGTGCGCCTCGAGGGCGAGGTCCAGCCAGGTGAGGACGACGTCCGCGCCCGTGGGCAGAAGCGGATCGATGTTGTCGAGCACGAGCAGCGTGCGCCCGCGCGACGCGAGGGCGCGGCCCACCGCGGTGGCGGCGGTGTCCCCGACGGTGGTTGCCTCGTCGGCGATGGAGAGGGTGCGGGCCAGCGCCGCGCTCATGCCCTCGACGTCGCGGGCGTCGCGCAGGTCGCAGAACCAGACGCTCTCGTACGCCGAACGCTGCGTCGCGGCGAAGCGGAGCGAGAGCCGGGTCTTGCCCACGCCTGCCTCGCCGACGAGAGTCACCAGGCGGCTGGCGGCGACCGCGCGGCCGAGCTCGACCAGCTCGTCACCTCGACCCACGAACGCCGACGCTTCGAGCTGGAGGAAGCTCGTCCGGCGGGCCCGCGGGAGCAAGTCGGCGACCACTGGTAACAGACATTACCACGGAGAAGTAGGCGGGACCCCTGGCATTTTGCGCCGCTCGGGTGTGCAGGTGTAGGTGCGGGGTCGGAAGTCTGCGGCGAACGGACCTTGCGATGGGGTGGCGCTCTCTCCGGGAATGGAATAGATCGCCGCGGCCTATGACATCCGAGACCAGGGAAGCAATCTCCGACCTCAAAAGGCGCTTTTTGGCGCTAAGGGGGCATCTTTGACGTCCCCAAACTCGAACGAATGCTCGAAGAGCTGACCCACTCCACCCTCGCCCCTGCCTTCTATCGCGACAACGAGAAGGCCCAGGCGGTCCTCCGCCGGCGGGCGCAGGTGGAGCAGAAGCTCGAGCAGACCCGCAAGCTCGGCAAGGAGATCGACGATCTCGCCGAGTACCTCGACATGGCCATCGCCGAGGGGGACGAGTCGATCATCGCCGACGTCGCCGCTCAGGCGGCCGCGCTCGACGCGCGCCGGGCGCCGCCCGCGCCGGTCCCTGGCCTCCGCCAGGCCGAGCTCGACCGGATGCTCAACGGCCCGGCCGACCGCGCCAACGCCATCGTCCGCATCAAGCCCGGCGCAGGCGGCACCGACGCCAAGGACTGGGCTTCCATGCTGCTGCGCATGTACCTGCGCTGGTGCGAGCGTCGCGGCTACAAGGCCGAGATCATCGACTACCAGCCCGGCGACGAGGCGGGCATCGACGACGTCTCGTTCACGGTCGCGGGCGACTGCGCCTTCGGCTACCTGCGCTCCGAGATCGGCGTCCATCGCCTGGTGCGGATGAGCCCGTTCAACGCCGACCACACCCGCCAGACAGCCTTCGCCGCGGTGGAGGTGACGCCGGACAGCGACGACGACATCGACATCCAGATCAACGAGAAGGACATCGAGATCACCACCATGCGCGCCGGCGGCAAGGGCGGGCAGAACGTCAACAAGGTGGAGACGGCGTGCCGGCTGCGGTACCTGCCCGACCCCACCATCAACATCGTCTGCCGCGCCGAGCGCAGCCAGCACCAGAACCGCGCCATGGCCCTCAAGATGCTCAAGGCCAAGCTCTACGAGAAGGAGCTGGCCCGGCGCGAGGCGCAGAACGCCGTCTTCCAGGCCGGCAAGAGCGCCATCAACTTCGGGAGCCAGATGCGCAACTACGTGCTCGCGCCCTACCGGCTGGTCAAGGACACGCGCACCGCGCAGGAGACGTCCAACGTCGACGCGGTCCTCGACGGCGACCTCGACGCCTTCATCGAGGCGTACCTGCTGGGATCCAGCAACGACAAGGGCGCCTCCGGGATGGCCGGCGCCAGCGCCCTCTCCGGCGACGAGCCCTAGGCCCGCGCATGGAGACCTCGGCCCTGCCCCCGGTGGCGCGAAATCTGTTGGCGGCGTGGCTGGCCCACTCCGGGGCGGTGCTGGTCGTCAACCTCGTGCTCCTCGCGGTGACCCTCGCCGCCAGCTTCCGCGTCTACCGCAAGGCCGGGCAGCCGGGCTGGATGGCGATCGTCCCGCTCGGCAACATCCTCGGCCTGCTCAAGATGATCGACGCATCGCCCTTGTGGGTGCTGCTGTACTTCGTCCCGGGCCTCAACCTGGTGGTCCACTTCGTGGTGACCGTGCAGGTCGCCCGAAGCTTCGGGCGGAGCACCCTCTTCGGGGTGGGGCTGGCGGTCGTTCCGCAGATCTTCCAGCCCATCCTCGGCTTCGGCGACGCGCAGTACGTCGGGCCGCCGGGCCACGCCGATCGCGCGCTGCGCCGGACGCTCTGGGTCCTCGGCGCGTCCGCAGGCGTGGGCTTCGCGGTCCTCGCGACGATGGCGCTGCGCATGCCGCACGTGCGCAACGCTCCGTTCCGTCTCAGCGAGGAGCTCATCCGCTACAGCGCGCTCGGCTGCGGCGTCATCTTCCTCCTCACCGTCCTCTCCGCGGTCCTCCCGCTGCTCCTCACCCTGCTCGAGAGGCGCTCCTTCATCTCGTTCGTCGGCGCGCGCCACATCCGCGCCACCAAGAGCGGCTTCCTCACCGCCATCAGCGTGCTGAGCATCGCCGGCGTGAGCGTGAGCTCGTGCGCGCTCTGCTCGGTGACCTCGATCATGGGCGGCTTCGGCCACGACCTGAAGCGCAAGATCCTCGGCAACAACGCCCACATCGTCGTCGACGTGACCCGCCCGGGCGGCTTCGGCGACTGGGAGGAGAAGCTCACGGTGACGCGCGCTGCGCTGGCGCGCGCGGGCGGCGGCGCGGCTACTCCGGTGGTCGGCGGCGAGGCGATGGCTTCCAGCTCGTCCAACACCGCGGGCGCGCTGGTGCGCGGCGTCGATCCCGAGACGATCGGGTCCGTCATCGACCTCATCGAGAACGTCGAGGTCGGCTCCTTCGACTACTTCACCCACCCGGAGAAGCTGCTCGACCTCGGCCCCGAGGAGATCGTCGGCCGCGGCCCCGGAGGCGAGCCGTACTTCCACGGGCCCGACTTCCGCAACGCCCCCGACACCGACCCCTCGCTGCGCGAGTTCATCCGGCAGAACGAGCACGTCTACCCGGGCGTGATCATCGGCCGCGAGCTGGCCCGGTCCCTCCATGTGCTCGTCGGCGACGAGGTGTCGCTGCTCTCGCCCATGGGCGAGCTCGGCCCGATGGGGATGATGCCCCGCACCCGCAAGTACCGCGTCGCCGCCATCTTCTACAGCGGGATGTACGAGTACGACGCCACCCACGCCTACGTCATGCTGGCGGACGCGCAGAGCTTCTTCAGCATGAAGGATCTCAACCGCATCACCCAGATCGACGTGCGCGTCCCCGATCCGGAGCGCGTCGAGCCCTTCCGCGACGTGCTGGTCGCGGCGATGAAGGGGCAGGAGGCGAACGCCGGCAAGGGCGCCGAGCTCCGCGTGCGCGACTGGATCGAGATGAACCGGAACCTCTTCTCCGCCCTCAAGCTCGAGAAGATCGCCACCTTCATCATCCTCTCGCTGGCCATCCTGGTGGCGAGCTTCTGCATCGTCTGCACGCTGCTCCTGATGGTGACCGAGAAGGGCAAGGAGATCGCCATCCTCAAGGCCCTGGGCGCCTCCGACGGCGCCATCATGCGCATCTTCATGCTGGAGGGTGTCATCATCGGCGCCATCGGCACCATCTTCGGCGTGGGCACCGCGCTGGCGGCCTGCACCGGGCTCTCGTGGTTCGGCGTCCGCCTCGACCCCGAGGTCTATTACATCGACCGCCTGCCCGTGAACGTGAGCGGCCCCGACTACGCGATGGTCGCCGTCGCGGCCATGATCATCTGCACGGTGTCGACGATCTATCCGGCCTACGCCGCGTCGGAGCTCCGGCCGGTCGACGGTCTGCGCTGGGAATAGTCGGGGAACAGAACAAGATGCCGCTCATCGAGGTCGTGGACCTGCACAAGAGCTTCGTGCACATGGGGCGCCAGCTCAACGTGCTGCGGGGCATCGACATCACCATCGATCACGGCGAGGTGGTGGCCATCGTCGGCCAGTCGGGCGCCGGCAAGAGCACGCTGCTCCACTGCATCGGCACCCTCGACCTGCCCTCCTCGGGCACCATCCGCCTCGGCGGCGACGAGCTGACTGGGCTCTCCGGCACCAAGCTCGCGTCCATCCGCAACCGGACCATCGGCTTCGTCTTCCAGTTCCACCACCTGCTCCCCGAGTTCAACGCGCTCGAGAACGTGATGATGCCCGGCCTGATCCAGGGCAAGAGCCGCCGCGACATGGACGGCGTCGCCCGCGCCCTCCTCGCCGAGGTCGGCCTCTCCTCCCGCGCCACCCACCGCCCCGGGGAGCTCTCGGGGGGCGAGCAGCAGCGCGTCGCCCTGGCGCGGGCCCTGGTGCTCTCGCCCAAGCTCCTCCTCGCCGACGAGCCCACCGGCAACCTCGACACCCAGACCAGCGGCGCGATGCACGATCTCTTCTTCGACATCAACCGCAAGCACGGCACCACCATCGTGGTGGTCACCCACAACCTCAACTTCGCCGAGTCGATGCCCCGCGTCATCACCATGAAGGACGGCAAGGTCGAGACCGACGTCGGCGGCTCGATGCAGCGCCCCGCCCGCGAGGCCGGCTCGGCGCCCGCCTTCGCCGCGAGCACCGCCAGCGAAGCCGCTCCCGTGGTCTGATCTCCGCCGGTAGCCGCCCCTTGGCGGCCCGCCCTCAGCGCCCGGCGATGAACAGGATCAGCTCGCGCAGGTGCCCGTCCATCCAGCCGATCGGCACCGCGATGTACGAGCCGCCGAGGATGATCACCGCCAGCAGCGCCAGCCAGGAGTAGCGGGTGAACTGCTCCCACATCGGGCGCAGCCGGTAGGGCACCAGCCCGTCGGCGACACGGCTCCCGTCGAGCGGCGGGATCGGGATCAAGTTGAACACGCACAGCGCCAGGTTCAGCTCGATGCCGCGGAGGAGGAGCACCTGGGGGCCGCTGCGGTGGAAGCCGAACACGCCGTAGCGGAGGAGCAGGCCGTACGTGACGGCCGCCAGGAAGGCGAGCACCAGGTTCGAGGCCGGCCCGGCGGCCGCCGTGAGCATGATCCCCGCGCGCATGGACACGTCGCGCCGGAAGCGCATCGGGTTGATCGGCACCGGCTTGGCCCAGCCGAAGGGAACGCCGAGCAGAGGGCAGAGGATGGTGCCGAACGGGTCGATGTGCGGGATCGGGTTGAGCGTGAGCCTCCCCATCCGCGCCGCCGTGTCGTCGCCGAGGAGAAACGCCGAGTATGCGTGCGCCCACTCGTGGACGGTGAGCGAGAGCAGGAGCGGGACCAGCATCAACATGTTCTGGAGGAGCTGGGCGCCGGACGGGATCCCCATAGGCCGCCCATCCTAGCCCAGTCTCGTCGCCGCGCCCGTGTCCGCGCCAGGCAAAAGCCTTGCGCCGCAGGTTGGGCCGGACGTAGCGTCGCCCTCGGGCGCGCGACGACGGCGCGCCGGGGGGGACGATGAGAACTGCGACGCCCACGCTGATCTTGCTCGGCTTGCTCGGCGCCTCGTGCCGCGATCAGCCGCCGCCCCCCGCGCCGGGGGCGCCGCCCGCCGCGAGCGCGCTGCCCACCGGCACCGCGCCCCCCGCAGGCGCCCAGATCCCGGTGACGACCGCCTCGGCCGAGGCCGCGCTCTTCTTCCAGAAGGCCCGCGACGACGCCGACAACACCCGCGAGGCCGAGGCCATCGAGCGCTTCCGGGAGGCCACCCGCCTCGATCCGCAGCTCGCCGTGGCGCACGCGTACCTGGGCTACTACGAGCACGGCCCTGACGGTCAGCAGAGCATGGAGCGGGCCCTCGCCCTCTCCAGGGACCTCCCCGAGGCCGAGCGCCTCCTCGTCGAGGAGCTCGCCGCCCTCCGCGCCGGCGACAACGAGAAGGCCCGCGAGCGCGCCGCCCGCGTGGCGCAGCTCTCGCCGTTCGACTGGCACGCGCAGCTCGATCTGGGCAACCGCTACGTCGCCGAGCACCGCTACGCCGAGGCCGAGGTCGCCTTCGGCAAGGCCGCCGCCTTCGGCCCGGCGGCGGCGGTCACCTTCAACGCGCTCGGCTACCTCTACCTCGTCCAGCACCGCTTCGACCCTGCCATCGTCGAGTTCCGCAAGTACGCCGAGCTCCGCCCGAACGAGCCCAACACCTTCGACTCGCTGGGCGAGGCGCTGATGGCGACCGGCAAGCTCGACGAGGCCGAGGAGAGCTTTCGCAAGGCCGCGGCGATGAAGTTCTACTTTGCCTGGGACGGGGTCGCCGAGACGCGCTTTCTCCGTGGCGACTGGGCCCGCGGTATGGAGGCGCTTGCAAAGTCACGGGCCGCCGCCGCGCTCCCGGCCGACCGCTTCGCCGTCGACGAGACCGCAATCTGGGCGGCGCTCGCGCAGGGCAACGTCGACGACGCCTTCGGCCGCGCCGACGTCCTCGAGAAGGAGGCCCGGGACGCCGGCGTCGACCAGCACCACGCCGCCGCGTTCACCTACCGCGCGGCCGCGCTCCTCGACTCCGGCAAGCCCAAGGAGGCCCTCGACGAGCTGGGCAAGGCCACCCAGCTCCTCGACAAGGCTGGCAGCTCCAGCCGCGCCACGCTCCCCGTGCGTCGCCTCACGCTGACCTTGCGAGCCATCGCCGAGGCGCGCCTGGGCAAGGCCCCGGAAGCCGAGAAGACGGCGGGCGAGCTCCAGGCCCTCGCCGCGCAGGCCCCCGCGCAGGCCGACTACCGGTCGATGATCCCCTTCGGTCGCGGCGAGGCCTCGCTCGCCAGAGGGGACACGAAGGAGGCGCTGGCCCGCTTCCGGGAGTGCCCGTCCGACGACCTGCTGTGCCGGCGTGAGCTGTGGCTCCTGCAGGAGCAGACGCACGACACCGCGGGCGCGGCGGCGACCGTGGCGGAGCTGCGCAAGGTGAGCCTGCGCGACCCGACGTACGTGTACGTGCGGTCGAGGATGGCGGCGAAGTAGCGGGCGCTCGGCGCGCGGCTACGGCTGGCTCTGGAGGATGCGATCGATCTCGCGCCCCACCCCATCGGCCCAGCGGTACGCCCCCGCGATCCCCGACGGCGTGAACCCGTAGTGCGTCCCGTCGCCTCCCGTCGCCGGGTACACCGCGAACTGCCGGCTGTCGATGAGGTGGCACGCCGGCCCGCGCCGCGGCCGGGCGACCTCCGCGGCGCGGATGCCCTCGCGAATGGCCTCGTAGACCTGCTCGGCGTACCGGGCGCTCCAGCTCCGGATCGCCGGCGGGCCGACCCAGATGCACACCCCCTCGGGCCGCGCGTTGATGGCGCGCACGATGCGCTCCACCGGAGCGGTCTGGACCCCGGGCGTCCCCGGCACGTTGCTCCCCAGGGTGAGGATGACGACCTGGCGCTCGTAGGTGCCCTCGGGGACGCGGAGCAGCTCCTCGAGGATGGGGGTGCGCAGATCCCGCTTGCGCAGCTTGGAGCGGGGCGAGAGCGGCTTGCCCTCGCAGCTGTTGAAGGCGTAGCCGCGCGGCGAGATGGGCCGGCGCAACAGCCAGCTCGGGGAGGCGCCGCCGAGCGTGTAGCTGGTCAGCTCCGCGCCGGGGTACGAGAGCAGCAGGCCGTCGAGGCGATCGCCGAAGGGCGTGAGGCCGTGCGAGTCGTAGACGCTGATGAAGTGGACTCGCCCGCACGGATCCGTCGCCCGCGCCGGGCCGGCGGCGAAGCCCACGAGCGCGAGCGCCAGCGCGACCGCGAGCGCCCTGGGGAGTCCGAGCACCGGCGCAACATAGCGCGCCGCGGCGGACCCGGGGCGAGGGAATCGTGCCGCTTCTGGGCCGCTCACCGTGGCACAGCTCCGTCGCGGCTGTCGTGCTGTCGCGCGCGGCTCCGGCCTTCCCGTGTCACTCGTCGCCGGCACACCCGTTGCTCTGGGGCGTGCCATGGCACACCGCAACCCTTCCCGTCTCGCTCTTGCTCTCCTCCCCGCGCTGCTGATCAGCGCCGCCTTCGGCTGCACCTCCGAGGTCGTCAGCGGCGATGGGCAGGGGGGCAACGGAGGCCAGGGCGGCGGCGCCGTCTGTGCCAAGTACCTCGGCGAGGGCTGCACCCCCGGTACTCAGGTCTCGTGCAACGTCGGGGATGGCGGCAGCACGGCCGTCAACACCGGCTCCGCCCTCTGCCAGGTCCTGCCCAACGAGCCGTGCACGACCACGCTGGGCACGTGCCTCTACCAGGACACCACCAGCAGCACCAGCGTCGGCACGCCCCTGGTGCTCTCGTTCGACGGCGCGCCGGTCGAGTACCTCGCCGATCGGGACCACGCCTTCGACATCAACGGCGCCCGCAGCGTGGTGACCGACTGGCCCACCGCCCGGACTCCCTGGCTCGCGCTCGACCGCGACGGGAACGGAAGCATCGACGACGGCGCCGATCTGTTCGGATCGATGACCGTCCTCTCGGGTGGCGACCGCGCCCCCAACGGCTTCGCCGCGCTGCGCGAGCTCGACGCCGACGGCGACGGGCGCATCACCCCCAGCGACCCGGGCTTCTCCCGCCTCCTCGTCTGGAGCGATCGCGACGGCGACCGCCGCTCCACCGCCGGGGAGCTCGCCCCCGCCGCTGCCTGGGAGCTCCTGTCCATCGACCTCGGCTACACCGTCGACCGCCGCTGCGACGCGCGCGGCAACTGCGAGGTGGAGCGCGCCTCCTTCCGTTACCGTGACAGCGGCGGAGTCGAGCGCACCGGCGCGATCATCGACATTCATCTTGCCGCGCAGCGCTGAAGAGCCCGGCTTCTCACGGGGAGGGCACGGAGCGTTCCTCCTCGCGGCTGACCCAGAGCGCCAGCGCGATGATGGCCGCCTGGAGGGGCAGGCGCAGCCACAGCACCGCCGGCGGGATGGGGGTCATCCCGTCGAAGGTGATGTGGTTCATCGCCTGGTTGAGGTTGGCGGGGAACACCGCGAGGTAGAGCGCGACCAGCCCCAGGCCCGCGGCGCGGCGGGTGCGTGGCACCAGCAAGCCGGCACCGCCCAGCATCTCGAAGACGCCGCTCACCCACACCAGCACGAGAGGCGCCGGGAGCCACGCGGGCACGATGCGGACGAAGGGCTCCGGCTTCACGAAGTGTACCACGCCGACGGCGATCATGGCCACGGCGAGGACGCCCCGGAGGACGGCGCGGAGACGGGGGCGGGGCAGGGGCACGCGGGCTGCGGAAGCTACTGGAGCCGCCCGCCGAGATCGGCGTTGTAGCGGTTGACGAGCGAGGTGCGGTAGAGCCGCGTGGCGACGGCTCCGCCGAGGAGGACGAACCACAGCAGCCGCCAGCCGTTGCCCCAGCCGACCACGAACCACTGGAGCGCGAGCACCACCAGGCTCCCGCCGAAGAGGACGAAGTAGACGGTCTGGAGCTGATCGATCTTCGCCTTCAGGGTGACGCGCTCGGCTTCTTCCATGGCGCGGATGCTACACGCCCCCGGCGCGCCGCCAACCCCCAACCTCCCGGTCACCGGGGCCGGTCCCGCCCTTCGGGCAGCTCCGCGACGAGGGTCGCGCCGTGACCACGCCCGGCGCTCTCGGCGCGGACCGTCCCGCCGTGGGCCTCGACGATGTGGCGGACGATGGACAGGCCGAGGCCGAGGCCGCCCTCGCTCCGCGTCGTCGACGGGTCGCCGGAGTGAAAGCGATCGAACACGTGGGAGAGCTCCGCCGCGGGGATCCCCTTGCCGGTGTCGCGCACCGCGAGCACCAGCCCGCGGCGACCCCGCTCGAGCTCGACCGAGACGCGCCCCCCCGGAGGCGTGAATTTGAGCGCGTTGGAGAGCAGCCCGCGCGTCGCCTGGCGGAGGCGGCGCGCGTCGCCCACCAGCGTCGCGTCGGGGGGCGTGTGGGCCTCGACGTCCACCTTCTTGATCGCGGCGGCATCGCGGATCTCGTCCACGCAGGCCTGCACCAGCGGCGCCAGATCCACCGGATCCATCTCCATGCTCATGGTGCCGGCGGCGATCCGCGAGACGTCGATCAGATCGTCGACCAGCCGCGCCTCGGTCAGCGTGCTGCGGAGGATGACGTCGAGGCCGTGCGCGATCTGCGCCGGGTCCTTGATCTTGCCCGCCCGGAGGAGCTGCGCCCAGCCCAGGATCGGCGTCAGGGGCGTGCGCAGCTCGTGGGCCGCGATGCGGAGGAAATCGTCCTTGGCGCGGCTCGCCTGCTCGGCGGCGGCCTGCGCCTCCTCGAGGGCGGCGCGGGCGCGCAGCGAGGTCACCCCGTGGGCGAGATCCTCGGCGAGCTCGCAGAGGAAGGCGACCTCGGCGTCGTCGAAGGCGTCCTTCTCGGCGGCGTAGATCGCGAGCGCGCCGGTCACCTTCCCCTCGGTGCGCAGCGGGATCGCGAGGACGGAGGCGTAGCCGCGCTGGAGGGCCTCGGCGCGCCAGGGGGCGAAGGCGGCGGTGGTCGCCGCGTCGCGCAGGACGGTGGGGACGCCGGTGCGGACGGCCGTGCCCACCGGCCCGCACCCGCGCACGGTGTCGGCCCAGGTGACGTCGGCGGTCTCCAGGTACGTACCGTCGTGGCCGGCCTGGGCGACGGGGCGCACCATCCTGTGCGCGTCGTGCTCGACCTGCCCGACCCAGCACATCCGGTAGCCGGCGACCTCGACGATGGCCCGGCAGATCTCGCGCAGGAGCTCGCCCTCCTCCCGCGCGCGCACGACGAGCCCGCTGCAGGTGCTGTGCGCACGGTTGGCCCGCTTCACCTTCACGAGCTGGGCCTCGACGTCTTCCAGCGTTGCCATCTCCGCCTCGATCTCTCCCCCCTGGGGCGGAGCCCCTGCCTAGACCCCGGGCCACCGATCGGCGAACGCCACCCGCACGTCGCCGCGCATGGCCATGACGTCGACCGCGGTCCGCTCGCCGACGCGTTCGTAGCGCAGATCGACCTCCCCCGCGCCCACCCGGATGCGGTGCACCTCGACCCAGCGCAGCCACGCGGGCAGCGTCGGGCGGACGATGGCGAGCTCGCGCGCCGCGGCGTCCGGCCGGACGCCGAGGATGGCCTGGAGGAGCATGCTCCAGGCCGTCGCCGCCCAGGCTTGCGGGCTGCACGCCACCGGGTAGCGCACCGGGACGCCGAAGGCGCTGCGCGCGAAGCCGCAGAAGAGCTCGGGCAGGCGGTAGGAGGGGAAGTGCTGCGCCGCCTCGAAGAGCCCGCCCGCGATGGCCACCGCGGGCGCCTCGTGTCCGTGGCGCTTGAGGCCGAGCGCGATCAGCGCGTTGTCGTGCGGCCAGACGGTGCCGACGTGGTAGCCGACCGGGTTGTAGCGGACCTCGCGGTTGGAGAGCGTGCGCACGCCCCAGCCGGAGAAGAGATCCTCGCGCATCAGGCGCTCCGCGACGCGGGCGGCGCGCTCGGGCGGGACGATCCCGCAGACGAGCGCCTGACCCGCGTTGGACGCGACGGCGGCGACCTGGCGCTTCTTCCCGTCCAGGGCCAGGCAGTAGAACCCCTCCGCCGGCATCCAGAACGCCGCGTCGAAGGCCGCGCGCAGCCGGGCCGCCTCCGCGTCGAGGGCGAGCGCGCGCGCGGGATCGCCGAGCGCGCGGAACAGGGCGGCCGCCCCACGCTTCGCCGCGTAGACGTACGCCTGGGCCTCGACCAGCGCGATGGGGGGCTCGGGGAGCGAGCCGTCGGCGTGGACGATGCCGTCGGCCGAGTCTTTCCAGCCCTGGTTGGCGAGCCCGACCGGCGAGCGCGAGCGGTACTCGACGAAGCCGTCTCCGTCGAGATCGCCGTGGTGGTCGATCCACCCCAGCGCCGCCTCCAGGTTGGGCCGGAGCCCGCGCACCAGCTCCAGGTCCCCGGTGGCGTGGTGGAGCTCGGCCAGGAGGATGATCCACAGCGGCGTCGCGTCCACCGTGCCGAAGTAGGGCGCGAACGGCAGCAGGTTGGCTCCGGCCAGCTCGCCGCGCCGGTGCTCGTGGAGGATCTTGCCGGGCTCCTCGTCGCGCCAGGGATCGTCCCTCTGCCCCTGCTCGCGCGCCAGCAGCGCGAGCGTCTGCCGCGCCGTCGCTGGGCAGATCCACAGGTCCGCGAGCGCGGTGATCAGGGTGTCGCGGCCGAACAGCGCCGCGTACCAGGGGATGCCGGCGGCGACGAAGGGGGCCCCGCCGTCGCCGCTGGAGAGCGCCCGGAGATCGGCGCGCGACTGGGCGAGGACGGCGTTGAAGAGCTCGTTGCTGGTCTCCACCCCGGTGACCACCTCGAGCAGCCGGCGTCGATCGCCCGCGCCCGGCGGCGCCGGGGCGCGCGCCGCGGTCTGCCCGGCCAGGGCGCGGGCCTCCTCGGCGATCTCGATGTCGATGGCGACGCGCAGCGACCCGTGCGCGTCGAGCTCGACGCCGTAGCGCGCGGCGCTCCGCGAGAGGTGCTCCGGCGGCGGCTCGAAGCGCAGGCGCGTCGTCCGCCGCAGCCCGTCGCGCCCGTCGTGGTGGAAGCTCACCGCGGCCGCGGAGACCTCGGCCACCACCACCCTTTCATCCCCCGAGGTGAGGAAGCCGCGCACGTCGAAGATGTCCGCGAAGTCCGCGCCGATGCCGACGTCGACGTCGAAGCGCACCGGGAAGTCGTTGAAGTTCTGGAACGTCAGCGCCTCCGAGAGGGAGCGCGGCCGCACCACGCGGTAGCGGCGGATCTGGAGGGTCTCCTTCTCGACGTGCTCGCCCCTGGCGGTGACCAGGGTGGGGTTGGTGAGCAGGTACGTGCCGAGGAAGTGCCAGCGCCCCGACGAGAGCAGGATCGTCGGCCGCAGCCCCGCCACCGCGAGATCGAAGACGCTGAGGAAGCGGGTGTCGCGGTGGTAGAGCCCGAGCCCGTTGGTGTTCCCCGCCGGGACGTTGCCCTCGAGGTCGGAGAGGAGGAAGAGGTCGCCCTCCTTCACCAGCGTCGTGTCGCGGATGTCCTGCGTCCCCATCCGTCACCTCCTCACCCCGGCGGGCACGCCGGGGGGCCGAGCTCGTGCGCGATCGCGTCGAGCAGCTCCGCGATGTCGAAGGGCTTCTCCAGGACGCGCCGCACCTGGGGCGCCCGGAGGACCGCCTCGCGGCCGCGCGCGTGGCCGGCGTACGCGGACACCACGATGACCGGCGTGGACGCGGTCGCCGGCTCTCGACCCAGCTCCGCGAGGACCTGGATCCCGTCCTTCCCCGGCAGCATCAGATCGAGGATGACGAGGTCGGCTGCTTCGCGCTTGATCGTGGCCGCGGCGCTCTCTCCGTCCGGGACCCCGACCACCCGATAGCCCTCCGCCCCGAGGAGGAAGACCTCGAGCTCGCGGGTCTCGGGATCGTCCTCGACCACCACCACCATCTTGCGCCCCGGCACTGCCGCGGAGGGCTCGAGCATGGTCGCCTCATCGCGGGACACCCCGCGCGGGCGAGGGCATTCAAGAACCTTGCCCCCTCGCACCGGTCGCGGAGCGCTCCGGGCGCTCCGCCCGGGTGACGCGGCCGCGCTCGGTCAGCCGCGTTGCGAGCGGCGCCGCGCCAGGTACGCCGCGCCGAGCGCCGCGATCCAGGCCGCGCCGGCCGGGCCGCCGTCGCCGCTCCGGGCCGCCCGGTAGGAGCAGCTGCTGTTCGCCCCCGTGCTGCCGAAGGGATCGCCGGGCGCCGCCCCACCCGTGCCCGCGGTGCCGGTCGCGCCGCTGCCGCCGCTGCCTGCCTGATCGCCGCCCGCTCCGCTGCTGCCGGCGCCGGTGTTGCCCGCTCCGCCGCTGCCCGAGCTAGAGCTGCTGGAGCCGCTCGCCTCGGCCACGACCTGGATCTTGACCTCCAGATCGTCGTCCGGCGGCCCGCCCTGACCCGGGTCGCTGAACCACGCGACGCCGTCCTGCACCACCCCGTAGAACTCGTCGAAGGTCCCCGGCTTGGCGGGCGCGTGGAACGAGAACTTGAACTCGTAGCTCTGCCCCGGCGCCACCGTGGTGCCGCTCGGCAAGCCCGCGAGCCGGCTCGGGCTCAGCCAGTCCGCCCCCGCGAAGGGGCTGGTGCGGTCGCGCGGCTGGGTCGTCCCGATCTTGGTGCTCGAATCCCAGGTCTTGGCCCCGACGTTCTTGAGCGTGAGCGTCGCGGGGAGGACCTGGTTCACCGTCATGGTCATCGTCGTCGAGGCCAGCGGCCACGACTGCGAGACGAAGCTCGCCGCCCAGTCGGGCGCCGCGGCGGTGGCCCCGGTGTAGCGGATGGCGGTGAAGTCGTCGCCCTCGTAGTCGATGTGGATGCTCGACCCGCTCAGCGTCACGGCGCTGGTGAACTCGTGCGCGTACGGCGGGTTGGCCGAGCACCCCGGCTCCTCCAGGAAGATCGCCTCGGAGCCCACCGTGGTCCACTGCTTGAAGAGCACGATGTGCCCCCCCGCGGTGAGGTTGGCGGCGTCCCCGGGCTGGAGGTCGGAGGCCTGGATCACCGTCGAGATGCTGGTGCCGAAGGGCGCGAAGTCGCCGGTGACGTACCCGCCGTCGCCGACCGCCGGAAGGCCCCACGACCAGGTGACGAACCCCGAGCAGTCCGAGCGGTACGCGTTCCACGCCGCGTTGCTCTCGCGATCACAGACGTGCGAGGAGCCCTCCCACGCCCAGCACGAGCTGTCCCCGTCGACCGCGCCGTAGGCGGCCTGGCAGTAGTGCAGATCGGCGGCGACCCACTGTTCCCCGAGGGCGAGGATCGCCGCCCCGGTGATGGCCGAGGTGGCTTCCCCGATGGGCTCGCGCTCCGTCGCCGCGGGGCTCGCCACCGAGCACGCGGGCGCGGCTGCGAGGAGGAAAAGGAGCCCGGAGAGCGTGGCCAGGCCGGAACGGGAGGTCATGGAAGACAAGGCTATTCCAAGGAGCGTGCCGGCGGGCACGGCTTGCGAAAATTGCTGACTTTGCCGGGAAAACGAGGGGGATACCCCCGGGGAAGCCATGCCCCAGGTGGATCGCCGGTGCTCCAGGCGGAGCTGCCAAGGGAAGCTCGTTTCGGTGGCGCGAGGGTCGGGGAGGGCGCCCGAGGGAACGTTCGGGCCTCCGAGGGTAGAACCGGCACGCCGAGGAAATTCCTCGGGAATCGAGGGTCGGAGGGGGTCGACCGAGGGAACTTTTCTGAAATCGAGGCTCGAACGGGGTCGACCGAGGGAACTTTTCTGAAATCGAGGCTCGAACGGGGTCGACCGAGGGAACTTTTCCGAAATCGAGGCTCGAACGGGGTCGACCGAGGGAACTTTTCCGAAATCGAGGCTCGAACGGGGTCGACCGAGGGAACTTTTCTGAAATCGAGGCTCGAACGGGGTCGACCGAGGGAACTTT
>Ga0302279_10001526_pt1 | contig 32737 bp, 28 predicted proteins | sample III_Bog_N3_3_FD_194541 | JGI IMG/M metagenome (GOLD analysis project Ga0302279, IMG submission 194541) | Peat permafrost microbial communities from Stordalen Mire near Abisko, Sweden - III_Bog_N3_3 | ecosystem: Environmental > Terrestrial > Soil > Wetlands > Peat | place: Sweden: Abisko...
GCCAGGATTTTTCATCAATGGCACGTTCGTCAGTGGTGCACAACCAGCTGCGACGTTTGAGCAGATCATCGATCAGGCGCTGTCTGCACCGGGCAAGAAGGCACAGCCAACGCAATAGTCGCCGACGGAGTTCGCTGGGTTCGAGTTGCAGAGGGGAGGCTTCCGATGACCGTGAATCGTGTGGCTATGGTGCTTCGCTCAGCATGGTTCTTGGTTCTGGGCGGGGTTGCGGTGGGCCAGGCTTCTGGACAACTGCCGGCGCTGGCGCCCACTGGCAGCGCTCCCCACGGTGCGGCTTCTGCGCCGGTGATTTATACCAGTCAGGCAAGGCCCGTGCAGCCGCGAGAGGTCTTGTATACGAACGGCCAGCTTGAGATCAATGCAGACAATTCGAGCCTGAGGCAACTGCTGGACGACATTGCACGGAAGACCGGGATGAAGATCACTGGCCAGGTGGCAGACGAGCCGGTCTATGGCAAGTATGGTCCCGCACCGGCTGCGGATGTGCTGGTGAGTCTGCTGGATGGAATGGACAGCAACATGCTGCTGACACAGACGGCGGCAGGCATTCCTGCAGAGCTTGTCTTGACCCCGCGCAACGGTGGCCCGACGGCTGCCAGCCCCGTGGATACGGCTCCTGCAGTTCAGGCGCCCCCACGGTTTAGTCCGGCGAATCCTGCGCCAGCGACTCCGCCGGCGATGATGCCGGTGCCGAATCGTGCGGCGGGCGGCCCTGGAGCGTCGGCTGGAGGAGCGCCGTCGCCGGACGGGTTTATGACGGACCAGCAAAGGGCCGAACATCTTCAGGAGATCCAGGCGATGCAACGCAAGCCCTGGACACCGCAACAGCAGTAGCGGTTGTTGAGCGGTTGCGGAAGGGCTTTAGGGTTTGAAGGGCTCGTCGGCGGATGGGCCGTAGACGCCGGGGACGGGGACGTCGTTGAGCCGGAGGTAGACGCCGAGCTGGGCGCGGTGGTGGATGAGGTGGTTGAAGCACATGTGACGATAGGCGAGCGAGCGCGGGCTGTTGGAGATGACGTGGTCGCCGAAGGAGAACTTCCAGGGCTCGGCGAGTTGGGCATCGGAGAGTCCGGCCAGCGCTGCCCGGCACTCGGCCGCGTTGGCATCGAACGTGGCTAGGGCGGCGTCGCGGGTGGTGAAGGTCATGTCGGGCCACTTGTGGCTGGGATCCTTCATGTCCATGGAGGGGGTGCTAAGGATGGTTTTGCCGAAGACGGGCAGCGTCGCGACGTGCATGGTGAGCTTGCCGAGGGGCATGGACTTGTCATGACACTTGTAGTCGGGATTGCCTTCGGGGACGCTGGCGAGGATCTTGCGGGTCATGGCGATTTCCATGTCGTAGTCCTGGAGGAGGAGTTCGGAAGTGGTCATTGGTGGGCTCCGTTTCAATTCAGTGGATGGACGTGGGTGAAGGAGTTAGCCCCTCAAATGCCTGAGCAGTTCGATCAGTCGCCCCAAGAAAGAGGGGTTCGACGGCGCAATGGCGTATAAGTTAAGGGGACTGCCCTCATCAATTTCCCTTTGAGTGTTCAAGAATGCGGCCCTTTCAGCGTTGCGTTGGTTCATTTCGTCAAGCTCGGCGAGCACCCACTCGAGATCGGTGCGCTCCTTTGGGATCAGCTCAATTACGCGAGCCGCAACCTTTTCCTTCGGGATTCCAACTTGTCCGTAGATATCCTCAATTTCTGCCGTTTTTTTCAGTAACTCTTCTTTCATCAACACAGAGGAGGCGTCTTCTTGAGGTAGCTTGCTGTATTCGTAAGCAAACCTTGCGAAATCGCGTAGAACGGGATCTAAGTCTCGCAAAGCGGCGTCAAGGCTCGAGTTGGAGTCGGAGTCCACAGCTCTGGATTCTAACCGATCCTGGATTCTAGATGCCGGTGATGTTGAAGCCGCAGTCGACGAAGGTAATCTCGCCGGTGATGCCGCTGGCGAGCGGAGAGCAGAGGAAGAGCGCGGTGTTGCCGACCTCGACCTGCTCGACGTTGCGATGGAGCGGCGCGCGGGCGGTGACGGCGTTGAGGATCTGGCTGAAGTCGCCGATGCCGCGCGCAGCCAGCGTCTTGATAGGGCCGGCGGAGATGGCGTTGACGCGGATGTTTTTCGCGCCGAGCGACGCGGCCAGGTAGCGAACGGTGGATTCCAGCGCTGCTTTGGCCACGCCCATCACGTTGTAGTTGGGGAAGACCTTCTCCGCGCCGTAATAGGTGAGCGTCAGGATGGCGCCGCCGTCGGTCATCAGCGGTGCGGCGCCACGGGCGAGCGCAATTAGAGAGTACACGCTGACATCGTGCGCAATGCGGAAATCCTCGCGCGTGGTGAGCAGAAAGTCGTTCTTGATGGCGTCGGCCGGAGCATAAGCGACCGAGTGAATGAGCACATCGATCTTTGGGAAGATGGCGCTGACCTGGGCAAACAGCGCGTCGATCTCGTCGTCGCGGGAGACATCGCAGCGGAACGCGTGGCCAACACCGGTCTGGCCAAGATCGCGGAGCAGCTCTTCAGCTTCGGCCTGCAGCCGGTCCATCTGGTACGACAGCACGATGGTGGCTCCAGCCTCTGCCAACTTCTGCGCGACGCTGTAGGCGATGCTGCGCTTATTCGCGAGGCCGAAGACCACGGCCACTTTCCCCTTCAAATCAATCATCCGTCTCCCTCGGGAAAACTTTCACGACGACAAGGCGCAGGGCAGACCCCGAAGAGGTGGATCGCCGTGACGAAGTCCACTCGGGGCTCTCGCCTCCTGGTTGGCCTGCAGTGAAAGTGCTCCAAGAGTTAGGATACCAGTCGCGCGGGCTGGAAGCACGCCTCGGCAGGCGTTCATGGCAATCGCATTGCAACGAACGTTCACGGAAAAGAGCTTGATTCCTGATTTCTGCGCATGCAGGGTTGATCTTGCCCCCATTGGCTTGAAATCGCGAGGATGCAAGGACCATGGAAACTGCTGCTAACGCTGCAGTGCGGAAGAACCCACCGGCGGGATCATGATGGCGCCCAGCGCTGGTGCGGCCGGGATGCCCTCTATTCGCTCGCTCTCGGGGTCGGCGGTGATGACGCGGCGGCAGTTGCGGCCATCGCTCTTGGCCTGGTAAAGGGCTTTGTCGGCTCGCGCAATGAGGGTGCAGGCGTCGTCGTCAGCGACGGCCTCCGTAATGCCGATGCTGAGCGTGAGCGGCATGCTGCCGGCGAGGTTGCCCAGGTTGTGGACGGCATGGTTGAGTCGCTCGGTTACGTTGAGCGCGACGCTGCTGGGCGTCTGCGGCAGGATGAGGAGGAACTCGTCGCCGCCGTAGCGGCCCAGATAGTCGCGACCGCGAAGGTGGGTGGAGATGGTGTAGGCGACATCGCGCAGCGCGGCGTCGCCGGCTGCGTGGCCTTGAATGTCGTTGATGGACTTGAAGTAGTCGACGTCGATGAGGGCGATCGAGAGGCGGTGCTTGCCGTGCTGCAGGTGCTTGAGCTCGGCAGCCAGTTTAACCTCAATGCCGCGGCGGTTGAAGGCGCCGGAAAGAGAGTCTTTCTGCGACTCGTCGCGGCTGCGGGCGATCAGTTCGCTGCTGGAGAGGACGAGGATGAAGAGTCCGGTCACGCAGACAAAGACCACGCCGATGAGCATCGTGATGGAGCCGCCGCCGTTGCCGTCGAGAAGATCAGCCGGCGCTCCATGGAGGATGGTCATGAAGCCACAGTTGACGGAGACGGCAGCGAAGAAAGCCATGGAAGCGGCGAACGCGCGCATGGTCCTGGGGCTGGGAAAGGTGGGGGACTTGCGAAACAACTCCAGCGCAATCAGACCGCGCACCAATCCGATAGTGACGGAGATGGCCACGATGCGCGGGACCGGGTTCTCCTGGACCTCGCTGTAGTAGAAGAGGATGGCCAGGGAGATGCAGGATACAACCGAGGGCCCCAGCGAGGTCCTGCGGCTGCCAAGGAAGCGAAGGATGCCGCGGTACAGAAAAATGAAGGAACCGAAGATGAAACAATTGGCGACTGTGACCGATAGAAAGTAGGGAATTCTTCCGCGCGACGCCAACAGAAATGTGCCCGGAACACCAAGCAGAAAGCTGAGAGCTATGGTGTTGATCCCGCGCAGGACGGGGTAGGTGCGTTTCATGCTGAAAAAGACAATCGCGAACGCGATGGCCAGCATGCAATCGCACACGATTAGGGTCCGATTGTCCAACCACGACAGAACGTGCATGCGCGCCCAACCTTTCTCGCAATACTAGCCACAAAGCCAATCGCGAAGAAGGGCACTTAAGTTGTATAGGAGTCGGGATTTATGCGGAAGAGCAACGGTTTATGGATGAGTTACTCTCCAGTGAGCCACGCGTATTGCTCGGCGGTGAGCGGCACAACCGAGAGCCGAAACTGGCGAAACAAAATCGACCCATGGAAGACCGGAGCCTCCCGGATTTCGGCCAGCGGCTTCTCGCGCTTCAGGCGTTGACCCGGTTGGATGCGCACGATAGGATTCCTGGGATCGGCGGCGTCGACGGAGACGACCTTGGCCGTGCCGACTGCGGCCTTGCCGACATTGGAGTGATAGATGACGAGCTTGTCGCCCTTCTTCATGTTGCGCAGGGTAAGCAGGGCCTGGTTGTTGGAGATTCCGTCCCAGGTGGTCTCGCCGTCGCGCAGCAGATCGTCGTAGGAGTACTTATCGGGCTCGGTCTTGAGGAGATAGGGCATACGGGTCAAGGTACTAGGTTCCAGGTCCAAGGTACAAGAGAGCGACCTCCGTTCTCAATGGGTGTAGACCAAACCGCCGGCCTTGCCGCTCTAGCCGCCAAGGTCGACGAGCTGAACGCCTTTGACGGGGCGCCCCAGGAAGTTTGAACCCAGGCGCTCGAACTTCTCGACCGAGTCAGTGACGTAACACTCGAAGGTCGCTTCTCCATACGACAACTCACCCATATGGTGCACGGCGCGCTCTACCGAGACCGCCGTGGCCCTGGCCGAGTCGATGACCTCCGCCTCCGATCCTAGCTCCCGCAGACTTGACTGGATGCTGGGGGCGATCAGTGGGTAGTGGGTGCAGCCCAGCAGCACGGCCCGGGGCGTGCCGGCGGCAAGGGCCTCCTGCAGGTAGATGCGAATCACCTCGCGCGTCACAGGATGGTCGATCCATCCCTCCTCCACCAGAGGCACGAGCAAAGGACAGGCTCGCTCCGTCGCGTGCAGACCGTGGGCGGCGCAGCGTGTCCGGTAGGCATGGGATTGCACCGTCGCAGCGGTGGCCAGCACCAGCACGTTAGCGTCCGGATGCCGCTGCCGCGCCGTCGAGACGGCCGGCTCGATGACCCCCGTCACGGGGATGTGGACCGACGCGGCAATCTGTTCCAGCGCCAGCGCGGAGGCGGTATTGCAGGCGACGACCAGGTGGTCCGCGCCGCGCGACTCCAGAAAGCGCGCGCTTTCCACGGCGTAGCGTGCGATGGTGGTCTGCGATTTGGAGCCGTAGGGCAGCCGCGCGGTATCGCCGAGATAGACGTAGTGCGCGCCGGGGATGAGGGGCAGCAGTTCGCGCAGCACCGTGAGGCCGCCAAAGCCCGAATCGAAGACTCCGATGGTGACGGACATTAGCGGGACTCCGGCGCGGAGGAGTTGGTCGCGGTGTTCTGGACCGGGTAGGTGCGGGTCAGGTCGGCGTGGCCGTTCAGGGTGTCGCGCGGACGGCCGTCGACCAGGAAGCGTACCTGAACGACGCGCGGGAAGTTGGCGTAGAGGGTACCGATGATGGACTGCAGGGTGAGCGTCTCCGGACCGATGCCGGAGGGATGGTGGTCGGCAAAGGTGCCATGCAGGTTAACGACGGCGAGTTGTCCGCCGGGGAACTGCGGCTGTGCGTCCTGGTCGTTCGGTGCGCTGTCCGAGGCGGTGGAGGAAGAATCCGCGGCAGACGACGCTGGTTTGGATGTGGAGGATATGGGTACTTGCAGCGGCAGGTCGAGCAGGAACACGTCGTCGATGGCGGGGCCGCTCTCGAGGGGATGGGTGGAGTCCTTGTAGGAGTACTCGGCGATCAGGCGCGCCAGCAGTGCGTGGGCGCGGGCGGTGGGTTCGGCCGGCAGGGCGATCTCGCGGTCGGCGAGTGCGATGGATCCGTCTGCATCGTTGGCCAGCGCCAGGCGAATGGTGCCGCTGGGGGCGTCGACGGGCGCCGTCAGCGGCGTCTCATTGCGGCGGCGGGTCAGCTTCTCGCGGGCCTGCTCACAGCCGTGCAGCATAAAGAGCGCCATCAGCAGGATGGCGGCGGTGAGCACCCAGAAGAGGATGCGCTGGTAGCGGGGAATCATGGCGTCCCCCGGCCGGTGGCCTGGGCACCGATCTGGGCGCGCGCGCGCTCAGCGGCCCGGCCGGCAGCCTCTGCGGCCGCCATCGCCCGAGCGGCTGCGCGGGTCTGGTCCTGGATGCTTGCAGCATCGGGCGCTGGGGTCGCGGTCGCGGTCGCGTGTGGCTCGGCGTGGGTGCGCCAGGTGACGAGCGCTGCGGTCAGGGCGTCCGCAACGTGCTGCTGATAGGCGGAATCGGAGACTGGAGTGGCGTCGCTGCCGGGCACGGCCAGCGGGGACAACTCGATGGCTACCGCCGGGCACATCAGGTTGTCCAGCGGGCGAACCGACGCATTGCCGACCGAGGTGGGAAGACTGGCGGACGCCAGGGCCGAGTGCAGCTCCCCGGCCAACTGGAGGCTTTGGCGGACGGAGGCGGACTGGGCCATATCCCAGGGTGTGGGGACAAAGGTGGGGGAAAAATCGGCGCCGGCGTCGTCCGCGGAGGCGGGGGGCTGGAGCGACGAAGTATAGATGTGGACGCCTGAGCCAGTGCCGGTGGCGTGGATCACGATGCAGGCCACGGCATGAGCGCGGTTGGCAGTCTCCGCACGATCGTCGGTGGAGAGCGCCGCGGGCACGTCGGCATCGCGGGTGGAGATCACGGTGAACCCGGCCGCAGTAAGGGCGGCACGCAGTTTCGCCGCTACCGCCAGGGTGACGTCCTTCTCCAGCAACTGGTCGCCCAGGGTTGCGCCGGCGTCGGTGCCTCCGTGGGCCGGATCCAGCACCACGAGGTTGTGGTTCATAGTGGAGGTTGCCGCAGAGGCAGGCGGCGCCTGCAACTGGGCGCGAATGGAGACCACAGCCACCGCCGCGCCCGCCAAGATGGCGAGCAGGACGGCGGCGGAGGTGCGGAATGGCATCAACGGAGTGGGTTCGAAGCAGTTTGGGGCCGGTCAAGCGGGAATGCCTCAGTCCAGCGCATAGATGGCGAGTCCGCTGAGCAGCTTTGGATAGAAGTCGGTCGACTTTTGCGGCATCACGTCGCCGGAGAGTGAGACATCGCGCAACTGATCGAGCGTGATGGGTTTGATGAGGAACGCGACATCGGCATTGCCGGAGTGCACCTGCTCGATAGCTTCCGCCGCCTCGCGGATGAAGCGGACGTTGCCCAGCTTGGTGATAGTGTCCTGCGACAGGCCGAGGATGCGGTCCAGAAGAATGCTGTGGAGCTGGACCACGTCAAGCTGGGCCTGGCGTACCGGGATGCCGGGCAGCGCGGCCTGGACGGCCTCCGGCTTGGCCTGCAGCAGGTAGTTGCCATCGCGGGTGACCACAAGAAATGCGGTGCCCTGCGATGCCGTGAGCGGCGCCAGGTCGGCGGACGCAAGCGGCTGCGCGGTAAAGAACGGCTCCGCCTGGGCCAGGAAGTTGGCCGTGTTGAAGTCTTTGAGGCCGAAGACGACGCGGTGCGTGGGCAGGATGGTGATGCCCGGCGCGTCCATGTTGACGAAGGTCATCATCATGGCTGCCTCCGGGAACGGCGGCGCGGGGATGTGGCCGGCGCCAACCTTCTCGTCCGGATCCAACGGCTCGTTGAGCGGCAGCTTGAGCTGTGCAGAGCGCTCTTTCGCATAGGCTACGGAGGTCTCGTAGCGATGGTGACCGTCGGCGATGATGAGTTTCTTATTGGCCATCGCGGTCACGATCAGGTTGATGAGGGATGGGTCGGTGAGCTTCCACACGCGATGTATGACGCCGTACTCATCGGTGATGGCGAGATCGGCCGGGCGGGAGTCCTTGCCGTCCTTGCCCACGCCGAAGATGAGCTTCTCCGCGCTGAAGCCGGGGTCGGAGTAGAGCATGTAGATCTGCTCGCAATAGGCGCGCGTGGCCTTGAACAGCGCCAGGCGATCCGACTTGTGCTTGGGGAAGGTCTGCTCGTGGCGGAAGACGACCTTCTCGGTGTAGTCGTAGAGGTGCCCGAGGGCGATGAAGCCGCGGCGCTCGCGGACCTCGTTGCTGTGGGGCACCGTGTAGGTCTGGGAGTAGCCGTAGAGCGCCGGCTCCGCCTCCTCGGCCAGGATGTGCTCGGCGCGCCAATCCTTCAGGCACTCGGCGGCACGGGTGTAGCAGTTGCTGGCCTGCTCGCCTGCGGGCAGGAACTCCTGCGGCTCGGTATCGCCGGGTTCGCGCTTGCCCAGGATGATGCGGATCAGGTTGTACGGGCTGCGCTCGTAGTAGCGCTGCTGCATCTCGGGCGAGATCTTGTCGTAGGGCTGAGTGACGACGTCCTCCATCTGGACGCGGGACGTATCGTAGCGAAGTGCGCGGAATGGGTAGATGCGGGCCATGCTCGGTCTGGGTTCTCCTGAAAGGGTCTGATTCGATTGTACGGGGAGGCGATGTGCATTCCGGTGACAAAGCGTGCAGTCCCCGTCAGTTTGGGACGTAGGCGTCGAAAGTGCCCGACGAGCGCAGGTAGTGGTAGTTGCGGAAAGCCTCGCGGAAGCCGGGATCGCGCAGAAACCAGGCAAGCAGATCGTCGTGCCGGTCCTCCAGCACCTGGCAATGGACGGCGGGGTCCTGGCAGCGCTCCACCAGCACCAGCCGCGGCTGCCAGCGGACAAAGTCCTGGAGCATGGCCGCGTGCTGCAGTTGCTCCAGTTCGGCCAGGCGCGGCGGAGGCAGCCTGCGGTCGCCGCTCTCGCCGCGAAGGATGGCGGGCAGCATCCACAGGTGCGGGTAGCGCTGCGCGAGGGTCAGGTTGAACTTGAACGCAGGGGGAACGGTGTAGTCGAGCGTGGTGGTGAGCGTCGCGACCGGCGCTCCCGGCGCCAGACCGGCGTAGAAGGCCGGGTCGGGCGTGTCGATGGGAAAGCTGCGCGCCGCTGTAAACGGATAGCCGGCGAAGTGCGTAGTCAGCGCCAGTGCCAGCACGGTCAGTCCGGCCGCTGCTTTCGGCGCCCAGGCGGGCGTGGCCACGCGGAAGGCCTGCGCTGCGTCCACGGCCAGCAGTGTGAGGGCAAGCGAGAAGAAGCTGAGCGCGGGAAGCTGCTGATAGTACCATCCGGTGCCCTGCAGATAGTAGGCGAAGGTGCCGGCAATTCCAGCCGCGATGAGCAGGGTGACAAGAGGAGAAGGGGAGCGCCGGCCGGTGGCGAAGAACGCTGCCAGGGTGATGGCGGCCAGGATGTGCAACTGGATGGATTCGCCTACCAGTTGCGGCCAGGTGAGGTGGCCGAACGCCCAGTAGGTGGAGCGCAGCACCGGGATGACCTGGGTGAGGTAGTCGGCAGCAAAGTGACGGATGGCGACCAGGTATGCGAGCCCGACGGACACGATGGCGAGCGTTTCCGGCCGGAGCATCCGGCGGACACGACCGCGGGCGCGTAGGGCCAGCAGGGTCGTCTCCACGGCGATGGGAAGCAGAACTTCGTGCGGCTTCAGGGCGATTCCAATGCCGGCGGCCAGCCCGATCAGGACAGCCAGCGACGCGGGCAGCGGACGGCCCTTTGCATCCAACGCTGCGGCCAGAACGTATGGAAGACACAGGAGAGCGAGTATATGGTCGCGTTGGCCGAAGTCGCGTGCGGGCAAGCCCGCGAACACCACGACGAAGGCGAAGGCCAAGGCCCACAGCGTGGTCTTGTCCGTCCGCGGGCGCAGGGAACGGAAGAGCCTGAGCGAGACGGCAGCGACTCCGGCCTCCAGCGCGACGACCAGGAGCTTGCCCACGGCCGTAGGCGCCAGATGCAGCCAGCCGGACAGGCTCTCCGGCAGCATCGATATCCAGACGATCAGGGGCGGGTTGGACTCAAACAACTGCGGGCCGTAGAGCCTGGCTCCGTGAAGCACGAGCCGCGCCATGTAGAGGCACCACATCTGGTCGTGGCCTGCGGCGGGCAGCAGCGCCATCAGGCAAGCCATTCCGGCGGCGCCCACAGTGAGGATTGCAAAGGTGCGAGCGCCGGGGCCGCTATCCTTCCCGTCGCGTGCCGAGTCAGAAGTGCTGGGTGTAATCTTCTGGTCTGCGCCGGGCGCTGCGGCCTGCTGGCCGGAAGCGTGCATCAAACTCTCCAGCCTGGATGCGTACGCGGAAACGCCAGGATGAGAGAAGATAGAGGTCTCGTGAGCGACATGGGTTCCATTATCCGGCATTCCGCGAGACGCACGATACGGGGCGGGCTGGAGGCCTGGACCCGGACGGCGCTGGCGCTGTGCCTGGCGGTCTTCGCGCTGGCTGCGTTGACGGCGCGTTGCGGCGCGCAGGAGAACCCGCTGGGCAATGTCGATACGCCGCAGGCCCCGCCGAAGCCGAAGACACCGGAGGAGTTGAAGCCTGTGATTGAGGGTTCCGGCAACGTGACGGCGCAGGCAACCTCGCACCGCGATGCCCGGCTGCGGGTGGACGTGAACCTGGTGCAGGTTCCCATGACCGTGACCGACCCGATGAACCGCCTGGTGACCGGGCTGGAGAAGGAGAACTTTGCCCTCTACGACAACAACATCGGCCAGACGATCCGGTACTTTTCCAGCGAGGACGCGCCGCTGACAATTGGCGTTATCTTCGACCTGAGCGGAAGCATGTCGTCGAAGTTCGGGCGCGCACGCAAGGCGCTGACCGAGTTCCTGCGTACGTCGAATCCGCAGGACGAATTCTTTGTGGTCGGCTTCAACGACCGCCCGTCGGTCATTGTGGACTATACCTCCGACCCCGACGATGTGGAGGCGCGGATGGTGATGCTGAAGCCGGAGAATCGGACTGCGCTGATCGACGCGGTCTATCTGGGGGTCGACCATCTGCGCCAGGCGAAGTACGAGCGTAAAGCGCTGCTGATCATCTCCGATGGTGGCGACAACCGCAGCCGCTACACCGAGGGCGAGCTGCGCAAGGTGGTCCGCGAGAGCGATCTGCAGATCTACTCAATCGGTATCTTCGACAACTACGCACCAACCTCGGAAGAGGTGGCTGGCCCGGACCTGCTGAAGGATATCTGCGAGATGACCGGAGGGCGGCTGTTCAACGTGGGCAGCGATCTCAGCGATCTGCAGGACATTGCGACGCGCATCTCACAGGAGCTGCGCAACCAGTACGTCGTCGGGTACACGCCGTCCGATGTAGTGCACGATGGGAACTGGCGTAAATTGAAGGTGAAGCTTCTTCCGCCGCCGGGACTTCCGCAACTGACCGTCCATTTTCGCCAGGGATACTATGCACCTTCGGAATAACGACTATCTTCCTGGCATCTGCTTGCGCGTGGCGGGGTATTGGCTGCTCGCGTTCAGCACGGGTCTGGCCGCGGCGAAGTCGCCTGCAATGGCCCAGCCGCCGGCCGTGAGCGTGCCCACGGGGACAACGATTGCACAGCCGCCGCTGGATGTGGACCGCGATCCGGTGCCCTCGCCCGATCCTGATCCGGCGGCGCAGCCGATTGGCGATCAGCCGCCGGTACCGCTGGCGTCCATCTCGCGCGGTGCGGGTGGGCGATATACGCTGCACGAGGATGCGTACGAGGTCCGGCTGAATGCGTCGGTCTTCGACCAGTCCGGCCACAGCATCCAGACGCTGGACAAGGACGCCTTCCACGTCTACGAGGACGGTGTGCCGCAGGCACTTGCCAGCTTCCGGCATGAGGATCTGCCGGTGTCGCTGGGCATCCTCATCGACAGCTCGGGTTCCATGTACGACAAGCGCGCCGCGGTGGATGAGGCTTCTCTGGACCTGGTGAAGCTGTCCAATCCGGAGGATGAGGCGTTCCTGGTGGACTTCTCCTGGGAGGCGTTCATCGACCAGGACTTTACCTCGGACATCAACAAGCTGCAGCAGGGGCTCAGCTACATCAAGTCCTCGGGCGGCACGGCGATCTACGACGCGCTGGTGGCTTCCGCGGATTACCTATCCAAGAATGCGAAGCATCCCAAGCAGGTACTGCTGGTGATTACGGACGGCGAGGACAATGCTTCCAGTGCGACGCTGGAGGCCGCGATCCGGCGCATCCAGGATTTCGACGGGCCGGTGATCTACTCCATCGGCCTGCTGTTCGGAGACGACACCTCCAAGAGCGAGTCGCGTACAGCGCGGCGCGTGCTGGAGACCCTCTCCGAGGAGACCGGCGGCCAGGCTTACTTCCCCAAGTCGGTGAAGGATGTGGACGCAATCGCCAAGGAGGTTGCGAACGACATCCGGACGCAGTACACGATTGCGTATCACTCAACGAAATCGCCCGCGCTGGGCGGATATCGCCGGGTGCATGTGGATGCCAAGGAGAAGGGCTACGCCAAGCTGTCGGTGCGGACGCGCAGTGGGTACTATCCGCGGGTGTCGGGTGCGGCGTCGGGACAGGGTGCGACGGATACGGCGAACCCGTAGGGCACACGGACTAAAAGGACAGCGACAGCAGCTTCTCCCAGACCTCAGGCGTGACCGGCACACCGAGCTTGAGATTTTCTGCGCGCAGGTGGAGCGTCTGTTCGCCGGGGTAGCGGACGGGCTTAGCGGGATTGATAGGCTCGGCTGCGCGGAGCGACGCGAGGATGCCGTCGGCGATGCGGTCAAGCTCTGCCGGAGCAGCGAAGCTGGAGGGGTCGATGGCGAGGAAGATCTGGCTGACGCCCGATTCCTGGGTGGGCACCTGCGGAATCTCGTGGGAGGCGCGACCGCCGGAGAGCATTGCGGCGAGCATGTCCAGCACCAGCGAGAGGCCGGAGCCCTTCCAATAGCCGATGGCGAGTGCGCGTTTGGAGGCTTCGATGGCTGCGGGATCGGTGGTGAGGTTGCCGCCCTGGTCGTAGCCCCCCGGAACTGGAAGCTGCACGCCGCGGGCGGTGTATGCGGAAAGCGCGCCGAAGGAGAACTGCGACATTGCCATATCCAGCACGACGTGGGCACCGTGGGGGCGGGGAACGGCGATGACGAGCGGGTTGTTGCCTACGGTGGGAGCGGCCGCTCCCCACGCGGGCAGGTTGGCCAGCGTGTTGGTCCAGCAGAGGGCGAAGACTCCGGCGTCCGCGGCGAGCCAGCCATAGCTTCCGCCGCGCATCCAGTGGTTGGTATTGGCCAGGGCCACACCGCCCAGGCCGTGTTCGCGGGCCAGAGCGATGGCGCGCTGCATCGCGGCGTGGGCGTTCAGGTTGCCGGGACCAAGGTTGCCGTCCCAGCGCTCCAGTGCGCCCGGGCCCGCGACTTGAGTGGGGGAAGCGGTGACGTCGATGCAGCCGTTGGCAACCATCTCGGCAAAGCGGGGGAAGCGGTCCAGGCCGTGGGTGTAGACGCCGTCGCAGGTGGTGTCTGCGAACAGTCGCGCGCACAGGGCGGCACGATCGCCGCGCAGGCCTAGATGCTCCATGGCGTGGAGCAGGGCTTCGTACAGGTCGTTATAGGGAACTCGCAGCATCTTTGCGCATGCTATCAGGGGTTGACTTGCGCCGGCAGCGCGGGTTGAGGCGGAGTGGCGGCTGGGCTCAGCTTCCAGAGCTGGACCGGGAATGTGGTGTCGTAGGCGCTGGAGCGCAGGCTCCAGCCGATGAATCTGTTGTCTACGCTATCGATGAGGACTGCGTCCGGTTGCGGCTGCTCACCGATAAAGTACTGCGCGCCCTCGGACTGCGCCCAACGCAGCAACTGGCCGGGCGCGTTCTGGTATGGGATCGCCCCGGGACGGGTGATTCCGCCGGTATCGACGATAGGGTGCTCGGAGACGAAGGCGATCTCGCCGATGCTATAGACGGCGACCGGGGCGTCGGGCGGGAGCTGGTTGTGCAGGAACAGTGCGAGGTCGCGGATGGCCAGGCAGTTAAGCGCCTTATTGCGGAGGAACGGCCGGACAATAAGGATGCTGGAGGCGGCGGCCAGCAGCAGCGCCAGGACGTACACGGTCCTGCCGGCACGACGCGAAGCGGCAAATGTCGCGGCCAGAATAACGACCGTAAGGCCCGGCGCGGTCACCAGGATGTAGCGCGTCTGCACGTAGGTGTGGTTGGCGACGTAGAAGGCGGTGTTGATGAGCGCCCACGCGATGAAGAGCCATGCGGCGAGCGGAAGGTCGCGTGAGCCCTGCGACGGCTGGAAGGCCGAGGCGATGGCGCTGCGCAACGAGCGGCGCACGGACGAGGCATGCAGCAGCAGCACGGCGATGCCGGCAACCAGGCCGCAGAGGATCAGCGGGAAGCCGAAGGAGTATATCTGCGCGAGGTGCAGCACGACCGAGTCGGACGGCGCTGCGCGCTTGGCGGCGTTGGTGTTGGGCAGCAGGTGGCCGAAGTTGTGGAGCGAGTAGAGCATCCATCGCGCCAGTGGCGCGCACAGCAGCACGGCGCCGGCGGCGAAGGTGGCTGGCCTTGCCGGCGACTTGGGCAGACGAAACCACTGCGCCAGCAGCGGCAGCGCAAGCAGGGCGGCCAGGAAGGCCATCTCCGGCCGCACCAACGGGGCGATGCCGGCAAGGAGGCAAGCGGTCAGGAAGCTCTGCGTCGAGGGTGTGGCGCGGGCGGCGGCAAGGACGGCGAAGCATGCCAGGCCGGCGGCGGCGAACGCTTCCATGCCGGAGAAGAGCCAGTAGCAGGTGTAGGGATTGACTGCGACCAGCAGCACCATGGCGGCGGGGAAGAGCGCCGAGCCGGGCAGGGAGAGCGATTGTGCCAGGCGGCGCGCGAAGGCGTAGGTCCCACTGAACCCGACGATTGCGCCGAGGACAGCGAGGACTTTGCCGGCGAGCAGCCAGTCCGGGATGAGCGCGTGCATGGCGACCAGCAGCATGACCCACAGCGGCGAGGTATCGCCCGCGACGACGTGGCCGTTGAAGGCGAAGCCGCGGCCGGTCGCAAAGCTGCGGGCGAACTCCAAGTGGATGTAGGCGTCGTCTTCCCAGTAGTGCCAGGCGTGGACGAACCAGCAGGCGCACCAGAGGACAGCGACCGCCAGCAGCAGCGACTGCGCTAGGCTGGAGGTGCCTTTGGTCGAGTTGTCCTGGGAGAGCATCGGGTGGCAGTAGAGTCGATTATAAGGCGCTGCAGCGGGGCGGTTATTCTGGACAGCATGCGGTCTTTCCTGGAACTGGAACATGTCAACGTGGCGCGCGGCGAGACGGTGGTGCTGCACGATGTGAACCTGACGATCGACGAGGGCGAGCATGTCGCGATCCTGGGGCCGAATGGCTGCGGCAAGTCGACCCTGATCAAGACGATGACGTGCGAGTGCTATCCGCTGGCGCTGGATGGGACGCGGGTGAGCATCTTCGGGCGCGAGCGGTGGGACCTGATCGAGCTGAAGCAGCGGCTGGGTGTGGTGTCTCCGGAGCTGCCGGGCAGGGCCACGCTGAAGACGACTGGGCGCGATGCCGTGCTGACGGGGTTCTTTTCGAGCTCCACCTTGTGGCCGAACCTGACCGTAACCGAGTCCATGCGGGAGCGGGCGGAAGAGGTGCTGGCGCTGGTGGGAGCAATGGCGATCGCGGACAAGCCCGTGGGCGAGATGTCCGCCGGGGAGCAGCGGCGGGTGATGATTGGGCGCGCCCTGGCGGGTTCGGGGACAAGCGCCGGAAGCCAGATGCTGCTGTTGGATGAGCCGTCGAATGCGCTGGACCTGGCGGCGCAGCAGGGCTTGCGGACGATGCTGCGCGGACTGGCCCAGCGCGGAACGGGGATTCTGCTGATCACGCACCATATTGCGGACATTCTGCCGGAGATCGAGCGGGTGATCCTGATGCGCGCGGGGAGGATTGTGGCGGATGGTACGAAGTCCGCGCTGCTGGCGCCGCAGGCGCTGAGCGAGTTGTTTGGGGTGAAAGTGCAGGTGACGGAGCGGGACGGCTTTTTCCACGCGTCGTAAACTGGCGGGTCGTAGACTGTGGGGGTGCGGGCTCGTTCGGGTGCGGTGTCGGCGGCGGCAATGGTAGGGACGATGGCGGTGGGGCTGGCCTTCCGCTATGCGCCGTTAGGATTGCCGGCGTTCTGGGTAAAGTATGGTGGGTCAGCGATGTGGGCGCTGATGATCTACTGGGTGATTTCGACGGCGCTGCGGCGGGTGGGGCCTGTGCCGCTGGTGCTGTTGGCGGGGACGATTGCGACGGCGGTGGAGTTCTTCAAACTGTACCGGTCGCCGGGGATGGATGCATTCCGGGGGACATTGCCGGGGATTCTGCTGCTGGGGCGGTACTTCTCGTGGCGGGACATTGTGGCGTACTGGGTGGCAATATGCATCGGGGCGTGGGTGGATTCGGCGCTGCGTACGCGGGAGTGGCAGCGGATTTGATGGCGCTTAGCGGGGGATGTCGATGGGGGGCGCCTGGCCGTTTTGTTCGGTCTTGGCCGGCGGATGCACTTTGAACCAGGCAGCCTGGGTGGCGGCCAGTTCGGTGGCGTCTTCGCGGAGGTCCCGGGTGGATTCCAGGGCCAGTTTGCGGGGGACTTCGTAGGCGTCGCCAGCGGGGATGGACTTGAGTGCGGTGGCCCAGCGATCCGTGGCGTCGAGGATCTTGGGAAGGGCCTTGCGGAGATCGAGGTGGCGCGCGCCGTAGTCGTCCAGGTTGTCGGAGAGCTCGTCGGCGATGGAGGTGAACTGGTCGAAGAGCTCGCGGGTATCCTCCTCGCGGCCGGGGCGGCGGGGTTTGGCGTAGAGGTCATGGAGTTCCTGGGTGCGGAGGTCGAGGAATTTGACGAAGAGCAGGACGCAGTCCGTGGGGACATAGCGTGAGTCGCGGACCTGCTCGACTTCCTTGTCGGTGAGGGCGGATTGGGGGATCTGAGCGTGAAGGGGAAGCGCGAGCGACGCAAAGACAATAAGGCCGAGGATAAAGAGGAGTGCCGTGCGGCGCGGGAGAATCGGATAGCGCAAAGAGACCTCAGAAGCTCAGGGCGAAAGCCGCCGGAAAGGCGGCAGATTGTGAAGGGTTGAATTCTAGTGAGCGAAGACCTGGGCGAGAAGGTCGTCGTTGACCTGGTTGAGTTGCTTGAGGGTCTCCTGGACGGTCTGGCGGTCGTCGTCGGAGACGAGGTGCAGGTACTGGGCGAGACGGTAGGTGGTGTGGTGCATCAGCTCCTGGGCGTCCTTCAGGCGCTTGGTATCGTGCGCGAGGTTGAGTTGGATGAGGTGGGCATAATGGTTGACCTGCTTGAGCGTGGAGGTTGCCGCGTCCGTGTCGCCGCTGGAGAACTCCTTACCAGCTTTCTCAGTCATGCTGTGGACGATCTGGGTGTAGAGGAAGCACTGCTCGCGGGGACTGGCCTGGCTGGCACGCAGTTCGAGCTGGGCCAGGCCGTCGGCGGTGGGTATGGTCTCGTCGATGGCGGCGGCCTGGGCGGGGATGGCGAGCCAGAGCGTGGAGAGCAAGCCGATGGAGGCGAGTCGCAGGGCTGTGGCGTGGCGGTGGGGAAGGCAGTGGAAGGAACGAAGGATCAAGCTCATGAGTCACCTCGAGGTGATCTTGCGCTTACTTCGTGTGTTGGAGTTCGACGAGCCGTTTGCGGGCTTGCGACTCCTGATCGGGGAATTTCCCCCCGGCTGCATCGAGGAACTGCTTGTACAGCGCTACTGCATTCCTGGTTTGATGCAAATCGTCGTTCGCCGTCGCCTCCAGGAACAGGGACGAGGGCGAAGGTTGCTGGACTGTAGCACGTACAGCCAGCGCTTGCAAGGTGGTTCTTGGGTCGTCGATCTCGGAGGCGGCGAAGGCGAGGCGGGTGGCGGCGTCGCCGAAGGCGTCTGGGGTGGGGAACCCGGCGGGGTTGGTGATCGCCTGCTTGAGCAGTTTTTCAGCTTCGGCGGGGCGGTGGAGGCTCAGCAGGGCCTCGGCGCTGGCGTCGAGCAGAGTGGGGTCGGGGTGGTCGCCGGAGCCAGCGATGAGGGAGGCGTAGAGCGCCTCAGCCTGGTCGGCGTGGTCCGCCTCCAGGTAGACGCGGGCGAGAACGCGTGTGATAGCACGGTCGTCGGGGTGGTCGGCGTGGAGCTGGACCAGCATGGGTGCGGCGCGGATGGCCTTGGTGGGGTCGCCGGACTGGAGGTAGGCCTGGGCGAGCTGGGCCGTGAAGGTGGGGTTTCCGGGATGCTGGACGAGCGCGGTAGTGAGGATGGCCTCAGCGTCCGCGAGGTGGTGCTGGGCCAGCAGGATGTGGGCGAGAGCGGCGGTGACCTGGGGGTCGCCGTTGGCGGCGGGCAGGGCGAGATAGCGGCGGTAGGCCAGCTCGGCAGCGGGGAGATCGGCGGAGGCGTCGGCGATCTGGGCGGAGAGGAGGATGTCGTCGGGCTGCTCCGGGGTCAGGCGGACGGCGGCGAGCAGCTCTGATGTGGCCGCGGCCAGGTCCGGGGGCGTGGACTGCTGGTCGAGCTTGGCGAGCGCGCGGTAGGCGCGGGCTTTCAGGGCTGGCTCGATGTCCGGGAGGGCGAAGGCGAGCTCGAGCTGGGTGCGCGCCTCGGCGACGCGGTTGGTGCGGGCCAGCAGCAGGCCCAGGCCGACGTGCGGCGGTGGGAAGAGCGGGTTGGCGTCGATGGACTTGCGGTAGCAGGACTCTGCCGTGGGCGCGGTTGGGTCCGTGGGGGCTGGTGCGGGAGAATTCGATTCCAGGGCTTCCAACGTGAGTCCGAGGTCGTAGAGGACCTGCGGGTTGTTGGGGGATTTTTGGTTGAGGTCGGTAAGCAGCTTGAGGGCAGCAGCGAAGTCGCCGGCGGTGAGGGCGTCGTTGGCCTGGACCGCGAGGGCGGCCTGCGGGGAGGGTTCGGTGTCCGGATGGGAGAAGTCCTGTGCGCGGACGCTGGCGGCGAAGAGCAGCGCGACGACCAGGGTCGGCAGCATGAACCAGCGGGTGAGCAAGGGGATGCGAGGGGAGGTCGTAGACGGGTTGAGAGCGGCACCGGGCATGGGAGAACGACGTGCGGAGCGCGGGGAGGCAAGCGCATCCGGGTATTAAACGAGAAGGCCCGGCACTACGCCGGGTCTTTCGCAATGCTTCGATTGTAGCAGGCGGGGAGGTGCTGGGTCGCGCTGCACAGAGCGCAGCGGGAAGCGTACAGTGGTTCTGCTTCGCTTCAGTGTGCGAGGTCATAGTGGCGTGAAGCGGGTCAAATTCTGTGGAAGCAGGGAACAAGCGATGAATCGATTTGCCGTGGTGTTGGGTTTGGGATTGTTGCCGATGGCGTGTGCCGCGCAGGGTATGAATTGCAGCATGCAGGGGTACAAGGCCGTGGACGGCGTGACCGCCGTGGCGGCGCGCGGAGGGGTGACGCTGACCTGGCAAGGTGAGTCGCAGCAGGAGCTGCGGGCGGCGTTTGCACTGCGCGATGGGCAGCCGGCGGTGGCAGAGCTGGCCGCGCGCAAGCCGGGCGGCGCGTGGGTGGAGCTGGGGAAAGATCTGACGCCGCAGTTTGAGGTGACGACCGGCAAGCGGAGAATGTCGAAGACGGAGAAAGACATTCTGGTGCGGCTGGGCAAGGACACTCCGGAGAACGAGGAGCGCTACAAGTGGAACGTCTTCTGGGATGCGCCGCTGGCGGTTCCCGGATTGGACGCCAGCCACCTGGTGGGGCCGGCGAAAACGAACGACGAGATTACGCGCGCTAAGGTCAGTTACAAATCCGGCGTGTGCACGGTGAAGTCGGACGGCGACCAGGTGAGCGTGACCTTCGACGGGCTGAGCCTGGGGCTGTTTGCGGGTGATTTGCAGTTTACAGCGTTCAAGGGGTCGAACCTGCTGCGGCAGGAGGCACTGGCAAGCACCAGCGCCAAGGACGTGGCCTTTATCTATAAGGCCGGCCTCAAGGGATTCGCGACGGCCAACGAGAGCAAGGTGGTGTGGGAGGACACATCGCAGGTCTGGCAGGAGCAGGATTTTGGCGGCGACACCAACCAGGCCCCGGTGAATGTGCAGGCGCGCAACCGGCTGGAGATTCTTGACACAGGGGCGGGCTCACTGGGGATATTTCCGGCGCCGCACAAATTCTTCTTTGCCCGCGAGAACGAGGTCAACCTGGGATATGTGTACTACCGCAAGGACTCCGACAGCTCGTTCTCGCTGGGCGTGATGCAGCCCGAGAGAGGCGAAGGCTACAAGCCCTGGGGCGTAAGCGATGAGGTGTGGAAGCACCGGTCGCAGACCGCGCGGAACCAGGAGCTGAACTATGCGCTGTATAACGCGCCTCCGGGCACGGTGCAGCGGATGGCCGTGTACTACTACCTGAGCGCGGCGGGCAGCCACGCGACGCAGCAGGCGGTGCTGGCGTATACGCATGGGGACACGTACAAGCCGGTCGCGGGATTCAAGACGGTGACGGGGCACTTCCATCTGGAGCTGAACGAGATGGTGCGCGATCGCGGGACCTCGGACTTTCAGCCGACGTGGGTGCCGGTGTTTCGCGGGCTGGGGATCAACGTGGTGTACCTCGGAGACTTCCATGACGACTCCGACCAGCACGACCCGGGACCAAAACGCCTGCCGGAGCAGAAGGCCTACTTCGAGGCGGCGCGCAAACTCTCCGACAAGAACTTCCTGGTGATGCCGGAGGAAGAGGTGAACTCGTACTTCGACGGGCACTGGTACCTGATGACGCCGAAACCGGTGTACTTTACGCACTCGGCCGCGGGCGAAAAGGGGCGGCCGTTCGAGGAGGATGTGCCGGGCTACGGGACGGTGTATCACATCGGCTCGGCGGACCAGATGTTCAAGATGGTGAACGAGACGGGTTCGATCATGTGGACGGCGCATCCGCGGACCAAGAGCTCGGCCATCTTTCCCGACATGTACCAGGACAAGGATTTCTTCCTGAGCGACCGGTGGATCGGCGGGTCGTGGGAGTCGTTGCCGGCGGACCTGAGCCAGGCGCGGCTGTGCGAGGTGCGGTGCTTTGGGCTGAACGACGAGATGAGCAACTGGGCGCCGAAGCCGAAGTTCATGCTGGCCGAGGGCGACACCTACATGAAGCGGCCAGACGACGATACCTATCCCTTCCTGGCGATCAACTACGTGAAGATGGACAAGGTTCCACTGTGGAACGAGAGCTGGGCGCCGGTGGTGGAGGGCCTGCATGAAGGGAACTTCTTTGGCACGACGGGCGAAATTCTGTTCCACGACTGGAAGATAGAGGGCTCGGGCGCGAAGAGCGTCTACACGGCGAACATCGAGTACACCTTCCCACTGGAGTTTGCGGAGGTGGTATGGAGCGATGGGACGACGGTGGACCGCAAGATCGTCAGCCTGACGGATACGACGGCGTTCGGGACGAAGACGCTGCGGATTCCGTTCGACGCGACGGGGAAGAAGTGGGTGAGGCTGGCGGTATGGGATGCGGCCGGAGACGGAGCGTGGCTGCAGCCGGTGCTGGTGAAGTGAGGAGGAGTCCCTCACGCTTGTCATTCTGACCCTGAGCGAAGTCGAAGGGGAAGGGTCAGGCGATTGCGGCAGTGACAAGCGCCTGGGCTTCGGTCTGGATTCGTTTGAGGTGGGCTTCGCCGTTGAAGGATTCGGCATATATCTTGTAGACGTCTTCGGTGCCGGAGGGACGGGCGGCGAACCAGCCGTTTTCCGTGGTCACCTTGAGCCCGCCGATGGGGGCGTGATTGCCTGGGGCTTCCGTCAGGATCGACGTGATCGCTTCGCCAGCGAGTGTGGTGGCAGTGACCTGCGCGGGCGAGAGTTTCGCGAGCTTGGCCTTCTGCTCCTTAGTGGCTGCGGCGTCGATGCGCTGGTAGACGGGCGCGCCGTACCTTGCGGTCAGGTCGCCGTAAAGCTGGCCGGGATCTTTGCCGGTGACGGCGGTCATCTCCGCGGCGAGCAGGCCCATGATGAGGCCATCCTTGTCAGTGGTCCAGACCAAGCCGTTGCGGCGGAGGAAGCTGGCGCCGGCGGACTCTTCGCCGACAAATCCCAGACTCCCGTCGATCAAGCCATCGACAAACCACTTGAAGCCCACGGGCACTTCCAGCATGGGACGGCCCAGGCCTTTGGCGACGCGGTCAATGATGGAGGACGAGACGAGAGTCTTGCCGATGCCGACCTTGGCGGACCACTCCGGCCGATGCGTGAACAAATACTGGATGCTCACCGCGAGGTAGTGGTTGGGGTTCAGCAGTCCGGTGGTGCGGGTCACGATGCCGTGGCGATCATGGTCGGTGTCGCAGGCCCAGGCGACGTCGAATTTATCCTTGTTCGCGATCATGCTGGCCATGGCGTAGGGGCTGGAGCAGTCCATGCGGATGCGCGAATCCCAGTCGAGCGTCATGAAGCGGAAGGTGGGGTCAACGTAGGGGTTGAGGATTTGTAACTGCGGAAGGTACTTTTCCGCGATGCGCGGCCAGTAGTGGACACCGGCTCCACCGAGCGGGTCGACGGCCAGCTTGAGCGCGGTGCCGCTGAGCGGCGTGAAGTCGATGACGTTGCCGAGGTCGTTGACGTAGGCGGTGATGTAGTCGTGCTTGTGCGTGGTACCGGCGCCCAAGGCAAGGGCAAAGTTTATGCGCTTGACTGCGGTCAGGCGGTCGGTGATGAGCTGGTTGGCGCGGTTCTCGATCCACTTGGTGGCGGAGGTGTCGGCGGGGCCGCCATTGGGCGGGTTGTACTTGAAGCCGCCGTCCTCGGGGGGATTGTGGGAGGGCGTGATGACGATGCCATCGCTTTGCGGCTTGCCCTTGTTCGCGGCGTTGTAGGTCAGAATGGCATGGGAGAGCGCGGGCGTGGGCGTGTAGGCGAGCTGCTCGTCAACCATGACGTCGATGCCGTTGGCGGCAAGGACCTCGAGTGCGGTGGTGAACGCCGGCTCGGAAAGTGCGTGCGTGTCCATGGCGAGGAAGAGCGGGCCGGCGATGGATTCCCCGCGGCGATAGTCGACGATGGCTTGCGAGATCGCGGCAATGTGGTCGTCGTTGAAGCTGCCGGCGAAGGCGCTGCCGCGATGGCCGGAGGTGCCGAAGGCGACGCGCTGGGCCGGGTTGCCGGGGTCCGGGTGCAGGGAGTAGTAGGCGGTGATGAGGCGCGGAACGTTGACGAGCGTGTCAAGCGTGGGAAGCGTGCCCGGTTGATTCGCGGCGGTCTTGGACATGTTAGGAGACCTCGATGTTGGGTGCCTTTGCAGTCTAGAGCATTTCCGGGCTGAGCGAGAGACCGGCACGGCGCGCGGGATGGTGTCATCCGCTGAGAATTGCATTGATTTTCATGGCTCGGACAGCTGACAATGGTGGCGCTTGCAAGTCTGCTTCGCGCCGTGTCGTATGCGGCAACGGACCAGTGGCAGTGTGCATCGTCGAGCAGGGATCGTTGACAGGGTACGGATCGGAACGGCCAGGCCTCCATTGTTCGCCGGATTGTGTTCGTGCCCCGGAACTGGGGCCAGTGGATGGGCTGTGTCGTACGGCGTCGGGTAGGGCTGCGATTGTGGTTGTGCGCTGCTGTGTTGCTGGGAGTTACGGGCAGGGCGTGGGCTGCGGAGGCAGTGCTGGTGGCGGATGCGCATGTGAACAGCGCGCTGCCGACGGTGAATAGCGGGGCAATCTCCAACCTGAATGTGGGTGGCGGGTATACGGCGCTGCTGCAGTTCGACCTGTCGCTGCTGCCGCCGGGGACGACTTCGGCGCAGGTATCGGGCGCGGTGTTGCGGCTGTATGTGAACCGGGTGACGACTCCGGGAGTGGTGACTCTGGCCCCCGTCACCAGCACGTGGGGCGAGTACAGCGTGACCTATGCGACGCTGCCGACGGTTGGGGCCGGGGCGGGGACGTTGACCGTGAACCAGGCCGGGGCGTTTGTTGCGGTAGACGTGACAGCTCTGGTGCAGGGGTGGATCGCAAACCCCGCTGGTAACAATGGGGTGGAACTGGCATCGGCGACGGCGAACGTGCAGTTCGACAGCAAGGAGAACGACGAAACAGCGCACGCCGCAACGCTGGACGTGCAGTTGGTGAACCAGGGGCCTGCGGGAGCAACCGGTGCGACTGGGCCGGCAGGTGCAACTGGACCGACAGGTCCGACGGGCGCAATGGGGCCGTCGGGAATGAACGGTGCTGCAGGGGTGGCCGGCGCGAGTGGAGCGCAAGGGCCGCAGGGGCTGACGGGTGCGACAGGGCCGCAAGGGCTGACAGGCCTAGTGGGGCCAACGGGTCTTCAGGGATCGACCGGAGCCACCGGAGCGACGGGGCCGGTCGGACCGGCAGGGGGAGCGGGCGCGGGGCTGGCATATCAGGGGAGTTACAGTTCCACGCTGAACTATGCGTTGGGCGATATTGTGCTGTGGCAGGGTGCGAGCTATACCTCGCTGCAGGCAGGCAACCATGGGAATACGCCGAGTTCCAGCCCGCAGCAGTGGGGAGTGCTGACCGCGCAGGGACCTGCAGGCGCAACGGGAGGGACGGGAGCGATCGGACCCGCCGGGCCGCAGGGGTTGCCCGGAACCCAGGGCGCGTATGGGCCGGCGGGACCACAAGGGCCGCAGGGAGTTGCGGGGCAGGCAGGGGCGCAGGGGATTCCAGGCACGACTGGCACAACCGGGCCGAGCGGGCCGATGGGGCGGCAGGGCGCGGCAGGGCCGGTGGGGATGACGGTCCAGGGGACGTACTCCGCGACGGCAAACTATGCGCTTGCGGACGGAGTTGTGTACAGGGGCTCGGGGTATGTGTCGCTGGTGGCGAGCAACCATGGCAACACGCCGGACCAGAGTCCGGGACAATGGGAACTGTTTGCGGCGGCGGGCGCTGCCGGAGGCGTGGGGTCAACCGGCGCAACCGGGGCAACCGGCGCCGCCGGGCTGTCTGGGCCACAAGGGCCCGAGGGACCGACCGGTGCGACCGGCGCGACCGGGCCGCAGGGGCCTGCGGTGGCAAACTACCTGGGGAACTACCAGTCCGCAACCAACTATGCGGCAAACGATGCGGTGAGCTGGCAGGGGTCCACGTATATCTCGCTGGCAGCGGGCAATCGTGGGAACACGCCCTCGGCGAGTCCGGCGCAGTGGGCCGTTCTGGCGGCGCAGGGACAGGCCGGCGCGGACGGTGCTCCGGGTGCTGCCGGGCCTGCGGGGCTAGCCGGACCAGCAGGCGCGACAGGCGCAACCGGGTCGCAGGGGCCTCCGGTCGCGTTTCAGGGAGAATGGCTCATCGGCACCGCGTATGCGCTGGGAGATGCGGCGGCGTATGGCGGCTCGAGCTACATTGCGCTGGCGGCGAATGTGGGGCGCGAACCGGATTCGAGTCCGGCGTATTGGGGGCTGCTGGCCGCCGCGGGAGCAGCTGGGCCGGCTGGGCAAACCGGCGCGACGGGGATGCAGGGGCCGACCGGGTACGCAGGGCCGGTGGGACCCTTCGGCGAGCAAGGAGCGACGGGGCCACAGGGTTCGGCGGGAGCAACGGGCGCCGCTGGGGCGACCGGATCTGCCGGGCCAACCGGACCCACCGGTCCGGCGGGCGCGACTGGAGCAACGGGCCTGCCCGGCATCAATGGCACCAATGGCATCGACGGTGCGGCGGGTCGGGCGGGGTTGAGCTTTCATGGGGCATGGGTCTCCGGCTACGGCTACGCGGTGAACGACGCGGTGACCTACGGCAGTCCTGCATCCACGTACATTGCGCTGGTGGCGAATACGTCGCAGAGTCCAGCCCAATACCCCGATGTGTGGGCCGTGCTGGCGCAGGCAGGCAGCATGGGACCATCCGGCCCCACAGGCTCCGCGGCCACGGTGACGATTGGCACCGTGACGACCGGCGCAGCGGGCAGCCTAGCCACTGTGACCAACAGCGGCACCAGTGCCTCGGCGGTGCTCAACTTCACGATTCCGCAGGGCGCGGCGGGCTTGCCGGGAACAGGCGGCAGCGGCAGCGGGTCGACCAGCGGAATCCCGTTCGCGTCGATGTATCACACTGTGTCGTACAACTACCTGTACTACTCTGTGAACAACGGGAACTTCAGCGCGACGGAGGCCGGGACGGCGCAGTTGCCGGCGTCAGCGTTGACTTGGGTGCCGGTAGGCTGCACGGCGACGGCGCTGAATGTTTTTTCGCAGCAAGCGGGTACCATCACGGTGACGCTGCGAAGCGGTACTGCGAGCAGCCTGGCGGACACTGCGCTTGCGTGTTCGGCGGCACCGGACGGGGGCTGCACAGCCAGCGGAAGCGTGGCGATTGCTGCAGGCAGCTTTGTGGACCTGCACATTATGAACGCGAGCGGCACGGCGGCCGGCGTATGGACGGCGCTGACCTGTAACTGAACTTCCGCCGGACCGGGGGCTAGCCGCGCCTCCACCGCATGGCAGCGTAAGATTTTGCTATGAGTTCAACCCTGGTCACCAGCCGTGCGAACCCGCGCGTCAAGCAGCTACGCGCCGCCTTTGCCGGGCGCGCACGCCTCTCCGGCGGCCTGGTGGCGATTGAGGGCGAGCACCTGCTGTTTGAGGCCATGCGCAGCGGCCTGGTCTTCAAGACGATCTTTGTCAGTGAGCGCCGCACCGCGCCTGCGTGGGCGCCTACCAATGTGGAGCGCATGGAACTGACGGACGAGGTCTTTGCCAGCGTGGTGGATACGCAGTCGCCGCAGGGCATTGCCGCGCTGCTGATTCCGCCGGTGTGGGCCCTGGACGTGCTGTTTGCGGGCGCGGTGTCGCATCCGCTGCTGCTGATGGCGGTGGGTCTGCAGGATCCCGGCAACCTGGGTACGCTCATCCGCTCGGCGGAGGCGTTTGGCGCGGCTGCGGTGCTGACGACGGCAGGCACGGTGAGCGAGTGGAACCAGAAGGCGCTGCGCGCATCGGCGGGATCGGTGTTTCGCGTACCGGTCGCGGATGTCACGCCCGGCGATGTTGGCGAACTCAAGTCGCGGGGAGTTCGGTTTCTCGCGGCGGTTGCGCCGGAGGCAGAGTCGCAGGCGAACCGCGACGGCGCGCCAGCACTGCCGGTCTCGGCGGCCGACCTGAGCGGCAGTTGCGCGCTGATGATCGGCAACGAAGGCGCCGGGCTGAGCGAGGAATGGCTGGCGCTGGCGGACGCACGCATCACCATCCCCACGCCGGGCCGCACGGAGAGCCTGAACGCGGCCGTCGCCGGATCGGTGCTGCTCTACGAAGCTTCACGGCAACGGACTGCATCGAAAACGATAGCGATTGTATGAGCCTCTTTGACGCATCGCCGATGGTAGCCTCCGGCTCCGTGCAGCGCGCGGCGCCGCTGGCTGAGCGCATGCGGCCCAGCACGCTGGAGGAGTTTGTCGGGCAGCAGCACCTGCTGGGCGCGGGCAAGCCGCTGCGGCTGGCCATCGAGCATGACGATCCCACGTCGATGATCTTCTGGGGGCCTCCGGGCACGGGCAAGACGACGCTCGCCAAGATCATTGCTGCCCTGACGAACGCGACCTTCATCGAGTTCTCCGCCGTGATGTCGGGTATCAAGGAGATCAAGCAGGTGATGGTGGCGGCGGAGAAGGCTGCGGACTTCCGCTCGCGCACGATTCTGTTCGTGGACGAGATCCATCGCTTCAACAAGGCGCAGCAGGATGCGTTTCTGCCCTATGTCGAGCGCGGCGCCATCCGGCTGATCGGCGCGACCACGGAAAACCCGTCGTTCGAGCTGAACGCCGCGCTACTGTCGCGCTGCCGCGTGTACACGCTGCAACCGCTGACAGAGGAGCAGATTGCCGCGCTGCTGGAACGTGCGCTGGCGGATGCGACGCGCGGCCTGGGCGCGTCGGGAATCGCGGCGGACGCAGCGGCCCTGGCGACGATTGCCGCCTACGCCAGCGGCGATGCACGGAACGCGCTGAATGCGCTGGACGTGGCCGCGAGCCTGGCGGCGGAGACGGCCGACCTGCGCATTACGAAAGAGATTGCCGCCGAGGCCCTGCAGCGGCGCGTGCTGCTGTACGACAAGCAGGGCGAGCAGCACTACGACATCATCTCCGCCCTGCATAAGAGCGTCCGCAACTCCGACGCGGATGCCGCGCTTTATTGGCTGGGGCGAATGCTGCAGGCTGGCGAAGACCCCATGTACGTGGCGCGGCGGGTGGTGCGCATGGCGGTGGAGGACATTGGCCTGGCCGCGCCCGAGGCGCTGAACCTGTGCCTGTCCGCGCGCGATGCGATGCACTTTCTGGGCCCGCCGGAGGGCGACCTGGCGCTGGCGCAGGCGGTGGTGTACCTGTGCCTGGCGCCGAAGTCGAACGCGGTGTACACGGCGTACGGCAAGGTGCTTGCGGACATCGAAGCGACCGCCGCGGAGCCGGTGCCGCTGCATCTGCGCAATGCGCCGACCAAGCTAATGCAGTCGCTCGACTACGGCAAGGGCTATGAGTACGCGCACGATGTGGAGGGCAAGGTCGCGGACATGGAGTGCCTGCCACCGTCGCTGGCGCACCGGCGCTACTATCATCCCACGCAGGAGGGCCGGGAAAAGTCGCTGGCCCAGCGCATGAACGAGATTGTGCGTATCCGCGAGAGCAAACGCAGGCCGTAGCGCTACGGTGGAGCCAGGAAACTATGCGTTGGCGTACGAGCGCATGGGGAGCGTGTCCGTGATGCGTGCCAGCAGATCGGCGGGGTGGACCGGTTTGGTCAACAGCGTAAAGTCGTGGCCTAGTCTGCGAGCTTCGGTCAGAAGATCGCGGGTGGCGGCATGGCCGGAGAACAGGATCACCTTGCATTCCGGAAGTTCGGTCGTCAGTTCCATGGCGAGTTGGGTACCATCAATGCCCGGGCCGAGCATGACATCGGAGAGAAGCAGGTCAGGAGCCACGGCCAGGGCCAGTTCGAGCGCCGATTCTCCATCGTAAGCGGTGACTGCGGTGAAGCCGCTTCTGGACAGGATCACCGACAGCGTGTCAGCGATGACCCGCTCGTCGTCCACCACCAGGACCACAGGCTGCTGCTTGGCGAATGCGGGGAAGGAGTTGTCGGCGGCGATGTCGCGGAGCGGAATCACTTGGATATTCAAGGAATGGGCCATGTTTTTACCTCTGAGAAGAACGCTAACCCACTTATTTGGATACGGGTTAAGTCTTTAATTTCTGCCCGACAGAGCCGAGGTTTATCTCTGAACAAGGCCTCGTTTGGGAGAGGATTTCGTCCAGAAATCCAATCTCGCCCTATTGTGTTCCGTCGTGCGTTGTTTAGAATAGCGTTACGTTAACGAGTGGTTAGGTTAGTGTCTTCGTAAATAACATCGGGCAGAGGCGGGTGCATGGACCCCAATGAGGAAGCAGTTCCGGCGCAGGCCAGGTTTGAGTCGGTTCTCCAGACCAGCGTGCCCAAGGGACGAGACGGGAAGCACAAGCAGATTGTCCTGCAACTGCTGGAGGCCATTGAAGATCTGAAGACAGGTTCCGCGCTCAAGGTGGCGCTGGCCGAACTGCCGGACACCAAGGAGAACATTCGCTTCGCTCTCAGTCGCGCCACCCGGCAGAGGAACATGGATATCTCCACGTCCAGCGACGAGAGCTTCCTGTACATATGGAGGACGGGGAAATAGAGCGGGAATTGCGAAGCTGCTCTAGAAAAGCTCTGGTAAGCGAGGGGTGTCGCGGGCCCGGGCGGCCAACAAAAAACCTAGTGCGAGGAAGCCTCCGCCCACCATCAGCAGGCTGGCCGGCTCGGGAACCTCACCTGCGAACAGTGGCTCTCCGGGAGGCGAGACGGGCGGCAAGTCTGTCAGGGGTGTCATTGCGGCGACCTTCGGCGAGGCGAGTTCGGGGAACTCGATCGCGGGACCGGCCATTGCGGGCAGCACGACGATGGGCGGGGGGGCGCTGGGCGCGACGATGGACTTGGTTTCCGCATCGATCATCGGGATGCTGCAGGCGAACGCCACTTTCTCGACCGCCTCGTCCCGAGTCATCACGTAGCGCGGTCGCTGGACCTTTGGGTTGGCCTTCCAATTGGGATGGCCGATGCGCCATAGCGCCCACGCCTGCGCCGTCTGCTTGCTCAGGGTGTTGCGCACCGGCTTGGTGAGGTAGGTTCGGACAAAACGCTCGCAGGTGGCCGAGGCGTGAACCGCGAGCACCCCGGCTGCCGCGGGCATCAGGATAAAGCCGAGAACTGCGATCTGGAACCGAATCCGGGGACGTTTCATAGGGCCCATCCCTCCAGCCATGCAAGGGCAGGTGGAGGGAACTTCTGCGCTGTTCGCAGCGCGCGACAACTCGTTTGCCGGTCCGGGTATCCACGGTTGGCAAGGAAGCATTGCGGGGGGTGGAGGATTTCGTACGCGGAGCCGGTGCCAGTAGTGTTGCTGTATGTATCGGCTGGCTGTACTGGCCAATGACTCAAGTAACCCCATTTTTTCAGCCGGGCGATGGTCCGTCAATTAAAAAGGATAGGGCGACGCACAGCGGAAGCCCGCGATGTGCCCACTCCGGATGCGACGCAACCGACACCAGGCAGACCTTTGGAATGAATACCATACTGCCGTTACAGAGGACGGTATCGCACCGGGGGGAGGGGGCGGAATACCACTTTTCGGGTGTCCAAGGTGCTGAAGAATCTTGTGGATAACGCGGCCGGAAGGCGACCTGCTGCGAATGCGGAGAGCCCCGGCAGGCAGGAGAACGTAAACCTTGCCGCCTCGTCCTCGAAGTCACCATGACACTCGACGGCGAGCAGCACGAAGACCTCGTCAGCACTATTACCCAGAAATTCGTCGACTTCTCTCTCATTCCCACAGTGAAAAATAGGTGGCACGGGAGTTATGCTCCGCTTGGTATAATGGAAGTAGTGAAGTACAAAGCAAGGCCCGGCCACCCGCCGGGCTTTTCCTTTGGACCACACCGCCGGGCAGTCTCGGGGATGTTGTCGAATTGGTGACTCCCCTCCGTTATCTCGTTTTTTTCTTATACTTTAGCCACACCCCGGGGGGAGGGGGCCGCGCACCGAACCGCCATCTACTTCGCGTCCCGCACAATCGCCTTCAGCACCAGGTCCTTGGTGAGCAACTCGGGTAGGACGTCTGCGGCGGCGCCCGCTGTGGCGGGGTAGAGGACATAGGTAGGCACACCGGAACGGCCCACGGACGCCAGCTTCTGAGTGATGGCTGGATCGTCGTTGGTCCAGTCAGCCTTCATCGTCACCACGTTGCCGGTGCGCAGCGCGCTCTCCACATCGGACGACTTGAGGACCGCCTTCTCGTTGTACTGGCAACTGATGCACCAGGCGGCGGTGAAGTCGATGAAGACGGGGTGGCCCTGAGCGCGGGCGGCGGCGAGCGCGGGCTCGGAGTACGGAGTCCAGGTGACCCCGTCGGCAATGGCCGTGTTCGCTGCAACTGCGGGGGCCCTGGCAGAGTTGGCGCGTGCGGCGGTTCGTCCCTGCGAGATCGGGATAGCCAGCCCCAGCGCGATGAGCGCGATGGCGGCGATGCGGCCGGGGCTCTTTGCCGGCCAGCGACCCAGCACCCAGCCGGCGATGGCAAGCACCAGGAAGCAGCCGAGCAGCAGCGCCACCTGGTTGACACCCTCGCCCGCGGCGTACAACTGCCCATACACCCACGCCAGCCAGATGGCGGAGCCGAACAGGAAGAGGGAAGTGAACTGCTTGAGCACTTCCATCCACGCGCCGGGACGGGGCAGCAGCCGCGCCCAGGCAGGATTCCAACTCAGCGCCAGGTACGGAAGCGCCAGCCCGATGGCCAAGGCCGTGAACACCGCAAAGGTGACGGCCGGCGTCTGCGCCAGCGCGAAGCCAACCGCCGCACCCATCAGCGGAGCGGTGCATGGAGTGGCAACCACGGTGGCCAGTACTCCGGTAAAGAAGCTGCCCGCGTAACCCTGCTTTTCCGCCAGCGACCCGCCGACGGATGTGAGCCCCAGGCCGATGTCGAACAACCCGGCCAGCGAAAGCGCAAAGAAGAAGAGGAACGACGCCAGCACTGCGAGAAAGGCTGGCGACTGCAACTGGAAACCCCAGCCCGCGTGACTGCCCGTGGCGCGCAGCACCAGCAGCACGGCCACAATCGCCCAGAACGAAACCAGGATGCCAAGCGCATAGACCAGGCCGTGGCGACGCTGATGGCTGCGCTCCTGCGTGGAACCCTGCACTAGCGCGAGCCCCTTGAGGAAGAGCACCGGAAAGACGCACGGCATGAGGTTGAGGATGATGCCGCCGAGCAGCGCCAGTCCGATTGCACCGAGCGCGGTGAGATCCGGAGGGCCGGAGTCCTGAGACGGGACAATCGGCGTGGCGCTGGGCACCACGGGCGCGGTCACGTCGTAGGCCTCGGTGTCGGAGAGCCGTAAGACGCCGTGCAGCGTGGCTGGCAGCGTGGTGACGTCCGGCGAACGGGGAACGTAGAGCCGGATGCCGTTGCGCAGCGGCTCTGTGCCCTGGTCGGCTGCGTTCACAATCAGGTCGACGGGGTCTTTATCGAAGGGATAGAACTCCGCGTCCTTCACCTGCTTGCCGTTGCGAAACGTGAGCACGAAGTTCTTGTTGTCCGCGGCGATGGAGAATTGCGCGCCTGCGGGCAGTGGCTTGGGAATGAGCGTGATTG
>Ga0302279_10001527_pt1 | contig 32735 bp, 20 predicted proteins | sample III_Bog_N3_3_FD_194541 | JGI IMG/M metagenome (GOLD analysis project Ga0302279, IMG submission 194541) | Peat permafrost microbial communities from Stordalen Mire near Abisko, Sweden - III_Bog_N3_3 | ecosystem: Environmental > Terrestrial > Soil > Wetlands > Peat | place: Sweden: Abisko...
GCGGGACCGGGAAGCCGGCGGGCGCGGCGAGCGGCACCACGAGCCAGCGGGTGACGCCGCCGTCGGTCATCCCTACCCGCAGCTCGGTGACGGGCACGCTCCAGAAGCTGGCGAGCTTGGCCTCGTTGGTGTCGAGTTCGGGCTTGTCGGCGTTGTACGCGGTAGCGTTGGTCCAGAGCGCGGCGCCGTAGGGGAAGGTGGCCTGGTTGCCGTCGATCTTGAGCGCCAGCGTCCAGCCGCCCGCGGGCCCCCCGTCGCCGTCGACGCCGCCGTCTCCCCCCATCTCGCAGTACGCCTCGTAGACGTTCCCCATCAGGTCGAGGAGGTCGTAGACGCCGCTGGCGGCGCCGGGCTGAGCGGCCAGCCAGTCCTTGCAGGAGGCATAGGCGGTCGGCCCCGCGTCCAGCGGCGCGGCGTCCAGCGGCTCGGCATCGAGCGGCGCCGCGTCCACGGGGCCGACGTCGATGCTGGCGTCGTTGCCGCCCCCATCCTCGCGACCGCCGGCGCCGGCGTCGCCGCCTCCGGTGCCCACCCCGTGGGACGTGGTCGAGCCGCCGCTGCCTCCCGACGTCGCCGTCGAGAGCCCGCCGGTCTCGAATCCGCAGCCCGCGAACCCGGCGCCCGCGGTGGAAGCTATCGCGACGAAGAGACCAGCCATGCGAGCGGGCATACGAAGCATGTCCGCCCTTATGTCCACATTGCCGCGCCGAGTCAATCGGCTATTGACCGCGAGTCAGCGAGCCGCCGTCACCGTCGAGGAAGCGGTTCCAGGATAACCCGTCGCGGAACGCCCTCCGGCGTTCCGCAGGATGACCGGATGACTAAACCCGCCGGAAGCCGGGCGCCTGGAGGAGGAGGCGCTCCAGCCAGGCGTTGGCGATCTTCTCCTGGGTGGAGTTGGCGCGGAGCCGGGCGTTCAGGTTCTTGAAGTCGACGTGGTCGATGTTCTGATCCTGGTTGAAGCAGGTGAAGATGATGGTCTCCTTGCCCGTCTCCGGGTCCACGTGCTTCTGCAGGCACTGGGCGCACACCTCCTTCATCATGCACTGCATCGGGGAGTTGATGCTGGCGATGCCGAGGTGCTTGGGGTCGAGGTGGGGCGCGAGGACGCCGTGGCGGGCCTCGCGGACGCCGTTCATCATCCGGTCGGAGCCGATGGCGACGATGCGCTTCACCTCGCGGAGCTTGAACATCTCGCCGCCGAAGCGCCCCTCGGCGTAGGCGAGCATCCCCGCGACGATGTTGCCGCGGAAGTGGCGGTCCTGGGGGCGGCGGGGGGCGATCTCGACGCCCATGTCGGTGCACCAGATCACCTGATCGGTGGCGACCTCGATGTCGTCCTGCTTGAAGAGGTCGGCGCCGTTCTTGTAGCCGGCGAAGTAGATGACCCGGTCGCCGCGCTCCTTGAGGGCCTTGGCGATCGAGAAGAGCACCGCGTTGCCGAGGCCGCCGCCGGCGAGGAGCACGGTCTCCTGGTCGGGGATCTCGGTGGGGGCGCCGGTCGGGCCCATCACCACCACCTGCTCGCCGGGCTTGAGCGTGGCGAGCAGGCGCGTGGAGACGCCCATCTCCAGGGCGATCATGGAGAGCAGGCCCTTCTCCTTGTCGACCCAGGCGCCGGTGAGGGCGATGCCCTCCATGGCGAGGCGGGTGCCGTCGATGACGCGCGAGTTCACCTCGTAGTTCTGGAGCCGGTAGAACTGCCCGGGCGAGAAGCCGCGGGCGGCGGCGGGGGCGCGCACCACCACCTCGACGATGGTGGGGGTGAGCCGGATCACGTCGTGCACGACCGCGATGAGCTCGTCGTCGAGCTTGGCGAAGAGGGCCCGGCGGCGCTCGTCGCGGGCGGCCTGCGGCTCCTCGTGGAGGCGGGCGATGTCGTGCCGGAAGAGGTCAACCACCAGGGGGAAGGTGTGCTTGGCGCTGGCCATCGCCTTGACCACGCTGCCGGCGAAGTGCGGCTGGTTGTCGCCGTAGTAGCTGACCGCGTGCTTGCCGTCGTTGAAGCTGGTGAAGAAGCCCTTGCTCGGCTCGGTCGCCACCACCGAGAGCTTGCCCTCCTCGTCGACGGTGGCGGCGTGGGGCTGGAAGAACTGCTTCCACTTGTCGAACACGAACGAGCCGGGCTTCTCCCGCTCGTAGGTGACGTTGGGGCTGGTGCCGGCGGCGACGAGCACCGAGCGGGCGGGCAGCTCGACGATCTCGCCGTTGCCCTTCCACCTGGAGCCGTCGAGCGTCTGGCGCTCGAAGGTCATCGCCTTGACGGCGCCGCGCGCGTCGAGGACCGCCTCGACGGGGGCCATGTTCTCGACGTAGCGCACGCCCTCCTCGAGGGACTTGATGACCTCCTCGTGGTTGAGGCGGTACGCGGGCGAGTCGAGCACGCGCTTGCGGTAGACCAGCGAGACGCCGCCCCACGAGTCCAGCAGCGGCTGGAAGAAGGCCGGGCGCCCCGCCTTGGCGGCCTCGGCGCGCTCGGCGCGGATGGCCGTGGCGTGGCCGCGCTGCTCGGCGAGCACCTCGCGCTCCTCCTCGTCGAACATGCTCATCACCGCCACCTCGCCGCGCTCGGCGATGAGCGTGTCGATGCGGTCGGCCGTCTTCTCGACCTGGATGACGTAGTAGGCGAGCAGCTCGGTCGCGGTGTCGATGGCGGTGAGGCCGCCGCCGATGACGATGGCGGGCAGCCGGATCTGCAGGTTGGCGATCGCCGAGCGCTTGTAGGCGCCGGTGAGCTGCAGGGCCATCAGGAAGTCCGACGCCTTGCGGATGCCGCGCGAGATGTTGTTCTTGAGCGGGATGATCGTGGGCCGCCCCGCGCCCGCCGCGATGGCGACGTGATCGAAGCCGAGCTGCCACGACTGATCGAGATCGAGCGTGCCGCCGAAGCGCACGCCGCCGTACATGCGAAGGAGGCGCTGCCGCGCCAGCGTCACGTAGAGGACGGTGAGGAAGTTCTTGTCCCAGCGAACGGTGATGCCGTACTCGCTGACGCCGCCGAACCCGAGGAGCACCCGCTCGTCGAGCTCCAGGTACATCTTGGCGAAATCGCGGATGGGCCGCGGCGCGTGCGTCTCGTCGCCGCTGAGCGCCACCGGGAGCGGCTCGATCTTGAGCCCGTCCACGCCGACCACCGCGAAGCCCTCGCAGGTCAGGTGGTGGGCGAGGGTGTAGCCGGCCGGGCCGAGGCCGACCACGAGCACGTTCTTGCCGTTGTAGGGGAGCGGGTGCGGCCGCTTGATGTTGAGCGGGTTCCACCGCGCCAGGAGGCCGAAGATCTCGAAGCCCCAGGGGAGCGCGAGCACCTCGGTGAGGACGGCGGTCTCGATCTCGGGGATGTTGACCGGCTCCTGCTTCTGGAAGACGCACGCCTTCATGCAGTCGTTGCAGATGCGGTGCCCGGTGCCGGGGAGCATCGGGTTGTCGATGCAGATGAGGGCGATGGCGGCGATGCTGTCGCCGGCCTGCCGCATCAGGTGCATCTCGGAGATCTTCTCGTCGAGCGGGCAGCCGTTGAGGGGGACGCCGAGCGGGTTGGGCTTGATGGCGTTGGTCTTGTTGTCGCGGAGGCCCTTGGAGCAGGAGTCCTTGTCGCGGTCGTGGCAGTAGAGGCAGTAGTCGACCTCGCTCTCGATGGCGCGCACGCCCATGCGCCGGTCGGTGAGCTCGAAGCCCTGGCGGCGACGGCGCTCGTCCTCGGGGCCTACGAAGAGCTCGGGGAGCTTGTCATCGGACCGGGTGAGCTGGACCAGGTTGTGGTGATCGATGTTGGCGGGCGCCTTGAGCGAGGGCCAGCGCCGCGCCGGATCGTGGTGATCCTTGCGGCGGGCGGTGAGCCAGGCCTCGATGGCGTCGAGCGCGTACGCGGCGATCGCGCCGTCGTCGAGGGACTGCAGCGAGGCGGAGAGCTGCACCACCTCGGCGCTGCCGGCGGAGCCCTGGAGGAGGGCGGCGCGGACCCGGCTGGCGCGCTCGCGCAGCGCGTCGGTCCAGCTCGCGCCGCCGGCCTTGGCGACCTTGCGGGCGGTGTCGTCGATCTCGTGGACGAGGAGCACCGCCTCGGCGACGGCGAGCTCCTCGTCGGCGGAGCCGCCGTCGAGCAGCGCGGAGGGGGCCCCCATGGCGGCCAGCGCGTGGCGCGCGGCGTGGGCGGCCTCGAGCGGCGTGCCCTTCCAGCTCGAGCCGGCGCTGGCCTTGAAGAGGCGCTTCTTGGCGAACTCCTTCTTGAAGGCCCACAGCGGCCCGCGGCCCTGAGCGCCTTCCATGAGCGCCTCGGTCTCGCGCTCGACGCGGAAGAGGCGCGCGACGAAGCGGGCGAGGTGGGGGGCGCCCGCGAGGAGGGCCTCCGAGATGGCCTCCGGCTTCATGCCGGCGCCGCCGCAGGCGCGGTACGCGGCGAACTGCGCGTGCGCGGCCGCGTCGGCGCCTTGAAAGAAGGCCTCGAAGCGCTCGGTGAGCACCGCCAGGCGCTCGGGGGCGAAGAGATCCGCGTACCCGAAGCCCGTTTCCCCGAGCTGCAGATCGGCGGGATCGGAGGTGGCCGCCACCCACTCGGAGAAGTCGATCTGAGGTTGCCCCGTCGCGCGAGCGGACGGGGAGGCCGGGGCGGCGTGGAGGTGCTTCTCGGTGGAGGGAGCGGACGGCGAAGGTTGCATGCGCGGGCGGGGTCTCCTCGGGGCCACGGTATTGCGGCGGGTCCGGCCGGGCGTCAAATGGTCCGGCCGGGAGGCCGCAGAGACCGGGAATCCTGGTGGTGTGGGGGGAAGTGAGCAGGCGCGGAGGTCCGGCCCGGCCCCGATCGCGAGCGTGCGCTGCTCGCGCCCGACCGAGCGCTCGTACCGCAGGCCCGGGAGCCTTTTTCAGGCCCAGCCCGATGGCGATGGGACCGCCACTTCACGAGGATGGCCCCCGGCATGCCGCCCCGACGGAGACCCGACTCCACGACCGACCCCCGGCGGCGGCTGCGAAGGCAGGGCTCGCTCGTGGGCGCGCCGGCGAGCGGCCGACATCGAATCCCCCTCCACGCGGCTCCACCGGTCCGCCAGCCCTCCTGCGACGGGATCCGCGGCGGTGAGATGGGCGAGCGCATGCGCGCGCTCGACTGGTCGAGGACGGCGGTGGGGCCCATGGAGACGTGGCCGCAGAGCCTGCGGACCATCGTCAACGTCATGCTCACCTCGCGCTACGCGATGTGGATGGGCTGGGGCCCACAGCTCACCTTCTTCTACAACGACGCCTACCAGCCCACGCTCGGCAACAAGCAGAGCTGGGCGCTGGGCGCCCCCGCGCGCGAGGTGTGGGCGGAGATCTGGCCGGAGATCGGCCCGCGCGCCGAGGCCGTCCTCCGCACCGGCGTGGCCACCTGGGACGAGCGGCTCCGCCTGTTCCTCGAGCGCAGCGGCTACACGGAAGAGACCTACCACACGTTCTCTTACAGCCCCGTCCCCGAGGAGGACGGCGGCATCGGCGGCATGCTCTGCGTCGTCACCGAGGACACCGAGCGCACCCTCGGCGCGCGCCGCCTCGCAGTCCTGCGCGAGCTCGCCTCCGCCCTCGCGAGCCGGCACACCGAGGGCGAGGTGCTCGCCGCGCTCGGTCAGACCCTCGAGGACCACCCTCACGACCTCCCCTTCGCGCTCGTCTACGGCTTCGACGCCGACGGGGCCTCGGCCTCCCTCACCGCCGCGATAGGCGTCGCTGCCGGCAGCGGCGTGGCCCCCTTGCGCATCGACCTTGCCGACCCCTGCGCGCCCTGGCCCGCGCGCCTCCTCGCCGAGCGCGCCGCGCCGGTGGTGGTCGGCGAGCTCGCGGATCGCTTCGGTGGCTTCGAGGCGCTGCCCACCGGGCCCTGGGACAAGCCTCCGCGACAGGCGGCGCTGGTCCGCATCGCCCAGCAAGGACAGGATCGGGCGGCCGGGTTCCTCGTCGCCGGGGTCAACCCGCACCGGCCGTTCGACGCGGCCTACGCCGGCTTCGTCGATCTGCTCGCCGGCCAGCTCGCCTCTGGCCTCGCCGACGCCCGCGCCCGCGAGGAGGAGGGTCGCCGCGTCGAGGCGCTCGCGGCGCTCGATCGCGCCAAGACCGCCTTCTTCAGCAACGTCAGCCACGAGCTGCGCACGCCGCTGACGCTGATCCTCGGGCCGCTCACCGACGCGCTGGCGTCGCCGGGCCGCGCGCTCCGGGGCGAGGGGCTGGCGGCCGCGCACCGCAACGCGCACCGCCTGCTCAAGCTGGTCAACACCCTCCTCGACTTCTCCCGCATCGAGGCCCGGGGCGCGCGGGCCTGCCGCGAGGCCACCGACGTGGCCGCGCTCACCGCCGAGCTCGCCCTCGCCTTCCGCCCCGCGATGGAGCGCGCCGGGCTCGCCTTCACGGTGGACTGCCGCCCTCTCTCCGGGCCCGTCCACGTCGACCGGGAGATGTGGGAGCGGATCGTCCTCAACCTGCTCTCCAACGCGCTCAAGTTCACCTTCGAGGGATCGATCCGGGTGACCCTCGCCGAGCGCGCCGGCCAGCTGGAGCTGGTGGTGCGCGACACCGGGGTCGGCATCCCGGACGAGGAGCTCCCTCGCCTCTTCGAGCGGTTCCACCGCGTGCACGGAGCCCGCGCCCGCACCCACGAGGGGACGGGGATCGGCCTCGCGCTCGTGCACGAGCTGGTGCGCCTGCACGGCGGGAGCATCGCGGCAGCGAGCCGCGCGGGCGAGGGCACGGCCTTCACGGTCACGGTTCCATTGGATGGGGGGGGCGGAGGCCCCCCCCAAACCCCCCTGGGTGTTACCACCACGCCGCCGGTGGCCGCTCCCACGGTGGCTTCGTGGAGGCCGGCGAGCAGCGGCGCGGCGCTGCCCTACGTGGAGGAGGCGCTGCGCTGGCTCCCCGCCGACGGAGACGCCGGCGGGGAGGTGGCCGCCACCGATCCCGATCAGCGCGTCCTCATCGCCGACGACAACGCCGACATGCGCGACTACCTCGGGCGGGTGCTGGGCGAGCGCTGGACGGTGGAGGCGGCCGCCGACGGCGAGGAGGCGCTCGCGGCGGCGCGGCGGCGGCGGCCGGACCTGATCGTCACCGACGTGATGATGCCGCGGCTCGACGGCTTCGGCCTCCTCCATGCCCTGCGCGCCCTCCCCGCCCACGACGAGCTGCGCTCGGTGCCGGTGCTCATGCTCTCGGCGCGCGCCGGCGAGGAGTCGCGGGCCTCCGGCCTCGCCGCCGGCGCCGACGACTACCTGGTCAAGCCGTTCTCCTCGCGCGAGCTCCTCGCCCGCGTGGGAACGCACCTGCAGCTCGCCGCCCTCCGGCGCGCAGCGGAGCGCGAGCGACAGGACGCGGCCGCCGAGCGCGATCGGCTCCTCCGCAGCGAGCAGGAGGCGCGGCGCGAGGCGGAGGCCGCCAACCGCGCCAAGGACGAGTTCCTCGCCATGCTCGGCCACGAGCTGCGCAACCCCCTCGCCCCCATCGTCACCGCGCTCTACCTGATGCGGCTCCGCCACGCCGGCCTCGCCGAGAAGGAGCGCGGCGTCATCGAGCGCCAGGTGCAGCACCTCACCCGCCTCGTCGACGATCTGCTCGACGTCTCGCGGGTCACCGGCGGCAAGGTCACCCTGCAAAAGCAGCGCGTCGAGCTGTCGGAGATCGTCGCCAAGGCCGTCGAGATCGCCAGCCCCCTGCTGGAGCAGCGGAGGCACCACCTCACCCTCGACGTGCCCCCGCGCGGGCTCGCCCTCGTCGGCGACGTCACCCGGCTCGGGCAGGTGGTCTCCAACCTGCTCACCAACGCCGCCAAGTACACGCCCAACGAGGGGCACATCGCCGTCGAGGCGGTGCGGCACGGGAACGACATCGTGCTCCGGGTGCGCGACGACGGCATCGGGATCGAGCCGGAGGTGCTGCCCCGGGTCTTCGATCTCTTCGTGCAGGAGGGTCAGGCGCTCGACCGCTCGCAGGGCGGCCTCGGCCTCGGCCTGGCGATCGTGCGCAGCCTGGTCGCCCTCCACGGCGGCACCGTCACCGCCCACAGCGACGGCCGCGGGCGCGGCAGCGAGCTCACGGTCCGGCTCCCCGCCGCGCCTCCCGGCCAGGCCCCGGAGTCCGCCCGACCGGGCCCGGCGCTGCTCCCCGGCACGACGCTCCCCGCCGAGCGCCGCGAGATCCTCATCGTCGACGACAACATCGACGCCGCCAACCTCCTCGCCGAGTCGCTGAGCGCCCTCGGCCACCGGACCCGCGTCGCCCACGACGGCCCCGCCGCGCTGCGCCTCGCCGGGGAGCTCGCCCCCGACGTCGCCGTGCTCGCCATCGGCCTGCCGGTCATGGACGGCTACGAGCTGGCGCGGCGCCTGCGCGAGGTGCCCGGCGCAGGCGGGGTCCACCTCATCGCGGTGACCGGCTACGGCCAGAGCGAGGACCGCCGCCGCTCCGCCGAGGCTGGCTTCGACGCGCACCTGGTCAAGCCGGTGCACACGGAGAGGCTCGCGGTGCTGCTCGGCGAGATGCGCGGGCGGGCGGCGCGGTAGGCCCTGGCCCGGCGACCCGCCCGCGCCTACCCTGCGGCGGGAGGGTCTCATGATCACCTACGCCGGACTGGATCACGTGCAGGTCGCCGCACCCTCCGGCTGCGAGGCTGCGGCGCGGGCGTTCTACGGAGAGGCCCTCGGCCTGCCCGAGGTGGCCAAGCCGGCCGAGATGGCGCGGCGCGGCGGGTGCTGGTTCCAGTGTGGGGCGCAGCAGATCCACGTCGGCGTCGAGATCGACTTCATCCCGGCGAAGAAGGCGCACCCGGCGCTCCGGCTCGCGGACGCGGTGAGCTATGCGGCGCTGGTGGCGCGGCTGGCCGACCGCGGCGTCGCGGTGAAGCACGATGGGGAGATGGAGCCGGAGGTGAAGCGGCTCTTTGCCACCGATCCGTGGGGGAACCGGGTCGAGCTGCTGTGCAAGGTGGATTGATGAGCGGCCAGCTCGGGCGCCCGCGTCCGCCTCCGCAGGCGATGGCCCTCGTGCCGCGGCGCGAGATGCACACGTCCGATTGGGAGGACCATCGTCTGATTGGGAGACTCATTCTCCGATTGGGAGACTCATTCTCCGATTGGGAGGCTCATCCTCCGATTGGGAGGTTCCTCCCAAACGCCGGAGGTTCCTCCCAAACGCCGGAGGTTCCTCCCAAACGCCGGAGATTCCTCCCAAGCGCCGGAAGTTCCTCCCAAGCGCCGGAGGTTCCTCCCAGACGCCGGAAGTTCCTCCCAAACGCCGGAAGTTCCTCCCAAGCGCCGGAAGTTCCTCCCAAACGCCGGAAGTTCCTCCCACGCTTCGTACCTTCCTCCCAAGCGCCGGAGGTTCCTCGCGCCCCAGCGACCTCGGGCGGACGAGCGCGTGAATGCCGGGGTCGTGAGCTTGGCTCGAAGGGACGGGTTAATTGCCGCCTGCCTTCGGGAAGGCGGTAGCCTCCCTGTCCCCACAACCCCTGCAAGGTGATGCGCGCCATGCGCCGATGGATCCCGATCCTCCCCCTCGCGCTCGCGGCCTGCGCCGCCGAGCCTCCTCCCGCGGCCCCCGCCCAGCCCATGCTGCCTGCGCCTCCAGTGGCGGCGACCGCACCCCCAGCGCCCGCACTGCCTGGCCCACCGGTCGCGCCCACGCGGGAGGTGCGCGACACCTACTTCGGCCAGGTCGTCGTCGATCCTTACCGCTGGATGGAGGCAGACTCGCCCGATCTCGCCGCGTGGATGAAGGGGCAGGCCGACTACGCTCGCGGCGCCCTCGACGCCCGGCCGGAGCTCGCCGCGCTGCGCGCCCGGCTCAAGGACCTCGACAACGCCGCGCCGCGCATGCAGACCCCGGTGCGCCGGGGGCGCGCGCTCTTCTACGTGGAGGCGGCGCCGAGCAGCGACAGCTACAAGCTCTACACGCGCGAAGGGCTCGACGGCCCCGCGCGGGTCCTCGTCGACCCGGACGCGCTCGGCAAGGACGGTAAGCACGTCTCCATCGACTACTTCACGGCATCGCCCGACGGGCGCCTCGTCGCCTATGGGCTCTCGGAGAGCGGGTCGGAGATGAGCACGCTCCACGTGCTGGAGGTCAAGAGCGGCAAGGTGCTGCCCGACACCATCGACCGCGCCCGGTACGCGCACGTGAGCTTCCTCGACGAAGCGTCGTTCTTCTACCGGCGCAACCGCAAGCTCGCGCCCGATGCGCCGGCCAACGAGCGCTTCGTCAAGTCGCGCGTGTACCTGCACCGCATGGGCACGGATCCCGACGCCGATCCGCCGGTCTTCGGCAGCGGCGTCGCCCCTGGCATCCCCGTCCCCGACGACGGCTTCCCCGTCGTCGCGGCGACGCCGGGCAGCCCGTGGGTCCTCGCGGTCATCGACCACGGCGTGCAGCCCGACGTCACCCTCTACGCGGCGAAGCGGAGCGAGATCGCCGGCGACAAGACGCCCTGGAGGAAGATCGCGGAGCCGGCGGACGAGATCGTCGACTACCGGGTGAAGGGCGACGATCTCTACTTCCTGAGCCACCACGGCGCCCCCCGCTTCCAGCTCCAGCGGGTAGGCTTGAAGAAGCCCGAGCTCGGCCACGCCGTCACCCTCATCCCGCCGGGAGAAGCGGTGCTGTCGTGGGCCGTGGCAGGCGCGGACGCGATCTACGTGCGCACGCTCGACGCGGGCGTCGGGCGCCTCCGGCGCGTGCCCTTCACCACCGGCAAGCCGGAGGACGTCGCGATCCCCGGCGGCGCCTCGGTGGAGGACGTGGTCGCCAGCCCGACCCTCCCCGGTGCGCTGATCAAGGTCGCGTCGTGGACGACCGCGCCGCAGATCCTGGTGGTCGACGCCAGGACGGGCAAGGTCGAGGACACGCGGCTGCTCCCGCCCTCGCCGGTCGCCTTCACCGACATCGTCGCCGACGAGGTGAAGGCCAAGAGCGAGGACGGCACGCTGGTCCCGCTCTCGATCCTGCGCCGCCGGGATCTGCCGCTCGACGGCCGGAGCCCGACCTGGCTCCGCGGCTACGCGTCGTACGGCTCCTCGGAGGAGCCGGAGTTCGAGCCGAAGCGCCTGGCCTGGCTGGAGCGCGGCGGCGTCGTCGCCGTCTGCCACGCGCGCGGCGGGGGCGAGTACGGCGAGGAGTGGCACCAGGCGGGCAAGCTCGCCACCAAGCCCAACACGGTCGCCGACTTCGTCGCCTGCGCCCGGAAGCTCGTCGACGACAAGATCACCTCCCCCGCCCACCTCGCCGGGGAGGGCTTCAGCGCGGGCGGCATCCTCATCGGCGGCGCGATCACCGCGCACCCGGAGATCTTCGGCGCCGCGATCATCCACGGGGGGATGGTCAACGCGCTGCGCTTCGAGGAGATCCCCATCGGTCCCTTCAACACCTCCGAGTTCGGGTCCGTGAAGACCGAGGCGGGCTTCAAGATGCTGACGGCCATCGACGCCTACCACCACGTCACCTCCGGCGTCGCCTACCCCGCGGTACTGCTCACCACGGGCATCAAGGACCCCCGCGTCTCCCCCTGGCAGTCGGCGAAGATGGCCGCCCGTCTCCAGGCCAGCAGCGCGAGCGGCAAGCCGGTGCTGCTGCGCGTCGCGTACGACGACGGCCATGGCAACGGGTCGAGCCGCTCGCAGCAACAGGAGGAGCTGGCCGACGTCTTCGCGTTCCTGCTCTGGCAGATCGGGAAGTAGGCGCTGCGCAGCTCGACCACGCGCCACGCCAGCACCGCAGCGCAGCACCTTCCGTGCGGGGCCTCGCCCCCTTCCAGGTCTCCTCCCGGCCCCCGATTCGGGGGGCCTCCCCGTCTTGCGCCTGCAAGATCCGCCGTGGTAGCGTTCGCCCATTCAGGGCCCGCGAAAGGTCGCAGGGCGAGGCTATTTTCCAATGCTTCTCCAACGACCCGCACGCGCCTTCACGAGGCGGATAGCAGCGAGCGCCGCGCTCGTCGGCTCCCTCGCGAGCGCGAGCCCGGCAGCCGCAGCCCCGGTGATCATCCCCACCGCCACCGCGGACGCCCTCGCGGGGCAGGGCCAGGGGCTGTGCGTCGCCAGCGCCATCTCGACGCAGCCGGCCGTGGACTTCTCGCAGACTGCGGGCCTCTACAACGACAGCGTCAACACCTTCCTGCTGACGCACCAGACGGACCCGACGTACCAGCAGTACGTCCAGCGCACCGTCTTCGACCTCAGCAACAACCAGGACACCGGCGCGGTCAAGTTGAGCTGGGGCGACTTCAGCAACTCGATGCTGCCCCAGTGCCTGGTGGGCGGCTGCGCCATGTACCAGAACGACACCGTCTCGTCGTTCGCCTCGCGGTTCCGCGGCTTCCTCAACGTCACGACCGCGCTCGCCGGCATGCCGGTCCACCTCGGCTTCTACTCCGACGACGCGGTCAGCCTGACGTTCTTCGACAAGAGCCACAACGCGTACCCGGTGATCACCCAGCCCCCGGTGCTGGGCGCGCCCACGTGGCGCATCACGGAGACGGTCACCTTCACCCAACCCGGCATCTACCCGCTCGAGATCCTCTACGCGCAGATCGTCGAGAGCGCGGCGCTGGAAATGAGCTTCTTCGTCGGCTCCTTCACCGACATCCAGACCCCGGCGAACCTGGTCCCGATCACCAGCCTCAACACCGCGGGATTCACCCTCTTCCCCCAGACCGACTTCTTCCAGACCCTCAGCGGCGAGCCCTCGTTCCCCGACCTCGACACCTGCCAGCAGTGCGCGCGCCAGTTCGTCGGGCAGTCCGGCAACAACGGCTGCGTCAGCGGCTACTACTGCAACGAGGCGGCGCTCTGTGCCCCCTGCGACACGGCCACGCTCTGTGGCCCGTCGTGCTCGCCGTGCGGGGGGATGACGCCGTTCTGCGTGAACGAGAACGCCACGCTCACCTGCGCGGAGTGCCGGACCGACGTCGACTGCAAGACGGGCTTCTCCTGCGACCCGACGCTGCACGTCTGCAACCAGTGCAACACCGACTCCGACTGCCCGCGGGGCAACGAGTGCGTCGCGCACGTGTGCCAGTGGTGCGCGGAGACCAACAAGTGCGCGGGGAACTCGTGCAACTGCTGTCCCATCGGGGCCAACGGCGAGCAGATGCTCTGCACCAACCTCCCGGGCGACCCGGGCCCGGATGCGGGGGCGGCCTCGGCGCCGGAGTGCGTGGAGTGCCGCACCAGCGCCGACTGCAAGGAGGGTGGCTCCTGCGATCTGACCATCGGGCAGTGCGTCACGGGGACCATCACCAACGAGTCGCCCTCGTGCTGCGGGCCGGATTGCCTGCAGTGCCCCACGGACCTGCCGCTCTGCCTACCCGGGCCCTTCGGCACCGCGTGCGCGGCGTGCCGGGACGACATGCAGTGCCCGGACGGCAACTTCTGCATCCAGGGGGAGTGCTCGCTCTGCACCTCCGACCACCACTGCGGCGAGCGCTGCACGGCGTGCGGGGGCGACACGCCGTTCTGCTCCACGACGCAGGTCGTCAGCGCGGCCGTGTGCGTGCGCTGCAACACCGACGACCAGTGCAACGGCGGCACCTGCGACGCCATCACGCACGCCTGTACGCCGGCGTGCACGCAGAGCTGCGCCACCGCGACGCCGTACTGCGACGGCACGACGTGCGTCGCCTGCTACGCGGACACCCAGTGCCTCTGCAACGGCACCTGCGACCTCACCACGCACACCTGCTCGAGCTCGTGCCAGAGCAACGCGGACTGCCTCGGCGACCAGCACTGCCAGCACCTCGACAACGGCACCAACGACAAGACCTGCGCGCCCGGTCCCCTGCCCGACAACACGGACTGCGGCGGCACGCTCGCGGACATCTGCTCGGGGAGCAGCATCGGCAGCCGCGGGCCGCACCCGACGCCGGCGAGCGGCGTGGTCGGGCTCTCGGTGCTGGCGCTCCTGCTGCGGCGGCGGACCAGGAAAGCTCGGGCGTCGTGAGGCGCGCGGTCGTCCTGGGCTCGCTGGCGGCGCTCCTGACGAGTCAGGCGGCGAGGGCGCAGGAGAAGCGGTTCGACGCGGAGACGTTCCGCCCCTCGGGGGCCCCGCGCGATCTGGTGATGGTGCAGAAGTCGGAGGTGATCGGCAACCTCTCGCCGGTCGTCGGGCTCTACGCGGATCTGGCGTTCAACCCGCTCAACTTCGTCATCAACGACAGCACCAACCAGACGGTCAAGGCGGTGACGGCGGGGCTGACGCTGACGCCGATCGCGGGCATCGGGTTCTTCAACTGGATCGACGTGACCGCGGCCATCCCGCTGGTGGCGTGGCAGACGGGCGACAACCTCCGCGACATCGGCTCGGAGGGCTCGGTGTCGTCGAGCTCGATGGGGGACATCCGCCTCCAGGCGCGGGCGGCGATCCCCTACTTCAACCGCAAGGACGAGGTGAAGAGCGGCTTCGGCCTGGCGGTGGCGGGGAACATCACCCTGCCGACGGGGAGCGTCACCAACTTCACCGGCGACGGCCAGGTCACCGGAGGGCCGGTGTTGATCGCGGACTACCGCTTCGGCTTCGGGCTGCTGGTCGCCGCCAACGCCGGCCTGTGGCTGCGCCCGGGCGGGGAGTTCGCCGGGTTCAAGCTCGGCAACATGGGCTCGTTCGGCGTCGCGGCGGAGCAGTACGTCGTGCAGAGCAAGGGGATCTCCGTCATCGGGGAGGTGTACGGGTACCCGTCGCTCAGCAAGTTCCCCAACACGCCCTCGCAGGTGCCGGCGGAGGTGCTGCTGGGGGTGCGCTGGCAGAGCAAGAAGGGCATCAGCATCACCGCGGGCGGCAGCTTCGGGGCGGCGTGCGGGTTCGGCGCGCCGGCGCTGGATCTGTTCACCAGCATCACCTGGCAGCCGGGCAACTCGCGCGAGCAGGAGGAGATCGACCGCCTCCAGCAGCGCGACGAGGACGATCCCGATCACGACGGCCTCATCGGCGACGCGGACCGCTGCCCGAACGCCGCAGGCCCGCCCGAGAACCTGGGCTGCCCCGACACCGACACCGACGGCGACGGCATCATCGACCGCCTCGACGAGTGCCCCGACCTGCCGCAGGGCCCGCACGGGAAGAACGGCTGCCCGATGGCGTACGTCAAGGGCGACGAGATCGTCATCACCGATCAGGTCCACTTCGCCACCGACAAGGACATCATCCTCGACGGATCCAAGTCGACCCTGTCCGAGGTGGCGCGCGTGCTCGTCGATCACCCGGAGATCCGCGAGATGGTGATCGAGGGCCACACCGACGTGCGCGCCAGCGACGCCTACAACATGAACCTGTCGCAGCGGCGGGTGAACAGCGTGATGCGCTACCTGACCACCCAGGAGGGCATCGACCCGCAGCGGCTCACCGCCAAGGGCTTCGGCCACAGCGCGCCGGTGTACGACGACGCGATGTGCCTCGGGCCGGACGAGTCGCTCTCCGCCACCTGCAAGACGATGACGTCGAAGAACCGGCGCGTGGTGTTCCGCATCCTGCGCCGCGGGGCGCCGCCGCCGCGGCCGATCACCGGCGCGCCGGACGGCAACTCGTCGGTGCTGCCGAACAAGGACATGGTCCTGCCCAGCGCCGGGGAGTCGGGCGGCGTGCTCCACCACGGGGGCGCGCTGCCGTCGAAGAGCGTGCTCCCGGGCAGCGTCCTGCCCGAGGCGGGGAGCAACGCGGGGCTGCCGCAGCAGACCAAGGCGCTGCCCGAGAAGGGCGTGCTGCCGCGGCAGGGGACGTCGCGGGGCGATGGCGGCGCCGCCCCCAAACCCCCGGAGAGCCCCGCTCCGAAGAAGCCGCCGGCACCCAAGGCGAAGCCGCCTGCGCCGGCGAAGCCTCCCCCGTCCCAACAGGCGCCGGATGCGCCCGCACCGCCCCAGGGGCGACCGCGCTTCGAGACGCAGGACTGACGGGTCGCGCTCATCCTGCGGGACGCCCGAGAGCGTCCCGCGACGGTCCAACGGTCAAGCCTGCGGGACGCTCGAGCGACCGTTACTGCTTCTTGGTCGGATCCGTCGCCGTCTTGGTGCCCGCCTTGGGCCCCTTCCCGGCCACCGGCTTCGCCGAGGGCGCCGCGCTGGCAGCCACGTCGGTGGTGGGGGCAGGCTCGGCCGTGGGCTCGGGAGCGGGCGCGGGCTTCTTGGTGAGGATGGTGAGCGGCTTGACCTCCCCGCTGTGGGGGCGCAGCCAGATCACCGCGGTGCCGCTGGAGACCGTGGCGTACTGGGCGTTGTCGGCGCGCACCTCCTCGTTGACGGCCTCGATGACCGAGTCGGCGCCGACGAGGCAAGCGGCCTTGCGCAGGGACTCGAGGCGCTCGGCCTCCGTCTTGGCGCTGATGTCGCTCTTGATGGGCTGGAGGCGGTGATATTCGCGGTCGGGCTCCTGCCCGGCTGGGATGATCACCATGTCGCTGCAAAAGTCACCGGACGGGGTGCGCCGGTCCTTGAACGAGGCCGCGCAAGCGGCGGTGGCGGTGACCGCGAGAGCGATGGCAGCGAGGGTGAGGCGATCCATGCCCGCCCCTTTTATAGTGAACGAGCGGGCGAGGCAAACGCCGCGGCAGGCGCGGCGCCGGGCCGGGCGTCGCGGAACGCTCTGGGGCGTTCCGCAGGATGATGTCGCGGAACGCTCTCGGGCGTTCCGCAGGATGATGTCGCGGAACGCTCTCGGGCGTTCCGCAGGATGAGGCTCAGTTGATGATGCCGGTGTACGGCGTGTTGCCGGTGTAGAACGGAGCGACCGTGTTGATGCCGGTCGTGCCGCCCCCCTGGGCGACGGCGTAGGCCACCGCCGCACCGGCGGCGTACGTCCTGACCGAGATGTCCTGCGAGCCGATGGGGATCGGCGTGGCCGGGACGCCCATCACGGGGTCGAAGGTGGTGACGCTGCCGTCCGCGTTGACGCCGCCGAACCAGCCGCTCTTGATGTAGCCGTTGCCCATCACGTACATCCAGTTCGAGGCCTCCGGCGTCGCGTCCGGCCACGCCGAGGAGACCAGCGGGGTCTTGGGCGTGTCGCCGTGGGCGGTGAAGACGACCGACTTGTCGAGCGTCTTGCCGGAGCAGACCGGGTCGGGCACGGCCGCCAGATCGGCGTAGAACGCGTCGAGCATCGCGCCGAAGGCGATTACGGAGTCGAGGTGTCCGGCGGTGATGGTGCCGCCGGTGTTGGAGAACGCGACGTGGGGGTCGGCGAACTGCGTCTCGTTGGAGCCGAGCGGCGACATGTCCATCACCACGCAGTTGGTGAGGCCGATGCTGAGCGCCTTGGCGGTCGCGATCAGCGCCATGCCCAGGGCGGTGAAGCCGGCCTTCTGCGGCGCGGACGCGTTGGCGCTCGCGTTCAACGCGTCGAGGCCGTACCGGGCCGTGTCGGCGGCGTTCGGCGTGAGCTGGGGCCCGTAGTTGAAGCCGAGCAGCTTGGCGGCGCTCTTGGCGTTGGCGATCTGAGCCGACGAGGTCGGCAGGTTGGCGGCGTAGCGCAGCCCGAGGAGCGCCTTGTAGTAGGCGTCGTAAAGATCCTTGTCGGCTTGCAGCGCGAGCGCCGTGGTCGACGACACGCTGTCGAACAGACCGACGATGTCCGCGCCGCTCGACACGGAGGCGACCGCGGGCGCGCCCGCTCCGGTGAAGCCGACGGCCGACATCGGACCGAGCGCGATCGTCGGCACCAGCGCCGACAGCGACTGGGCCTGGATCGCCGAGCACGCGCCGAGCATGCTGGAGTTCACGCCGGCCGCGTTCGCCGAGAAGGGGAGCGGCGTGTGGGTCTCGTCCTTGCCCGCCATGAAGCCGGTGACCGGCCGTGTCGGCACGCCGTTGACGACCCAGGGAGCCTGGGGGCCGTAATAGAACGGCTGGTTCCCGGTGCCGGCGGTGGGGGTGTAGAGGAAGCCCTGGTTGTAGGCGTGGTAGGCGAAGCCCTTGCCGCTGTTCGCGGGGTCGGCGATCTGCACGTGCGGCCAGAGGAGCTGGAACCAGGCCAGGCTCCCGTTGGCGCCGATCAGGTGCACCGAACGGTTCGCCACGGAGCAGGAGTCGGCGAGCGCCACGCCGCCCGAGTCGATGAGGCAGTTGAGCACCTTGGAGCGCTCGAGGCCGATGGCGGCGCCGGCGGCGCCGAACCACTTGAGGAAGTTCCGGCGGCTGGGCCCGCGCAGATCCTTGAGGCGATAGTCAACCATGATCTCTTCTCCTCCTGGTCACTCGCAGGTGTGCGCAGCGCTGAGCATGGTGGCGACCGCGATCTGCTGCTTGGTCGCCACGTCTGCGGGGTTGGTCGGGTCGGCCTTGGCCAGGATCAGGTTGCAGAGGATCAGGTCGTCGGGGGTGGCCGGGCGACCGATAAGGCAGGACACGGAATTCGCGTCGCACGAGCCGTCGCTGTCGAACATCGGGCTGTTGGCGCCGTTGACCGTGCAGTCGGGCGCCAGCGTCGGATTGGAGATGTTCGGGATGATCTCGAGCGCGGCCTGCATGAAGATGTCGAACATCTTGGTGGCCCCCGAGGTGGTCATGAACGAGGGCTCGCGGGTGCGCGAGTCGGGCTCGGGCACGCCGAAGGCGCCCGTCGCGCCGGCGTAGAGCTGGCCGGCCGAGGGCGGCATCGGCGACTTGTTGGTGAGGGCGAGGTTGACGCCGTGCCCGGTGAGGAACGTTCCGATCGCGGAGTAGCCCACCTTCTGGCAGCCGTGCATCCGGGAGGCGATGTCGAGCGGGAGCGCCTGACCTGCGGCCGGGGTGTCGCTGGCCGGCGGCTGGCCGAACTTCACGAAGTCGTCGCTCTTGAAGATCCCCCCGAGGAGCTTGAGGAGCGAGTTGTTGGCGGCCGCGAGCTGCGTGACGAGCGGACCGGTGACGACGGTCGAGACCGTGTTGCCAGTCTCCACGATGTCGCCCCTCGACATCGCGTAGTTCCACATGCGGGCCACGGTGCAGGTCTGCACCTCGGGGTCGGCGGCCATCGCGGTCCCGAGCGCCTGGAGCGAGGCCGCGGGCACGTTGTACTTCCACGCGGTCATCTGGCTGGCCGGGAGCCAGTCGCTGAGCTGCGAGAACGGCGAGCCGACGACCGGCGTGTGGACCTGGATCGTGGTCTGGTACGCCCCGGTGTTGTCGAAATTGGCCCAGAGCGGCGCCCGGTGGTTCCAGGTGGCGTGGCAGTTCGCGCAGATGACGCCGTTGGCGTCCGCGTGCTGGAAGTCGACCAGGGCCGCGGGGTTGTCGACCAGGCCGGTGATCGAGTCGAAGTCCCAGGGCGAGCCGTAGCCCGGCACCGGGCAGTTGGGGCCCGGCGTCGAGGTCGGCTCGGCCGCCGGAGAGACGGCGCTGCGACAGATGAAGGTTTCGTGGAAGAAGCGATTCCTCCGGAAGGCCAGGTTGCCGTAGTAGAGCTTCATGACGCCGGGATCGGTGAGGATCCCCACCGTCATCTGGCCGTTCGCGGTCAGGCTCGCGGCGTTGGAGCAGGTGCCGTCGGCGAACGTGGACGTCTTCGGGTCGAACGTCGGGCAGGTCTTGGTCGCGTCGGTCTGGGTGAGCAGATCGAAGATGGAGCCGCCGTTGACGGTGAGCTCGGCCGCGAAGGTGGGCGCCGTGTTCTGGTCCGGCATCGCGCCGTCGTCGCGCATCCGGAACGCGTTCTGCCAGAACTCGATCATGACGGAGGCGAAGCGAGGGTCGGCGAGCAGATCGTCGATCATCGCCTCGTACGCCATCTGGGGGTCGGCGGCGGCCGTCAGGGCGTTCATCTGCGCCAGCGTCGGCGCGTCACCGACGATCTTGAAGCTCGCCGACCGCAGCGCGTCCGTGTAGCTGACGACGCGGGTGTCGGGCCCGATCACGCTGCCGCCCGTGCCGCTGCCGCCCGTGCCGCTGCTGGTCGTGGTCGAGCTCGCGGTGGTCCCGCTCTCGCCTCCCACCCCGCCGGAGCTGGTGGTCCCGGTCCCGCCGGCGGGTGTGCCGATCAGGCTGTTGGGATCGTTGCGGCTGCAGCTGCTCGCCACCGCGAGCGCCAGCGCCGCGACGGCGACGCCGCTCGAGAGGGGGGCTCTGCGCGCCACGAGGGAGCTCATCACTCTGCGTTGATCCATGGGCTGATCCCCGTCTTGAAGGCCTGGTATGCGGTGGTGTTCCCGGCGAACTTGTACATGTGGATCACCTGGATGTTGGCCGGGTTGGTGACGTCGAGGATCTGGCTCGACGACGGGTCCCCCGGCACGATGCGGGTCAACATGTACGAGCACGCGGTGGCGTAGTCGGGCGGGCTGGCGAGCAGCCCGGAGAGGTCCATGGCCGCCTGCGCGGTGGGCTTCTTGCCGCCGTGGCAGTTCTGCGCGCAGTACATGGGGCCGCCCTGGCCGAGGGCCGTCACCACCGTTTCAAACTCGCCGGGCGCGCCGCAGGGCGTGACGATGCCCCCGTCCGAGGTGAGGTTGAGCGCGTCGATCTTGCCCTGGGAGAAGTCGAGCCCGAGGCGCGCGCCGGGCTGCCAGTTGTCGAGCAGCACCTCGCCCGGGCCGAGCTGGCGGAGCGAGCCCTGGGGGATGAAGGTCTCGTCGACGTCGGAGAGGAGATCGCTCGGGTCGGGCTGGGCCACCGAGCTGCCGGCCGGATACACGTCGAAGCGCGGGTGGACGATCTCCAGGGCCACGCCGGCCGGGTACACCTGGACGTTCTGGAGCTGGAGCAACGACGGCGGCGTCCCGAGCTGCGTCACCGTGAACGAGATCGAGCTGCCCACGAAGCTCGCGCCGAGCGTGTCGAGGTAGATGACGTTCAGCCCGCCGAGGATCGGGCTGAACGGCACGACGTACGTCATCGGCCCCGCCTCCGGCGGCGGCGGCAGGGACGCGGCCTCCTGGGTGAGCCAGGTCAGCACCGCGGCCTTGAGATCGTCGTGGAGAGGGGTGAACTTGGTGCCGGGGTGGTCGGGGCTGTCCGGGTACGTGTAGAGGATGCTCTGCGTCGGCACCGGCCAGATCAGCGGGTCGTGGTTGGTGCCGCTCTTGTAGACGGTGACGCTCGCGTACGGGTCCGGCGGCGCGAGGAAGTCCGCGAAGCCGCCGTTGACGTGGCAGGGCACGCAGTTCGCCCCGAGCCCCGGGAGCACGGTCTGGTTGAACAGCGCCTCGTTGCTCAGCGTCGGGCCGCCGTCGCCCGTCCCTCCGGTCCCCGTCGTCGACCCGCCAGCGCCGGTCGAGCCGGAGCTCGGGTTCGCGCCCTTGATGATGGTGCAGCCACCGCTGCCTCCGATCGCGACCGCCGCGACGGCCGCCACGAGCGGCGCGAGCCCGGCCATCCACAGGGCGGACCTTCGAACGACGGTCGTGGGAGCAATACGGGTCATCCGACTCCTCGATGTGCAGTTATCGGTCCATGCTGTAAGCGGCGGTCGGGTCGCGAAAGCATTGACCTTTTCTTCGTGGCGACCCGGATCGCATCCGATCCACTGGGGCTTGCGTCGTCCACTCAGGCTCGGTTGCCCCATCCCCGGCCGCGGGGGGCCGAGCCCGGGGCGCACCACGACGATGCTGCCGCCATTATCTGCTCCGCAGCCCCCGCCCGGAAGCGCTTTCTTCCACGGCCCGCGGCGCCACTCAGTCGCCCGTGCAACCGGTGATCTCCGCCCCGCACCCGCCGCCCGTGCCCGCATCGCCGCCGGTGCCATCGGACTGCTCGATGCAGGTGACGCAATCGTTCGTGGGCATGATCCCCGCGGGGCAGACGGCGCCGCACGACGCGGCGACGCAGGCGCCGAGCGCGGACCACTGGGCCGTCGCCGCTCCGGGACACGCCAGGGGTCCGAGCTGGTCACCGTCGGCGAGGGCGTCGTTGAGGATCTGGGCACAGCTGAAGCAGTGGACGACGATGGGGCCGCCCCCGTCGAGGCAGACCGGCGCGCGGTAGTCGTTGGAGGGGTCGCACACCGAGGCGCACCGGCCGCACGCGCAGGAGGCGTAGGCGTACTGCGTCTGGCCGTGCGGGCACGGGCAGCAGGCCGGCTTGCAGTCGGCGTCGGTCTGGCAGGGCTCCCCCGGCTCGGCCGAGCCACCGTCGGGCGCCTCGCCGGCGTTGCACGCGCCGAAAGCCTCGGTGGTCCCACCGCAGCCACCGGTCGCGCCGGAGGCCGTCGAGGGGGTGGTCGTGGAGGCGCCTCCGCTGCCCGACGGGCGCGTCGCCTCGCAGGCCGCCGCCGAGACGCAGGCCGACACGGCGACCGCCGCGAGCTGCCGGAGGCGGTGCTTCATGGCGGGCCTTCTAGCGCACCGCCCCGCTGCGCGCCGCATCGAGGTGCGGGCGCTCCCCCGCGATGGCTACTCGTCGTCGGCGGCGTGGATCTTCACGACAGAGGCCTTGGGCGGGTCGACGATGAACGTCACCATGCGCTCCTTGGCCTCGAACTCCTGCCGGTAGATCACCGCCGCGTGCCGGTACTTGAACGGCCCGACGCGCACCCGGTACCAGAGGCCGCGGCCCTTGACCTGCGCGGGCTCGACGTAGGCCTTGTGGCCGCGACGGCGCAGGGCGCCGGCGAAGGTGTCGGCCTCGCCCTGGGTCTTGAACGAGCTCACCTGGAGCTGGTAGTTGCCGGCGCTGCCGGAGGGCGCCATCTCGCCGCTCTCGCGCGAGGCGGCGCGCGCCATGGTGCCCAGCGTGTCGCCCGGGGGCGGGTCGGCGCCCGGCCCCTGGAGCACGTTCTGCGCGGGCAGCGGCACCACCGGGAGGCGGTCGCCCGCCGGCGGCGGCGTGGTGGGCGCGCCGGGGGGCAGGTCGAAGGGCAGCGCCGTGCCCGCGGCGCGAGCGTCACCGTTGCCGTCGCGGGTCGCCTCGAGCGCGGTGGTGGGCCGCTTCGCGTCGGAGAGCAGCCCGGGGAAGGTCACCGCCTGCCCCACGCCCTCGTTCGGCGCCTGCGGCGAGCCGGGCGCCTGCGCGTGCGCCACCAGATCGCCGAGCGGGTCGCTGTTGATCACCTTGGCCCGCGGCGGCGAGCGCAGGAGGAGCACCGCGGCGAAGACCACGCACGCTCCGCCCAGCGAGGCCAGCACCAGCGCGCCCGCGCGAGAGGGCCGCGTGGCAGGGTCGTCCTCCTGGATCTGGTCCAGGTTGCGCACCGCCGATGCATCGATGCCGTCCCGAGCGCCTCTCATGCTTCGATTTCCTCTCCGCCTGCGGGGGCCCCCGGCGCGCTGGAGGCGAGGCCCCCATCGTCACCCGGGGCGCCTTCGAGGCGATCCATCCGCGGTAGCGCCGTGATGCCGAGCAGGCCGAGCCCCGCCCCGTACACCGTGTGAAGGGCGAGGACCCAGCCGAGCCGCGCCCGGGTCTTGTCCCAGTCCCAGCGCGCCTCCCACCCCGCCTCCGCCGTGTGCTTCTTCTGCGGCAGGACCGGGTCGTCCTTGAGCCGGGTGAAATAGCTCTGGAAGTCCTGCGAGAGCTCCTGGAGGTAGAACACGATCCGGTGCGGCTCGCGCAGCTCCGCCGCCTCCCGGACGACGGCGGGGAAGCGACCCAGCCGCGCCGCCACGGCGAGCTCGTCCGGGTGGGTGAGGGCAGCGAAGGCGGCACCCGGGTCGACGGCGAAGACCTCGCGGGCGCGGCGCAGGATCGACGAGGCGCGGGCGTAGCCCATCTGCAGGTAGAAGACCGGGTTGTCGAGGGAGGTCTTCTTGGCGACCTCGATGTCGAACTCCACCGTCGTGTCGGCGCGCCGCGACAGGTAGAAGAAGCGCAGCGCGTCGGCGCCCGCGCCCTTGCGCCCAGCGGCCTCGTCGATCTCCTCGACGACCTCCTCGATGGTGATGATGTTGCCGAGCCGCTTGCCCATCTTCACCACCGCGCCGCCGCGGACGAGCAAGACGAGCTGGTAGAGGAGCACCTCGAAGCGGTCCGCCGGCAGCCCCAGCGCGGCCAGCGCGCCGCGGACGCGGGCCACGTAGCCGTGGTGATCGGCGCCCCAGACGTCGACGAGCCGGTCGAAGCCGCGCGCGAGCTTGTCGGCGTGGTAGGCGACGTCGCTGGCGAAGTAGGTGTAGGTGCCGTCGCTCTTCTTGACGACGCGGTCCTTGTCGTCGCCCTCGCTCTCGCTGCGGAAGAAGAGCGCCCCGTCGCGCTCCTCGAGGGCGCCCCGATCCTTCAGCTCGGCGAGGGCGGCGGCGACGCGGCCCCAGCGGTGGAGCCCCTCCTCGCTCGTCCACACGTCGAACACCACGCCGAGGTCCCGGAGGGTGCGCTTGATGCCCGGCAGCACCCGGGAGCCGGGGACGCCGTCGAGCATGCGCGTGACGCAGAGGCGAGCGAGCGCCGAAGGATCCGGGTCCGCGAGGGCCTCCGCCGCGTGGCCGCTCACCCAGGCGGCGAGCTCCCTGGCGTAGTCGGCGCCGTAGCCGCCCTCGGGGACGGGGCGCCCCTCGCAGAGGGCGCGCACCGACTCGCCGAGCAGCCGCACCTGGTTGCCGAAGTCGTTCACGTAGTACTCGCGCACCACCCGGTGCCCGGTGGCCTCGAGCAGGGTCGCCACCGCGTCGCCGAGGATGGCGCCGCGCGCGTGGGAGATCAGCAGCGGCCCGGTGGGGTTGGCGCTGACGAACTCGACCAGCACGCGCTCCCCGGTGGCCGCCGGCGCGCGCCCGTAGCCGCGCCCTTGGGCGAGCACCTCGGTCAGGATGGCGTGGAACAGCTCCGGCGCGAGGCGCACGTTGAGAAAGCCCGGCCCCGCGATCTCCACCGCCCGCACGCCCGCCGACGCCGCCAGGCGCGCCTGCACCAGGGCGGCGATCTCGCGCGGGGGGCGCTGCGCCGACTTCTGGATCGCGAGGGCGACGTTGGTGGCGACATCACCGTGCTCGGGGCGCTTGGGACGCTCGACCGCGAAGTCCGCGCCGAGCACGCCCGGCGGGAGCGTGCCCTCGCTCACCAGTCCGGCGAGCGCGGTCTGGATCAACTCCCGGACGCGTTCCTCGATGCCCATCGCTACCCTGCCCGTCTAGCTGGCCGAGCGCCCCGCGGACAACTTTCAGGGGCGCCCGAGTGCGGCCCCGCACAAACCGGCGCCGCGCCGGGGCGCGTGAGGTAGCCTCGAGCGGTGTTTGTGATCCTGCCTTACGGGCACGATCAGAACGTCTACGGGCGGCAGTGGATCACGATCGGCCTGATCGCCGTCAACGTTCTGGTCTTCGCGCTCACCTTCCTCCTCGGCCAGGGCGCCGACCGCGACATCGAGGCCGCCCTCGTCGAGGTCGAGCGCGTGACCGAGCAGTACCCCGACGCGAGGGTCTCGCCGGCGGCGGTCGCGTCGCTGCCCCCCAGCGCGCGCAAGGATCTGCCCTTCGTCTCCGACGACCCCGACGACGCCGGGGAGCCCGGCGAGCCCGAGCTGCGCTGGGCCGTCAAGCGCCTGGTCGCCGCGGTGAACGCCAAGCCGACGCTGCGCTTCGGCTACCGCCCCGGCAAGCCGACGGCGCTGGGCTTCGCGACCCACTCGTTCCTCCACGCCGACGTCGGCCACCTCGCCGGCAACATGCTCTTTCTGTGGCTCGCGGGGCTGGTGGTGGAGTGCTTCTGGGAGCACCTCGCCTTCCTCGGCCTCTACCTGGTGGCGGGCGCCGCCGGTGCGCTGGCCCACCACCTCTCGGCGCCGGACAGCCTGATCCCGATGGTCGGCGCCTCGGGCGCGATCGCCGGACTGATGGGCGCGTTCGTGGTGGGGCACCCGCGCGCCAGGATCAACATCTTCTACGCGGGGTGGGTGGTGCGTCCCTTCGTCGGCAGGACGGCCATGCGAGCGTGGCTGGTGATCCCCGCGTGGGTGGGCCTCCAGCTCGTCTACGGGGTGATCGACAAGGGCCAGGGGGTCGCGTACTGGGCGCACGTGGGCGGGTTCGCCCTCGGGTTCGCGGCCGCGCTGGTGATGAAGTGGGGCGGCTGGGTGGCGATCGACGGCGAGAGGATGAGCTCGAGGGTGCCCTCGGAGTGAGGCGGCCTCGGCTCAGCGCGTCGCGCGGACCAGCAAGCGCCCTTCGCCGGCGTCGTGGACCGCCTCCGCCGGGACGGTCCAGCCCGCGGCCGACAGCCATCCCAGCGCGATCGCCCGCAGCGGGACCGTGAGGACCGCCTCGCCGCCGGCGGCGAGCCGCGCCTCCAGCACCTCGCGTTGCTCGCGGAGCGCGGCGGTCTCGGCCCCCGGATCCCGCGTGGTGATGCTCACCGCGAGGACGCTCCCCGGCGCCGCCCGCGCGGCCAGGCGCCGCAGCAAGGACTGGATCGTGTCCTCGGTCAGGTAGCGCAGCACGCCCTCGCAGACGAACAGGGTCGGCCGCGCCGCAGCGTGGCCCGCGGCTTCGAGCGCGACGCCGATGTCGTCGACGATGAAATCGGCGGTGGCAAAGCCCACGTCCTCCGTGCGCGCACCGATCGCCGCGAGCCGCTCCCGCTTGTCGCGCTGGGTGAGCGGGTGGTCGAGCTCGAAGAATTTCACACCCGGCGTGCGGAAGCGGAGGGCGCGGCCGTCGTAGCCGGCGCCGACGAGGACGACCTGCGAGACGCCCCCGGCCAGCGCGGCCACCACCGCGGCGTCGAAGAACGTGGTCCGCGCAGCGACCCAGTCGCTGAGCCGGAGCGAGCCCATCGGCGAGGGGGCGCCGTCGATCAGGTGACGAGCGAGCCGGTCCTCGGCGTCGGGGTCGCCGGTCGCCGAGCACGGCCGTTGCAGCGCCAGGCGTCGGGCGGCGACGCCGAGAGCAGTCCGCGAAGGTCCATCGGTGCGCATGGGCCCAACGTTGCGCGAAGCCGCGCGGCGGCGCAATCGCCGATCAGGGCGAGCGGTCGCCGGCCCCCACGAGCTGCACGGCCTTCCAGCGCGTCTCCTCGACCTCCCGCTCCGGGACCGAGTCGGCCACGATCCCCCCGCCGGTCCAGTACTCCCCCTCCCCTCCCCTCAGGACGGCCGTCCGGATCGCCATCGCCAGCGTCACCCCGCCATCCTGCGCGACGTGGCCAATCGCCCCCGTGTAGAGCCCCCTCCTCGCCGGCTCGAGCGCGGCAATCACCTCCATCGCGCGCACCTTGGGCGCGCCGGTGACGCTCCCGCTCGGCACCATCGACGCGAGGATCTCCTCCCGGGAGGCGCCCGCCCTGGCCCGCGCCCCGAGCAGCGCCACCCGGTGATGGACGGTGCGGTGGGTCACCACCCGCGGCCCCGAGAGCACCCTCACCGAGCCCACCTCGGCCACCCGCCCCAGATCGTGCCGCTCCACGTCGACGATCATGGTCAGCTCGGCCCGCTCCTTGGGATCGGCGTCCAGCTCCCGCGCCAGCGCGTCGTCCCGCGCGGCGTCCCCGCCACGTGGCCGCGTGCCCTTGATGGGCGCCGTGAACAGCGCCCGGAACCCGCCCGGTCCCGGCTCCGCCCGCAGGAGCAGCTCCGGCGAGGTCGACGCCACCGCCAGGCCACCGTCGAGGTGCAGGCAGCACCCGAACGGCGTCGGCGCCCGGCGCGCCAGCCCCAGGTAGAGGGCGAGCGCATCCCCGGAGTCGAGGCGCACGCGGAGGCGGCGGGCGAGGTTGACCTGGTAGAGCTCGCCGCGCGCGATGAGCTCCCGCGCGGCGGCGATGCGCTCGGCGTGGAAGGCGGCAGGCTCGTCCTCGGTCACGGTGACCGCCAGCGACGGCGCCGGGAGGATGGGGGCCGCGCGCACGGCGACGGCGAGGCGGTCCACCGCGGCGCGATCCGAGCCGACCACGAGCACCCGCCCCTCGTCGTGATCGATGGCGACGACGGCGGGGTAACGGTGCCACTCGGGCGCGACCAGGGGGACCGCCGGGCGCGCGTCCGGTGTGCTCCAGGCGGCGCGCTCCAGGGCGGCGCGGCGGCCCTCGTAGGGGATGACGCCGATCCAGCGCGGGATGAACGCGAGCGCGCCGGCGGCCACGACGAACGAGGGGTCGTCGGCGAGCGGGTCGAGCCGGGCGCTCCGCCGGTCGGGCTCCGCCGCGACGAACGACCAGCGACCGAGGCCGAGCAGGTCCGGCGCGCGCTCGCCCGAGTGCAGGAGCGCGACGCCGCGCAGCCCGGCGCCGAGGAGCGCGCGGGCGATGGCCAGGGGGTCGGGGGCGACGGGGAGAGTGCGCGCCGAGAGCGGGAGCGTGCGCATCGGTTGGGGCGCGAACCTATCACGGCAGAGGCCCGCTCGAGGCCGTGGTAGGACGGGCTCATGTACGAGCCCAGCCCCCGAGCGGCCGACCTCGAGCAACGCCTGCTGGCGTTCATGGACGACCACGTCTACCCCAACGAACAGCGCTTCTTCGACGAGGTCGCCGCGGGCGACCGCTGGCAGCCCGCGCCCATCGTGGAGGAGCTGAAGGCGAAGGCCCGGGCCGAGGGCCTGTGGAACCTGTTCCTCCCCGAGAGCGAGCGCGGCGCGGGCCTCACCAACCTGGAGTACGCGCCGCTCTGCGAGATCATGGGCCGCGTCTTCTTCGCCGCGGAGGTGTTCAACTGCTCCGCGCCCGACACCGGCAACATGGAAGTGCTCGAGCGCTACGGCACCGCCGAGCAGAAGGAGCGCTGGCTCGGGCCCCTCCTCGCCGGGGAGATCCGCTCGGCCTTCGCCATGACCGAGCCCGAGGTGGCCTCGTCGGACGCCACCAACATCCGGGCGAGCATCGCGCGGGACGGCGACGGGTACCTGATCAACGGCCGCAAGTGGTGGACCTCCGGCGCCGGCGACCCGCGCTGCAAGGTGATGATCTTCATGGGCCAGAGCTCGCCCGACAGCCCCGACCGCCACCGCCGGCAGTCGATGATCCTGGTGCCCATGGACGCGCTCGGGGTGAAGGTCGAGCGGATGCTCCACGTCTTCGGCTTCGACGACGCGCCGCACGGCCACGGGGAGGTCACCTTCACCGACGTGCGCGTTCCCGCCGGCAACATGCTCTTGGCGGAGGGCGCCGGCTTCGAGATCGCCCAGGGGCGCCTCGGGCCGGGGCGCATCCACCACTGCATGCGGGTCATCGGCCTCGCCGAGCGAGCCCTTTCGAAGATGTGCCAGCGCCTGTCCGAGCGCGTCGCCTTCGGCAAGCCCGTGGTCGAGCAGGGGGTGTGGCGCGAGCGCATCGCCGAGTCGCGGATCCGCATCGACCAGACGCGCCTGCTGGTGCTGCACACCGCGCACCGCATGGACGTCGGCGGCAACAAGGCGGCCCGCAAGGAGATCGCCATGATCAAGGTCGCCGCCCCCACCATGGCCTGCGAGATCATCGACTGGGCGATCCAGGCCCACGGCGGCGGCGGGGTCTGCCAGGACTTCGGCCTCGCGGCGGCCTATGCCGGAGCGCGAACGCTCCGCCTCGCGGACGGGCCGGACGAGGTCCACCGGGATCAGATCGCCCGACTGGAGCTGGCCGGGCACCGCAAGCGAGGCTGATCGATCAGCCCGCGGCCTGGCCGAACACCTTCAGGTAGACGCGGTCCACGGCGAGCTCGCAGCCGATCGATTCCAGCACCACGCGGTCGCCAGGCCCGCTGGTGCGGAGCAGCCACGACCCGTCCGGCTGCCGGTGGTAGTGCTCGACCCGCGCCTTCTTCTGCGACACGAGCACGTAGTCGCGGAGCGAGGCGATGGTCTGGTAGTGCTCGAACTTGTCCCCGCGATCGTACTTCTCGGTGGAGTCCGACAGCACCTCCACGATGAGAACGGGGTTCTCCAGGGTGTCGCTTTCGCCGTCGGTGAGCACGGCCTCGCCGCACACCACCAGCACGTCGGCGTAGGTGTAGCGGCCGGTAGCCGGGATGTGGATGCGCAAGTCCGCGCCGTGGACGTTGCACGGCCGCTCGAGCAGAGCGGACCGCAGCTCCCCGCTGACGTTGGCGGCGATGAGACTGTGCGCCACCGTTCCCCCCGACATCGCGAAGATCTCGCCGTCCGCGTACTCGTGCCGCTCCTCGGCGGCGCGCTCGAACGCCAGGTACTCCTGCTCCGTGATGCCCGTCCGCAGCGCCGCCTCTCCCATGCCGGTCATCCTACACCCGCGTGACCATCCACGGCAGGACGCTATGCTCCGCCGCCATGAAGCCCAAGCGTCACGCCGCCGCCGTGCAGGCCGTGCTCCAGACCGTCCGGGCCGGCGCCCGCAACGCGCTCCGTCTCTTGCCCGGGGAGCGCCCCGAGTGGGTCGTCGTCGAGCTGACCGGGACGCTCACGCCGCGGCCGGAGCGGCCTCGCCTGTTCGGCATCCCCATCCCGGCGCCGGGCCGCGGGGAGCGCCCCTCGCTCGACGCGCTCGTCGCCGACCTGGAGAGCCTCGGTCGCGCGCCCTGGCTCGTCGGCGTCCTCCTCCGCATCGAAGGCTTCCACACCGACCCCGCCACCGCCTACGCCCTGCGGCGGGCCATCGTGGCGCTCGGCGCGTCGGGCAAGCAGACGGTCGCGTACCTGACCGAGCTCGACTGGACCGGGTACTACCTCGCGTCCGCGGCCGCGGAGATCGTCACGCCCGAGAGCGCCGGCATCGGGCTGCGGGGGCTGGGGCTCTCGATCACCTTCATGCGCGACGCGCTGGCGAAGGCGGGCGTCCGCTTCGAGAAGCTGGCCATCGACGAGTACAAGAACGCCTTCGACAACCTGGTGCGCCAGGAGATGAGCCCGGCGCACCGCGAGCAGCTGGAGGCCCTGCTCGATCGCTTCGAGGAGCACTACACCGCCTCCATGGGCGCCGGCCGGGGCATGCCCGCCGAGCGCATCCGGGCGCTGGTCGACGAGGGGCTCACCTCCGCGGCGCGCGCGCAGGAGGCCGGGCTGGTGGATCGGCTCGCGTACGAGGACGAGATCATCGGGCCCCGGCACCGCCCCCTCGCCGAGGCGCGGCGCTTCCTGGGCGCGCGGGTGCCGTCGCGCGGGGGGCGCGTCGGGATCGTTTCGCTGACGGGCAACATCCTCACGGGCAAGTCGCGCCGATTGCCGGCGCCGTTCGGCGGCAAGACCGCCGGGTCGGAGACCCTGGTCCGCGCCCTGCGGGCCGCCGGCGAGGACGAGGCCACGCGCGCCGTGGTGCTCTTCGTCGACTCGGGGGGCGGCTCGGCGCTCGCCAGCGATCTCATCGGCCGGGAGGTGGGCCGCCTGCGCGCGAGGAAGCCGGTGGTGGCGGTCATGGGCGCGGTCGCGGCGAGCGGCGGCTACTACGTGCTCACCCACGCCAGCCGGGTGATCGCGGCGCCGACGACCATCACCGGGTCGATCGGGGTGCTCACCGGCAAGCTGGTGATCGAGGAGCTGCTCGCGCGCTGGGGCCTCAACGCCGAGCAGGTGAGCCGCGGGCGTCACGCGATGCTGCTCGACCCGGCACGGCCGCTCGGCGACGAGGGGCGCGCCCTGCTCGCCCGCGCCAACGAGGAGATCTACGCCCGCTTCGTGGCGCGCGTGGCCGACGGCCGGCACCTCTCCGTCGATCGCGTCCGCGAGATCGCCCGCGGCCGGGTCTGGGCCGGCGGCGACGCGCAGACGGTGGGCCTCGTCGACGAGCTGGGCGATCTCGCCACCGGGATCGAGCGGGCGCGCGAGCTGGCTGGCCTGGGTCCGGACGCGCCGGTGTGGGACGTGGAGGCGCCCGATCAGATCCTCCTGCCGTCCACTCCGGACGCCGCGGCGCTGCTCGAGCTGGCGCGGCCGCTCCTCCGCGAGACGAGCTGGCTGCTCCTGCCGGCGCGGCTCCGAATCGAGTGACGCGGGGGGTGGATCGGTCTAGGACTGTGCCCGCAGTCAACCCTGCAAAGGAGGCCGATCATGAAGCTTTACGGACACCCCATGAGCACCTGTACGCGCAAGGTCCTGACCACGCTGGCCGAGAAGGGCCACGAGGCCGAGTTCGTGATGGTCGACATCATGAAGGGCGAGGCCAAGCACGCCGGGCACCTGGCGCACCAGCCGTTCGGCAAGGTGCCGGTCCTCGAGGACCACAACTTCTGGCTCTACGAGTCGCGCGCCATCATGCGCTACCTCGACGAGAAGCTCGACGGCCACAAGCTCGTCCCCACCGATATCCACGACCGCGCCCACATGGATCAGTGGATGAGCGTCGAGTACTCGTACTTCTCCGGCCCCGCGATGAAGATCGTGATGGAGCTCCTCTTCGGCAAGATGTCCGGCAAGACCCCCGACATGGACGTCGTCAAGACCGCGCGCGACAGCGTCGGCGCGGTGTTCGACGTGTCCGAGAAGGCGCTCGCCCACCACCACTACTTCGGCGGCAAGACCTTCTCGCTCGCCGACATCTCCTGGATGCCCTACGTCCAGTACCTCTTCGCGGCGGAGCAGGGCGACCTGATCACCAGCCGCCCGGCCATGAAGGCCTGGTGGGAGCGCGTCAGCACCCGCCCCTCGTGGAAGAAGGTCGCGGGCTGAGTCAGGCGGGGGTCAGCGCGACCCCCACAGGCTCGCGATCGCCACCACCGCGGGCGCCGCGGCGGCCACGCCGGCCGCCAGCACCGCGGCGGCCTCCAGATACGGCGAGATCCACGCGGCGGCGTCGCGCCGGGTCTCGCCGCTCCGGCGGCGCAGCAGCGGCGCCAGCAGGAACGCCAGCACCCCCAGCGGCAGGGAGAAGCTGGTCAGCGCCAGCAGCGGCCGCACCACCCACCCCAAGACCCGCGGGCCTCCCGTGAGTGAGACCTCCGCGCGCTGGAGGCGAAAGAGCGGCCCCGGCTTGCCGGTCTCCGGCACGGCGGCGATGCGCATCGCCTTGAGGCGGCCCGCCTCGACCTTGCTC
>Ga0302279_10001530_pt1 | contig 32730 bp, 31 predicted proteins | sample III_Bog_N3_3_FD_194541 | JGI IMG/M metagenome (GOLD analysis project Ga0302279, IMG submission 194541) | Peat permafrost microbial communities from Stordalen Mire near Abisko, Sweden - III_Bog_N3_3 | ecosystem: Environmental > Terrestrial > Soil > Wetlands > Peat | place: Sweden: Abisko...
GAGCAGGGCCAGGGAATCCAGCTGGGCCCGGGTCATGGGGAGCACGAAGGTGAACGAGCCCTCCGCGTGCCCCTCCGGGTCATCCTCGTCGGTCAGGATGGCGAACGGCACACGCTCCAGGACCCGCCCGGCGGAATCCAGGGCCGAGAGGACATACTCCCCGGACTCGGGTGTCAGCGGCGGCCGGCGCACCTGGAACGCCGGCTGGAGGCTGACCCGCCCCTGGTCGAGCAGCCCCTGGACCAGCAGGCCATCCTGGTCCTGGTCCCCGGCCGGGCGGGAGGGCTCAACGGCTTCCCCGGCCCGGAAGGCGAGCACGGCCCGGCAGCCGTAATCACTGCACCAGGTCGGCTCGCAGTAGCTCATCAGGTCCTTGTAGACGGTGGGATCCTTGGTTTTCCAGGCCACGACGTCGAAGCCGCAGGCGCCGATGCCCCCCTCCCCGTAGGGAAAGCGCGGATCGACGTGCAGGGGCCATTGCGGCTTCCCGCAGGGGGCGTGCCTCAGGCCCAGGTTGTGGCCGATCTCGTGGGCCAGGATGTCCATGTAATTGAACCCCGGCCGCTGGCCGGTGATGTCGCAGCCGATGGCCGACCGCTCCACCCGGTCGGGATGGACCTTGGTGTAGGCCCGGCCCCGGGGTTGGCGTGTGCCGTAGCGGGTCGGGTAGACCCCGTAGAAATACTCGTCGTCGGGGCCGCGGTCCGCCTGGCGCAGGGCTTCCAGTTCGCCCAGGAGCGCATTCAGGCCATGATCATCGTCCACCGCCTGGGTGGTGTGGAAGACGTCCGCCACCCGGACCCGGATCTCACCCAAGGGGAATTGCTGCCTGAGCGCCTCGACCCAGGAGGCCGCCGTGCGGCCGCCGCCCAGCACCTGCCCCACCTGCCCCCCGCTGGACACCGGAACCAGGGCGATGCGGAACGGCGCCACCTCGACCACATTCATGGGCAGGGCGGTCCCGTCCTCCGGGTATTCCAGGTTGCCGGTCCGGACTCCCACCGGCGCCAGCAGCCTCACCTGCACCGCATTGCCCGGCTGGATCTGGTTCCCGGGCAGGCGCAGGTTCCAGCTGTCCGCCAGCACCGCTTCGTTGAGGATCTGGGGCACCCGGTCTCCGGGCGGCTCGATCCGCTCGGTGTGGACGGTCCCGCCCTGTGAAACGATCCGCACCTCCACCGCCGGTCCCGGCCCGTTCCAGTGGTCGGCGGTCACGAACACCCGCAGCACGCCGGCCTGGCCCTTGACCAGGGGGACCGACTGGTCCCGGCGCTGGGACCGCTGGGTGATGTACATCCCCTCGATGTGCAGCGGCAGGGTGGTGGGCGGCAGCAAAGGCGCGGGGCCTACCACGAACTTTGCCGCCACCGGCGCGGGCCTGGCCGCATCCTCCCGCCCCCCGCCGCAGCCGATCAGCCCGAACCCGGCCGCACAGGCCAGGAGGACGCCCAGCGTCCTGGTGCGGAATTCACGGGCCATGTCTGCTCCTGGAAGGCGTTATTGCCATATCCGATTTATCAAGCATTCCCAGGTCAGGATCCGCCTTCCGGCATGACCTCGGCACCGGCCGGACCGGAGGTGGGCCTGAATCCCAGGATGACCGGCGCCCGCGGCGGCTCCTTGGTGCTCTTGAACGTGGCTCCGCCATGGGCCTCCGGCGCCGCGGATTTCAGCGGCGCCAGGCTGGCCGCGGCAAGGCCGGCCAGCGCCACCAGCACCCCCGCCCAGCCCCGCCAGCAGCTAGCCGGTCGCAAACAGGCCTCCAAGGGTGGAACCGGCCGGCTTGTCATGGGCGCCCCTCTCGATTATTTTATGTAATATAAATAATAAGTCCCTTCCCGCAAGATCCGAATCCACAGGAAGCGTATCCACTGGCGTTACTCTGAACGCTATGAAACTGATCCCAGCCCTCATCCTCCTGACCACCCCCTGCCTGGCCCCGGTATTCGCGGCCTCGGTGAACCCGCCGGTGCGGGTCGGCCTGGACACCCAGGCCCTGGAATGGATCGTGAGCCTGGAGGGCGGCGGCGAGGTCCTGGCCCCGGATGGCCGGACCCTGATGCGGCTCAAGGATGGCGAGAAACTGCGCATCTGGTGGGACAGCAAGGGCGAAGCCGATCCCACCGACGAATACCGGGTGCAGGTGGGCCCGCCGGTCACCCAGGCCGAGGCGGACGCTCTGATCCGCAAGCTGAAAACCCAGGGATTCGCTGACCCGGCGGAGAAGGTTGCGGTCCCGGACGGGGGTTCCTGGCGGGTACTGACCGGCCATTACGGCAGTAGCCAGGAGGCCGAGCCGCTGCTGGACCGGCTGGGGGCGCAGGGCTACCTGGAACTGTGGGTCGCCAGCGAGAAGCGCAAAGGCAAGCCCATGAACGGCCGGGCCCTCTACGCGGTCACCGAACGCTATGAGCGGCTGCCCCTGCCCAACGGCGGGGTGCGGTTCCGGCCCGCCGGCGAGCTGACCGCCCTGGCCGGCAAGGGGCGCTTTAGGGGCCTGGTGGAGATCTTCCCCAATGCCCAGGGCCGGCTGTCGGTGGTCAATACCGTGGACCTGGAGACCTACCTGCGGGGGGTGGTGCCCAAGGAGATGGGCGCCTGGGAATTCCCGGCCCTGGAGGCGCTCAAGGCCCAGGCGGTGGCCGCCCGCACCTATGCGTTCGTCAATCTGGGCAAGCGGGCCAAGGACGGCTTCGACCTGGTGGATACCGTGGCCGACCAGGTCTACGGCGGCCGCGACGGGGAGCAGGCGCTCACCGACCGGGCCGTGGCCGAGACCACCGGGCTGATCGCCACCTACGGCGGCCAGCCCATCCAGGCGCTGTTCATGGCCACCGCCGGCGGCGCCACCGTGGACAATCACTATGTCTTCGGCGACGCCCACCCCTATCTGAAAGGGGTGAGCAGCTACGCCGCCGTGCCGGAGACCGTCAGCTTCACCGGCAGCGTCAGCGACCGGGGCGACGCCTGGCTCACCTGGGAACTGCTCCGGCTGGCGGGAACCGGGCTGCTGCCCACCAGCGCCCTGGAAGCCGGCAAGATCAACCAGCCGGCCCGGGCCGCGGACCTGCGCCCGGTGCTGGACGCGCTGGCCCTGCGGCTGGACCAGCCCTCCCCCGGGACCCCGGACGCGGCCGGACCCGCCCTGTATCTCTGGATGGCCCGTTCCCTCGGATTCCAGGAGGTGGTGGAAGGCATGGAGCGGCCCCAGGACGCGGCCTACCTGCTGGGGGACGCGCTACCCGGCGTTCAGGACCGGCTGCTGGCCTCGCTCCTGACCCGCAGGGGCCTGGTGTCCCCCGCCGCCTGGCGCAATCCCGCCCCCACCCTGGGCCAGACCCTCCAGGTGCTGGGCCGGCTCTGGCAGGAGCTGGAACCCATGGCGTTCGCCGAAGGCACCCTGCTCCGGGACGGGGAAGTGCGGGTCAAGAACGGCGGCCCCACCCCTCTGCGCCTGACCGCATCGCACCTGCTGGCGGAGGAGGCCCCGGGCGGATCCCTTCGGCTGGTGGCCAAGGCCAGCATCCAGGTGGGCGACAGAGTGAAGTGGCTGCCCAGCCCGGAGGGTTCGCCGATCCTGGTCCGGCGGCTGGATCCGGACGGAGCCGCCCTGGACCGCTACAACCCCAACGCCCATTGGAAGGTCGAATTGAAAGAGGCCGATCTGCTGGAGCACTTGCGCACCCGAGCCGGGATCCAGAGCCTGGATCGGATCCAGCTCACCCACAACGACCAGGGCCGGGTGCTGGAACTGGACGTGGTGGATGGCCGGGGCCGGATCCACAAGTTCACCGGCATGCGGATCCGGGCCCTGCTGGGGCTCAAGGACAATGTGTTCCGCTTCATCACCCTGGGCCAGGAGCCCGATCGGCGCTGGATCATCTATGGCCGCGGCTGGGGCCACGGGGTGGGCATGGACCAGACCGGCGCCTACGGCATGGCGCTGGAAGGTTCCAACTACGATGACATCCTCAAGCATTACTACCAGGGGATCCAGATCACGCCCATCGGCAACTGAACCATGCCGGTGTTCCAGCTCGGCCCAAGCCCGGTCTTCCCCGATCCCCGCCGGGCCGGACCGGACGGCCTGCTGGCGGTGGGCGGGGACCTGACCGTGGCCCGGCTGCTGGCGGCGTACCGGGCCGGAATCTTCCCCTGGTACGACCAGGACTCGCCGATCCTCTGGTGGTCCCCCCCCGAGCGCGCCATCATCCTCCCGGGCGAGGAGCGGTTCTCCCGCCGGACCTTGCGCGCCCTGCGCCAGCGCAGGTTCGAGCTGCGCATCGACACCTGTTTCGACACCGTGGTCAGCGGCTGCGCCGGAACCCCCCGGGCCGGCCAGGACGGCACCTGGATCACCCCCCAGATGCAGCGCGCCTATGGAGCCCTGCACCGGGAAGGCTATGCCCACAGCTTCGAGGTGTTCCGGGACGGGCAGCTGGCGGGGGGGCTGTACGGGCTGTCCCTGGGGGCCGGGTTCTTCGGGGAGAGCATGTTCAGCCTGGAGGACTACGCCTCCCGGGCCGCCTTCGCCGGACTGTGCCGGGTGGCCTGGGCCTGGGGCTTCCACTTCATCGACGGCCAGCTGCCCAACCCCAACCTGCTCGACCTGGGGGCGCGAGTGGTGCCCCGGCGGAACTTCCTGGAGCAGCTGGGCCGGACCCTGGAACACCCCACCCGGCGAGGTTCCTGGACGACCGCCGGGGAGGATTGAGCGGTGGCGCTGTCCATGGGGCCGGCGATTCTGATATTTTGACCTATGAGCATTGATAGCCGACGGTTCACCCTGACCATCGCCTGCCCGGACCGGGTCGGCATCGTAGCCGCGGTGAGCGGCTTCCTGGCCCAGCATGGCGGCTGGATCCTGGAAGCGAGCCACCACTCCGACCACGGCAGCACCACCTTCTTCATGCGCCACGAGATCCTGGCGGAATCCCTGCCGTTCGGCCTGGACGTGTTCCGGCAGCAATTCAGGGAGCTGGCCGAACCGTTCGCCATGCAATGGGCCATTTCCGATTCGGCGGTGAAAAAGCGGCTGGTGGTGCTGGTGAGCCGCCAGGACCACTGCCTGGTGGACCTCCTGTACCGCTGGCGGAACCAGGACTTCGCCTTCGACATCCCTCTGGTGATCAGCAACCACGGGGACCTCCGTTCGTTCGTGGAGTGGCACGGCATTCCCTTCATCCATGTGCCGGTGACCGCGGCCACCAAGGAGGCCGCCTTCGGCCGGGTCATGGAACTGTATGGAGAGCATGGCGGGGATGCGATGGTGCTGGCCCGCTACATGCAGGTGCTGCCCGGGTGGGTGTGCGACGCCCTGCCCAACCGCATCCTCAACATCCACCACAGTTTCCTGCCCTCCTTCGCCGGGGCGAAACCCTACCACCAGGCCTACCAGCGGGGCGTGAAGCTGATCGGCGCCACCTGCCACTACGTCACCGCCCAGCTCGACGAGGGGCCCATCATCGAGCAGGACGTGATCCGCATCGACCACGGCGACAGCGCCGAGGACCTGGTCCGCTTCGGCCGCGACATCGAAAAGGCGGTGCTGGCCCGGGGCGTGCGCTACCACGTGGAGGACCGGGTGCTGCTGCACGGGCACCGCACGGTGGTGTTCAAGTAGCGTCGCCGCCGGCGGCTGGGGCTGCCATCACAGGGATTTGAAAATATATATGGCCCGTCGCTGTTTCGGGTGGGTGATCACACTTTGTAGGGGGGTGGACCCTGAGCCAATTTGGCGGGTTCGCTGGCCTCTGGGGGCATCCTGAACACCGGAAGGGATTCCAGGGAAGAAGGGCTGCCTGGGCCGCTGGCTCAACGGCCTGATTCTGGGGAAACTGAGTCCATGGATATGACGACCCTTTTCACCATGGCTCTCGGGCTTCAGGCCCCTTGGGAGGTCAAGGACCTCCAGTTCAACCCGGAGGGCCAGCGACTGGACATCATCATCGACTTCACCCGGGGGGCGAACTTCCCTTGCCCTGTCTGCGGCAAGCCGAGCAAGACCCATGACACCGAGCAGAAGACCTGGCGGCACATGGATTTCTTCCAGCACTCCGCCTACCTCACGGCCCGAGTACCGCGCTGCAATTGCGATGAACATGGGGTCAAGCTGGTTTCGGTGCCCTGGGCTCGCCCAGGTTCGGGGTTCACCTTGCTGTTCGAGGCGCTGGCGATGATGCTGATCCCCACCATGCCAATGGCTGCTGCCGCCAAGATGCTCCGGGTTCATGACACCCAGCTTTGGCGATTGGGTCACCATCATGTGGATGAAGGCCTGGCCAAGGTGGACATGTCCAAGGTGAGGGACATCGGCATCGATGAGACCTCGGCCAAGCGGGGGCACAACTATATCTCCTTGGTGATGGACATGGATGCGAGGAAGCTCCTGTTCGCCGTGGCAGGCAAGGGCCATGAGGTCCTGGGAGCCTTCAAGGCCGACCTCCTGGCTCATGGTGGCGACCCCGGCAAAATCAGGGAAGCCAGCCTCGACATGTCCCCGGCCTTTGTCAAAGGCCTTCGCAAACATTTCCCCAAGGCCCACCTCACCTTCGACCGGTTTCACGTCATGAAGATCATCGGTGAGGCCGTGAACGAAGTCAGGCGCAACGAAGTCAAGGATCGCCCGGAGTTGAAGAAGACCCGCTACATCTGGCTGAAGAACCGCTCGAATCTCACGGCCGGCCAGGAAGAGAAGCTGAATGCCTTACAGGGCGCTAACCTGCTCACCGCCGAAGCCTACCGTATGAAACTCACCTTCCAGGACCTCTACTACCAGTGCAACCACGAGGACGCCGGCCAGTTCCTGGACGAGTGGATTCACATGGTCCAGGCGTCCGGGATCGAGCCTATGATCAGTGCCGCGGACACGGTCCGGAAGCACAAGGCCGGCATCCTGCGCTGGTTCAAGAGCGGCCATACCAACGGCATCCTGGAAGGGATCAACTCCCTGATTCAGGCAGCCAAGGCTAAGGCCCGTGGGTACCGTTCCGTCCGCAATCTCATCGCCATGGCCTACCTCATCGCGGCCAAGCTCAAATTCAACTTGGTCGAACTCTGGCCGGTCGTACCCAGGCCTCCCATCAGAACGGCCAAGCGGCCCCTGCGGTCCCCAGTGTTGGTCTGAAACCAAACCTGTCTGTATAGCCCGTCAGCACCTGGGCCAGAACGACCGGGAGAAGAGGGAAAAACCAAGGCCCGCCCGGCCTGAGGGCAATCAGGAAACGCCGTGGAGGCTGCCGGGGGCCGCTTTTCGGCCCCTGGCTGACTCCATGGCAGGCAAGCGATAGCGCGCCAGTTTGCTGCCGATCCCCTGCCATGACCTGGGCCCCGGCTGAGGTGCCAGCACGCTTCCCTGAACCTGCGAATGGCCCAGTTTTAAATGGCGGCTACCCACCTGGAACAGCGAGGAACCATAAAACAGTCATCTCATTGGGCTCCGGGGTGGCCGGGGTCCAGGACCGACCCCGGCATGGGAATAGGGCGTAAGCTTAAGCTAATATTGGTAGTTATATACTTTGAACATTTCCACTCCATTCCGCATCTTTGAACATGGCACGTTCGCAGGTCTTCCCCGTGCCGGAACCCGGGAGGTTCCCATGCGGCATATCACCATCCTAGGCGCCGGCCGGGTGGGCGCCACCATGGCCCTGGATCTGGCCCAGGGCGGCGAATTCCAGGTGACGGTGGCCGACCGGTCCGAAGCGGCCCTGGACCGGATGGCGGCCCTCGGCCTCGCGGTCCGGCCATGTGATCTGGCCGGGGTGAAAAACATCAGGGCGGCGGTGCACGATGCCGACCTGGTGGTGGGAGCGGTCCCGGGCTGGATGGGGTTCCGCACCCTGGAGGCGGTGCTGGAGGCCGGCAAGCCCATGGTGGACATCTCCTTTTTTGCCGAAGACCCGTTCCGGCTCGACGCCCTGGCCCGGGAGAAGGGGCTGCTGGCGATCGTGGACGCCGGGGTGGCCCCCGGCTGCGCCAACCTGATCCTGGGGGCGCTGGAACCGGAACTGGACGCCATCAGCCGGTTCGAGTGCCTGGTGGGGGGCCTGCCCGCGGTGCGCACCTGGCCCTACGAGTACAAGGCCGGATTCTCCCCGGTGGACGTGCTGGAGGAGTACACCCGACCGGCCCGCTGCGTGGACCATGGCCAGGTGGTGGTGCTGCCGGCCCTGTCCGAGCCCGAACTTATTGATTTTGCCGGCATCGGCACCCTGGAGGCCTTCAACACCGATGGCCTGCGCACCCTGCTGCACACCGTGGCGGCCCCCTTCAAGAAGGAGAAGACCCTGCGCTATCCGGGCCATATCGAGAAGATGCGCATGCTGCGGGAATCCGGATTTCTCGATCCGGCGCCTTTGCAGGTGGGCAACGCCCAGGTCGCCCCCCTGGACCTGACCGCGCAGTTGCTGTTTCCGCTCTGGCAGATGGAAGAAGGCGATGAGGATTTCACCGTCATGCGGGTCACGGTGGAGGGCAGCAAGGGCGGTCAGGCCCATCGGCAAGTATGGACCCTGCTGGATCGCTATGACCGGACCTCCCGCACCACCTCCATGGCCCGGACCACCGGCTACACCTGCACCGCCCTGGTCCGGCTGGTCGCCTCCGGCCGCTACCGGCGCCCGGGCATCTCCCCCCCGGAATTCGTCGGCCGGGAGCCCGGCTGCTGGCCGTTCGTCCGGGCCGAGCTGGCCCGGCGGGGGGTGGTGTTCGAGCAGGAAGTCCTGCCGGTTTCTTGATGGCTTTGGCGGCACTGTTGATACTTTCTTGATGCCCTCGGGCCGAGAATTCCTCCTGGGCGGCCCGAAGCCATGAACCAGGGCCCGCCCGGTCAAGGAGAAGGCCCGTGTCCACACGTTCAGAGCAGTCCAAGGAACCTCCCCAGTCCTGGACGGCCGCGCGCAAGCGCGCCGTCGTGCTGGAGTATCTGAAAGGCCAGGACACCATGGCCGGGGTCGCCCACCGGCACCGCCTGCCGGTGCAGACGATCCTGGGCTGGCGTGAGCAGTTCCTGCGGGAAGGGGTCGCCCCAACGCCCGTGGCCGAAAGGCGGGAGAGCCTGCGGATGCAGGGCATCCAGCCCATGCAGTCCCGGTTCTCGGGATTGGCCTAGCACCACTGGGGCGTCCGGGTCCCGGCCCGCCTGTGCCTACCGGTGTCCCCTCGGACACGGTTGATTACCGAGCCAGGCTCCCAGGCTTCCACGGATCCGCCTGGACGACCGTTCGTCCCGCCATTCCCGCCGTTGGTCGCATTCCCCTCGTCCCCCAAGGCCCCGGACCCAGACTGGATTCCGGGCGGTGACAGCCACCGCCCGGTTTCATTTCTGGGGCCACCATGACCACGGCACTGTTCAAGCTCTCCAACATCCACCGGCACTTCCCCCTGGGCGAAACCACCGTCCAGGCCCTGCGCGGGGTCGACCTCACGGTTGCCAAGGGGGAATCCCTGGCCATCTGGGGGCCCTCGGGCAGCGGCAAATCCACCCTGCTCAACCTTTTGGGGCTGATCGACAAGCCCGACGAAGGCACCCTGCACTTCGATGGGGAGGATGTGCATTCGCATTCCGACGATGCCCTCACCGATTGCCGGAACCGCAAGATCGGTTTCGTGTTCCAGAACTTCAACCTGGTCCCGGTGCTCACCGCCCTGGAGAACGTCATGCTGCCCCTGCAGATCCAGGGGCTCAAGGCGGACGCGGCGCGGCAAAGGGCCGAGGGCTGGCTGGCCCGGGTGGGCCTGGCGCGGTTCGCCCGGCAACGTCCGGACAAGCTCTCCGGCGGCCAGCGCCAGCGGGTAGCCATCGCCCGCGCCCTGGTGACCCGTCCGGAACTGGTGCTTGCCGACGAGCCCACCGCCAATCTGGATTCCGAAAACAGCCGGGACCTCATCGAACTGCTCCAGAAGCTTAACGCCGAGACCGGCGTCACCTGCGTGTTTTCAACCCACGACCCGCGCCTGCTGGAACATGTGCCCCGGCACGTACAGCTGGTGGACGGCCGCATTCTGGAGGAGAAGTCATGAGGACGTTCCAACTGGGTATCCGCAACCTGCGCCGGAACGCCCGCCGCAGCCTCACCACCCTGCTCAGCATCGCTTTTGGATTCGCCGCCGTGGCCCTGTTCTCCGGCTACACCAAGGAGGTCTACCAGGGCCTCACCCAGCAGGCGGTGCATGGGGAGCTCATCGGCCACTTGACCGTGGCGAAGCGCGGCATGAAGCTGGAAGGGCACCTGCACCCGGAGCGCTACCTGTTGGGCCCGGAGGAGATCCGCAGGATCGAAGGTATCGTCTACCAGCAGTACCCCCAGGCCCGCATCGCACCCCGGCTGGATCTCGCCGGGCTGGCCTCCAACGGCCATGTGAGCACCATCTTCCTGGCCGACGGGGTGGCCCCCGAGGACATGAAGGCCCTGCGCGGCCCTCGCCAGGCCACCGGAGCCCTATCGGAGGGCGCTCCCCAGGGCATCGCCATGGCCCGCGGCCTGGCCGCGCTGCTGGGCCTGAAGGACGGCGACGACGCCTCGGTCCTGGTGAGTACCCTGCACGGCCAGGCCAACGCGGCGGACGCCACCGTGATCAACACCTATGGCACCGGTAACGCAGGCCTGGAGGACAAGGCGGTGTTCATGCCGCTGGCCATGGCCCAATCGCTGTACGACGCGCCCGACCGCGCCGACCGCCTCACCATCCTGCTGCCGGACATCGCCCTCACCGAAGGCGCCCGGGCCCGGCTGGCGCCGGCCTTCGCCGCGGCCGGACTGGACGTGGAGATCAGCACCTGGCAGGAGCTTTCCGTCTTCTACCGGCAAGTGAAGGGCATGTTCGACATGATCTTCAGCTTCATCCTGGCCATTGTGCTGACCATCGTGGTCATGAGCGTCACCAATGCCATGGGCATGAGCGTGGTGGAGCGCACCCGGGAGATCGGCACCCTGCGCGCCATTGGCCTGCGGCGCTCCGGCGTGGTCCGGCTGTTCGTCACCGAGGCCCTCCTGCTGGTGGGGCTTGGCTGCGCCGCAGGACTGGCGCTGACGCTCCTGGCCCGGGCCGGAGTGAACGCCGCCGGCCTCTCCTACACGCCGCCCAACAGCACCAGCCGGGTGCTGCTACTGGTGGGCCTGGACGGCGGCAAGTTGATCTTCACCGCCGCGGTGCTCGGCCTGCTCGGGCTGGCGGCCGCCATCTTCCCGGCTCGGCGCGCCGCGCGCCAGCCGGTCACCGAATCGCTCGCCCACGTCTGAGGCCCGACCATGAATCTTCTGCTCATCCTTTCCCTTTGCACCACCCTGGCCGCCGCCCCGGACCCGGCCCAGCTGCTCCAACGCGCCGACCAGGCTCGCGGCGGCGGGTTGCCGGGACTGGTGTGGGAGATCCGCCTGCACAACAGCGGCTCCCAGACCAACGAGGACGATCCGCCCATGCGCCTGCTGATCAAGGCTGCCGGCGAGGCCAGTCTGGTGGAAACGCTGGAGCCCCTGAACAGCAAGGGGGCCCGCATGCTCCAGGTGGAGCGCAACATGTGGCTGACCAAGCCCGGGCTGAAGAAGCCTGTGCCCATCTCGCCCCGCCAGCGCCTCAGCGGCCAGGCCGCCATCGGCGACATCGCCGCCACCAACTATGCCAAGGACTACAGCGCGGCCTTCCTTCGGGAAGAGGCTGTGGACGGCGAGCGCTGCTACCTGCTGCAGCTCGCCGCCAAAACCCGGCAGTCCACCTACGACCGGGTGCTCTACTGGATTTCTGCCGAGCGCGGCACGGCCGTCCAGGCCGAGTTCCAGTCCCTGTCCGGCAAGAAGCTGAAGTCGGCACAGTTCGACTACGGCAACCACCTCGAGGCGCAGGGCCGGACGGTGCCGTTCGTCAGCCGCATGGTGATCAGCGATGCCCTCACCGACGCCAAGACCACCCTCGAGTACAGCCGCATCGTGGTCAAGGCGGTGCCGGCTTCGACCTTCGACGTGAGCCACCTGGAATGAACGCCCGGGTTCCACTCCTCCTGGCCTTGGCCGTCCGGGCAGCGGCCGGGGACCCGTTCCAGGCTTCCGGCACCGGCGAGCTCTGGGGCTACGCCACGGCCACGGACCGGGTGGTCGAGCTGCCCACTCCCCAGTGGACCGGTGAGGCCCGGGGCGATCTGCGCCTGACCCGGGAAGGCGCCGAAGTGGTCCTGCGCCCCCTGGTGTTCGAACAGCACAACCCGGAGCCCTTCGCCGACGTGGACCAGGCCTACCTGAGCCAGGCCTATGCCCGCATCCAGCTGGACGGCGGGCTGACCTTCACCGGCGGCCGGGAACTGCTCACCTGGGGGCCGGGCAACCTGCGTTCGCCCAGCAACCCGCTCTACTTCGACGCCGGCCGAGCCGAGCCCCTGCGGGAAGTGCCGGGGGTGGACCTGGCGCGCCTCACCTGGACCCACGGCCCGGTCACCGCCATGGTCGCCCGGGAGCAGGATGCCGGCCGGATGGACCGCGCCACGACCCCCGGGCCGGCAAGCCTCGCCAAACTGGACCTGCGCGGCCAGGACTCGCTGGCCAGCCTTATCGTCGCCAACCAGGTGTGGGGAGCCCCGTTCTACGGCGGCTTCGCCCAGGCTACCCTGGCCGAAGCCTGGCTGGCCTATGGGGAGATCGGCTCGGGCCAGCGCCCCCAGGACCCGTCCCGGAAGACCACCAGTCTGCTGGGCGCCACCTACACCCTGGTCAACGGCCAGACCCTGGGACTGGAGTGGCTGCGCGATGGCCACGGGGCTGCGCAGCCGGCCGCGGTGGCGGTCCAGGCCGGCGCCCTGACCGGGCGGGACCACGCTTCCCTGCTCTGGCAAAGCAACCTTCAGGACTCGGGCCACTACTGGCGCGTGATGTGGACCACCAACCTCCAGGACCAGGGCAGCCAGGTGCTCGCCTACGGAGAGCTGAGCCTTTCCCGCCGCATCACCGGGTTCGTCTCGGTGACCCGCAATCTGGGCGGGGAGGACTCGGAGTTCGCCAGCGTGTTCCGCACGTCCGTGACCCTGGGCTGTAAATGCTTTGTCTTCTAGGCCCCCAATGTTCAAACTAAAATGACTTCCAGAGGCCAAACGCCATGAACGACCACCCTCCCGAGCCAGCCCCATGGCGACGCAACCAGGGGCCGAGGATCTGGATCTATCTGTACCTGGGGGTGGCCACCGGCAATGCCCTGATCGGTCTCCTGCTGACGGTGGTCGGATTCGGCGGATCCTCCCTGGGCAGGAACGTCATCTACTCGGAGTGCATCGGCCTGACCATCTGTAGCCTGATCCACCTGGTGTTCGCCTTCACCGACCGCGGCAACTGGCTGCGCCCTCTGCTGTCCCTGGCGGCGGCCGCCCTGGGCGGCCTCATCGGCCAGGTCCTGGGCAATCTGATAACCCATTCGAACACTCACCTGCTGTCCGGGCCCTTCCTGAAAACCGAATTCATCGGGCTGTTCTTCGGCGGAATCGGCACCATCGGCTTCTTCATCCGGGAGCGCACCTGGGATCTTGAGGCCGAACTCAAGGCCCGGGAGGTCCTGCAGCTGGAGGCCGAGAAGCGTGGGGTGGAGGCCCAGCTGAAGATGCTGCAGGCGCAGATCGAACCCCACTTCCTGTTCAACACCCTGGCCAACCTGGCAGGCCTGATCGAATCGAACCCGAAGCTGGCCCGCCACCTTCTGGAAGCCCTCAACCGCTACCTGCGCGCCAGCCTTCTGCGCACCCGGGCCGAGGGCGGGACCCTGGGCGATGAACTGGACCTGTTGGAAGCCTATCTGGAGGTGTTCAAGATCCGCCTGGGCCCCCGCCTGGACTACACCATCAGCGCCGCGCCGCCATTGCGCGCCCTGCCGTTCCCGCCCATGCTGCTGCAGCCCCTGGTCGAGAACGCCATCCGCCACGGCATCGAACCCCAGGTGGCCGGCGGGCGGGTGCGGATCACCGCCACCCGGGACGGCGGCGCCCTGGAACTCACCGTGCGGGACACCGGCTGCGGGCTGGGCGAAACGCCGGGCAGCGGGCTCGGCCTGGACAATGTGCGGGCGCGCATGGCCGCCCTGTTCGGCGATTCCGGCACCCTGGAGATCGCCCAGCCGGCCGACGGGGGGGTCCAGGCCTCCCTGAGGCTGCCCGCATGAGCACCGCCCTCCTGGCCGACGACGAGCCCCACCTGGTGACCCATCTGGCCCAGCGCCTGGCCAGGCTCTGGCCGGAACTGGGGATCGTCGCCACCACCGGCAACGGCCTCGAGGCCCTGGAGCGCATCCAGGCGCTCCGACCGGACATGGCCTTCCTGGACATCCGCATGCCGGGGCTGTCCGGCCTGGAGGTGGCCGCGCGGCTCACCGTCCCCTGCCGGCTCGTGTTCGTCACCGCCTACGACCAGTTCGCGGTGCAAGCCTTCGAGCGCGAAGCCGTGGACTACCTGCTCAAGCCGGTCACCGACGAGCGCCTGGGCCGGACCTTGGCGCGCCTCCGTGGCAGCGAGGCCGCGCCGCTACCGGAGACACTGCTGGCAAGCCTGCGCGATCTGCTCCGCGCCGCTCCGGGCGCGCCCGGGCCGCTGCGCTGGATCAAGGCCCAGGCCGGCCAGGCCATCCGTCTGCTGGGGGTGGACGAAATCTGCTATTTCCAGGCCAGCGAAAAATACACCACCGTCGTCACCCGCGATGCGGAACTGCTCATCCGCACCTCCATCAAGGAACTGGCCGAGCAGCTGGACCCTGCGCAGTTCTGGCAGATCCACCGGAGCACCCTGGTGAACGTGCGCCAGATCGCCGCCGCCCGGCACGACGCCATGGGGCGGCTGGCCCTGCAGCTGAAACACCGCCCGGAAACCCTGCCGGTGAGCCGCACCTTCGCGCACCTGTTCCGGCAGATGTAAGCCCCTTCCGCCCCAGCCCATGACCGGAAGGTCTACCCGTCAGGAACCGGCCTGGGCCCAGCGCCGGTACGCCGCCGGGCTCAGGCCGACCACCTGCTTGAAGTGACGGTTGAGGGCCGCCTGGTCGCAGAAACCCACCTCGCCAGCGATGGCGGCGATGGGACGGCTCGACTCGGCCAGCGCCTCGGCCGCAGCCTGGATCCGCACCTTCATCACGTACTGCCCCGGGCTCAGCTGGAACAGCTTCTTCATGCGCCGCTCAAACTGCCCCAGGGAGAGGCCGGCCAGGGCGGCCAGTTCCTCCAGGCGCAGACCCTGGGCGAAATGCCGGTGGATGTGGTCCACCGCCGCCGCGAACGGCGCGTCGATGAACCCGCTGCGGCTGGGTTCGGGCAGGTCGGTGCTGAGGCAGGCCAGCGCCAGCACCCGGCCAGCGGAATCCCGCAGCGGCAGCTTCTGGGTCAGGCACCAGCCCGGGCGGCGGTCAGGATAAAGGGTCAGGTCCAGGGCGTCCACCAGCGGCCGACCGGTGCGGAACAGGCTGGCGTCCTGCTCCGCATAGCGCAGGGCCATCTCCGCCGGCCAGAGCTCGAAGGCGGTCCGGCCGATGGCCGCCGCCCGGGAACCCAGCCCGCAGCGCTCCACGCCGCTCTGGCTCATGGCCAGGTAGCGCCCGCCGGGATCCTTCACCGTGAACACCGCGTCCCGGACCCGGTCGAACAGCTCTTCCACGAAGCCGAGGCTGCCCAGGGAAGGCAGGAGGACATCAAGACCCGAGGCGCGGCGGGGCGGCATGACTGAAATATACTACAGATTTTGTGCCATTCCAACGCCGCCGGCGGCCAAAGCGCACAAGACCCGGGCCGCCCCGGACCCCAAGCTGGGATCCTGCCAGGGAGGAAACCCCATGCCCTATCCGCTCAAAGTCCGGGTCATCGACAGCCATACCGGCGGCGAGCCCACCCGGGTGGTGCTGGAAGGCGGGCCGGAGCTGGGCGCCGGGCCCCTGGACCAGCGCCGGGCCATCCTGGCGGCGGAGCACGCCCCCTGGCTGCGGGCCGTGGTCTGCGAACCCCGGGGCTCCGAGGCCATGGTCGCCGCCCTGGTGCTGCCGCCGTTCCGGCCGGACTGCGACCTGGGCCTGATCTTCTTCAACCGAGTGGGGACCCTGGGCATGTGCGGCCACGGCACCCTGGGCCTGGTGGAAACCCTGCGCCACCTGGGCCGGCTCGACCCGGGCCGGCTCCGCATCGACACCCCGGTGGGGGTGGTGACGGCGGAACTGAAGGCGGACGGCAGCGCCGTGCTGATCAACGTGCCCTCCCGCCGGTTCCGGCGGCAGGTGGAGCTTGAAGTGGCCGGCCTGGGCCCGGTGCGCGGCGACGTGGCCTGGGGCGGCAACTGGTTCTTCCTGGTGGAGGACCACGGGCTGGAACTGCGTCCCGGAAACCTGAGCGGCCTGCTGGAAGCCGCTTGCGCCATCCGCGCAGCCCTGGCCCGGGACGGCGTCACCGGCGAGGACGGCAGCCTCATCGACCATGTGGATCTCACCGGGCCGCCCGCAGACTCCGGCAACCACGGCCGGGGCTTCGTCCTCTGCCCTGGCCTGGCCTGGGACCGCAGCCCCTGCGGCACTGGAACCTCGGCCAGACTGGCCTGTCTGCTGGACGAGGGCAAGCTGGCCGAAGGCCAGGTGTGGCGCCAGGAGAGCCTGATCGGCTCGGTCTTCAGCGGCTGGATGGCCCGGGAGGAGGGAATGCTGTTGCCGCACATCCAGGGCCGGGCCCACGTGACGGCGGAATCCACCCTGATCCTCGGCCCCGGCGACCCCTTCGCCTTCGGGATCCCGTCATGATTCCGGATGTGCTCATCGTCGGTGGCGGGGTGGTGGGCGCCGCCTGCGCCCTGGCCCTGGCCGAGGCGGGCTGCTCAGTGACCCTGGTGGAGGCCGAAGGCCTGGGCAGCGGCGCCACGGCGGCGGCCATGGGGCACCTGGTGGCCCTGGACGGATCTCCGGCCGAGCTGGCGTTCTGCCGCCTGGGCCAGGAGCGCTGGCGGGCCCTGGCCCCGGAGCTCGGCCCCGGATTGGAACTGGATCCGTGCGGCACCCTCTGGCTGGCGGCGGACCAGGAGGAATGGGACCTGGTGGCGCCCCGCTGCGAGGTCTACCGCGCAAGCGGGATCCCGGCCCAGCTGCTGGACGCCCGGGCCATCCACGAGGCCGAGCCCTGCCTGGGGCCAGACATCGTCGGCGGCATGCGGGTGCCCGGCGACTCGGTGATCTATCCTCCGGCCGCAGCCCGCCTGCTGGCGGAGGCGGCCCGGCGGGCCGGTGCGACCCTCCGCATCGGCACTGCCGTGGCCGCGCTGGTCCCGGGCGGGGTGCGGCTGCTGGACGATACCGGGCTGAGGGGCGGCCGGGTGGTCCTGGCCGCCGGCAGCGCCTCCCGGGCCCTGCTGCCGGGGCTCCCCCTGGTGCGGCGCAAGGGCCACCTCGCCATCACCGGGCGCCACCCGGGTTTCCTCGGCCACCAGCTGGTGGAACTGGGCTACCTGAAGTCCGCCCATGGCTCTGAAACCGACAGTGTGGCCTTCAACCTGCAACCCCGGCCCAACGGCCAGCTGCTGCTGGGCTCCAGCCGCCAGTTCGGGGACGAGCAGCCGGATCTGCGCCCGGCCATGCTGAGACGCATGATCCAGCGGGCCCTGGGCTATGTGCCGGGGCTCGCCGCGCTGCCTGTGCTGCGCGCCTGGACCGGCTTCCGCCCCACCACGCCGGACCACCGCCCCCTCATCGGCCCGGTGCCCGGACGCCCCGGCCTGTTTCTGGCCTGCGGCCACGAAGGACTGGGCATCACCACCGCACCGTCCACGGCCGAACTCATCGTCAGCGCCATCCTGGGCCGGCCCCCGGCGCTGGATCCCGCCCCGTACCTGCCCGGTCGATTTCCGGAGTTGAACCATGCCTAGGATTCTCGTGGATGGCTCGCCGGTGGACCTGCCCGAGGGCGCCCTGCTCACGGCGGCCCTGGGCTGCCCGCCCGTGGCCGGCCTGAGTCTTTCCGGTTCGCCCAGGGGACCCCTTTGCGGCATGGGGCAATGCTTCGAGTGCCTGGTCCTGGTGGATGGGTGCGAACGCCTGGCCTGCCTCACCCGCGCGGTGGCGGGAATGGAGGTGCGCCGTGGCTGAAAAAGCGCGGATCCTGATAGTGGGCGCGGGTCCCGGCGGTCTGGCCGCGGCCATCGCCGCGGCGGGCGCCGGCGCCAGCGTCACCCTGGTGGACGCCCTGCCGGAACCTGGCGGGCAGATCTGGCGGGGCCGCTGGTCGACGGCCTCCTGGGGCCCGGCCGGCACCCTGTTCCGCGCCCTGAGGGCCAGTGCCGTCGACCTGCGCCTGGGCCGGAGGGTGGTCACCGCGCCCACCTCCGGGCGGCTGGGCCTCATCGGTCCCGATGGAGTGGAATGCGTTGCCTACGACCGGCTCATCCTGGCCACCGGCGCCCGGGAGCGGTTCCTGCCCTTTCCTGGATGGACCCTGCCCGGGGTTCTGGGCGCCGGCGGGCTCCAGGCCCTGGTCAAGGGCGGGCTGGAGGTCCGGGGCAAACGGGTGGTGGTGGCCGGCAGCGGTCCCCTGCTGCTGGCGGTGGCGGCTTTCCTCCGGGCCAAGGGCGCCGAGGTGCTGGCAGTGGCCGAGCAGGCCGGCCTGCGCCCGCTGCTGGGCCTGGCGCCGGGCCTGCTCCGGCGGCCCAGGCTGCTGGCCCAGGCGCTGCCCTGGATCACCCTGCCCCTGCACACCGGCGCCTGGGTGACCCGGGCGGAGGGCACGGACCGGCTGCAGCGGGTGCACCTGCGCACCGGATGCGGGATCCGGGTGCTGGAGGCGGATCTCCTGGCCTGCGGCTTCGGCCTGGTGGCCAACCTGGATCTGGCCCAGCTGCTGGGCTGCGAACTGCGAGCGGGCCTGGTGGCGGTGGATCCCCTGCAGCGGAGCTCGATCCCCGGGGTGTTCGCCGCCGGCGAAACCACCGGCATCGGCGGCGTGGACAAGGCCCTGGCCGAAGGCCGGATCGCCGGGCTGGCGGCGGCAGGCCGCCCGGCCGAGGCCCGCCGCCTCCTGCCCGCCGCCGGCCGGACCCGGGCCTGGGGCTCGGCCCTGGAGGCCGCCTTCGCCCTGAACCCCGCCCTGGGCGACCTGGCCCAGCCGGACACGATCCTCTGCCGTTGCGAGGAGGTGACCGTGGCAGCCCTGAGGGGCTTCAGCCGGGGCCGGGACGCGCGCCTGCAGGCCCGGTGCGGCATGGGCCGCTGCCAGGGCCGGACCTGCGGTCCCGCGGCGGAATTCCTGTTCGGCTGGACCCCGGGCGGGCCCCGCCAACCCCTCGTTCCCCTCACCTGCGCCGACCTGGTCGACGCCTTAGAGGGTGTCTGCGAAAGGGAAGGCCCCGCGATGCTGGCACCGGCCATGGCAGGACAAGGCACGCGAGGAGAGCGATGCGGGATATCGTTCGACGAGCGTAACGCGGTCATGCCGTGGCCGCTGCCAGCACCCGAAGGGCGCAGCCCAGAAGCGCGCTTTTCGTGTGCAAGTCCCTTGGAGGATTGGCCTAATCCTCCTGCGGGTCTTGCGCACGATAAGCATGCTTCTGAGCTCCGTCGCGGGGCCTTCCCTTTCGCAGACACCCTCTTAGACCCGGAGCAGCCATGAATCCCTTCCACGGCGTCCTTCCCGCCATTACCACCCCCTTTCTGCCCGACGGCGGCGTGGACCATGCCACCTTGGCCGGCCATGCCCGCTGGATGCTGGCCAGCGGCTGCACCGGACTGGTGCCCTGCGGCTCCCTGGGCGAAGGGGCCACCCTCGGCTTCGACGAGAAGCTGGCGGTGATCCGCACCTGCGTCCAGGCCGCCGAAGGCCTGCCGGTGATTCCCGGCATCGCCGCCCTGGCCACCACCGAGGCGGTGCGCCTGGCCCGGGCCGCCGAGGCCGCCGGAGCCAAGGGGCTCATGGTGCTCCCGCCCTATGTCTATGTCGGGGACTGGCCGGAGATGCGAGCGCACCTGGATGCGGTGATCGCCGCGACGCCCCTGCCCTGCCTGCTCTACAACAATCCGGTCGCCTACCGGGTGGATTTCGTCCCGGACCACATCGCCGAACTGGCGGCCCGGCACACCAACCTTCTGGCGGTGAAGGAGAGCAGCACCGACGCCCGCCGCATCGCCGCCATCCGCGCCCTCCTCGGCGACCGGCTCCGCCTGGGCGTGGGGGTGGACGACTGCCTGATGGAAGCTGTTCTCATGGGGGCCTCGTTCTGGATCGCCGGCCTGGTGAACGCCTTTCCCGGGGAGAGCGTGGAGCTGTTCAACCTGGCCCGGGCCGGCCAGAGCGACCAGGCGTTCCGCCTCTATGCCTGGTTCCTTCCGCTCCTGCGCATGGATACCGTGCCCAAGTTCGTGCAGCTGATCAAGCTGGTCCAGCAGGAACGGGGCTGGGGCAACGAAAGCCTGCGGGCGCCCCGGGCTTTGCTCACCGGCGCCGAGCGGGAAGCGGCCCTGGATACGCTGAAACAGGCCTTGGCCTCCCGGCCCTGAGCCTTCCCCTGAGCCCTTCTCCTTCTGGCAGGTGCCCCATGATCCATGGTCTCTCCCTTCTCGGTCCCGGCCTCGGTGCGCCTGGCGGCGCCCGGTTCCAGGCCATCGACCCGGCCACGGGCACAACCCTGGAGCCCCCCTTCCACCAGGCCTCCCCGGCGGAGGTGGACCGGGCCGTGGACCTGGCCGCGGCCGCGGCTCCGGAACTCCAGGCCCTGGGCGGCAAGGGCCGGGCGGCCCTGCTGCGGGCCCTGGCCGAGGGCCTCGAACGGGAGGCTCCCGGCCTGGTGGCGCGAGTGATGGCCGAGACCGCCCTGGCGGAACCGAGGGTGCGCGGAGAACTGGGCCGCACTTGCCACCAACTGCGGCTGTTCGCGGAGGTGGCCGAAGCCGGTTCCTGGGTGGAGGCGCGGATCGACCCAGGCGATCCGGCCCGGGCGCCTCTGCCCCGGCCCGATCTCCGCTCCATGCTCCAGCCCCTGGGCCCGGTGGCCGTGTTCGGCGCCTCCAACTTCCCCCTGGCCTTCGGCGCCCTGGGCGGGGACACCGCTTCGGCCCTGGCCGCCGGCTGTCCCGTGGTGGCCAAGGCCCACCCCCTCAACCCGGGCACCAGCGAATGGGTGGCCCAGGTGGCCCAGGGGGCCCTGGCGCAGCTTGGGCTGCCGGCCGGCACCCTCAGCCTGCTGTTCGATCCCGGCCATTCGGTGGCCCGCCAGCTGATCCAGCATCCCGCGATCCGCGCCGCCGGCTTTACCGGGTCCTTCCTCGGCGGTGGGGCCCTGCTGGCGCTTGCGGCCGCCCGGCGGCTGCCCATCCCGGTCTACGCCGAAATGGGCAGCGTCAACCCGGTGACCGTGCTGCCGCTGGCCCTGGCCGGCCGGGGCGAGGCCATCGCCGCGGCCCTCGCGGCGGCCGTCCTCAATGGCGCGGGCCAGTTCTGCACCTGCCCCGGGCTGGTCATGGTGGTGGAGGGGACGGGCCTGGAGCCGTTCCGGCAGACCCTGGCCACGGCCCTGGCCAGCGGCAATCTGGCGCCCATGCTGGGTTCCGGGCTGGCCGTCGGCTACCGCCAAGGTCTGGCCCGGAATCAGGCGGCCGGGGCCCGGGCCGCCTACGCCCCCCGGGAGGCGGAACCGCCCTTGGCGGTGCCCATGCTGCTGGAAGTGTCCGGACGGCAGTTCCTGGACCAGCCGGCCATGGCCGAAGAGGTGTTCGGTCCGGGCACGTTGCTGGTGGTTTGCACGGACGAGGCCGAGCGCCGTGCGGCCCTGGCCAGCCTGGCCGGACAGCTCACCGCCACCCTCTGGATGGACCCCGGGGACACCGGCCTGGCCGCCACCCTGATGCCCATCCTCCTGGCCCGGGCCGGCCGGGTGCTGTTCAACGGCGTGCCCACCGGCGTGGAGGTGGGCCACGCCATGGTCCACGGTGGCCCCTGGCCCGCCACCAGCAGCCCGCATACAACCTCCGTGGGCACCCGGGCCATCACCCGGTGGGCTCGGCCGGTCTGCTACCAGGACGCCCCCGATGCCCTGCTGCCCCTGGAGTTGCGCCGGGACAATCCGCTCAGGCTTTGGCGCTGGACCGATGGTGTGCCCGGATGGAGCTAACCGGGCTCCAGCCGCGCCCCGTGCCGGTCTTGGCCTTCCAGGCCTTCCGGCTGCATGTAAATTTCCTGGAACAAAACACCCGAACCGGAATATATGACTTGACCGATCAGGTAAGCTATGGCTAATCTGATTTTGGGCATTAATTAAAATGCCAAGGGGCGCAAGGACTTGAGACCCCGGAAAGGTAAAAATGAACGCTAATATGGAAGCAGCAACCACCCTCACCGCCCGCGACCGGTTCGAGCAGCTGATCGCTTTCTCCCACGAGATCAAGCAGGATGGTTTCCAGCTGGCCACCGAGGCGGAATACGCCGAAGTCCTGCAGAACATCGAAGACCACAAGTACCTGACCAACGAAAAGATCCCCTTCGAGATCAGCATGGATCAGGCTCTGTTCTCCTGGTATGAGAACGTCTATCATCCCATGATGCAGGGCATTGACCAGGCCGGCCTGGTGTTCGCGTTCCCTGAGGCCACCAGGGCCGAATTGTTCCTTTGGGTCACCCGCCACTGGCACTTCCTCAAGCTGGAACAAGGCCGTGAAGTCAGCGCCGAAGAAGCCGCATACAGCTACGGCAACCAGTTCGGTTCGGGGCTCCTGGCCCAGCTCTTCAACCGGGTGAAGGCCATCGCCGCCTGATCGAATCGTCCCACTGGATCCAAGAGCGTGTCTCCGTCATGGGCCGGTCGGCCTGTCACGGGGCACGCTCTTCCTCATGTGGGGGTACCCCAACATTCGTGCAACCAGGGATCAAAGTTAATAGTTCATGCAACCAGTGGCAAACGGGTCTCCATGTCCAGGTCGAAATGCCCGTAGCGGTTGATGTGCGATGTCAGTGGGGGGCACATTGAGGCCTTCGTGGACTTCCCGGCGAATCTCTTCCGAGGCAAGGTAGCGGCACAGGAAGATGGTCTTGATGGCCTTGCCCAGTTCCACAAAGGCCTTGTAGACGGGGTGCTGGGCATTGAGCCGTGTGAAGCGCCGGAGCAGGCTATCCGCGTCCGTCATCCACTAGCGTTCGGAGTAGGCCAGATTGAAGGCGATGGCGGCCAAGGTGAGCGCGCAGCTACGCTGGATCCAGGGCTGGAAGTTCGGCGACAGGACCACGGAGGTGCGGAAGGCATTTGCCAGGAGGCCGTAGGCGATGAACACGACCAGGGTCATGGCCATGAAGGTCCCGCCGAGCCAGAGCATCTGGAAGAGGGGCGAAATGCCAGTCGGTGTGATGAACTGCGGAAGAAAGGCCAGGAAGAAGATCGACAGCTTCGGGTTCAGGATGTTGATCAGGAAGGCCTTGAGCACGATGCCTCCGGGCCGGGACGCGGCCGGGGCCGTGTCCAGGGCCAAGCTGCCGGTGTCCCGCCACATCCCCCAGGCCAGATAGACGAGATAGGCCGCCCCGGCGAACTTGACCAGGTGAAACGCCAGCGCGTACATGTGCAGCAGGGCCGCCAGCCCCAGGACGGTGGCCAGAAGGTGGGGGATGATTCCCGCGGTACAGCCGAGCGAGGCGAGGAGGCTGGCACGGCGGCCATGCCGGAGTCCGGTGGCGACGGTGAACATGACGCCCGTGCCCGGCAGTAGCACGATGATCAACGCGGTGACGAAGAAATGGAGCGTAAGCATGCGGATCCTTTCGCGCAGCCCCTGCGCCTGTTGGTAGCATGGGGGGGCAGCGAGGTCGGCGGATTGAACGTTCTTGACGGGATAGATGGGGGGCGTTCCATCTGGTGGCGGATTCCCGATCCCGGCACCCCAGAGCTGCTGCGGACCGCTTTCTGCCGCCGCACCTTCGCCCGCCACACCCATGATCGTTTCGGGCTCGGCGTGATCGAAACGGGCGGGCTCGCCTTCCATTACCGCGGCCGGGATGTGCTGGCCCCGGCGGGCGGGGTGAACCTCGTCTTCCCCGGCGAAGTCCATACCGGCCATCCCGTGGGGGCGGAAGGCTGGAGCTACCGCATGTTCTACCTGGACCCGGAACTCCTGCTGGAGGCCGCCCGGATCGACGATCCCGACTGCGCCAGGCTGCCCTTCCTCGCACCCGGCGTGGTCCATGATCCGGAACTGGCCGTTCGGCTCCTGCGGCTGCATCGATTGTGCGAAGACACGCAATCGGAGCCTCTGGCGCGCCAGGCGGGCCTGGGCGAAGTGCTGGGAATCCTCCTGGAGCGGTACGGCAGTGAGCGTCCGGCGCCCAGGCAGGACCGTGAATCCCGCGCGGTGCGGCGGGCACAGGAGTTCCTGCGGGAAGCCTTTCCGCGGGCAATCCAGCTGGAGGAACTGGGGGAGGTGTCCGGGCTCAACCCCTTCCGGCTGGTGCGGTGCTTCACCCGGGAACTGGGGCTTCCGCCCCACGCCTTCCTGGTACAGTTGCGGCTCCAGCACGCGGCCCGACTGCTTCGGGAAGGTTCGAGCCCGGCCTGGGCGGCTGCTGAAGCCGGCTTTGCCGACCAGAGTCACCTGCACCGGCACTTCGTGAAATGCTTCGGCGTTACCCCGGGGGCATTCCGGTAGTGGCAATTGGGTGTAAGCCCAAACCCTCGGTCTGGGTCAAGGGATGATTCGGGTTTCCAGTTGGGCTTCGGGGGCGTAGCTGCGCAGGTGGGCGGCCAGGTCATCCAGCTGAGCTGCCAGGTCGGCTTCGGCGATGCCCTCGGGGGCGTAATGGGTGTAAAGGACGTTGCGGGTTCCAGGGGTGATGGGGGTGTTGCTGTCCGGACCCTGGAGGATGCTGGAGAGGATGCCGTCCTGGTGGCGCAGGATCAAGTCGCCAGCGGGCAGGGTGATGGACCGGTCGCCGAAACCCTGGTAGCGCTCGCCCCCCTCGGAACGAGCCACACAAAGGGGCGGCGCGAGCCTGTCCAGATCGTGGCCGGCGGCTACCAGGCCATGGGTCAGCTCGGCCATGAACAGAGCGGTGACGGCGCAGAGCTGGGCCGGGATGGGGCGCTCCTTTAGGGCCACGGATTCCAACTGACGCAGGACGTGGTAGGTCTGGCCGTGGGGTTTGAAGTGGGCCGCAAACACGGCCATGGCTGGCAGTGCCTTCAGGGTTTGGCGGTCGTGCCCGGCGTAGGTTGCCCGAAGTGCCTGCTCCAGCTTGGCGCGGCGCGCCTCCAGGGCAGGATGGGTGGCCAGGGGCGGCAGTCCGCGCGCCTCCAGCAGACCCAGGCGGGCGTCCCGGGGCCAGGACGGATCGATGCGGATTTCAATCATAGGCTGCCTCCTTTAGCTAGCATACGGAGGGAGAATCGGGCGTCTTGAACATTCTTGATCGGACAAAAGAGGAGGGCGCCTCGTGGTGGTGGGCGCTGGGGCCGGGGGGGGGCTGGAGTTGCTCCGGTTCAGCAACTGGCCTGGGGTTCTAAGGAGATTTGAGTCAAAAACGACCGTAAAACGCCCAGTTTGTCGCATATCTTCTGACTTTTGCGACCATGAATATTACCTGTGCCGGTTTTCGGTTCCTCTGCTACCAACCCCCCCTTATCGGGCCTTCATTCGCTGGTAGTGCGCGGCCACCTTGGCGCGGTTCCCGCATGACTGCATGCTGCACCATCGGCGGGTGTGGTTCCTGGTGACATCCAAGAAGAACAGGATGCAGGCCTCGTTCTGGCAATGGCGAACTAGGCTCAGGTCCTGGCTGCAAAGGAAGTCGCTGGCAGAGAGGGCGAGGGAAAGCAAAGGGTGGCCCTTGCCGTCTGCGAGGAAGTGCCGGTGGTATGGGGGGTGGTCCCCCTCCACCCGGAAGTGTCCCCTTTGCTCAGCCAGCACCTGATTAATCACCTGCGCGGCCTCGGCGGCAACCTCCCGACCCTCCGCGAGGGACTGGGCCATGCGGCGCATGGCGGCTCGGAAGACCTTGGCCTGACCCAGGATCTCCCAGCCATCCCCGGACCAAGAACCAGGCAGGCCCGCGTGGCCTAGCCACTCATCCAAAGCCCGTGGACTGTCCAGCAGGTCGAGACGATCACCGTCCAGCATCCGTTCCGTGTTCACGAAGTCTAGGAGGGGATGGTTACCTCGCCACAGGAATGCGTCCTTGGAGTGTGTGGGGGCCATATCGAATGCTCCGCCAGGGCCGGGCTAGGGGCCTCTAACCAGCAAATATATCATTGACAGGTTACAAGAAAAACCTAACCTTCAAATTATGCTGTGACAGGTTAGTCACGTTTCGGGTCGCAGCCCAGAGGAGAACCCCATGGTCCCCAATCCAATCCTCCAGACCGGTCACGTCGGTCTCAATGTCAGCGATCTCCAGCGGTCCAAAGCCTTCTACCAGGACGTTTTCGGTCTCGCGGTCCAGGGAGAATCCGCTGAACCCGGCCGGAGCTACGTCTTTCTCAAGGATGCCGCGCGGCTGGTCCTGACCCTGTGGCAACAATCCGCGGGGGTCTTCCCCAAGGACCGCCCTGGCCTTCACCATCTCTCTTTCCAGGTGGGAAGTGTGGACGAGGTGGCGGAGCACGCGGAGCGCGCGCGGTCCCGCGGCGCCAGGATGCTCTACGAGGGGATGGTGGCCCATTCCGAAGGGGCCTCGTCCGGAGGGGCCTTTTTCGAGGACCCGGATGGTATCCGCCTGGAGGTTTACTGCCCGGAGGGGATGCATGATCATCAAGCCCCTTCAGGTTCTGCGCCCAGCTGCGGCTTCTTCTGATGGAAGCAGCGATGTCGATGTCCTTCCATCCCGGCGAACGGGAGGTTCAATCCCGGGCCGGCGTCCAGGCCCGGGCGGAACGCACCCGCGGGATGCTCAGCGAGCGGATGCCCGATGCCGCACGGGATTTTCTCCGGCAGCTCCCCTTCGCCCTCCTGGGCGGCGCCGCTCCCTCAGGGGCCGTATGGGCATCCCTCCTGTGCGGTCCGCCTGGATTCCTGGATCCCACCGAACCGGATCTGCTGCGCATTTCCGGCACCCTGGCGCCCTGGGATCCCCTCTCCGGGGCTCTGGAGCCGGGGGGGGCGGTTGGCCTCCTGGCCATCGAGCCGGCCACCCGGCGGCGAATGCGGGTGAACGGCATTCTGCAAGCCGCTCCTGATGGGGAGTTGCGCCTGCACACCCTGCAGGTTTACGCCAACTGCCCCAAGTACATTCAGGCGCGGGCCGTCGCGTTCACGGGGGCGGCGGGTGCGGGACGAACGACCGTCGCCCAGCGGTTGGATGCCGACCACCGGCGATGGATCGAGAGCAGCGATACCGCTTTCATCGCCAGCACCCACAAAGAGGGAGGAGCGGATGTCTCTCACCGCGGGGGGGCGCCCGGGTTCATCCGTATCCTGGATGAAGGCACCTTGTTGATGCCCGACTACCTGGGCAACGCCTTATTCCAATCCCTGGGCAATCTGGTTCTGGATCCTCGGGTGGGCCTGCTCTGGCCGGGCTTCGCCGGTGAAGGCACGCTGCAGATCAGTGGGCGGGCGGAACTGCTCTGGGATGGACCCCTCGTGGCATCCCTGGCTGGAGCCGAAAGGGCCCTGCTGATCCGGGTCGAGCAGGTCGTCCGGAGTTCAATTCCCCTTCCGCTCCAGTGGGGGGCAAGCGAGCCCTCTCTCTTCAATCCGTGAACCGTGCCCAGCCGGATTCCTTCATCGGGTTTCTATCTGCAACGTGGGGGTACCGATATCGAGAGGGAGATCCAGTTTGATCCCCGACCTGTTGTCTTCCAAAGGCATTATGAGCTTTTAGTTTTGATCCCTGGTTGCACGAATGTTGGGGTACCCCCATCCTGGGCTGCGGAAGCCTTGAATAAAGCAAAACAGACGCCTCCTGGGTTCCGGACGCTGTCGTTTGGGACATTTTCAAGGCCGCCTTGGAAATAGCACAAAGCCACAAGGGGTTTATTGATTCTTGATTGGGATTGAACCCAGCGAGCGGGCTAGAACTTGGCCACCATCCGGATCCCCCGGAAATCCGGACTCCAGGCGGGGCTTAAGGTGAGCTGGGCATGGGGCCCGGGAGCGTTGCGCCGGTCGGTGTCGATCTGCACCACCGCCTTGCCGATGGTGGTGCCGATCAGGGCCCCGGCCACCACGTCCGAGCTGAAGTGATCCCGGGTATAGAGCCGGGACAAGGCCACCAGGCCGGCCACGCCGTAGGCGGTGCCACCCACCCAGGGGCTGTCCACATGGGCCGAGATGACCGAAGCGATGGCGAAGGCCTGGGTGGCGTGGCCCGAGGGGAAGGAATCGTTGCCACTGAAGGGGCTGAAGTCACGGGTTCCTTGCCCGTCCGCGGGCCGGTCCCGGCCGACCACCATCTTGACCGGATAGATGGCCACCTGGGCCAGCACGGTGGCGATGCCGGCATCCACCCACAGGGCACGGGCCTCATTGTTGTCCATCAGGTTGCTGCCCACATAGCCGGCGCCGATCAGGATCAGCCCGCCGGTGCCGCCCAGCTGGGCCACATCCTTGGCCGGCTGGTTCCAGGCGGACCTCTGGTTGCGCACCATCACCTGGTCCACCTTGTGGTCCAGGACCAGTCCGACCGCGACCACCCCGGCCGCGCCCAGGGCCAGTTGCGACCACTCGTTGGAGCCCCATTGGCCGGGCGTCTCCACCAGAGCCAGGGTATCGTCCCAAAGCACCCCGGGCAGGTTGCCGATGGCATCCACCCGGGACCCGGCGGCCGGTGGCGCCGGGGCCGGGACAGGCGCCTGAGCCATGGCCAGCATCGGCACCAGAGCGATCAGCAGCGCAGCGGCCGGCCGCCTCATGCCTGGGCTCCCAGCAACCCGGCCATGGCCTTGCCCATGTCCGCCGGGCTCGCCACCACGGTGATGCCGGCCTGTTCCAGGGTGGCCATCTTGGCGGCGGCGGTGCCTTTGCCGCCGCTGATGATGGCGCCGGCATGACCCATCCGGCGGCCGGCCGGAGCCGACTGCCCGGCGATGAAGGCCACCACCGGCTTGGTCACATGGGCCTGGATGAAGGCCGCGGCCTCCTCCTCGGCATTGCCTCCGATCTCCCCCACCATGACGATGGCATGGGTGTCCGGGTCGGCCTGGAACAGCCGGAGCACATCGATGAAGCTGGTCCCGTTGATGGGATCGCCGCCGATGCCCACGCTGCTGCTCTGGCCGATGCCCAGGGCGGTGAGCTGGCCTACGGCCTCGTAGGCGAGAGTGCCGGAACGGGAGATGATGCCCACGTGGCCCGGGAGATGGATCCGCCCGGGCATGATGCCCACCTTGGCCTGGCCCGGGGAGATCACGCCGGGGCAGTTGGGCCCCACCAGACGGGTGCCGGGGTGGCCGGCCAGGGCCTGCTTGACCTTGACCATGTCCAGGATGGGCACCCCCTCGGTGATGCAGATGACCAGCTCGATGCCGGCGGCCATGGCCTCCAGGATGGCGTCCGCGGCGGCGACCGGCGGCACGAAGATCAGCGAGGCATTGGCCCCGGTCTGGGTCCGGGCCTCTTTCACGCTGTTGAACACGGGAAAGCCGTCGACCGTCGTGCCGCCCTTGCCCGGGGTGACTCCGCCCACCACCTGGGTGCCATAGTCGCGGCAGCCCTTGGCGTGGTACAGGCCCTCGTGGCCGGTGATGCCTTGGACGATCAGTTTGGTGTCGGTGCCGACCAGAATGGACATGGGCTACCTCTTCAGCAGGGTTGGGCGGATCGCGGGGGCGTAAGGTTCAGCGCTCAGGGCTGGATGGAGGCGACCACCTTGCGGGCGGCATCCTCGAGATCGGCGGCCACCAGGATCTTCAGGCCGCTTTCCGCCAGGATGCGCTTGCCCTCTTCGACGTTGGTCCCCTCCAGCCGCACCACCACCGGAACGGTGACCCCGATGTCCCGGGAGGCGTTGACGATGCCGTTGGCGACGATGTCGCAGCGCATGATGCCGCCGAAGATGTTCACCAGCACCGCCTTGACCCCAGGGTCCTGGAGGATGATCCGGAAGGCGTTCTTCACCGCCTCTTCGCTGGCGCCGCCGCCCACGTCCAGGAAGTTGGCCGGGCTGGCCCCGTGCAGCTGGATGATGTCCATGGTGGCCATGGCTAGACCGGCGCCGTTGACCATGCAGCCGATGCTGCCGTCCAGCTTGATGAAGTTCAGGCCGAACGAGGACGCCTCGGTCTCCGCCGGGGCCTCCTCGGCCCGGTCCCGGAAGGCCTGGACATCAGAGTGGCGGAACAGGGCGTTGTCGTCGAAGGCGATCTTGGCGTCCAGGGCGGTCAGCTCACCCTGGGTGGTGACCACCAGGGGATTGATCTCGATCATGGAACAGTCCTTTTCCAGGAACAGGGTGTAGAGGTTGCGCAGGAAGGCGCCAGCCTGGCGCAGGCTGTCCCCCTGCAACCCGAGCACCCCGGCCAGTTCCCGAACCTGGTAGCCGGCCAGCCCGACCACCGGATCCACGGTGACCTTGAGGATCTTTTCGGGGGTGTTGGCCGCCACCTCCTCGATCTCCACGCCGCCCTCGGAGGACGCCAGGAAGATCACCCGGCCGGAGGCCCGGTCCACCAGGAGGCTCAGGTAGAGCTCCCTTGCGATATCCACCGGCTTGGCGATGAACACCGTGTTGACCTTGCGGCCGCCGGGCCCGGTCTGTCTGGTCACCAGGGTCATGCCGACCATGGCGTCGAACAGTTTGACGGCGTCGTCCGGGCTCTTGGCGAACTTCACGCCGCCGCCCTTGCCCCGGCCACCGGCATGGATCTGGGCCTTGACGACGCTCTGGCCGCCAAAGGCCTCGGTGATGGCCCGGGCCTCCGCGGCGTCCCGGGCCACCCGGCCCTCGGGGGTCGCGACCCGGTATTGGCGAAGCAGCTCCTTGGCCTGATATTCGTGGATGTCCATCGAGGCTCCTCAACGTTCACTGGCGGACGGGTAGGGACTGCAGGGAGCAACAAGTGTAGCCAAATTCAAGTCTTTGGCTCAACCGATCTGCCCGGAGGCTAGAATAGCCCCTAAACAGGGAGTCGGTCATGCCTCAGCTGGACAAGCTTCTGGCCACCATTGCGACCCGGGGCGGCGTCGCGCTGCGGCTGGAACCCAACCGCCAACCCATGCTCCAGCTGGCCAACGGCGGCGAGCAGGCGCTGCTGGCCAACCCGATCCCCTCCACCATGATCGAGATGCTGGCCCGTGAGGTGCTCCCCGGGCACCTGGAGGAGACCTGGAACAGCCGGGGCGAAGCCAGCTTCGACCACACCGCCGGAGCCGAGTCGTTCCGCCTCACCCTCAGCCGGAGCGCCCAAGGCATCCGGATCCTGGCGGATCCCCTGGCCCGGCCGGAAACGGCGGCCACCCCCGATCCGCCCCGGACGCTCGCCGTGGCCGATCCGCCCCGGCCGAACATCCTGGCGGCAGCCAAGGCCGGGCCCGGGTCCCACCCCATGGCCCAGGCCATGTTCGCCGACCTGCTGGCCCGCAAAGGTTCGGACATCCACTGCAGTTCCTTCGAAACCCCCATCGCCCGGGTGCACGGAGACATGGAGGACCTGGCGGATTTCGGCATCCTGGGCCCCAACCGGCTGCTGGAAATCATGGAAGCGATCGCCCCCCCCATGGCCTGGCGCCAGTTCCAGGAACGCCATGACGCGGATTTCGCCTATGCCTATGAGGCCGGCGGCTGCCGCCTGCGGGTGAACTTCTTCCTGGACCGGGCGGGGCCCGGGTTCGTGTGCCGGGTCATCCCCAACGAGATCCCGGATCCCGAGCGACTGGGGCTGGATTTTTCCATCCGCCGGCTGGCCCTGCTGTCCAAGGGCCTGGTGCTGGTCACCGGTCCCACCGGCTCGGGCAAGTCCACCACCCTGGCCGCGATCATCGACCTGGCCAACCAGCAGCGCACCGATCACATCCTCACCATCGAGGATCCCATCGAGTTCGTCCACCAGCGCAAGCGCTGCCTGGTGAACCAGCGGGAGGTCGGAACCCACACCGAATCGTTCAAGACCGGCCTCAGGGCGGCCCTGCGGGAGGATCCCGACATCGTCATGGTGGGCGAGATGCGCGACCTGGAGACCATCGCCATCGCCGTGGAGACCGCCGTCACCGGCCACCTGGTGTTCGGCACCCTGCACACCGCCAGCGCCGTGGGCACCGTCGACCGGATCGTGGACCAGTTCCCCGCCGACCGGCAGCAGCAGATCCGGGTGATGCTGGCGGACTCCCTGAAGTGCGTGATCAGCCAGATCCTGCTCAAGTGCGAGGGGGGCGGCCGGGTCGCGGCCCTGGAGACCCTGTTCATCACCCCGGCCATCAGCAACCTGATCCGGGAAGGCAAGAACTTCCAGATCCCCAGCGCCATGCAGACCGGCCGGGCCTATGGGCAGAAGCTCATGAACGACGCCCTGGTCGAACTGATCCAGGCTGGCAAGGTGAACACCAAGGAGGCCTACACCAAGGCCCCGGACAAGGAAAGTTTCATTGCGTCCCTCAAGCGCGCCGAGATCGATTGGGATCCCCGGAACCAGACCAACGCGCTGTCCTGATTTATCGGCAGGAGAGGCTCCTAGGAACTCCGCGCCAGCAGGAACTCCGGGATCTCCAGCAGCAGTTTCTTCGTGGCCCGGTCGCCGTCCACCGCGGTCAGCGCTGCGGTGGCCGCGGCCGAGGCCTTGCGGGCCAGAACCCGGGTTTCGGCATAGGCGTCGTGAGTTTCCAGCAGGGTGCGCAGGGCCCGTTCATCCTCCA
>Ga0302279_10001533_pt1 | contig 32662 bp, 25 predicted proteins | sample III_Bog_N3_3_FD_194541 | JGI IMG/M metagenome (GOLD analysis project Ga0302279, IMG submission 194541) | Peat permafrost microbial communities from Stordalen Mire near Abisko, Sweden - III_Bog_N3_3 | ecosystem: Environmental > Terrestrial > Soil > Wetlands > Peat | place: Sweden: Abisko...
CCCCTCATCCTTCAGAGGGCGCAGGGAAGACCGGGTGCGCGCTGCACCCGCGGTCTCGTGTGCAAAGTGCACAAAAGGAAACGCACACGAGCATACAGGTTCAGCGGAAGCAGTCCGGCCTTCCCTGCGCAATGGCCTTACGGCTTATAACGCGCTCTCCCCGGTGACCGGCTTTCTTGCCACCGTCGCCCAGCGGATACCTCCGCGAAGCTTGATGCCAGCACCGGGGCATCAGGACCACACGCCTTCGCCGTTCGCCCCGGGTGCTCTCGTCAGTCGCACCCTCGGCGTCCACCGCATCCCGCCCCACGTCCGTGACGATCGCGAGCGGCTCTCCGAGAGGAGCGGGACGGCGAGGGTTATAGACTGATTTGGATCTTCTGAAAATCAGAATATTTTTCGTGAAGGGGCTAGACAGGATTTGGTGATTTGCCCGTCGGGTCGGCAATTCTGGCGCGCTGTGCTGCCTCAACGTCATGCCCGGCCTTGACCCGGGCGTCCATCAATCGTCGCCAAAGAACGCTTCGAAAGGTGGATCATCGACGGCATCCCGCGCCAATCGCAATTCCAGCCGCGCGGCCTCCCGCGAGCGTGGCAAACGTGGTAGAGTACGATTAGACGGTGCCCCGGAGACCCGCATGACCATCGCCGACATGGTTTACAATCAGGTGAAGCTGCTGCCCGAACCGCTCGCGCGCGAAGTGCTCGATTTCGTCGGCTTCCTTCGCGAGGGGCGGGATCGCGCGGAATGGCGCGACCTGATGAACGCGCAGGAAACCGCGCTCGCGGCGGTGTGGGACAATCCGGAAGACAAAGTCTGGGACGATGTTTGAGCGCGGCGATCTCTTGCTCGTCCCGTTCCCGTTCAGCGATTTGTCGGCCACCAAGCGCCGGCCGGTGCTCGCCGTCACGGCCGCCGACAGCTACGGCGACTTCATCGCGATGCCCGTGACATCGCGTCCACAGGCCGAGCACGGACTGCTGATTGCTACGACGGACATGCTGACCGGAACACTGCCGGCGCCGAGCTGGATTCGCACCAACCGCATCGTTACCCTCAACGCCAGCTTGGTGGTCAAGACGGTTGGTCGGGTTTCTGAACAGACTGTAGCAGCGGCCGTGGAGCGGTTCTGCACGTACATCGGCTATCCCGAACGGAAATGATCGGACTGCGGCGGCGGCGTCGAGGCATCAGGCCCGCATGACCCCGCCATCCGCGAGATTGGCCGGACCTCGGTATTGGCTCGCCGCCGTCTAGCGTGGCTTCTGCCGACTGGATGAACGCACTCAAGTCCGCCAAACTTGACGAACCGTTGTCCAATCAGACGGCGAAGTATCTGCGACTAGGAATGCGTATACGAGATGACCCGCAGTCTTGTGTTCCCCGCCGTAGTCCGAGGCGATCATAAGGTTTTGTTGGGCAAACGGGATGGACTGAGCTTGCCAAAGAATATTTTGGATTGATCGACCCCAAGGGAACACTCTTCGCAACGCTGTGTTATTGCGGGTCAGCAGGCGCCAATGCGTGGTGGGCTTCGGCAATAGCATCGACTGATCTCTTGATCGATTGTTCTAAGAGAGCTTGCCTCTTTTGAAAAAAACTACGATCTCACGAAATTGCCGTGAAGAGTTGACCACAAAGCGGCACGGCCCCTTCGCTCCGCCCTTATGCGACCTCGGCGGCATCACTAGTAGCTTACCACCCGAGGTTCACCCCCAAAACAAAAACGACCGGATCTTTCGACCCGGCCGCTCAAAACTCTAATCCGCTAACTCAGCCTGACGAATAAACCCGTCTCAGCTCGCCTTGGCTTCCGGCGCGGGCGCCGCGGCGGCCGTCTTCTTCTCGATCGCCTTCTTCAGGTCCAGCGCGCGCTTCGACAGCACGTCGGGCTTGGCCTTGATCAGGAAGGCATCGAGGCCGCCGCGATGGTCGACGCTCTTGATGGCGTTGGTCGAGACGCGCAGGCGCACGTTGCGGCCGAGCGCATCCGAGATGAAGGTGACGTTGCACAGGTTCGGCAGGAACCGGCGCTTGGTCTTGATGTTGGAGTGGCTGACCTTGTGACCCGTCATCGGGCCTTTGGCCGTCAGTTCGCAGCGCCGTGCCATCTCAATAAATCCTCTGCCATCCCGGCCTGCTCCGCCCGCTCTTGGGGGCAAAACCCGGGGTTCGAAATCATGTCCATCTAGGGAGCCGCGGACCTATAAGGCGGGACGCGCGAGGCGTCAAGGTTTTCGGCCTCCCGGGGGTGGCGGAAAATGCCGAAAAAGGCCGGGAATGGCCCGGTTTCCCGGCGGTCTGGGCCACAGGCCTGCCCCCGGATCAAGTCCGGGGCAGGCGATCAAAACCGCGTTTTCGGCTGGGGAAGCATCCTCCTACCATCATATAAACGGCGCATTCGCCGCCGAAATGGTCTCTATACTGGGTTCCGGCAGGACCAGGCGCCCATTTAACAGAGAACGCGCCGATCCGTTGCCCGCCGGGGTTTTTTGCCTAGATGACACAGCGCACGCGCAGACGACAGGACCGCCTCCAGGTGCCAATGCCCATGCTGATTTCGCCCCGGCCGACGCCAGCCGTGCTTCGGACGCCGCTATCGCGTTGCGTCCGGGCAATCGCGTTCGGCCTCGCGGTAGCGGCCTTGGCGCTGATCGCGGCGCCGAACCCCGCGTCGGCGCAGGGCCGGCTGGAGGCGCAATATGAGGCGACGCTGGCCGGTATTCCCGTCGGCAAGGGCGCCTGGAACATCGACATTTCAGACGACCAGTTTTCCGCCGCCGCCTCCGGCGGCACGTCAGGGCTGTTGAAGGCTTTTGCCGGTGGCTCCGGCACCGGGGCGGCGCAGGGCCGCGTCGTCAATGGCGCGCTGGTGTCGACCAACTATAACGCCACCACCACCACCTCGAAGAAGACCGAGGCCATCCACATGGTGCTTTCCAACGGCGCCGTGAAGGAATTCGGCATCGAGCCGGAACCGCCTGTTGATCCGGACCGGCTGGCGGTGACGGATGCGCATCGCAAGGGCGTCTACGATCCGATGACGGGATCGATGCTGCGGGTGCCCGGCACGGCAGATCCGCTCGGCCCCGATGCCTGCCACACCGGTGCTCCGATCTTCGACGGCCGCATGCGCTATGACCTCGCGCTCGATTTCAAGCGCATGGAAACCGTCAAGGCCGAGAAGGGCTATCGCGGCCCGGTCGTGGTCTGCGCGGTGTATTTCACGCCGGTCGCCGGCTACATCCCCGACCGTCCCGTGATCAAATATCTCAGCGCCCAGCGCAACATCGAGATCGCCTTCGCCCCCGTCGCCGGCACCCGCATCCTGGTGCCGTTCTGGATGAAGATCCCGACCCCGCTCGGGGTAGCGATGCTGGAAGCGACCTCGTTCATCACCCAGGCCAGCCCGCCCCGGGTAGCGAAAACCAATTGAGCTTGTGCGGTCTTCCGTCAGTTCTTTCGTCATGGCCGGGCTTGTCCCGGCCATCCACGAATTTCTTCTCGCGTTGCTGGACCACAGACGTGGATGCCCGGGACAAGCCCGGGCATGACGAGGTCGGCGTCTGTGTAGTCGAATCCGCCTTGACTCTTGCCTGCTTCTGATTCGACTCGATGTTCTCCTCGCGCTTAAGGAATTCACCGCCAAAGCGCGGCTTGTCGACATCAGCCAAACTTGATCTAGTGCCGTTTCGCTCTATCTACGCTGGATGTTGCGGTGAACGTAACGGGAGTTGGGGGGAGTCACCGATTCGGGCGCGATTCGTTCCGGTACCGTTCCGAAGCTTAAGCGGCTACCAGCAGGTTCAGCCTCGCGCACGGAAAGCGTCGCATTGTGGAACACATTCGGCTTTTTCGTCATTGCGAGGAGCGAAGCGACGAAGCAATCCATACTTTCTCCGTTGTCCGATGGATTGCTTCGTGGAGTTTATCATCGGACGGCGCTTCTGCGCCGATCCGTTGGCTCGCAATGACGGTTTGACGCCAGCAATAAAAGAAACACCCGGAAAACATGGCTTTCTCTTCTTCGTTCGCACACGAACGGGCTCCCGGCGCCGGGGTCACCGCGGTGCTCGGCCCGACCAATACCGGCAAGACCCATCTGGCGATCGAGCGGATGCTGGCGCATTCGTCCGGAGTGATCGGCCTGCCGCTGCGGCTACTGGCGCGCGAGGTCTACAACAAGATGGTCGCCCGCGTCGGGCCCGATGCCGTCGCGCTGATCACCGGCGAGGAAAAGATAAAACCGCCGAAGGCGCGGTTCTGGGTCTCCACCGTGGAAGCCATGCCGCGGGATCTCGACGTGTCGTTTCTCGCGGTCGACGAAATCCAGATCGCGGCCGATCTCGAGCGCGGCCATGTCTTCACCGACCGCATCCTCAATCGCAGGGGCCGCGACGAGACGCTGCTGCTCGGTGCCGCCACCATGCGCCCGATCATCGAGCGGCTGCTGCCCGGCGCTTCCATCGTCACGCGCCCCAGATTGTCGCAGCTCGAATTCGCCGGCGACCGCAAGATCACGCGGCAGCCGCGCCGCACCGCGATCGTGGCGTTCTCGGCCGATGAAGTCTACGCCATCGCCGAACTGATCCGAAGGCAGCATGGCGGCGCGGCCGTGGTGCTGGGCTCGCTCAGCCCGCGCACGCGCAACGCGCAGGTGGCGATGTTCCAGAACGGCGACGTCGATTATCTCGTCGCCACCGATGCCGTCGGCATGGGGCTCAATCTCGACGTCGATCACGTCGCCTTCGCCTCCGACCGCAAATATGATGGCTATCAGTTCAGAAGGCTGAACCCGTCCGAATTCGCGCAGATCGCCGGCCGCGCCGGGCGCGCCACCCGCGACGGCACCTTTGGCACCACGGGGCGCTGCGCGCCGTTCGAGCCCGAGCTCGTCAACGCGCTGCAGAACCACACCTTCGATAGCGTGAAGGTATTGCAGTGGCGCAATGCCAAACTGGACTTCGCCTCGCTCGGCAGCTTGCAGGTATCGCTGGCGCTGACGCCGAACCATGAGGCGCTGACGCGGGCGCCGATCGCCGAAGACCTGCGCGTGCTCGATCACGCCGCACGCGACGCCGATGTGCGGGACATGGCCCATGGCGCGGCCGCCGTGGAGCGGCTCTGGGACGCCTGCCAGATCCCGGATTACCGCCGGCTGGCGCCCGCCGCCCATGCCGAGCTGGTCACCACCCTCTACGGCTTCCTGATGCAGAAAGGCCGGATCCCGGATGCCTGGTTTGGCGCCCAGGTCGAGCTGGCCGACCGCGCCGACGGCGATATCGACACTTTATCGGGCCGGATCGCGCAGATCCGGACCTGGACCTTCGTGGCCAACCGCCCGGACTGGCTGGCCGATCCCGAACATTGGCAGGGGATTACGCGGGAAGTCGAAAATAAATTGTCAGATGCGCTGCATGAACGGCTCACGGAGCGTTTCGTTGATCGCCGTACCAGTGTATTGATGCGCCGCCTGCGGGAGAACAGCGTTTTGACTACGGAAATCGGCAAGACCGGCGAAGTGATCGTGGAAGGCCATGTCATCGGCCGGCTCGATGGATTTACCTTTGCGCCAGAGGCGGCGGAGGCCGGCTCCGACGCCAAGGCCCTGCAGGCGACCGCGCTGAAGGCGCTGGCCGGCGAAATCGACGCGCGCGCCGAGAAACTGGCCGCAGCGCCCGACGACCAGTTCGTGCTGGCGTCCGATGGAACCATCCGCTGGACCGGCGATGCCGTGGCAAAGCTGATGTCGGCCGACGACGCGCTGCATCCGCGCATCCGCATCATTTCCGATGATCGATTGAGCGGCGCGCCGCGCGAAGCCGTGCAGGCGCGGCTCGATCTGTGGCTGAAGACGCATGTCGAGAAGCTCTTGGGGCCGCTGTTCGGCCTGGAGAAGGCCGAGGACATCACGGGCATCGCGCGCGGCATCGCGTTCCAGCTGATCGAGGCGATGGGCGTGCTGGAGCGCACGAAGATATCGGCCGAGATGAAGGATCTCGACCAGCCGTCGCGCGCCACCTTGCGCAAATACGGCGTGCGCTTCGGCGCCTATCACATCTATTTGCCCGCGCTGCTGAAGCCCGCGGCGCGCTCGCTGGCCTCGCTGCTGTGGGCGCTGAAGCTGGACAATGTCGATCTGTCGGCGCTGTCGGGCGCGCAGCATCTGGCGGGCTCGGGGCGTACCTCGTTCCCGGTCGACAAGCAGCTGCCGCGCGACGCCTACCGCGTGCTTGGTTACCGGCAGTGCGGTGAGCGGGCGGTGCGGGTCGATATCCTGGAGCGGCTCGCCGATTTGATCCGCCCGGCGCTGGCCTGGCGCGAGGCCTCGCCCGGCGAAAAGCCCGCCGGCGCCTTCGATGGCCGCGGCTTTGTCGTGACCCAGTCGATGACGTCCCTGACCGGCTCGGCCGGCGAGGACTTTGCCTCGATCCTGCGCGCGCTCGGCTATCGCATGGAGCGCCGCGCGCCGCTGCCGCCGAAGCCGGTGGCGGTCGAGGCGCCGGCGGCCGAAGCCGCACCGGCCGAGGGTGTCCTCGTTGCCGTCAGCGCCGAGGCGGCGCCTTCCGGCGAGGCCACGCTGCTGCCCGATGTCGCCTTCTCCGATGCGCCCGAGCCCGCGCCGGTCGAGGTCAAAGCCGAGCCCGCGCCGGAGCCCGAGCCCGTGGCTGCGGTCGAAGCCGCTCCCGTTGAAGTCGCTCCTGTCGAAGCCGCAGCGCCGGAGCCGGTCGCCGAAGCCGTCCCGGTCGAGGAACCCGCCCATATAGAGACAGAGGCGGAGCCGGCCGTCGCCGAACCCGCGCCGGAAACCGCCAGCGAAGCCGCGCCTGCGGCTGTTGCGGCTCCTGAAGCTGGCGCCGAGTCGGAAGCCACGCCCACGGAAACCGCGGCGCCCGAAATGATCGCGGCACCGGAAGCGCCGATCGCGCCGGAAATGATCGAGGTCTGGCGGCCCGGCGGCCGCTCCGAGGAGCGCCGTCCGCCGCGCCACGACCGCAACCGTCCGCGCCATCAGGACCGTCAGGCCCGTCCCGCCGAGGGCGCGCAGCCCGCGGTCGCCGCCACCGGCGAGGCCGGCGAAGCGGCAAAGGGCGAGCGGCATGGCCGCCGCCGCAACCGTCACAGCGATTTCCGCACCCCGCGTCCCGGCGCCCCCGCCGAGGGCGCGGCCGTCGCCGCCGCACCGGCCGATGGCGCGCCGGTGGCGCAGGAGCCGCGCCAGGACCGGGGCCGTCCGCCCCGCGAGCGTTTCGAGGGCAAGCCCAGGGAAGGCGGCGACAAGGGTCGCGACAACAAGGACCGCGGCAAGTTCGGCGGCGGCCGCGACAAGGGTGGCCGCGAAGGCGGCCGCGATCGCGACAAGGGCGGACGCGGCGACAAGGGCGGGCCGTCGCACCGGCAATACGCCACCAGCGCCGCCCCGCGCGAGCGCGACCGCCCGGTCGATCCCAATTCGCCCTTCGCCAAGCTGGCGGCGCTGAAGGAACAGCTTGCCGCCAACCGCAAGGATTAACATAGCGTTTTCAAGCGAAAGCCTGCCCGGACTTGATCCGGGGTGGGTCCCGGTTCGCGTCAAGAAAACGCGTCAAGATAAAGATGCTTTCCGCAATGGTGGCGTTTGGAGCGTCAGCGTCTCGATAAGTGGCTGTGGCACGCGCGGGTGGTGAAAGCCCGCACCAGCGCTGCCGCCCTGGTCGAGGCCGGCCATGTCCGCATCAATGGCGTGCGCGAAAAGGCCCCCGGCCATGCCGTGAAGGCCGGCGACGTCCTCACCATCGGGCTCGACCGCACCGTGCGGGTGCTGAAAGTGACCGGATTCGCCGAACGGCGGGGCGATGCGGCGGCCGCGCGCGGCCTGTACGACGATTTGCAAGCGCCGCAAGAATAGCTATCTGCAATAAACCAACAGCAGCACGCAAAAACCCCTCATTCGGGCGTTCTGCTTCCCTTGCGGCTGGCATGTTCCTGCGCTACGCAACCCATTCAAAATTGACCCGTTTCGGAGCCTTGGATGACTTACGTCGTCACTGAAGCCTGCATCAAATGCAAATATACCGACTGCGTCGAAGTCTGTCCGGTGGACTGCTTCTACGAGGGCGAGAACATGCTGGTCATCCATCCGGACGAATGCATCGATTGCGGCGTGTGCGAGCCGGAATGCCCGGCTGACGCCATCAAGCCGGACACCGAGCCGGGCCTCGAGAAGTGGCTGGAGGTCAATACCGAATACGCCAAGAGCTGGCCGAACATCACCCAGAAGAAAGATTCGCCGGCCGACGCCAAGGATTTCGAAGGCCAGGAAGGCAAGTTCGAGAAATATTTTTCTCCTAAGCCGGGAACCGGAGACTGACCGGCGACTGACCCGAGCCTGACTTCGGCCGGTTTGACTTAACCCTAATCCCGGTCTTGCCCTGGAAAACCCTGCCCGGACGCCCGGCACAGGGCGTAAATCATTGATTTTTGCGGAAAATGTGCTATATTGGGCACATTATAGCCGAACCCGTCAGCCCTGTTTATGGCCCCTATGGGTTCCCGTGAAAACATCGAACAGGGGCGTGGCAGTTTCCGCGCGCAGGCTGTGTCACAGAAAACGCGTAAAAAGAGTGCTTCCAAGGTTTCCAAGAAAGCCGCTGCGGTCAGCCGTAGTGCACCCAAGAGCCGTGCCCAGGCATCCCTGAGGGATACCCGGACCGCCACCAAGGCCTCGGCTGCCAAATCCTCGAAAAACAAAAGAAGCGCAATGCCAAACAAGACTGCCAAAACTGCCGCGAAAGCGACCGTGTCGAAGGCTACTGCTTCGAAGGCCGCTCCCAAGCCTCCGGTTGCCAAGACCGCCCCGAAACCCGTCGCCAAGACTCTGGTTTCGAAGCCGCCGGTTGCCAAGGCGCCGGTCGCGCACAAGCCGGTCGCCCCCGCCGCCAAGCCAGTGGCCGCCGCCCCGCGCGTGGAGGAGCCGAAGAAGGCCCTGACCCAGCGTCAGGGCTTCAAGACCAACGAATTCGTGGTGTATCCCGCGCACGGCGTTGGCCAGATCCTGGCCATCGAAGAGCAGGAGATCGCCGGCGCCAAGCTCGAGTTGTTCGTGATCAATTTCATGAAGGACAAGATGACGCTGCGGGTGCCGACCGCCAAGGTCGCCAATGTCGGCATGCGCAAGCTGTCGGAGCCGGCGCTGGTCAAGCGGGCGCTGGAAACCCTCAAGGGCCGCGCGCGCGTCAAGCGCACGATGTGGTCGCGCCGGGCCCAGGAATACGAAGCCAAGATCAATTCCGGAGACATCGTCGCGATCGCCGAAGTGGTGCGCGACCTCTATCGTTCGGACTCGCAGCCCGAACAGTCCTACAGCGAACGGCAGCTCTATGAAGCCGCCCTCGACCGGCTGTCGCGCGAAATCGCGGTGGTCCAGCACGTCACCGAAACCGAGGCGGTCAAGGAAATCGAAGGCCAACTCGCCAAGAGCCCGCGCCGCGGCGCCAAGGCGGAAGCCGAGGTCGAAGCCGACGGCGAAGCCGATGCGGAAGCCGACGGCGACGACGCTGCGGTTGCCGACGAGGCCGCGTAAGCGAGTTTCGCTTTACACCAGACAATCAAAAGCCCGGTCGAAAGACCGGGCTTTTTCGTTTGGGCGAGCTCTCTCAACGAGTCGTCCCGGCGAACGCTTCGCTGGCCCGAGGCGACGATGGTGGGAGGCTATTGGGGCTTGCGGGAATACGTCCGCACGATCGTGAGGGCGCCTTCGTGGCGTTCGATCGAGCCCGTGAAGGTTTCGGCGGGAATTTCAATTTCCAATTTGTGTGAATCCCACTTCATGGCCGGTTCGAGAGCTTGAGCGGGATAGGGGTCTTCCTCGATTTCGACCCGCAGAAACCAGTCGCCCGGCCTGTCAATTCTGACTGAGTAGAAAATCGGCTCGCTCCGATTGCAATCTTTTTTCAGAAGGGTGGCTTTGTACGCGCGATCATTGGTCCATAAGGTGGAAACCGGCTCGGTTGCGCAGTTGGATTCGGGAAGTCGCGAGACATAGGAAGTCAGAAGAATCGTAAGCGCAAAAGCTGAGGCGAGGGCAGCAAATTTCAACCAGTTCTTCATTCCCGCCGCGCCGCTCTCTCCAATGTTCGTCATTCCGGGGCGCGCGAAGCGCGAACCCGGAATCTCGAGATCCCGGGTTCGCTTCGCGCCCCGGGATGACGGCTTCGCCGTCAATCCACCACGATCTTGACGAGGTCGCGCACCTTGACCTGCGCGTGGGTGTCGAGGCCGTTGAGGATGCGGAAGCGGTCGGCCGGGCGGTCGACGCCGGCCATGCGGTGCGACAGCGATTCCACGGTGTCGCCGGGCTGCACGGTGATGACTTTTATTCGCAGCGGGCGCGCCGCCTGGATTTCTTCGAGGGTGAGCCTCCGGAAGGAATTGACGGTCTCGCGCGCATTGCGCTCGCTCTCGGTGTTCTTCTGCCGGGTCGCGAAAATGAAGCGGTAGACGTCGCTTCCGAAGCGCAGCGCATAGACCTTGAACTGCCACTGATCGCCATGGGCGCTGGCGGACGCCGCCGGAAATCCGCTGATGGTAATGTCCTCGGTCGAGGCCTTGTCGACCCCTTCCATCCAGCCGGAATTGAGATATTCGCCGAGCGACTGTTCCGCCGGCACCCGCACCACGTCGAAGCGCATCGCCTGCGTGCCGCCCTCGCGCACGCCGATCACGGCCTGCGCGGTGTTGTCCAGCGTGAAGTTTTCCGGCGCCGTGAAGGTGAAGCCGAGCTTGGGATGCAGGAAGCGCCGGCCGTGAACGAACCCCTCGCTCGGGTCCTCGCCATAGACGATGTTGTCGATCGCGGTGAGATAGGTCTCGCGGTCGCGCTCGTTGCTCTCCGGCGAGACGTATTGCCGCGCGGTGTTCTGCGCGTTCTGCACCCGCTCCGGCGTCGCCGGATGCGACGACAGAAAGTCCTGCGTGCGCGGATCGATCGAGCTCTTGCCGACCTTCAGCTCGGCATTGCGCTCCATCGAGGTCAGGAAGCGCGCCGCGCCAAAGGGGTCGAAATGGGCGCGCGCCGAAATCCCGACGCCGATGCCGTCGGCCTCGAACTCCTGGGCGCGCGAAAAGCTCGCCATCGTCAGCTTGGTCTTGGCCAGCGCCAGCGCGGTGAGATCGGGATCGTTGCTCATATCGGTGATGACGCGGGTGACCACCGCGGCCTGGCGCGCCTGGTCCTCGCGGATCGAAGCGTGCTTGGCCAGCACATGCGCCATCTCGTGGCTCAGCACCGAGGACAATTCCGAGGTGTCGCTGGCGAGCGCGATCAGGCCGCGCGTCACATAGAGCTGGCCGGTCGGCAGCGCGAACGCATTCACCGCGCCCGAATTCAGGATCGTCACCTTGTAGGCCTGGTCGGGCCGGTCTGACGCCGCCACCAGCCGGTCGACCGTTTTGGTGATGAGGGCTTCGAGCCTGGGATCGTCGTAGGCGCCGCCATAGCTGGCGAGAATACGCTCGTGCTCGCGCTCGGCGGCCGGCGTCTGCATCACGGTGCGGTTGGGCTTGACCGGGTTTGCCGAAGGCGAGGCGGTCTGGAACCGGCTCATGTCGCCGCAGGCGGAAAGCGCGAGCAAAGCGCACAGCAGGACGGGCGCAGCCCAAATGCCGCGGTTCATCCTGGTCTCGCGCCGTCCCCAAAACACTGCCACTTCAGCCATTCGTGTTGGTCCGGCGGGCTTCAAGTCCCGCCGAGCAGTTCAACCTGCCCCACATGAAGCACTTCGATCCGTGGCCCACCCCGGGCCTCGATGAAGCCGCGAACCCGAATTCGTCTGTTTTCGAAGGACTTGATGACAATCCCGGCCGCTGCGAACGCCGGCAGCATGCGCCTTGAAATAGTCACAGCAAAGTCCCGTGTCCAGTTCCGGCCAAAATTCAGGTACGTCGTTGCCCCGGCCTGGCGCACGGACAATACCCTGCCTTCGACCACCGTAAAACGCCCTATCCCGGCCAAAATATCGCCGGGACTTTCCGCGTTTTTTAAGGCCGAAGGCTCGTTCCAGACGCCCTGCCGGGCGGTGCGGCCCGCAGCCTCCGCTGCCATGAGGACCGCGGCGCAATCCTTGTCGGCCACGGTGCCGGTTGCCAGCGCCACGCCCAGCGCCAGAAGCTGCGCCTGCACCGGGGTTTCGGAGGCATCGACAAACACGAAGGCGGGCTGGCGGCCGTAGCGGTCCGGCGCGTCGTCCTCGCCGCGCAATGTCACCTCGCGCCCGCCGACGAGGGCCGCCAGCGCGGAGCCGTCTTTCGCCGTTTCCGCCGCGGCCGGCTCGATGCCGGCAAGCCGGATCTCGCGGCCATCCTCGAGGCGAAAGCTGCGCGCATCGATCACGGCGGCGACGCGGCCCTCGCCCTGCGGTTGAAACGCGCAGCCCGCCGCGATCGCCGGACCGGTCGATGCCATGGCCAGCATCAGGCTGCACGGCAGGACCGACCGAAAACCGCGCCATACTTTATCGTTCAGCCCCACCTGCATGATGCGGTTCCACCAGTGTCATGGCACGCGAGTCGACGCGTGGTTACAACCCGTGATCTGATCACGGATTCGTTACCTGCGTACCGATCCGCGAAAGGCGATGGCGAAAGAAGCCCGCCGGGGCAGGCCATTAGTTGGTTAAATCGACCCGATTCCGCGGCGCTGTCGGCAATGCCAACGGTATCCGGGGACTCCACAGCCCCGGTATTATCCTTTACGAACCGTTAGCAACAACGAGAGTTCGCCTTTCCGTGCGGAACAACTGCGAATGTGTAGAGTATGGCGTACCCCCTGTCTGAGCGGGCTGACGATTCCGTCGTTATTTGGAGCGGTTCAGCAGTGGGGGATGCCGTCAGGCCAAGCCTGCCCGCGGATTTGCACGCGACAAAAGCGCGCCGCACCGAAATCGCGTTCGTCGATACCGCGCTGGCCGGCTGGGAAACGTTGGCCGCGGGCATTCGGGCATCAAGGCCGGACATCGACATCGCGCCGCTGGACACCGCCAGCCATGCGGTGGCGCAGATGGCGGCCTGGGCCGGCGATCATCGCGGCTATGACGCCATCCATATTCTGTCGCATGGCGCCCCGGGGCGCCTTTATTTCGGCGGCGAAACGATCGACAGCCCCGCGGCACTTGCGGGCGTCGCCGGCGCCTTGAAGGCGGGCGGCGATCTCCTGCTCTACGGCTGCAACCTCGCCAGCGGCGAGGCAGGCCGGCGCTTCGTCGCCGATCTCGCCGCGCAGTGCGGCGCGACGGTGACGGCATCGACGGATTTCACCGGCGCGTCGGCGCTCGGCGGCAATTGGGATCTCGCGGAACGCACCGGCGCGCTGAACACGGCCACGTTGCGCCTCGATGAATATGCCGGACTGCTCAATCTCGACAGCGTCATGACCAACCCGACGCTGACCATCACCCTCGACCGGGGCGTGGACCCCAACAACAGCCTGTTCGCGGCGCAGAACGTCGTCGGTGTCAGCAATGGCGGCAGCGCCGTCGAATGGCTCGATCCGACCGGCGCCAACCATGACGGCTACATCGAGTTCCTGTCGCCAACCGGCTCCGTCACGTCGTCGGTGCTCCTGACGGGCACGCCGTTTGCGCAGCTTTCGTCGGGCAGCAGTGAACTTGCTTCCCTATCGAACGGCGATGTCGTCCTGACCTATTCCGGGCAGAACGGCGATACCTACTTCAGCGTCATCGGACCCGGCGGCGTCGTCGTCGATCCGATCCTCGTCACCTCGGGCAGCACCGCCGGTCAATCCACGCAACTGTCGAACGGTGACATCGCCGTCACCAGCGTGGTGGGCACGGCGCTCGACATCAATACCTACACCCAGACCGGCAGTGCCGTCGGCGGCGTGACGATTTCGAACGCCTCGCTGATGGGCGCCAACCCCATCGCAGGCAATAATTCCGGCAATTTTGCCGTCATCTATAATTCGTCCGCGGACTCCCAGGCTCACATTGCCTTCTACGCCAATGGCGGCAGCTCGCCGTCGGCCACGGTCGCGCTCGGCGCATCCGGCGTGGCCCAGACCGTCGCGCTCAGCGACGGCGATTTCGCGGTGCTGACGTCGGATGCCTCTTACGCGAATCTCAAGCTGCAGATCTACACGCCGACCGGAGCCGCGGTCGGAAGCACCATCAGCCTGCCCGGCGTTGCCGGCGATATCTACCTCGCCGCCGACCTCACGCCCGGCCAGCAGGGCGTCACCGTCTTCAGCGACAACAACGACGACGGCAACATCTATGCGATCCGGTTCGACAATGCCGGCAACATCGTGGCGGGCGGCACGCAAAGCTCGCAGGGTCATCTCACTTCCGTCGAGCATTCGGGCAGCGGCGTCGAGGTCTACAACGGCGGCGGCCAGTACTTTCTGCAGGATTCGGCCGCGGGACTGTCGGGCGGCGAGATCAACCTGTACCTCAACCAGTCGGCCGGCGTACCCGTGCTGCAGACCTTCGAACTCGGGGCGCCGGCGGTGTCGTCGATCGCCACGATCGGCAACGCCACGAACAGCGCCAGCACCGAACAGTTCACGGTCACCTTCGCGGACAGCGTCACCGGCGTCGCCGCCAGCGATTTCACGGCGACCACGCTCAGCGGCAATGTGGCGGCTACCGGCATTTCGGTGACTGCCGTCAGCGCCACCACCTACACGGTGACGGTGACCGGTGTGACCGGCGACGGCACGCTGCGGCTGGACCTCAAATCCAACAGCACCGGCATCACCGACACGGCGACGGGCATCGCAGCCACCGCCGGTTTCAGCGGCGGCGGTGTCTATACGATCGACCATGTGCCCACCGTGTCGTCGATCGCCGCCGTCGGCGCCAGTCCGAACAACGCGACCAGCGAGCAGTTCACCGTCACCTTCTCCGAAGCCGTCACCGGCGTCGACAGCACCGATTTCACCGCGACCACGCTCAGCGGCAATGTGGCGGATACCGGCATTACCGTGACCGGCAGCGGCGCGGTCTATACCGTGACCGTGGATGGTGTGACCGGTACCGGTACGCTGCGACTGGACCTCAATTCATCCGGCACCGGCATCGTCGGCGGCGGCAGCGCGATCGCCAGCGGCTTCACCAGCGGCGACGTCTATACCGTCGACCACACGCCGCCGACGGTGGCGTCGATCGTGACGGCTGCCAGCAGTCCGAACCACGCCAGCAGCGAAACCTTCACCGTCACGTTTTCCGAAGCCGTCACGGGCGTCGATGCCTCCGATTTCGTCGCGGTCACCAGCGGGATAGCGGATACCGGAATCACCGTTACGCCGGTGAGCGGCTCCGTCTATACGGTGACGGTCAATGGCGTCACCGGCGACGGCACGCTCGGGCTCAATCTGAAGGCTTCGGGAACAGGCATCGCCGACACCGTGGGCAACGCCATTTCCGGCGGCTTCACCGGCCAGACCTACACGGTCGAGCATACGCCGCCGAGCGTGTCGTCGATCGTGGCCGATGGCGCCAACCCCAGCCACGCGACCAGCGAGCAGTTCACGGTCACCTTCACCGAAGCCGTTACCGGCGTTACCGCCAGCGATTTCACGCTGACCACGGCCAACAGGCCGGGGGGCACCGCGCTTTCCACCGGCGGCATCACGTCCATCACCGGCAGCGGCAATACCTATACCGTCACCGTCGGTAGCGTGGCCGGCGACGGCACGTTGCGGCTGGATCTGAAGTCCGGCAGCGCCGGCATCACCGATGCGGCGGGCAATTCCGCCACCTCGGGCTTCACCGGCGGCGATACCTATACGATCGAGCACACTCCGCCGAGCGTGTCGTCGATCGCGATCGACGGCACCAACCCGAACAATGCGGGCAGCGAGCAGTACACGGTCACCTTCACCGAAGCTGTCACCGGGGTTGACGCCAGCGATTTCACGGCGACCACGCTCAGCGGCAATGTGGCGAACACCGGCGTCACGGTAACCGGCAGCGGCCCCACCTACACGGTGACGGTCAACGGGGTCACCGGCGACGGCACGGAGCGGCTGGACCTCAACAGTTCGGGCACCGGCATCACCGACGCCGCCGGCAACGCGATCGCGGGCGGCTTCACCGGCGGTTCTGTCTACACCATCGAGCATACGGCGCCGGCCGTGACCGCGGTCGGGGTCCCCGCCAGCGCGACCTACATCGCCGGACAGAATATCGATTTCACCGTCGATTTCAGCGAAGCGGTGAACGTGACGGGCACGCCCGAACTCGCCTTGACGCTGGATAGCGGCACGGTCGACGCCCATTATGTCTCGGGCAGCGGCACCTCGGGGCTGACCTTCGAATACACCGTGATATCAGGTGAAAGCGCCAGCCACGGCGTCGCGGTCGGCAGCGCCATCCTGCTCAACGGCGGCACCGTGAAGGACGCCGCCACCAATGACGCGGTGCTGACCGTGCACAGCGTCGCCGACACGTCAGGCGTGCTGGTGGATTCGATCCCGCCGACGGTGACCTCGGTGGCAGCACCCGCCAATGGCACCTACGGCACCGGGCAGGCGTTGACCTTCACCGTCGATTTCAGCGAGAACGTGCTGGCCACGACCGGCGGCGGTACGCCCTATATCGACGTGACGCTGGATAACGGCGGCACCGTGCATGCGGCATATGCCGGCGGTTCCGGCACCAACGCGCTGACCTTTTCCTACACCGTGGCGAGCGGCAACGACGATACCAATGGTGTCGCGGTCGGCAGTTCGATCGTTCTCAACGGCGGCAGCATCAAGGATGCCGCTACCAACGCGGCGGTATTGACGCTCAACGACGTCGCTTCCACCACCGGCGTGCTGGTCGATGCGATCCCGCCCACGGTCACCTCGATCGACATCGTCGACCCCGGCACCAACAACCTCAGCACCGAACACTTCACGGTGACGTTTTCGACGGCGGTCCACGGCGTCGATGCCAGCGATTTCGTCCTCGGAGGCACCGGGACCGTGTTCGGCTCGATCGCCTCGGTCACCGGCAGCGGCACCACCTGGACCGTCACCGTCAACAATGTCGTCGGCGACGGAAACCTGCAGCTCGACCTGATCAATAGCGGCGATCCCATCACCGACGATTTCGGCAACACGCTGACCGCGTCCCATACCTGGGACCAGCGCTATACGATCGAGCATACGCCGCCCGCCGTCACCTCCATCATCGTTCCGGGCGCAACGACCTATGGTGCCGGCCAATTTCTCGACTTCATCCCCACCTTCAGCGAAGCGGTCACCGTCACCGGGACGCCGCGCATCGCGATCACGCTGGACACCGGCGGCACGGTCTACGCCGATTATGTCTCCGGCAGCGGCACCAACGCGCTGACCTTCCAGTATGAAGTGAAGCCCGGCGATCAGGATCTCACCGGCATCGCGACGGGGACGGCGATCGATCTCAATGGCGGTACGATCCATGACGCAGCGGGCAATGCGGCCAGCGGAGCCGGACTGAACCTGACCGGCGAACCCTCGCTGGCCGGGGTCGATGTCGATGCGGTGGTGCCAGCGGTATCGGAGGTGATCACGCCCTTCGGCGGCACCTACGGCACCGGGCAGGACCTCTATTTCTCCGTCAACTTCAACAAGGTGGTGAACGTCAACACCGCCGGCGGCACGCCTTATTTCCAGATCACGCTGGACACCGGCGGAACGGTGGATGCGGTCTATCTGAGCGGTTCGGGCACTTCCGCGCTGACGTTCCGCTACGTGATCGTGAGCGGCGAGCTCGACAGCAACGGCATCACGGTCGGATCGAACCTGGTCCTCAACGGGGCCACGATCCAGGATGCGTTCGGCAACAATGTCGCGACGGCCCTGAACAATGTGGGCTCGACCAGCGGGATTCTGGTGGATTCGATCCTGCCGACGGTGACCTCGATTCATACCGTCGATGCCGGCACCAACAACCTGCACACCGAGCACTTCACGGTGACGTTCTCGACGGCCGTCACCGGCGTCGACGCCACCGATTTCACCGTGGTCGGCACCAACACCGTGTCCGGCTCGATCGCCTCGGTCACCGGCAGCGGCACCACCTGGACCGTCACCGTCAACAACGTCAATGGCGACGGCACGTTGCGGCTCGACCTGAACAATACCGGCGATCCCATCACTGACAATTTCGGCAATACGCTCGCCGCCGCCCATACCGGCGATCAGAGCTATACGATTCTGCACACGCCGCCGGGCGCGCCGACCGTGGTGCTGGCGCACGACACCGGCACCTCCGGCACCGACGGCATCACCAACAACCCGGCGATAACAGTCACTCCTGCCGAAGCCGGCGGCACGCTGCTCTACAAGATCGACGGCGCCACCAGCTACTCGACCACGGCGCCGAACTTCGCCACCAACGGCTCGGCCGACGGGGTCCATACCGTGAGCGTCGAGCAGGAGGACGCCGCCGGCAACATCGGCGCACCGACGACGCTGAGTTTCACGCTCGACACCACAGCCCCGGCGGCGCCGACATCAGCGGTGTCGCTGGCGCACGACACCGGTGCCTCCGCCACCGACCACATCACCAATAATCCGGCGCTGGTCTATGCCTCGCCGGCCGCCGGCGATTATTTCCTGTTCAAGGTGGACAACGGCAGTTACTCGACGACCCAGCCTGCCGCCTTCGCGACCGACCATTCCGCCGACGGGGTGCATACCATCTCGGTCGAGGAGGTCGATGCCGCCGGCAATATCAGCGCGCCCGCCAGTTTCAGTTTCACACTCGACACCGTGGCGCCTGTCATCTCGGCGGTCACCGCCGCGCCCTCCAGCGGGATCGAGGGGGTCGGCCAGAGCCTGAGCATCGTGGTGGCGTTCAGCGAGGCCGTCACACTCGGCGGCGGCACACCGACGCTATCGCTCAACGACAACGGCACCGCGACCTATGACGCCGCCGTCACCGCGGCGCTGTACGATGCGACCAAGCTGGTGTTCGACTACACCGTCGCTACCACCGACTCGATCACCTCGCAGCTCGCCGTCACCGGTATCAACCTGCACAACGCCGCCATCGACGATGCCGCCGGCAATGTCGCCAATCTCGGCAATATCGACACCACTTTCACCGGCCTCGGCGTCGACAGTTCGCTGTTCACCGCCAACCCCGACAGCAACCACGTGCTGGCCGGCCAGACCGTGTCAGCCGATGCGGCCCATGGCGTGCTTGCCAACGACACCGATTCCAACCCGCTCGATCATGTCACGGTCAGCGCGGTCGACGGGCTGGCGGGCGGCGTCAACCAGTCGGTCGCGGGCGCCTACGGCACCCTGACGCTGCATGCCGACGGCAGCTACGCCTACACCGCCAGCGGCACGGCGACCGGCGTGGAGTTCGACACGTTCAGCTACACCGCCGGCAACGGCCACAGCCCGGCGTCGTCCTCGACGCTGACGATCGAGGTGATCGGCGGCAACCAGAACTATGTGCAGGTGCCGTCCGGCACTGCCGCCACCGGCGGCTACGGCAATACCGTGCTCGACGGCAGCGCCGGCAACGCCACGCTCACCGCCGCCACTACCTTCAATGCGCACCAGACCCTGATCGGCGGCCCCGGCGATACCCTGAATGCCGCGAGCTACGGCCTGGACACCTTCGTGTTCGCCAATAATTTCGGCCACGACACCATCAACAATTTCCACCCGGCGCTGGATGTCATCCAGTTGCAGCAGTCGCAATGGGGCAGCCTCGCCAATGTCATGGCCGACATCCATCAGGTCGGCGCCGACAGCGTGCTGACGCTGGACGCCAACCATGTCATCACCATCGCCAATACCCAGCACGCCAGCCTGACCGCGGCGGATTTCCACCTGGTGTAGGGGCGATTTTCGATGGAGCCCGAAAGCGAGTTCCATCGGCGTGTGTCTCAAAAGTTGCCGCAGCGTAGCTAATCCGTCACAGCCGCGGGCGGCATTATACCGTACAACGGTACCATATGATTCCAGGGGTGGTCTGATGGTCGCGAAACTCTTCAAGAAGCTCGGGCTCGCGGGTGTTGCTTGCATCGCGGCGGCGTCTATCGGCCCGGCCTTGGCAGCCGACCTGTCGCCGGCCTACAAGGCGATGCCGATGAAGGCCGTGGCGCCGGTGTCGAACTGGACCGGGCTCTATATCGGCGGCAACGTCGGCTATGGCTGGGATTCCGGCTCGACCGGGATTTCGGGCTCCACGAACAATCCCGGCCTCGCGCCCGCATTGGCTGCGATCTTTGCCGCCGGGTCCTATCCCGCCGCCCTGTCGTCCTCGGCCAAGGGCGTGATCGGCGGCGGCCAGATCGGCTACAACTGGCAGATGCCCTCGCAATGGCTGATCGGCCTCGAGGCCGATTTGCAGGGCTCCGCGATCAAGGGAACGACCAGCCAGACGCAGACGCCCGCCTTCCTCGATTCCACCACCACCAGCGTGACCAAGTCGATCGACTGGTTCGGCACGGTGCGCGGCCGCGTCGGATTCCTGGCGACCCCGCAAGTGCTGCTGTACGGCACCGGCGGTCTTGCCTACGGCCAGACCAAGAGCAGCTTCACTACCACCGACGTGAACTTTGGCTGCGTCGCGAACGCCACGCTGTGCGCCAACGGCTCGTCGTCCAGTGTCCGCGCCGGCTGGACCGCGGGCGCCGGCGCTGAGGCGATGCTGGGCTCGAACTGGAGCGCCAAGCTCGAATACCTCTATGTCGATCTCGGCCGGTACTCGCCGAGCATTTCGACGTCCACTCTTCCAGGGGTCGTCTTCTTCAACACCTCGGCCCAGTTCCACGAGCAGACCGTCCGAGTCGGCCTGAACTATCACTTCAACTGGACCGGCCCCGTCGTCGCCAAATACTGAGCGCGAAGCGCCGGCCGGCGAATCGCCTCTCCCATCCGTTCGTGAAAATTGGCGCCGGGCTTACCGCCCGGCGCCATTGCTGTATCCTGACGCCTGAGCACGCAGTCGCCGTGTTCGAGCAGCAGCGCGTCGGCCTGCATCCTCTGTGCGAACGAACCCGGTCACAATCATTCCGCTTTGCGGAAAAAGTCTTGCTCGCGAGGCGAACGCCGGGAGCAGCGCCGAGGGTGGCGCGGCTTGCCGCTGGCAGGCGCATGCGGCATGATCGCGGCAACCGAAATAACGGCCCGCGCATCAACGCGGCATGCCGACAGGGAGGCTTTCGATGCAACGGGTTCTTAGCGGCGTTTTCGCCATGGTGCTGGCGATTTCCGCCACCGATGCGCTGGCGCAAGCCAAGCCGCCGCTGAAACTTGGCGGCATCCTCGATATGTCCGGCCTCTACGCCGACATCACCGGCCCCGGCAGCGAGACCGCCGCGAAGATGGCGGTGGAGGATTTCGGCGGCGAGGTGCTGGGCCGCAAGATCGAGATCATCGCTGCCGATCATCTCAACAAGGCCGACCTTGCCGCCAACATCGCCCGCGACATGATCGACAACCAGGGCGTCGAGATGATCTACGACGTGGCGGCGTCCGCCACCGCGCTCGCCGCCGGCGAGATCGCCAAAGCGCGCAACAAGATCGTGGTCTTCAACGGTCCCGGCTCGATCCGGCTCTCCAACGAGGCCTGCGGCCCCTATACCGTGCATTACGTGTTCGATACCTACGGCCAGGCCAACGTCACCGGGCTCGCCGCGGTCAAATCGGGCCTCGACAGCTGGTTCTTCCTCACCGCCGACTACGCCTTCGGCGCGGACCTGGAAAAGGACACCACCAACGTGGTGCTGAAGTCGGGCGGCAAGGTGCTGGGCAGCGTCCGCCACCCACTCAACACCTCGGATTTCTCGTCCTATCTGCTGCAGGCGCAGGCCTCCAAGGCCAAGGTGATCGGGCTGGCCAATGCCGGCGGCGACACCATCAACGCCATCAAGCAGGGCGCCGAATTCGGCCTGATGAAGAGCGGCCAGAAGATGTCGCCGCTGCTCGCTTTCGTCACCGACATCGACAGCGTCGGGCTGGAGACCGCGCAGGGGCTGCTGCTCGCCGAAGCGTTCTACTGGGATCTCAACGACGAGACCCGCACGTTTTCGAAGCGTTTCATGGAGCGGGTCAAGCGGGTGCCGACCTCGGCGCAGGCCGGCGTCTATTCCTCGGTCACGCATTACCTGAAGGCGGTGAAGGCCGCCGGCACCACCGACGCGGCCCCCGTCATGAAGATCATGAAGGAGACCCCGATCAACGACATGTTTGCGAAAAACGGGCGCATCCGCGAGGACGGCCGCATGGTGCACGACATGTATCTGTTCGAGGTCAAGAAGCCCTCGGAGTCCAAAGGGCGCTGGGACGACTACAAGCTGCTGGCAACCGTTCCCGGCAACGAGGCGTTCCAGCCGCTGGAACTGTCGCGCTGCCCGCTGCTGAAGAAATGACGGCCAAAGGCCGTCATTCCGGGATGGTGCGCTAGCACCAGACCCGGAATCTCGAGATTCCGGGCTCGATGCTTCGCATCGCCCCGGAATGACGGTTTGAGATTCCAATGAAATAAAAACAAAGGCAACACCGATGAACGACATGGTCCTGCAAACGCTCGAATCCGGCCTGCTCACCATCACCATGAACCGTCCGGACCGGCGCAACGCGCTCAATCCGGACATGACGCGGGGGCTGGTCGAGGCGGCGCGGCGCGCGGCGGAGGACCATGAGGTCCGCGCCGTGCTGCTGAAGGGCGCCGGCGGCACGTTCTGCGTCGGCGGCGACGTCAAGTCGATGGCGGAGGGCCGGGCGCCGCTGCCGTTCGAGGCCAAGAAGACCAATCTGCGGCGCGGCATGGAAGTCTCGCGCATCCTGCACGAGATGCAAAAGCCGGTGGTGGCCCAGCTCGACGGCGCCGCCGCCGGCGCCGGGCTGTCGATCGCGCTCGCCTGCGATCTGCGGGTCGCCTCGGCCTCGGTCAAGATCACCACGGCGTTCGCCAAGGTCGGGCTGTCGGGCGATTACGGCGGCACCTACTTCCTGACGCAAATGCTCGGCAGCGCCAAAGCGCGCGAACTCTATCTGATGTCGCCGGTGCTGACCGCGCAGGAAGCGCTCGCGCTCGGCATGGTGACCAAAGTGGTTCCCGACACCGAGGTCGATGCGGCGGCGCACGAGCTGGCGATGTCGCTGGCGCAGGGCCCGTCGGTGACGCTCGGCTACATCAAGCGCAACATCAACAATGCCGAGCACCTGTCGCTGGAAGCCTGCTTCGACGCCGAGGCGATGCATCACTCGCGCTCGGGCGAGACCGACGACCACAAGGAAGCCGCCAAGGCCTTCGTCGAAAAGCGCAAGCCCGTGTTTCAGGGCCATTGAAATGGCCGGCTATCTGAGGCTGCGGCAGATCTGCCTGGTGGCGCCGCAGCTGGAGCCGGTGATTTCCGACATCGCCGGCATCATGGGGCTGAACGTCTGCTACCGCGACGGCAACGTCGCCAAATACGGGCTGGAGAACGCGCTGCTGCCGGTCGACACTATCCTTCTGGAAGTGGTCGCCCCGTTCCAGCCCGGCACCGCGGCGGGGCGTTTCCTCGACAAGACCGGCGGTCACGGCGGCTACATGGCGATCTTCTGCTGCGATGATCCCGACGCGCGCGGCGAGCACGCGAAAAAAATGGGCGTGCGCGTCGCCAATGCGATCGACCACGCGCCCTATCGCGGCGTGCAGTTGCATCCGCGCGACTGCCGCGCCGCCTTCATCGAATTCAACCACACCGCCGGCAGCGACGATATTTTAGGGCCCTATCCGCCGGCCGGACCCGACTGGCAGACATCGATCCGCAAAGACGTCACCCAGGCGCTGACCGGCGTCGAGATGGAGAGCCCGGAGCCGCAAGGCCTGGCCGAACATTGGGGCCGGATTCTCGGCGTTGCCGTGAGTCAAAATCAAAATGGCGAGCCCGAGCTGAAACTGCCCAATGCCACTTTCCGCTTTGTCAGAGGCGCAAGCGATCTCATGAGCGGGCTGACCTTCAAGGTCGCCGATATCGCGAAAGTCTGCGATGCGGCCAGGGCAAAGGGATGCGCGGTATCGGGCGATTCGTTTACGCTGTGCGGCGTCACTTTTAGTTTGGCGGCGTGAACAGCGCTTTCGTTCTTCCGTCATTGCGAGCGCAGCGAAGCAATCCATTGCCAACGCAGCAAAGATGGATTGCTTCGTCGCTACGCTCCTCGCAATGACGGTCTCCTGGTCTCATCGAGGATCTTCCCTCAATGCCGCACCCGCTCGACAGCTTCTTTTCGCCCGACAGCATCGCGCTGATCGGCGCCTCGCGCGATCTCGACAAGATTCCCGGCCGGCTGCTGTCGATGCTGCGCAAGAACGGTTTTCCTGGAAAACTCTATCCGATCAATCCGAACTACGGCGAGATCGACGGGTTGAAATGCTATCCCTCGATTGCAGACGTCGGGCAACCGATCGATCTCGCGGTCGTCATCATTCCCGCCCGCGCCGTGCTCGGCGCGCTGGAGCAATGCGCCGCCGCCGGGGTCAGGAATGCGGTGATCATCTCGTCCGGCTTTGCCGAGGAGGGCGGCGACAGCGCCGCGATGCAGGACGCCATCGTTGGGCTGGCGAAACGGACCGGGATGCGGATTTCCGGTCCCAATGCCGAAGGGTTTTACAGCGAGGCGCAGCGCGTCGCCGCCACCTTCAGCCCGACCGTGGACGTCAAGCCGGACGAGGCGCGGCTCAAGGTCAACCAGCGACGGATCGGCATCGTCGCGCAGAGCGGCGGCATCGGCTTTGCGATCTATCACCGCGCCAGGGCGCTCGGCATCGGGCTCAGCTACGTCGTCAGCGCCGGCAATGAATCCGACCTCGGCGCCGGCGAGTTTCTCGACTACATGGTGCAGGACGCTTCCACCGACGTGATCCTGCTGTTCATCGAAGGCATCCGCGACGTCGACAAATTCCTCTTCGTCGCCCGCCGCGCCGCGGAAATGCGAAAGCCGGTGATCGTGACGAAAGTCGGTCGCTCCGGCGCCGGCGAACGCGCCGCCGCCTCCCATACCGCCAGCATGGCCGGCTGGTCGGCGGCCTATGACGCGGTATTCGCCAAATACGGCTTTATCGTTTCCAACGATCTCGACGAGGCCGTCACCATCGCCGCGGTCCTGGCCACCAATCCGATGCCGAAGGGCGACCGCGTCGGCGTGCTCACAGTGTCCGGCGGCGCCGGCATCTGGGGCGCGGACACGGTCGCGCTGCAGGGGCTGCAGGTGCCGGAACTGTCGACACCGATCCAGGGCGCAATCGCAAAACTGTTGCCGTCCTATGGCGCCACGCGCAACCCGATCGACGTCACCGCGCAGGGCGTGCATTCCGGCGGCCTGCAGAAGAGCATCGACCTGCTCGACGCCTCCGACGAGGTCGACGCCATCCTGGTGGTGCTGTCGCTGTCGAGCGATACCAGGATGCCGTTCAAGCAGGCCGAGCTCGCGCCGGTGCTGGCGGCGCAGCACAAGCCGATCGTGTTCTACAGTTACACGCTGCCGTCGACCTTCGCGCGCCGGGAGCTCGCGGCTTCCGGCGCGGTGGTGCTGTCGGGGCTGACCCATGCCGGCGTCGCGCTGCGGCGGATGGTCGACTATGCGAGATTCAGGCTGGCGCCGCCCGTCGACATGGCGGCGCTGCCGCCGCGCGATCTTTCTGCGCATCTGACGTCGGCGACGCTGTCGGAAGCCGACAGCAAGGCGCTGCTGCGCGAGGCTGGCATCGCGGTGCCGGACGAAGTGCTGGTGACGGACAGGAGCGGGCTGGACGCCGCCATCGCCCGAATTGGCTTTCCGCTGGTGGCAAAGATCCAGTCGCCGGATCTTCCACACAAGAGCGAGGTCGGCGGTGTCCGCGTCAACATCACCACCAAGGGCGAGGTGTTCCTGGCCCATGAGGCGCTGATCGCGAACGCGCGCAAGCATCGGCCGGATGCCAGGATCCAGGGCGTGCTGGTCGGTCCGATGGCGAGGAAGGGCGTCGAGATCATCATCGGCACCCTGACGGACGCCACCTTCGGCCCCATGGTGATGGTGGGGCTCGGCGGCATCACCACGGAGTTGTTCCGCGACGTCGTCTACCGCCCCGCGCCGGTCAGCGCGAATGAAGCCGCCGCCATGCTGGCCGAATTGAAGGCAGCACCTTTATTGAACGGTTTCCGGGGCGCTGCGAAAGCGGATATTCCGGCGCTGAGCGACTTGATCGAGCAGGTCTCGCTGCTGGCGGCGCAGCACGCTGCGGAGATTTCCGAAATCGAGATCAATCCGGTGCTGGTGCACGCCGAGGGCAAGGGCGTCACCATCGTCGATGCGCTGGTGGTGGGGAGGAAGTAGTTGAACGCCTCAGCGAGTCGTCCCGGCGAACGCCGGGACCCATAACCACCGATGCCAGTCGCGAAGCAAGGCTTCTGACACCGCGTCCGAATCGAGAAGCCGCGGGGTATGGGTCCCGGCTCAAGGCCGGGACGACGATTTCGATGGACGCTTGCACTTCCCCTCTCCCACAAGGGGAAAAGGGAAGAGACTCTACCTCCCCTTGAAGTTCGCGACCCGCCGTTCGGCGGTGGCCTTGACGCCTTCCTTGAAGTCCTCGGTGGCGCGCAGCTTGTTCTGTTCGAGCAGTTCGTGGTTGGTGGCGGCGAGCACGCGGTCGGCGAGGCCGGCGCGCATGGTGGCGCGGGTCGCGATCAGGCCGAGCGGCGAGCATTCGGCGATTTCCTGCGCCAGCTTCATGGCCTCGGCGCGCACCTGGTCCTGCGGCACGCAGATATTGGCCAGGCCCATTCTGGTGGCTTCCTCGCCGGTGACGCGGCGGCTGGTATAGAAAATCAGCTCCGCATTGTTCTTGCCGACCAGCTCGGGCAGCGTCGCGGTCAGGCCGAAGCCCGGATGAAAGCCGAGCTTGGTAAAGTTGGCGGCGAAACGCGCCTCGGGGCAGGTGACGCGGAAATCCGCCGAAACCGCCAGCCCAAGTCCGCCGCCGATGGCCGCGCCGTGGACGGCCGCGACGATCGGCTTCTTGTTGCGGAAGATGCGCACGGCCTGGACATAGAGGTGGTTGATCGGAAGATTCGCGGCCGGATCGCTTTTGGCGCGCTCCTCGGCCTCCTGCCGTGCCGGATCGCCGAAATTGGCGCCGGCGCAGAACGCCTTGCCTTGCGCGGCCAGCACCGAGGCGCGGATCTCGATGTCGCGGTCGAATTCCTCCAGCGCGTCGGCGATCTGGTTGATCAGCGCGACGTCGAAAAAGTTCAGCGGGGGTTTGCGAATTTCGATCAGGCCGACATGGCCGTGCTTCTCGACGCCGATATCTGTGTAGGTGGTCATTACTTGTCTCCGATGAATAAAGGTCTTGAAACGATGCAGGTGCGCCCCCTCTCCCACAAGGGGAGAGGTGAAGAAAACGTGCGCCGCGCGCCTAGCGCAGTCCGAGCCCGCGCGCGATGATGCCGCGCAGCACCTCGGTGGTGCCGCCCTGGATGGTCAGCTTGGGCGCGGTCTTGATGGCGAAGGACAGCTGGTTTTCCAGCGTCTCGTGGTTGCTCGCTTCGGGATCGATGAAGGCGGCGAGGTCGCGCACCCGGTGCGGCAATTGCTGCTCCCAGACCGTGCCGATGTCCTTGACGATGGAGGCCTCGACCACCGGCTCCTTGCCGGCCTGCAGCATGCCCGCGACCGACACCGACATCCGCCGCATGGTGTGCAGCTGCGCCACCAGGCGCCCGATGCCCTCGGCGCTGCGGGTATCCGGCTTCGGTCCGACCGCGCGCACCAGCTCGGTCAGCACGTAGTAAGTCTCCAGGAATCGTTCCGGCCCCGAGCGCTCATAGGCGAGTTCTGATGTCGCCTGCTTCCAGGCGCCGTCGATCTCGCCCAGCACGTGATCGTCGGGCATGAAGGCGTCGGTGAACACCACCTCGTTGAATTCGAACTGTCCGGTGATCTGGCCGATCGGGTTGACCTTGATGCCCGGCGTCTTCATGTCGACCAGGAACTGGGTCAGGCCGTGGCGGCGGTTCTCCTTGGTGGAGGGCGAGGTGCGGAAGATCGCGATCATGTAATCGGCGATGTGCGCCGAGGAAGTCCAGATCTTGGTGCCGTTGATCAGCCAGCCGCCCTCGGTCTTCGTCGCCTTGGTCTTGGCCGCGAACAGGTCGGAGCCGGAATTGGGTTCGCTCATGCCGATGGCGAAACAGACCTCGCCGCGGCAGATCCGCGGCAGGATGTCCGCCTTGATACGCTCGGGGGCGTATTTCAACAGCACCGGGCCGCTCTGGCGGTCGGCGACGAAGAAGCGTCGGGTCGGCGCGTTGGCGACGCGCATCTCCTCGGTCACCACATAGCGCTCGAGGAACGAGCGCTCATGGCCGCCATATTGTTTGGGCCAGGTCATGCCGATCCAGCCGCGCTCGCCGACCCGGCGGGAAAATTCCTTGGCGTCGGCGTCCTCGCGGTTGGGCTTGAACGGGTTGAAGGTGCCGGCCGCGATCTCGTCGGCGAGAAAGGCGCGCACTTCCTTGCGCAGCTTCTGGCATTCGGGCGGCAGGCGGATCGGATCGAAATGGAGGGCTGCGGTCATGTTGGAACAAATCCCGAATTCAGATTTTTCTTTGGAAGAAGGAGTCGAGATGCCTGACCCGCGCAAGTGCACCCCCTCTCCCATGGGGAAAGGGCCGGGGTGAGGGGGTACGGTCTCTCGATAGGCCGTAACCCCTCACCCGCATCGCATCTGGCGATGCGATCCGACCTCTCCCGATGGGAGAGGTGAACGAGCTCGCATGCTGGGAGGTGTCCATGGCCATGCTCAGCGCGAGGCGACCAGCGGCCAGAGCTCGTCGGCGCCGCGGGCGGCGACGCGCTTGCCGAGTTCGACCGCCCAGAAGCTCTCGCTGCCGAAATCATCGCGCCAGGCCAGCGCCCGCAGGCTGTAGCGATGCAGGATGTGCTCGATGGTGAAGCCGATCGCGCCGTGCACCTGATGGGCGATTGCCGCGCCCTTTTCGGCCGCTTCCGAACAGCGGATTTTGGCGGAGACCGCTTCCAGGAAAACCGCCTCGTCGGAGGAGGCGCCGCTGGCGAGGGTGTCCGCGGCCGAGGTCGCGGCCGCAAGGGCTGCCGCCGACTCGCCGGCGAGTTTTGCGAGATTGTGCTGCACCGCCTGGAACTTCGAGATCTTCTTCTCGAACGCGACGCGCTCGTTGGAGTAGCGCACGCTGACGTCGAGCATGGATTCGAGCGCACCCGCGATCTGCAGGCTGCGCGCCACCGCGCCCATCAGCATCAGCGCGGTCTGGCCGAAACCTTGCGGCGCCGGCTTGATGGCGATAGGTGCAACATTCGCAAACGTCACGGTGTCGTTGCCGTCGCTGGCCAGGTTGAGCCCGGCCTCGATCTGGCATCTTGCCGTCTCCACCAGCGCGATCGAGATGCCGCCGGCGCCGTGTGCCAGCACCGCGATGTGTTTGGCGTCCTTGGCGAACGGAACGCCGCGCGCGCGGCCGGACAACGTACCGTCGGCATTGAGCGCGATGCGGTCGCGCGGGCCGGCGGGCGCCACCGTCATCGGGCCCTCGGGGGAAGCGATCTTCGCCTGCTCCAGCAGCCATCCGGCCAGCATGGTCTCGGCCAACGGCACCGCGATGGCAAAACGCCCGGCGGCGCTCAGGACGGAAAAGCCTTCGGCGAGGCTGGCGCCGGAGCCGCCGCACTCCTCCGACACCCACGCCAGCGGCAGACCGGCTTCGGTCAGCGCCCGCCACAGCGGCGCTTTCCAGTCGCCCTTCTTGTCGCGATTGATGGTCTGGGCGTCGGCGAGATCGGCGAAGATCTTCTCCGCGGTCTCGGCAACGATGTTCTCACTCTCCGCCACTGCGTTCCTCGTGTTCGTAAGCCACACCTCTCGCCCGGCGGTTTTGCCCGGGCTTTGGCTGCGGTCTTTTCTTGCGCCGCATGATGCGGAAAAGCCACTGCCATGACAAGCGCCGATGTCCGCAAGGCTCCCTGCAAGGGCAACATGAGGCGGCTATCGGCACTAATTCCGCGCAACGGAGTTTTGCCGGTTTGCAGGTATTTTCGCGCGCGATATGGTAGATCGCCGTCGGAAACGGGTTAGCCAAGAACACAAAAAGGAAATGCGGATGTCTGGGGATGGTTTGTGCGCGATTGTGACGGGCTCGGCGTCCGGCCTGGGGGCTGCGACGGCGGCGATCCTGGCCAAGGGCGGCGCGCGCCTCATCGTCAACTATTCCTCCAGCCAGAAGGAAGCCGAGCAGACCGCCGATCTCTGCCGCGCCGCCGGCGCCGAGGTGGTCGTGGTGCAGGGCGATGTGTCGCGCGATGAGGATTGCAAGAAGATCGTCGCGGCGGCGGCGCCCTGGGGCCGTCTCGACGCGCTGATCAACAATGCCGGCACCACCAAGCACATGGCGCATGGTAATCTCGACGGACTGTCGGCGGAGGATTTCCAGCGGCTGTTCGGCGTCAACACCATCGGCCCGTTCCAGATGGTGCGCGCGGCGCGGAGCCTGCTGGAGGCCGGCGCGAAAGCGTCGGGGCGCGCCTCCGCCGTGGTCAACGTCTCATCGGTGGCGGGCATCAGCGGCGTCGGTTCCTCGATCGCCTATGCCGCCAGCAAAGGGGCGCTGAACACCATCACCTATTCGCTGGCGCGCGCGCTGGCGCCGCTGATCCGCGTCAACACCGTCTGTCCCGGCTATATCGATACGCCCTGGTTCACCAAGGGCCGCGGCGAGGAAGCCGGCAAGCAGGTGCGCGATTCCGTGATCGCGCGGACGCCGCTCAAGGTCGCATCATCGGCGGAAGACATCGCCGCACTGGTGTGCTTTCTCGCCACGCCGGCGTCCAGCAGCATGACCGGCGAGCTGGTGCGGATGGACGCGGGGCTGCATCTGATCACGTGAGGAAAGCGGGAAATCGTTCCCCGTCATGCCCGGCCTTGTGCCGGGCATCCACGTCTTAGGCTGGCATCCATGTCCTAAGGTACGGCGATAAGAAAGACGTGGATGGCCGGGACGAGCCCGGCCATGACGGCTTCTTCTCTATTTCCGCCCCAGATCGGAAATCACGCCGCTCGCCACCAGCCGGTTCCAGATGAACAGCACCAGCAGCGCACCGATGGTCGCGGTGATGATGCCAGCGCCCTCGCCCGGGTCGTAGTGGCCGATGGCCTGGCCGATCGCGGTGGCGACGAACGCGCCGACGATGCCGAGCACGGTGGTCAGGATGAAGCCGCTCGGATTGTTCGGGCCGGGCGAAAGCAGCCGGGCGAGAATGCCTGCGACAAAGCCAATGATGATGATGTGCAACATCGCGCGTGTCCTTTTGAAAAAAGCTGCGGTTTGAAAACGCCGGGCTGAGGCAACGGCCTCAGATCCGGCCTGAAACTTCGTCCCCGGTCGGCAGCCGCCCGTCCGGTGTCAGATGGTCGATCACATCGGGCAAATGCTGGCTGAGGCCCGTGAGCAGCTCGTCGCGCGACAGGCCGCTTTGCGACATCAGGCTGTTGATCTGGTCGGCGCCGAGCGCGCTGGCGAGATCGCCGGGCGCGATCTGCTTGTTCGGGCCGTTGCCGACCCAGGAATTGGCGGCATCGCCATGGCCGTTCTGCTGCAATTGCTTGAGCAGGTCGCCGAGCCCGCCCGAGATTACGCTGCCGGCGGCGCCGCCCGCGAGCAGGCCCCCCAGTCCGCCCTTCAATACGTCGCCAAGCCCACCACCAAGCCCACCACCAAGCCCACCGCCGGGCACGCCGGCATTCACATTGCCCGGTGCCGGCGTCGGCGCCGGAGCTGCGCCGGGCTGACCGGCGCTGAAATGCTTGATCGCCTTCCAGGCCAGCAGTCCGAGGATCGCCATGGTCATCGGCGACATTCCGCCGCTGGATTGCGCGCCCGGATTGCTCGGGCCGCGCGGGCCGTTCTGCATTCCGTTGAGTACGTCGAGTAAACCCATTGTTGCCTCCTGCCGAATGCCAGCCCACCGCGCAAAACATAACGGGGCGCCATGACGGTTACAAGGCGCGGGGCGCCGGTGGCGTATCGGCGGGCAGCGAGGGCGAAAATCTGCTATCGAATCTCGAAGTAACGGACCGGCACGGCGCGCGACGGGCACTGGAATCCGCGCCCTGCTCGTCGCGCCGGAGGAGGGTGCTGTCGATGCCGATGCGATTGATGACGTTCCTGTTCGCGTTCTGCTGCAGCCTGCGCTTTGCCGCGAGCGCTGGGGCCGCCGACTATGCCGGCGCGATCAGCGCCTATCGCCGCTCCCACGGCCTGCCCGCGGTTCAATCGGACAGCCGGCTCGGCGCCGTGGCGCTGAAGCAGGCGCAGGCGATGGCGGCGACCGGCACGGTCAGCCACTTCGCCGGCGGCAGTTTTTCGATGCGGGTGGCGCCCTTGCGCAAGTCGAGAGCGGCGGAAAATATCGGCGCCGGCTTCCTGAGCTTTGCCGAGATGCTGAAGCAATGGGAAGATTCCGCCGGTCACCGCGAGAACCTGCTGATGCCGGGCGCGCGCCGCGTCGGCGTCGCATCGGTGGACAATCCGAAATCGCCCTACCGGAAATTCTGGGCGATGGTGATCACGGACTGATGCGATAGCGTCATTCCGGGGCGCGCGCCAGCGCGAACCCGGAATCTCGCGCCGGTTGTTTCGGGATTCCGGGTTCGCTCGTTTCACTCG